>Ga0136615_10000020_pt1 | contig 56923 bp, 57 predicted proteins | sample AntDrymUQ2882206_2_FD_106647 | JGI IMG/M metagenome (GOLD analysis project Ga0136615, IMG submission 106647) | Polar desert sand microbial communities from Dry Valleys, Antarctica - metaG UQ288 (22.06) | ecosystem: Environmental > Terrestrial > Soil > Desert | place: Antarctica: Dry Valley... | reverse complement strand
CCACCGGCGGACGCCCCGGCGACCGCATCACCGCCCGCCCAGCCCGATCCGCGGCTCGTTTCCTCTGGCCCATCGCAACCCCTCTCGATCAAGCGTTGCGAGGACCGATTGAATCCGCCTACTACCACCGCGTGCGCGGCCACGTCGTCGGCACGAGCCCCGGCGACGACGTCGAGGTGTGGTTTGAGGCCGGCGGCCGCGCGTCGGCGCACTTCACCTACGACGCGGCGGTCGAGACGGACAAGCCGCTGCTGATCCTCGCCAACGAGGACTACTCCGGCGTGCAGCCCAACCCGGCGCCGGAGCCCGGGCCGAAGTACCTGGACGCCTACCGCGCAGCGCTCGACGCGGCCGGCGTGAGCTACGACGTCTACGACGTCGACGCGCATGGGCGCCGCGCGCCCAATCCGCTGGGGATCCTCGCGCACTACTCCCACGTCGTCTGGTACACGGGCGACGACCTCGTCCCGCGCGAGCCCGATGCGCCCGGCGGCTCGGGCATCTCGCGCCTGGCGGTCGACACGCAGAACGCCGTGCGCGACTTCATCAACGACGGCGGCAAGCTGTTCTTCACCGGCAAGAACGCGGGCCGCGTGTTCGCCGAGGGCTATGCGTACAACCCGTTCCAGGTCGAGGAGAACACGTACTGCCAGAACGACAACCCGACGTGCATCTCGGTCCAGGACGACTTCCTGCAGTACTGGCTCGGCGCGTACCGCTACGTCGTCGGCGCGGGCCAGGATGCGGACGGGCAACCGTTCCCGGTGCAGGGCACCGCGAGCCCGCTCGACGCGCTCAACCTCACGTTCAACGGCGCCGACTCGGCGCAGAACAACGACAGCACGGCGACGCTGCTGACGACCTCGTCGGTGCTCGATCCGACGCGCTATCCACTGTGGGCGGACTCGCGCGCGGTGGCCAGGTGGCTGCGCCCGTTCGCGTCGCCGTTCGATCCGCACGCCGGCGACTGGTTCCTCTCGGCGGGAGCGGACGACGCCGCCTACAAGCGGCTGCTCAAGCCGGTCTCGCTACCGGCCGCAGGGGGCTCGGTGAACCTGTGGACGTCGTTCGACCTCGAGCGCGACTACGACTACATGTTCGTCGAGATCCGCACGGCCGGCGAGGACGACTGGACGACCCTCGCCGACGCCAACGACCACACGAGCGCCGACACCGGCCTGTCCTGCCCGTCCACCGCCGCGGGCTCGCACTGGCACTCCAACCACCCGTTCCTCGCGCACTACCAGACGGTCATCAACGGCGGCGACGCCTGCACGCCGACCGGGTCGAGCGGAACGTGGAACGCCGCCACCGGCAACTCGGGCGGCTGGCAGGAGTGGTCGCTGCCGATCCCGGCGCAGTTCCACGGCCAGGACGTCGAGATCGCGGTGTCGGTCGCGACGGACCCCGGGACCCTCGGCCTCGGGGTGTGGGTGGACGAGCTGCGCGTGCTCGATGCCTCCGGCGCGCCGATCGACTCCGCCGATGCCTCCTTCGAGACGAGCATGGACGGCTGGACGCTGCCCGGGCCCCCCGGCCCGGCGGGTGACGCCGGCCAGTCGTCGGCCACCGGCTGGGAGCGGGCCGAGAGCGCGCCGTTCGTCGAGGCGCCGGTCGTCACGACCGACGACACCGTGTTCACCGGCTTCGGCTTCGAGGCGATCACCGGCGCGGCGAACCGCGCGGCGTTCATGCGAGCGGTGCTGGCGCAGCTCGGCGCCCCGCGCAAGCCCGTGTTCGACGCGCCGGCGCCGCGCGTCGATTCGCCGACGCCCCCGCCGCCACCGGCGACCGGTCCCAGCGGTCCCGGCACGGCGCCCAAGCCGCTCGTCCGGCGGCTGAACCTCGTGCTCGCCCACCGCCAGAGCCGGCGCACGGTGCTGCGCAACGGCGTGCTGGCGCGCCTGGGCTGCACCGCGCGCTGCGTCGTGCGCGTGGAGCTGCTCGTCGACAGGGCGACGCAGCGCCGCTACCGGCTGGCGTCGCGGCGGGTCGGCAGCGGCACGTTCACGGTGGCGTCGGGGCGGCGGCTCGTGCGGGTGAAGCTCACGCCCGCGGCGAAGCGGCGCCTGCGTGACGCCCGCTCCTTCCAGGCCTCCGTGCGGGCGACCTGGACGGGCGCGCGGCCGGCGATCCGCAGGTCGGCGACGGTGCGCGTGCGCTGACGCGCAGGCGCTACGGCTGACCTACGCGGGGTCGCGCGAGGTTTCGTACGGAGAACCGGGTTGAGGCGGCGGCGGCGTCTGGCGGGTGTTGAGGGCCCGGTAGCGCCGCGGTCGTGTAGTGGCGCGGACAGGAGGACGCGGTAGCGCCCGGTGAGGGTGGCGCAGTTCGCCCCGGCGACCGTGGCGAACGTCGCGGGCGAGGCCGTGGCGGCTCTCGCCGCGGTTGAGCTGGACGAGGATGCGCCGGATGCGAGGCATGCCGGGGTTCCCGATCGCGTGGGCAGCGCCGCCACCAAGTCCACCGACCACGAAGAGTGCCGGGAAGCCTCCAAGAAGTCCGTAGAAGACGACGGCGAGGCTCGCCCGCGGCACCGCTGCCAGCCCGCTCTTAGCCCGCGAACGGCACCGGAAACCGGTAGAGCAACGCGCAGACCGCGGCAACGGGGAACGCCAGTCCGATCGCCAGGCACGTCCACGAAACGCACAGGACCTCATTGTTCGGCCAAGAAGCGTCGTTGATCGTCGAGGTAGCGGGGTGCGAACAGCGAGCGGGGCGCGAACACCGCGGTCAGCAGCTCGCGCAGCTTGTTCTGCTCCAGCGCGGTGCGTTCGATGGAGTGCACCGCGTCGGGGTAGTGGCGGATCTGCAGCATGGCCGGCACGTCGAGGATGCGCCGGTAGGTGCGCGTGGTCTCGGCGACATCGACGTTGCGGTCGTGGCCTGCGGTGATGAGCAGGACGGGGGTTCGGCGCAGCGCGCGCAGGTCGCGTGTCGCATCCGAGCGGAAGTTCTTGAGGACGAACGTCCAGCGCCTGGCGGAGAGGTCGGCGTCGGCGCCGAGCGCGCGGCGGTACTCGGCGTGGCTCGCGCCGCGGCGCAGCAGCGCCAACCTACGCGTGGAGCGCCTGGCCTCCGCGGTGAGCTGTTGGGGCGTGTCGCCGCTGTGGCGCTGCTCGGCGTGGCTATTGAAGCGGCCCTGGCGCTGCCAGTTGGTCGCGGTCGAGACCGCGATCACGAACTGCAGTCCGCGGACCCGGCCGGCGACCTTCGGCATGACCCAGCCGGCCTGGCTTGCACCCCACAGGCCGATCCGGCGCGGGTCGATGTCGGCGCGGCGTCGCGCCCATGCGATCGCTGCCTGGACCTCGCGTGCGCGGTCGTCCATGGTCTGCGCCAGCCAATCGCCGGGGGCGCCGTCGACGCCGGGCTTGCTCCATGACAGCGAGGCGTAGCCGGCGCGCGCAAAGGCTTGCCACAGTGGCCGGTAGAACGTGTCGTTGGTCGCGTTGGTGGGTCCGTCGCCGTGCACGAAGACGACGAGGCCGACCGGTCGCTTGCGGCGCTCGGGCATGGCGAGCACGGCCTGCAGGACGTTGCCGTCGGCGTTCCGGACGTTCTCCTTCGTGTGCAGGACGTTGGAGTCGACCGGGATCTGAACGGGCCGCTCATCGATGGCGAAGTCGTTGGCAACGAGGAACACGATGCCCGCGCCCACGATCAAGGACGTCAGCAACGCCGCAGCCACGGCCACGCGTCGGCGCAGCCTGCGCCGCGGCCGGCTTGTCCGGGCCACGAGCGCGCTGTCGGGTACGAGCGTCATTCGCGGTCTCCCTCGTTGGCTGATGATGTGTCGGCGTCCTCGTGGATCTGCACGACGGAGTCATTGCGCGCGCGGCGCGGCGGTCAGCCCGCGACCGTCGCGGCCTCGCGGCCTCGTCTCCGTTGATAACGCTCATACGGTTGACGACCGTAGCACAAACGAACACTTCGATTGCAAACGCTAGCCTGGGTGGCATGAAGGTCGACACGTCAATCCCCACGCGGACGCTCGTGCTCGGCATGGCTCGTCCGGACGGCTCCCTCGCCGCAGGAGAGATCTACCGCACGGCCACCGCAGCGGGCATGTCCGGCCAGCAAGTCCGCCTGTGCCTGCGGCGCCTCGTCCTCGAAGGCCGCTACAAGCAGGAAGGACGCGGCCAGCAGGCCACGTTCCTCCCGCTCCGCGAGGACGCCGCCGAACAGCCCGACATGGAGTTCGTGTACTTCGCCTACGAGCAGGACGCCGGCCGCGCCCCCTGGGATGAGACCTGGCACCTCGTCGGCTTCAACGTGCCCGAGGCCGCCCGCACAGCCCGCGACACCCTACGCGACCGGCTCATGTACCTCGGAGCAGCACCCATCCACGGCGGCCTGTACGCGTCGCCCAACGCCTGGGAGGAACTGGTCCTGGAGGCAGCGCGAACCGCCGGCGTCGAGCGCAACCTGACGCTGCTGACCACGCCCGACCTATCGGTCGGCGGCGTGCACGAGCCGCGCGTCCTCGCCCGCACCCTCTGGCCGCTTGAGAGGCTGGCCACCGACTACCACGCGTTCCTCACCGACCTCGACAGCCGCCTCTCTGCACCAGCGCCGCCTAGCCCCGAGGCCGGCCTGGCCGCCGTGTTCCGCACCGTGCTCGAGTTCAGCACGATCATGGAACGCGACCCCCTGCTACCACCCGAGCTGCTGCCCGCCCACTGGCCCGGCACCCGCGCCCGCGCCGAGATCGCAAACATCACCGGCCTCCTGGCCGAAAGCGCGGAGGACCCCGACGCGCCGGCGATCGTCCGCCTACTGCGCGAGCCGATCGACCACCCGAGCCCCCGACTCGCCGGCCAGCACCCGGAGACAGCAGTCTCGAGCAACGCGCAGCGCTCCTCGCTGCCTGGCCAGCCGAGTACGACTGCTTGAGCGCGGCCGGCGGTTGGCAGTCGCGCTCCCTCACCCGCGCCACTACGACGATCGCCGCGCTCACCGGGGTCCCAGCACCCTCGCCAGAGAACGCCGCCGCCGCGTAGACCCGGCTTTCCGTACGAAACTTCTCGGCGCCCCTACGCGCGCAGCTCGGCGGGGACGCGGGTGCGGACGAACACCTCGGCGAAGCGCTTCGGCGTGGCGGGTAGCGCCAGCCGCACGCGGAAGTTCACGTCGCGCAGCTCATGCAGCTCCGCGAGCTGCGCGGACGTCAGCTTGAACTCGCGCACGACGGTCTTGCCCTCGCGTACCGTGACGGCTGCGAGCTTGAAGCTCAGCGCGGTCTTCGGGATGACCTCGCCGAGCGAGGTCCCGGCGACGATCGTGCCGGTCGCGCTGCACGAACCTGTGCTCTTGGGCGGACAGCGCAGCGAGACGCGCAGGCTGCCGGAGGCCGTGAGCTTCAAGCGCTGCACTGCCGCGCGCGGCTTGGCCTTGCTGCCGGCCTTGGTGCTCGATCCCTTCTTCTTGGTCGTCGCCTTCTTCTTCGTCGTCGACGCCTTCTTCTTCGTCGTCGTCGCCTTCTTCTTCGTCGTCGTCGCGGTGGTGGGCTTCTTCGGCGTGGTCGTGGTTGTGGTCGGCTTCTTCGGCGTGGTCGCCAGCGTGGTCGCGGTCGGCTTCGCGCTGCCGGCGGTTGCGGGCCCGGGCACGGCCACCGTCGGCGTCGAGACGGCGACGACGCCTGTCGCGACGGCATTGCTCGCGGTGACGACGATCCGCAGGCGCTTGCCGGTGTCGGCGGCGCCGGCCGTGTAGTCCATCCCCGTGGCGCCTGGCACGTCGTCGCAGGCGGCCACCGTGGTCGCCGGGCAGCGCTGCCAGCGAACGACCAGCGTGAGCGGTGCGGTGGCGCTCCACACGCCTGTCTGCGCGCGCAGCGCCGAGCCGACGACGAGCTTGTCGGCGAGCAGGACGACCGTCGGTAGAGACGTGGACTGCGGCGGAGCGGGTGTGACCTGCGTCGTCGCGGCGGAGCTCACGCCCGTCTCGGCCGTTGCGTTCGTGGCGGCGACGCGAGCGCGCATCCGGTGTCCCACGTCGTCGGCGGTCAGCGTGTAGCTCGTCGCGCTCGCGCCCACCACCACGGTGCAGTTCGCGCCGTCGGCGTCGCAGCGCAGCCACGTCGTGGCGTAGGTGATCGGCGCTGCCCCGGACCACGTCCCGTTGGTCGCGACGAGCTTCGCGCCGTCGCGGACCGCTGTCGCGGCGGTCACGGTCGGCACCACCGTGTTGGACGGCGGCGCGGCCAGCACCACCGTCGTCGCGCCGCTGCGCGCGGTCGTCGAGTCCACGACGTTCGTTGCCGTCACGCGGACGTCGATGCGCTTGCCGAGGTCCGCCGCGACCAGCACGTAGGCGCCGGCGCTGGCGCCGGCGATCGCGCTACAGCTCGCCAGGGTGACGTCGCAGCGCGACCATTCGTACGTGAAGGAGATCGGCTGCGCACCGCTCCACGTCCCGGGATCGCTGGTGAGCGTCGCGCCGACGGCAACCGGCCCGGTCAGATCCTCGATCCGCGGCGGATCGAGCATGAGCGGGGGGTCGACTTCGACCGCCGCTGTCGCCACCGATGTCGCCGAGGCGCTGCCGACGCTGTTGCCCACGGTCACGACGACGCGCAGCCGGACGCCCTCGTCCACCGCGACGGGGCGGTAGTCGGCGTCGGTCTCGCCATCGATGTCCACGCAGGCCGATCCGGCGCCGTCGCAGCGCTGCCACTGGTAGCTGAAGTCCAGCGTCGGCGTTCCCGTCCACGTGCCGCGCGTCGCGCTCAGCAGCTTGCCGAGGGCGGCGTCCCCGCTGATCGCTGGCGCGAAGATGCTCGCCGGCGGCGCGGCGACGACGGCTGCCGTCGGTGCCGAGAACGCGCCGGTCGTCCCGCCCGGGCTCGTGCGGACGATCCGCGCGCGCAACGTCAGGCCGACGTCGGCGGGGCTGGGGACGAGGCTCTGGCCGATCGCCCCAGGGACGATCGTGCAGTTGCTACCAAGGGTGTCACAGCGCCACCACTCGTACGTCGTCACGAAGACGATGGGTCCCGCCCAGGTGCCGTCGACGGCGGTCAGCACCGAGCCGTCGCGCGCGGTGCCCGCGATCGTCGGAGGCAGGATGCTGATCGGCGGGTTCGTGCCGACGACGCCGGTCAGCGCCGACGTCTGCCGAACGGTGCCGGCGCCGTTGGAGGCGCTGACCTCGATGCGCAGGGAGAAGCCGACGTCGGTCGTGGTGAGCATGTACGTCGGACCGCCGGCGCCGGTCACGAAGACGCAGTCGCTCGTGGTCTTGCAGCGTTGCCAGCGGTAGGAGAGCGACATCGGCTCCGAACCGGCCCAGCCGCCGTCGGTGCCGACCAGCGTGGCGCCGTCGCGCAGGCCCGTGTCCGGCGAGACCGAGGGTGCGACGAGGTTGCGCGGCGCCGCCATGCCGACGACGCCGCTCGTGGCCGACGTGATGCTGTCGGTGCCCGATCCGTTCGTCGCGGTCACGACCGCACGCAGCGTCGTTCCACGATCGATGGCGCTCAGCGCCACCGTAGAGCCCGTCGCGCCGGTGATGTCCACGCACGCGGCGCCGGTCTCGTCGCAGCGCTGCCAGCGGATCGAGCGTGTCAGCGGCGTGGTCCCGGTGAACGTCCCGTCGCTGCTGGTCAGCGTCGATCCCTCGATCGCCACCCCCGTCAGCAGCGGAGCGCCGGTCGCGGTCGGAGCATCGGGCGCGACGAGGGAAGCCGGGTCGCCGGCGGCGGCGAGCGCGCTCGTCGCCACCCCTCCCCCGCCCGCGTTCAGCGCGCCGATCCGCACGCGCATCCGCGAGCCGACGTCCGGCGAGGTCAGGCGATACGTCGCGTCTGTTGCGCCGGCGATGTCCAGGCACGTCGCCGCGGTCGCGTCGCAGCGCTGCCAGGCGTACGTCAGCGCGATCGGGTTGCTGCCGTTCCACGTGCTGAGGGCGACGAGCTGCTGGCCGTCGCGCAGGACGCCGGCGACCACCGGCTCGTCCGCCGCCCGCGGTGGAGCGGCGAGGATCACCGGCGACGCTGCGGACTGTGCCTTGGTCGCCCCGTGCGTATTCGTCGTGGTCACCTCGAGGCGGACGGTCTTGCCGAGGTCCGCCGCGGTCAGGCTGTAGCTCGCCGCGATCTCGCCGCTGATCGGCGCGCACGACGCGCCCGTCGCGGAGCAGCGCAGCCACGCGCGGTCATGGATCAGCGGCGCGGTGCCCTTCCAGGTACCGGGCGTCGAGTCGTACAGCTCGCCCTCGCGCGGCAGCGCGCCCGACAGCTCGGGCAGGTCGACGTTGACCGGCGTACCGCCGGTGACGGTCACGGTCGCGGCGGACGGCGCGCTCGTCGTGGCGCCGGCGTTCGTCGCGACCACGACGGCGCGCAGCGAGCCGCCGACGTCGGCGGGCTCGACCCGGTAGGTCGGCGCGGTGGCCCCGTCGATCTCGCTGCAGTCGCCAGCGCTGCAGCGCTGCCACGTGTAGGCAAAGGAGATCGCGGGCGTCCCCTTCCAGGTGCCCTGCGTCGTGCTGAGCAGCTGACCCTCACGGGCCGTGCCGGAGACGACGGGGGCAACCGTCGCGGACGGTACGGCAGGCGCGATGACGGGCGTCAGCGCCGACAGCGCCTGCGTGACACCGTCGGGGTTCGTCGCCGTCACGCGCGTGCGAAAGGTGTACCCGACGTCCGCGCTCGTGAGCGTCAGCGTGACGCTGGTCGTGGAGAGGTCGACGCAGTCGATGCCCAGCGGTGCACAACGCTGCCAGCGCCGCGCCGTCGCGATCGTGGGCGTGCCGCCCCAGCTGCCGTCGGCCGCGGTCAGCGTCCGGGCGTCGATCGGCACGCCGCTGATCGCCGGATCCACGGTGTTGACGGGCGGCACCTTGGGGCCGACGACCGCCGAGGCGACCGAGGACGCGGTGCCGGTCGACTTGACGTTCGTCGCCGTCAGCGCGACGCGGATCGTGTGGCCGACGTCGGCGTCGGTGAGGACATAGGTCGAGGCGGTCGCAGCGAGGATCGCCGTGCACGCGCCGCCGCCCGCGTCGCAGCTGTTCCACTGCCGCGCGTAGGTGATCGGCACGGTGCCCGACCAGGTGCCCGGAGTCGGAGACGTCAGCGTCTGACCGGAGCGAGCGGGCCCGCTCACGAGCGGCAGCACGGTGTTCACGGGGGCCGCGGCGTCTACGACCGCCGTCTGCGCGGACGTCGCGACGGCCTCGCCGTCAGCGTTCTTGGCCGTCACGTCGACGCGGATCGTCGAGCCGACGTCGTTGCTCGTCAGCGCCTGCGTGGCCGCGGTGGCCAGCGCTACGCAGGCCGCGCCGGCGCCGTCGCAGCGCCGCCACATGCGGGTGAAGGTGATCGTCGGCGTACCCGACCAGGCGCCGTTCGTCGCGCTCAGGATCTGGCCGTCGCGGACCACGCCGGAGATGGCGGGCAGTCCGCCGGGGTCGTTGACCGGCGGTGCGAGCGGCGCGATCGTGGCGGTCGCGGGAGCGGTTGCGACCGCCGACCCCTCGACGTTGGTCGCGGTCACCGCCACGCGGATGGTGTTGCCGATGTCGGCGCCCGTGAGCGTGTAGGTCACGCCGCTCATCGCGGCGATCGGCACGCACGCGCCGCCCGTCTCGTCGCAGCGATGCCAGGCGCGGCTGTAGGTGAGCGGCCCCGTGCCGGCGAAGGTGCCCGTGGTCGAGGTCAGGATCTGCCCGGCGCGGGCGTTGCCGCTGATCGTCGGAAGCCCGGTCGCGGTCGGCGCCGCGGCATTCGCCGGCACCGCGAGGAGCGCGAGCAGGCAGGCGCCCACGAGCACCGGCAGAAAGGCGGGAGGACGGCGCATGAAGCGGTAATCGGCCGTTATGCGCAAAACGGGAGGAGTGCGCTTCTGGTGCTAGAGCCGCTTCTCTGCGAAGAACGTCGCCACCGGATTGGCGTTGAAGTTCTCGATCGGGGCGTAGCCGGCCCGCTCGTACATGCGCTGGGCGCGCATCTGGCGCGGACCGGTGTCCAGCCGCGCGATCTCGTAGCCCAGCGCGCGCGCCCGCCGCTCGAGCTCCTCGAGCAGCGCCCGCGCCACGCCGCGCCCGCGCGCCGCCTCGACGACGAACATCCGTTTGATCTCGCAGGCCGCGTCCGGCAGGCGCTTGACCCCGCCGCAGCAGACCGGGACGCCATCCTCGAAGCCGACGACGAACGTCCCGCCGGGCGGGCCGAGCTCGTCGGGACCGGCCTTGGGCATGTCGGTGCCGTCGAGGTCCAGGCCCTCGTAGAGCGCCGCGATGTCGTCGCGCATGCCCCGCACGAGCGCGGCCGCCGGCTGCGCGTCGACGGGGCAGTGGCGAAACTCGATCATGCGCCCCACGCCCGGCCGAGCACGCGGCGCCAGTTGTCCCACGCGATCGCGCGCAGATCGGCGTCGCCGAAGCCGCCGTCACGCAGCGCGTCGACCAGGCGCGGCAGACCGGCCGCGTCGCCGAGCTGCGCAGGCACCGTCGCCCCGTCGAAGTCCGAGCCCAGCGCGACGTGCTCGACGCCGATCCGCTCGGCGACATGACGCGCGTGGGCGACGAGCGTCGCCAGCGGCGTGTCCGCGTCGTCGCGCCCGTCCTCGCGCAGGAAGGCCACCGCGAAGGCGATCCCGATCAGGCCGCCGGACGCCCCGATCGCGTCGATCTGCGCGTCGGTCAGGTTGCGCGTGCTGGCGCACAGCGCGTGGACGCCCGAGTGCGAGGCGATCAGCGGCGTCACGTCCAGCCGGGCGATGTCCCAGAAGCCCGCCTCGTTGAGGTGGCTGACGTCGACGGCGATGCCCAGCTGCGCGCAGCGGCGCACGAGCGCGGCGCCGGCGGCGGTCAGCCCCGGCCCGGTGTCCGGCGACGCCGGGAACGCGAACGGCACGCCGTGGGCGAAGACGTTCGGGCGACTCCAGACCGGCCCGAGCGAGCGCAGGCCGGCGGCGTGCCACAGCTCCAGCGCGTCGAGGCCGGCGTCGATCGCCTCCGCGCCCTCGAGATGCATGACCGCGGCGAGCACGCCGTCGCGCAGCGCGTCGTCGAGGTCGGCGGCGCACCGCGCGAGGCGCACGTGGCCCGCGCGCTCGAGCGCCAGCAGCCGCCCGGCGCTGCGCGTGGCGTGCGGGGCGGCGACGTCCTGGCCGATCGGCTCGGCGACCGCCAGGCGATAGGCGGCGCCGTCCTGCGCCTGGTCGAAGTCCGGGTCATAGCCCGGCGTGCCGCTGAAGATCGCGAAGATCCCGCCCGCCAGGCCGCCCGCGCGCGCACGGGCAAGATCGATGTGGCCGCCGGCGCGGCCGGTCGCGAAGTAAGCGGCGTCCGCGCACGTGATCGTGTCGTTGTGGCCGTCGAAGATCGAGATCACGCCTGCCAGTCTGACCACACCCATTCGCCCGGCGTCGATGAACCGGCGAGCCTCCGCGACCGCAAACCCTGCATGAGACTTCTCAGGAGCCGGTTCGTCGACCTCGAGAACGTGCTGCACGGAGCGCTCGTGCGCTACGGCATCACGGCGCTGCGCCTCACGGTCGGCGCGGTGTTCCTGGGCTTCGGCGTCCTGAAGTACATTCCGCACGTCAGCCCGGCCGAGGGTCTGGCGATCACGACGATCGACCGGCTGACGTTCGGCCTCCTCCCGTGGCAGATCGGCATCGTCGCGATCGCGACGCTCGAGTGCTTCATCGGGATCTGCCTGCTCGCCAACCGGTGGATGCGGCTCGCGGTCTGGATGCTGGCGGTGCAGCTCGTCGGGGTCCTGGCCCCGATCGTGCTGCTGACCGGGCGCCTGTTCAGCGGCCCACACCACGCCCCGACGCTCGAAGGCCAGTACGTGCTCAAGGACATCATCCTCGTGGCGGCCGGCATGGTCATCGCCGCCGGCACCTTTCGCGGTGGACGCCTGGTGCGCGACGAGCCTCAGCCAGATCGAGCCGCCACGGCACGGACCTCCGCCGCCGGGGTCAGCGAGCGCCCACCGGCGCTGCGACCAACCTCAGGCGCTGGACGGCGCTGAGCGCCCGGCGATGTGGGCCATCGCGGAGTCGGCCAGGTCGCCCAACACGTCGAGGTTGGCCTGTGTCCATATGCGCGGCTTGTGGTCGATCGCGCAGAAGCTGCCGAGAACTTCGTCGTCGGGCGTCGTCAGCGGGATGCCGGCGTAGGCGATGACGCCGAGATCGCGGATCGCCAGGTTGTCACGGACGAGCGGATGCTCGCGGGCGTCAGCGACGACGAACGGCTGGCGCGACACGACGACGTGCTGACAGAAGGAGTGCGACAGCCGCGTCTGGCGCTTGCCCGCCCACGGTTGCGGCAGGCCGCAGGCGGCGGTGAAGAACTGGCGGTCCGGCTCGACGAGTGAGATCAGCGCGACCGGGACGCTGAGCAGCTTCGCGCACAGGCGTGCGAGCGTCTCCAAGCCAGGGTCGGCTGGTCCGTCGACGAGGCCCGTCGCCCGCACGGCGGCGAGCCGGCGCGGCTCGCGCAGCTTCCGGTCGTGCGTTTCGTCCTCGGACCAGCGTCGCTGCTGCAGCGAGCGACGAGCGAGATCCTCGATCGCGAGCTGCGCGCTGCTGTCGCCGCGCTCGGCGGAGAGGTGGCCGAGGCGCAGCAACACGGCGTCGCGCACGAGGTGCGCCGCGCTCACGCCCTGCCGCGCGGCCTCCTCCTCGAGGAGGTCCCAGAGATCCTCGCTCATCCGCAGCGTCGTCGCCTTCAGGCCCATACGCCGAGGAGTGTACGCCATCGGATCCGATATCGCTACTTGGCTTGTACGGGGATGAGCCGTACGTTCTGCGTGATGGCGCATCGTATCCGCCATCGCACCTTCCATCCGCTGCTCTGGAGACGCCATGTCCGCTTCTGTCATCGACGCCGTGCCACCGTCGTCCCCGACGCAGCGCGTCAGCACCCCGGCCGTCGCGCTGCCCGGCAACGCCGCGGCGACCGCGGTGCGCGCGTACGCCAGCACACGCCGGCGCGCCGAAAGCGCGCGGCGGTCAGACGCCGCGCTCCTAGCACAGGCGCACGCGGGAGACGCCGCTGCCTTTGCTGTCGTCTATGACCGTCACGCGGCCGCCGCCTACAGCCTCGCTCACCGCATGACGCACACGCGAAGTTCCGCCCATGACGTGGTCCAGGAGTCGTTTCTGTCGCTCTGGCGGACCGACAAGTACTGCGAGGACAAGGGGAGTCTGCGCAACTTTGTGCTCGGAATCGTCCGCAACCGTGCGATCGACGTCCTGCGCACGGAACGCCGTCGTGGCACCCAGGAGCGCAGCGACGAGGCGGCCGTTCTGAGCCTGTCGGCCCCCGACCGCACCGACGACGAAGTCGGGCAACGCGAGGCGCAGCGACTCCTTCGCGGCGCCCTCGCCTCGCTCCCCGAAGCGCAGCGGCGAGCGCTCGAGCTCGCGTTCTTCGAAGGCCTGACCCACGCCGAGATCGCACAGCGCCTCGACGCTCCGATCGGGACGATCAAGGGCAGAATTCGACTCGGACTCAACAAGCTGCGGGCGGACATCGACGCCGCGAGCTACCGGTAATCGCGCCGGCGCCGAGCGGCTGACGGCAGGCCCGGCGATCGACGTGTACGACGTGAACGGTCTGCCGTAGAGCATCGCGGCGCGTACACTCGCTGCGCGGCGTGACCACCCGGGCGCCCGCCCGCGATGCCGATCCTCGAACAGCACGAAGTCGCCGCCTACCTGCTCGCCCGCGGCCTCCTCGGGCGCCGGTCGATCGTCGCCGGCACGCTGCGGATCGCCGACGCGACGAGCCGCAACCGCAACTTCCGCGTCACCGGCACGGGCCGCGACAGCTACCTGCTCAAGCAGGGCATCGCGGCCGACAGTGCCGAGTCGCTGGCCAACGAGGCCGCGCTCTACCGGCGACTCGCCGCCGCCGGTGGACCGCTCGCCGCGGCGATCCCGCGCCTGCACCGCTTCGACGCGGCGCGCAGCCTGCTGGTCATCGAGTGGATCGCCGGTGGCGAGGACCTCTACCGCCACCACGCCGACCGCCGGCGCTGCTCGGTGCCCCTGGCGCGCGCGCTGGCTCGCGTGCTCGCCGCGCTGCACGCGGTCGCGCCCGACGACGAGCCGCTGCGCCGCGACGCCCCGTGGGTGCTCTCGCTGCATCGCCCGCGGCTGGACGCGCTGCGTTACCTCACCGCGCCGAGCGTCGAGCTCATCGCCTCGATCCAGAGCGACGAGCGCTTCGCGCGCGCGCTCGACGCGCTGCGCGAGGACTGGCGCGTCGAGGCGCTCGTGCACCGCGACGTGAAGTGGGCCAACTGCATCGTGCTGCGCCCTGCCGCGATCAAGCTTGTCGACTGGGAGATGGCGGGCTGGGGCGATCCGGCGCTCGACGTGGGCTCGGCGCTCGGCGAGTTCCTCGGCTGGCGGCTGCGCGCCGGGGCCGCCGCGCCCGTCGGGCAGCCGCCGGCGATGGGCGCGTTCTGGCGCGCCTACGCCGGCGCGCGTCGCCTCGATGCGCAGCAGGCCGACGAGTTGCTCGTGCGGGCGCTGCGCTACGCCGGCGCGCGGCTCGTCCAGAACGCCTACGAGAAGACGCAGGAGACCGCGCAGGCGAGCGAGCGCGTCGCGCGCGGGCTGGAGCTCGGGCGCGACCTGCTGCTGGCGCCTCACACGGCGGCCCGCGAGCTGCCGGGCGGCGTGGCGTGAGCGATCGCTACGAGGCGCAGGTGCTCGCCGCGCTCGCTGCGATCGGCTTGCGCCCGCCGGCCGCATACCTGTGGTTCGGCCGGCGCTTCGCCGTGACGCCGGGTGACTCGCTCACGACCGCGATCCAGCAGCGGCTGCTGGCCGACTTCCAGGCCGCCGGCGCCCCGCGGCCGGCGCACGGCGAGTCCGCCGTGCCCGCCGGGGACGGCGGGGCCTTCGCGCGGGCGCTGTCGCAGGCCAACTGCGGCCGCGGTTCGTGGCAGCCCGGCTGGCGCGTGACCGCCGTCGAGGAGGATGCGATCGCCGTCGTGCGTCCCGACGGGCTGGCGCTGCTCGCGCCCCCGCAGGACTGCCGCATCGAGGGCGCGCTGGCCGACGTGCGGCTTCCCAAGGACCTCGGCGGCCTCGTTCCCGGCGTCCTGCGCGTGCTCGGCGACGCCCCGGCGGGCGACGAGGATCGCGTGCGGCTGAGCTGCGACATCTCGGCCGCGGCCGCCGTCACCTTCGTCGCGCGCGTGACCTACGCGCTCAACCGCGCCGACCTGCCGTTCACGCTCGACGTCCTCGGCGACCCGGCGCGCTACGGGCGCGGCCCCGCCGCCGACCTGCTCCTCGCGCGGACGGACGCCACCGCCGCGATCGCCGTCCTGCGACCGCTGCTGCGCACGCTCGCGACCCACCTGTCCGGCGACGCGCCCGCGTTCGCCAAGCCGCTGGGCCACGGCCTCGCCCTCGCCGAGGAGCCGGCCGGCGGCGAGCGCTTCGGCGAGCACCGCTGCCGGTTGCTGACCGAGGCGATCGGGGCGGCCGACGACGAGGGCCTGCGCCCGCCCGCGGCGCGGCTCGCCGCGGTGCGCGAGCGGTTCGCCGCCGACGGGATCAGCCTCGACGCCCCGTACCTGCAGCCCGGATCGATCGATGCGTACGACCGTTCGTAGCATCCCGCCGCCCGCCGGCCCGACCAGCCGCGGCGCCGATCTGCCGGCGATCGCCGCCGGGATCGGCGATCGCCTCGTGCGCGAGGCGATCTGGTATCGCGGGCAGTGCAACTGGATCACGCTGGACGCCGCCGACCCACAGCCGGTACAGCGCGCGCTGGGGCCGGAGCTCGGCGCCGGCACGGCCGGCGTCGCCCTGTTCCTCGCGCAGCTCGCGGCGGGCGGCGGCGGCGACGGTGCGCCGCGGCGCACCGCGCTCGGCGCGATCGGGCAGGCGCTCGCCCACGCCGGCCAGGGCCCGCCGCACGGGCTCTACGCGGGACGGATCGGGATCGCGTACGCCGCGGCGCGCTGCGGCCAGCTGCTCGGCGAGGAGCGCCTCGTGGCGCGCGCGGCGCGCCTCGCGCGTGGCCGCTTCGCCGCCGGCCGCGAGCAGCGCTTCGACCTGCTCGGCGGCAGCGCGGGGACGATCGCCGGGCTGCTCGCGCTGGCGCGCCTGCTCGGCGACGAGCGCCTCGTGCGGCGCGCGCAGCGGCTCGGCGACGAGCTCGCCGACGGCGCGCGGCGCGGCCGCGAAGGCTGGTCCTGGCCGGCTCCGGGCGAGCGCGGCATGCACGGCCGCTGCGGCATGGCGCGCGGCGCGGCCGGCATCGCGTGGGCGCTGCTCGAGCTGCACGCCGCGACCGGCGCGCGCCGCCACCGCGACGCCGCCGAGCGCGCGCTGGACTACGAGCGCCACTGGTTCGATCCGCAGCAGGCCGACTGGCCCGACCTCAGCGGAATCGAACGGCGCGAGCGGCGCGGCACGTTCCGCGCGCCGCCGGCGACGGGCTGGGAGCACGGCGCGCCCGGCATCGCTCTGGCGCGGCTGCGCGCCTGGGGGATCGTCGGCGAGGAGCGTCTGCGCGGCGAGGCGACTGCCGCGCTGGCGACGACCGCGGCGCACGTCGAGCGCGAGCTGCTCGTGCCGGGCGCGGACTTCACGCTCGGCCGCGGGCTCGCGGGCGCCGCCGAGGCGCTGCTGGCCGGCGCGGCGCTTCATCCGCAGGGCGCCGCGCTCGCGCGGCGCGCCGGCGAGATCGCCGCCAGCCGCCACGCCGCGGGCCTCGACGGCTGGCCGTGCGGCACCACGGGCGCCGGGCTGGCGCCTGGACTGCTCGGCGGCCATGCCGGAATCGGCCTGCTCTACCTTCGCCTGCACGACCGGGCGGTGCCGTCGCCGCTCCTGATCGGCGCAACCATCTAGCCATGGCCGCGCCTCGCAACCTCGTCAACCTCAAGTCCGTCGGCAAGGGCTACGGCAGCCGCACGGTGCTGCAGGACGTGACGCTCGGCGTCGCCGCCGGTGAGCGGATCGGGATCGTCGGCCGCAACGGCGACGGCAAGTCGACGCTGCTGCGCCTGATCGCCGGCGTCGAGCCGCCCGACGCGGGCATCGTCACGCGCGCCCGCGACGTCGAGCTCGCGCTGCTGCACCAAGGCGACGAGCTCGACGAGTTCCGCACGATCCGCGACGCCCTCGTCGGGCGCCGCGCCGACCACGAATGGACCGCCGACAGCACGTTTCGCGCCGTGCTCGACGGCCTGCTCGGCGGCGTCGAGCTGCGCCGCTTCCCCGCCGGCATGGATACGCCGATCGCCGTCCTCTCCGGCGGCGAGCGGCGGCGGATCGCGATCGCGCGGCTGCTGCTCGACGGCCCCGAGCTGCTGCTGCTCGACGAGCCGACGAACCACCTCGACGTCGAGGCCGTCGACTGGCTCGCACGCCATCTCGCCGCGCGCCGCGGAGCGCTGCTCGTCGTGACCCACGACCGCTGGTTCCTCGACGCCGTGTCAACCGCGACGTGGGAGGTCGCCGGCGAGACCGTGCACCAGTACGAGGGCGGCTATGCGGCCTACGTGCTGGCGCGCGCCGAGCGTGACCGTCAGGTGGCGGCGCGCGACGACCGCCGCCGCCAGCTGCTGCGCAAGGAGCTCGCCTGGCTGCGCCGCGGCCCACCGGCGCGCACGAGCAAGCCGAAGTTCCGGATCGACGCGGCCAGCGCGCTGATCGCCGACGAGCCCGAGCTGCGCGACCGGGCCGAGCTGCTGCGCTTCGCGACCGCGCGGCTGGGCGACAATGTGCTCGACGCGGTCGACGTACGGCTGGCGTTCGGCGACAGCACGCCGCTGCTGCACGGCCTGACCTGGCGGCTGGGGCCAGGCGACCGTGTCGCGCTGGTCGGCGTCAATGGCTCGGGCAAGACGACACTGCTGTCGCTGCTGGCCGGTGTGCTGGAGCCCGATGCGGGCGAGGTCCAGCGCGGAGCGACCGTGCGGCTCGCGCGCCTGTCGCAGGACACCGCCGAGATCCCGGGGCACCTGCGCGTGCTCGAGGCGCTCGAGGAGGTCAAGGACGTCGCGACGCTCAGCGACGGGCGCCAGATCACGGCGAGCATGCTCTGTGATCGCTTCGGCTTTCGCGGTGATCTCGCGCGCACGCTCGTGCGCGACCTGTCGGGCGGCCAGCGGCGCCGGCTGCAGCTCATGCGCCTGCTGATGGCCGAGCCCAACGTCCTACTGCTCGACGAGCCGACGAACGACCTCGACATCGAGACGCTCACCGCGCTCGAGGACCTGCTCGACCGCTGGCCGGGGACGCTCGTCGTCGTCAGCCATGACCGTTACTTCGTCGAGCGCGTCTGCGACGACGTCTACGCGCTCGGCGGGAACGGCGCGATCGGCCACATGTCGGGCGGGATCGAGCAGTACCTCCAGTCGCGCCGGGCGGCCGGGGCCGCTCCCACCGCTGTGGCGGCTGTGGCCCCGGTGCCGGCCCAGCTCGCGCCCGCCACCCTCGGCGGCGGCGCGATCCGGGCGGCGCGCAAGGAGGTCCAGCGCCTCGAGCGCGCGCTGGATCGACTCGGCGCGCGCGAGAGCGAGCTGCACCACGCGATGGCCGCCAGCGCGACCGACCACGGCCGCCTGCGCGAGCTGCAGTCGGCGCTCGAGGCGTGCGTCGCCGAGCGCGAGCAGGTCGAGGCGACGTGGCTGGAGGTCGCCGAGACGCTCGAGGCCTGACGTCCGCCCGAGGTCAGTCCGACGGCCGGCACTGGTCGGCCAGGCGGTCCAGCAGCGCGGCCTGGCCCGGCACGATCTTGCGCTTCGCGGTCGCGAGATCCAACCAGGCGACGCGATCGACCTCGGGAAAGGCCTGCTGGCGGCCCGAGCGCGGCAGCCACTCCAGCGCAAAGGTTCCCGGGTCCAGCTGCGCGGGGTCGAAGTCGCCCTCGACGGCGAAGGCGACGACGACCTTTCCCGCCTGCTGGCGGATCTCGCCGAGCTCGACCAGCGGGCCGTCCGGTGGCGCGTGCCCGAGCTCCTCCTGAAACTCCCTTCGCGCCGCCGCCAGCGGCTGCTCGCCGTCCTCGAGCTCGCCCTTGGGGATCGACCATGCGCCCTCGTCCTTGCGCGCCCAGAACGGCCCGCCCATGTGGCCCAGCAACACCTCGAGCACGCCCTCGCGCTCGCGGAACACGATCAGGCCGGCGGACGTCCGCATGGGGCGAGTCTCGCAGCCGCGCGGGATCTCGCTCGCCGCTCGCGACGAAGGCGCTCGTGAACTGCATCGATGAAGGAGGTGTGACGAATAACCCGCGCGCGACGCGGATGGTTCGACACAGCTTCCGTGCGGGTGGATCTCTCGGGAGGCTCAGCCCGCGGAGCGCTCCGGAGCGATCGGCTCCCGCGCGCAGACGACGAGCGCGTCGAGCAGCGCCGCGAAGTCGCCGTCGCCGCACGCCGCGCGCTGCACGCCGGCGCCGCCGCGCTCGGCGAGCAGCTCCGTCAGCCCGTCGAGCTGCACCTCGCAGCGCAGCTCCCGCGCGGCCGGGCGCACGCGCGCCAGGAAGTCGTCGAGCAACTCGGCGACCGGCCGCAGGCGGTCGTCGTCGTCGGGCAACGTCGCGTCCACTCCTGCGCGGCCGGCCCGGAACGACGCCTCGTCGAGGACCTCCGCCGGCGGCCCCGGGACCGGTTCGGCCTCGCTCACGGTCCGCGCCAGGGCGTGCACGGCAGCGACGAGCGCGGCGGTGTGGCGCGGGTCGAGCTGCGTGTCCAGCGCGCGGATCTCGACGGTCCCCAGGCGGGGGTGCGGACGCAGCTTCCACCAGTGAAACGTGTAGTCGGGCACCTCGGCGACGTGCGTCAGCCGCGCGGTGGAGGAGACGAAGTCCTCGAAGTCGGCCATCTCGCGCGGCACCCCCGCACGCGGCCAGGAGCGCAGCGTCAGCTCGCGCGCCGACGCCATGCCGGTGTCGCGCGCGTGGCGAAACGGTGAGTTGGCGCCCAGCGCCTCGAGCAGCGCCACGTATCGGCGCAGACCGTTGAACACGCGGATCGCGCTCGCCGCGTCGGGCACGCCGACGTGGATGTGCAGCGCGCAGACCGGGGTCGCGCCCGCATCGCCGAGCAAGCCGGAGATGCGCTCGTAGCGCGGCTGGTCGGTGACCTCCGAGTCGCCCTCGCCGGCCGTCGGGTGGGTGCCCGAGGCGATCAGGCCGACGCCCGTCGCGAGCACGGCCGCACGCAGCTGCGACAGCTCGGCGACCGCCTCCTCGACCGTCGAGCAGACGCCCGTGATGAGCTCGATCTGGCTACGGTGAAGCTCGTTCTTGATCTTGCCGCGCTCCAGCTCGCCGAGCTGCTCGAGCACCTCCCCGCCGGTGTTGAGCAGCCGCCCGTCATCTGGGTCGACGACGAACAGCTCCTCCTCGACGCCCAGCGAGAACGGTTCTCCTTCGCCGAAATGGTGTTCGTCGTCCATGCGCTGACGGTCCTTACCCGCCGGGCCCTCCGATCAGCCCTACCCGCCGGTCAGTCCTGCGGCGCGGCCTGCGACAGACCGCGCTGGCGGCGGCACAGCCGGCAGAGCACGGGGACGTCGTCGGGATGCTTGGCGTCGTGCGCGAGATACTCGTGCGGGCGCTCGCCCGCGAACCAGACGTGCCCGCACTGATCGCAGGGCCGGTCGTTGGGATGCGGCCAGTCGCCGGGGTGGCGATCGCCCTCGTCGCTCATCGGCTCGACGCCGCCCGCGCCGCGCCCTGGCGCGGGCTGAGATCACCGCTGGCGACCTTGAAGGCGATCGTGTCCAGGTAATCGCGACGGCCGTCGCGCGTGCGCTTCGTCGCCTGGCCGGGCGTCACGGCCAGATCGGCGAGCTCGCGCGCGGACGCTGGATCAAAGCAGCGCGCCTCCAGCCACTTGGCCGTCTCCTCGTCGTCGAAGCCGGCGTCGGTCCAGGCCTTCGCCATGGCGCCCGGATCCTCGCCGCGAGCGGCGAGCTCGCCGAAGCGAGTGATCGTGTCGACCTTCGTCCGCGCCCGTGACCAGTGCATCGCGCTCGTTGTACCTCATTCCCGCCCGGTGTTCACAGCCGCTCGAGCGCGGCCCTTGCGCGCTGGTGCTCGGCGGTGGCCGCCTGCGCCTCGGCGCGGGCCGCCGCCAGCGCCTCGTCGGCCTCGCCGAGGGCGTGGGCGGCGCGCTCGCGCCGCTTCTCCGCCGCCCGCAGCGCGTGCGCGCTTCGCTCGGCGCGGCGGCGCGCGGCCGTCTCCGCCGAGCGCGCCGCCTTGCGCGCGGCCTCCCGCTCGCGTTCCAGCCGTTTCGCCGTCTCGGCCTGCTCGCGCGCCGCTCGCGCGCGCTCGGCTCGCTGCTGCTTGGTCTCGGCCTGCGCCGCCGGCTTCCCGCGCTTCGCGGGCGGCGCCTTCGCCGGCTGGGCGCTCCGTGCCGGCGCGGGCGCGGGCGCGGGGGCGAAGACGGACTCGCCGAGGCCGAGGCCCACGTGGCGCAGCTCGCGCTCGAGGCGACCCGCGCGCACCTGTTCGCGCGCGCCCTCGTCGAGCGCCGCCGCGTGCAGGGTGTCGGCGACACGCTCGACCACCGCTGGGCTCAGCTCGTGGCCGTCGGCGTCCAGCAGGCCGCGCGCGGCCGCGACGAGCGTGTCGACGGCGGCCCGCTCGCGCTCGTTGGCGGCGCGCAGGGCGCGCCCGTCGCCGCTGCCGGCGAGCAGGTTGGCCTGCGCCTCGCGCAGCCTGTCGCCCGCCTCGTAGAGCTCGTGCACCGCGCCGCCCTGCGAGCGGACGAGCTGGTTGACGGCCCACGCCGCCACCGACGGCTTGCGCAGTGCCGCGACCGCCGCCGCCTCGTCGCGCCGCTTGTCCGCCCGCAGCATGCGGGCCAGCTCCGTCCGCTCGGGGATGAACCGGTCCAGCGCCAGCCCGTAGAGGTCGTCCGGCTCCATGACGGCATGGTGCCGACTGCGCGCGCCGCGCGCAGCGCGGTCGCCCCCGCCCGACTCCTGCGAGCCTCAGCCGGCCGCGCGGGCGGCGATCCGCCCGATGTTCTCGTCGTTGAAGAACGTCTCGGGCGCGACCATGCCCTGCTTCGCCAGGAAGAACTGGTTCGTCGCCGGCTGGTCGCCGCGCAGCGCCTTGCGCAGGTGCCGGTACGCTCAGGCAGGCCGGCAGCCATACTGGTCGTATGGCTTGCCGCGTGATCCTCTTCTCGACCGCGGCCTGCACGTACTGCGAGCACGCCAAGTCGCTGCTCTCCAAGCGCGGCGTCTCCTTCGAGGAGGTCGACCTCAGCGAGCACCCGGAGCTGCAGTCCGAGCTGACCGAGGTCACGGGCCTGAACAGCTATCCGCAGATCGTCGTCGACGGCGAGCCACTCGGCGGGCTCAACGAGCTGCGGGCGGCGGACAAGAACGGCGTCCTGGCGTCCTGGAGCGCCGCCTGATCGCCTAGCCCGCCACCGCGCGAGCAGCGCTGTGGCCCTGAGTACGATCCTGCCGTGACGACGATCCCGCCCGAGCAGACCTTCTACGACGCGATCGGCGGAGCGCCTGCGTTTCGCCGGATCGTCGCCCGCTTCTTCGCGCAGATCCCGGCCGACGAGGTGCTGCGGACGGTCTATCCGCAGGACGATCTCGACGGTGCCGAGGAGCGTCTTACGCTGTTTCTCATGCAGTACTGGGGCGGGCCGACGACGTACTCCGACGCGCGCGGGCACCCGCGGCTGCGGATGCGCCACGCGCCGTTTCGCATCGGCGTGGCGCAGCGCGACGCCTGGCTGCGCGCGATGCGCGTCGCGATCGACGCGGCGGGGCTCGAGGAGCCCCACCGCGAGCAGCTGTGGGAGTACATGCAGTCCACCGCGAACCACATGGTCAACAGCCCGCGATGAGCCCGCGCGCCTGGATCGCGTTCGCCGCGGTCTCGACGCTGTGGGGGATCCCCTACCTCTTCATCAAGGTCGCCGTCGACGACGGCGTGCCGCCGGCCTTCCTCGCCTGGGTGCGCGTCGTGCTCGGCGGCATCGTGCTGCTCGCGCTCGCCTGGAGCGCCGGCGTGCTGGCGCCGCTGCGCGGCCGCTGGCGCTGGCTGTCGCTCTTCGCGTCGTCGAGGTCGTCATCCCGTTTCCGCCTGGGCGGGCTGCTGCTCGGCCTCGCCGGCGTCGTCGCGCTCGTCGGCTGATCCTCGCCGGCTCGTGGCTCGCCACCGGCGGGCGGATACCACCGGCTGCCGGTCGCGACACGCGCGCGACGAGGCGAGCCCGGGGCGATGCGCGAGCGCCGGACGCCGGCGCCGCCGTCGCACGAGCCCGCCGCCTGCTCGACTGCGCCGGATGGCGGACGACGTGCGCTGGGTACGTCCTCATGATCGCCCAGATCGAGCCGGACACATAGGATTGGCGCATGGCGATCGTTCGACTACGCGGACAGCTCGAGAAGCTCGTGGGCTCGTCTGAGCTGACCATCGAGGGCGGCACCGTCACCGAGCTGCTGAAGGCGCTCGAGGAGGAGCATTCGGGACTCGAGGGCTGGATCCTCGACGAGCGCGGCGTGCTGCGCCGCCACATCAACGTTTTCGTCAACGGTGAGCCCGCCGAGCCGGACAGCGCGGTCGACGACAAGGACAAGATCGAGATCCTGCCCGCCATCTCTGGCGGATGACGCACCCCGCTCGACGGCCGACCAGATGACCGAGTTGCTCGTCGGGACCCGCAAGGGCCTGTTCGTGCTCGAGGGCGAGCCGGGAGGCGCGTTTGAGATCACGACCCGGGCGTTTGTCGGCGAGCCCGTCGACTATGCGATGCGCGACCCGCGCACCGGCCGCCTCTTCGCGGCCGTCAGCTCGCCGTTCTGGGGTCCGCGGATCTGGTTCACCGACGGCGAGCCGGACGGCGGCGACTGGCAGCCGGCGCGCGGCGTGGCGCTGCCCAAGGGCGGCACCGAGGCGCTCAAGCGCATCTGGGTCATCGTCGCGGGCGAGGCCGACGGCGTCGTCTACGCGGGCGGTGATCCGGGTGTGCTATTCGAGAGCCGCGACAACGGACAGACGTGGCAGCTCAACCAGGCGCTGTGGGAGCACCCGACCCGACCGCGCTGGCGGCGCGACTCCGGCGGCCTGTCGGTGCATTCGATCGTTCCCTGGCCCGGTGAGCCCGATCGGCTGGCTCTCGCGATCTCCGCGGCGGGTGTCTGGCTGACCGACGACGGTGGCGCGAGCTGGTCACATGGCAACGAGGGGATCGTCGCCGACTACCTGCCCGAGGAGGCGCGCACGAGCGCGATCGACCTCTGCGTGCACCACCTCGAGCGCGCGCCGCTGCGACCCGAGCGCCTGTTCCTGCAGTTTCACGGTGGCGTCTACCGCTCCGACGACGCGGGTCGCTCGTGGACCGACATCGCGGCTGGGCTGCCGCACGACTTCGGCTTTCCCGTGGTACTCGATCCGGCCGATCCCGACAGCGCGTACGTCATCCCGGTGACGACGGAGGATCGCGTCACCGACGGCCGCGTCGTCGTCTGGGAGACGCGCGACGCCGGCGCCACTTGGACGCCGCGCGACCGCGGGCTGCCGCAGGAGAACGCGTGGCTGTCGATGCTGCGCCAGTCGTTCGCGGCGACCGGTTCGGGGGCCGGTCTGGAGCTGTACTTCGGCGCGACGTCGGGTGAGATCTTCGGCTCTGGCGATGCGGGTGCGAGCTGGTTCGGCGTCGCCTCGCGGCTGCCGGCGATCGCCTCCGTCCGCGCCGGCTGAGCAGTACCTCAGGGGTTCATCCTCGCGCGATACGACATACGCTGGCAAGCCATGTCCATCTCCCCCATTCCCACCGCCCGCCGCTCGTGCCTGTCGGTGCCCGGCTCGTCGGCGTCGATGCTCGCCAAGGCGCCCCAGCGCGGCGCCGACGAGGTCGTCATCGACCTCGAGGACGCCGTCGCCACCTCGGCGAAGGACGAGGCGCGCGACACCGTCGTCGCGGCGCTGCAGGAGCCGCAGTACGACCGCGTGCGGACGGCGGTGCGCGTCAACGCGCCGCGCACGCCGTGGTGTCACGCCGACGTGATCGCGATGGCCTCGCTCGCGCAGGGACCGGCCTCGATCATCGTCCCGAAGGTCGAGAGCGCCGGTGACCTGGCGTTTGTCGAGCGGCTGCTGGACGGGGTCGAGGCGTCGGCAGGCGCGGGTTCGGCGCGTGCGCCGATGCGGGTGCAGGCGCTGATCGAGACCGCGGCAGGCGTCGCACGGCTCGACGAGATCGCGGGCGCCTCCCAGCGGCTGGACACGCTGATCCTCGGCTACGCGGATCTGTCGGCCTCCTTGGGACGCGCCGCGGGCGCGGGCGCCGAGCTCGACTCGTGGCGCGCGATCCAGGACGCGGTGCTCGTCGCCGCGCGCACCCACGACGTGCTCGCGATCGACGGCCCGTACCTGGGGGTCGCCGTCGACGAGGGCTTCACCGCGGCCGCCGCGCGCGCCCGCGACATGGGCTTCGATGGCAAGTGGGCGATCCATCCGGCGCAGGTGGCCGCGCTGAATGATCTGTTCACGCCCTCCGAGCAGGAGGTGTCGCACGCCCGCGCGGTCGTCGCAGCGTTGGAGGAGGCCGAGCGCAGCGGCGGCGCCGGCGCGGTCGCCCTGGACGGGCAGATGCTCGACGAGGCTGTGCGGGTGGCCGCGCTGCGGGTGCTGGCGCGGGCGGAGGCTTTGGGCTGAGGCCGGTTGGCGGGGTTGGCGGGGTTGGCGGGTCGGTGGCCGTGCTCGCCGTGTCCGTGAGCTGTGGCGTTCGGGTTGCCAAACAGCATCGATGAACGAAGCGGGGGCCGGACGGGTCCGTCGGCCTCGGGTGGTCGAATGATCCGCGGCGGCCGCGGATCATTCGACACACCGCTGGTCACACGACCTCGCCATCCCCGCGGTGCAGCGCCACGCCGGCGACCACGAGCGCCACGCCGGCAGCCTCCGCCCCCGTCGGCAGCTGCGCCAGCACGACCACGCCGACGACCGTCGCGGTCGCCGGCAGCAGCGCGACGAGCAGCGCGTAGGTCGCACGCGGCAGCCGCGCCATCGCGAGCTGGTCGCAGACGTACGGGATCACCGACGAGGCGATGCCGACGCCCATGCCGGCCGCCAGCGCCACGGGATCGACCAGCGCCGGCACCGCCGCCCAGCCGGCCAGCGGGGTCGCCACGAGCGCCGCGACGAGCATCGAGCCGGCGAGGCCGTCGATGCCACCCATCCCGCCCAGCCGCGACACCCGGTGGCCGAGGATGATGTAGAGCGCGAACAGCACCGCGTTGGCAAACGCCAGCGCGACCGCCAGCGGCTCGCCCTCGACGTGCGCGCCCGTCAGCAGGTACACGCCGCCCACCGCGAGCACGAGCGCGGCGCCGTTGCGCGTCGTTCGCACGCCGTAGGCGGCCAGCGCGATGACCGGCAGGAACTCGATCGCCGCGACCGTCGCCAGCGGCAGACGGTCGATCGCGAGGTAGAAGCAGGCGTTCATCGCTGCCAGCACGGCACCCCAGGCGAGCAGCAGGCGGCGCCCGTCGCCATCCAGCCGCGCGATCAGGCGCCACGGGCGTCGCCACAGCGCAAAGATCGCCGCCGCGCTCGCGATCCGCAGCCAGGCCACCCCGAGCGCATCGAGGCGCGCGAACAGCAGCACCGCGAACGCCGGCCCGAGGTAGTGAAACACCGCGCTGACGACGAAATACGCATGCGGCGCGATCCGCGTGGAACGCATGCATGGAATGCTCGCCGCCGACGTGCGATCCTCACAGACACGATCAACGGAGGATCCGCCGACATGACTACGCAACCACGGACAAACCGCTCCCGCGCCTTCGAAGCACCGGAGCTTGACGCGATCGACCGTTCGATTCTCGGAGAGCTTCAGTCCGACGCGCGGATCAGCAACGCCGAGCTCGGCCGGCGCGTCGGCCTGTCCGCGCCGGCCGTCAGCGAGCGCGTGACGCGGCTGGAACGCGGCGGCGTCATCACCGGCTACCACGCCCACCTCGAGCCGAAGGCGCTCGGCTATCCGATCGGCGCCGTCGTCCGGATCCGCCCCGCCGCGCAGCAGCTGCGCAAGATCCCGGAGGTCGCGCGCGACACGCCGCAGGTCGTCGCCTGCCATCGCATCACCGGGGAGGACTGCTTCCTGCTCGAGCTGCACCTGCGGGCCATCGACGACCTCGAGGAGATCCTCGATCGCTTCGTGCTCTTCGGGCAGACGACGACCTCGATCGTGCACTCCTCGCCCGTCGCGCGCCGGCCGCTGCCGCTGGACGCGTGACCGCGGCACTGGACCACGTCGACGCGGGCGCCATCGCCCGCGACGTCAGCCGTGTCGTGCGCGTGCCGAGCATCACCGGCAGCGAGCGCGCCGCGGCGGCCGAGATCGTCGCGATAGCGCACGCGCTCGGCCTCGAGGCGCAGCTCGTCGAGTTCGACCTCGAGGCGGCGCGCGCCGCACCCGGCTACCCGGGCGAGGAGGCGCCGCGCAGCGAGCTCGTCGGCGCGATCGTGACGCTGCCCGGCACAGATCCGAGCGCTCCGCGACTGGCGCTCAACGGCCATGTCGACGTCGTGCACCCCGGCGGCGAGGCGTGGCAGCGCGACCCGTGGTCGGGCGACATCGACGGCGGCCTCGTGCACGGCCGCGGGGCCGCCGACATGAAGGGCGGCGTCGTCGCGGCGCTGCACGCGCTGGGCGCCCTGCATGCCGCCGGCGCGAGCCTGTCCGGCGACGTCGTCCTGCAGGCGCTCCCGTCCGAGGAGGACGGCGGCCTCGGGACCTTTGCCGCCCTGCAGCGCGACGACGACTTCGCGGCCGCGCTCATCCCGGAGCCCACCGACCTGCGCATCGTCTGCGCGCACGGCGGCGCACTGACCTTCACCGGCACGATACGCGGCAGGACCGCGCACGCCGCACTGCGCCTGGAGGGCGTCTCGGCGATCGATCGCTACATGCCGATCCACGCTGCGCTGCACGAGCACGAGCGCGCGGTCAACGCGCGCGCGCCACACCCGCTGCTGGCCGACCACCCGCTCCCCTACCCGCTGCTCGTGGGCCAACTGCGCGCCGGACGCTGGTCGAGCCAAGTGCCCGAGGAGCTGATGTTCGAGGGCCGCCTCGGCGTGCCCGTGGGTCAGTCGCTCGAGGACGCCCGGGCGCAGCTCGAGGGCGCCGTCGCGGCGGCGACCGACGACCAGGGCCCGCCGGTGCAGATCGTCTGGAGCGGCGGTCAGTTCGAGCCGTGTGAGACCGCGCTGGACGACCCTTGGGTGACGCTCGTGCAGGCGCAGGCCGCCGTGCAGCTCGGTGCTCCGCCGCCACTGATCGGCGTGACGTACGGCACGGACATGCGGCTGTTCTGCGCCCGCGGCATCCCCTGCGTGCTGTTCGGCCCGGGCGGCATCGAGCGTGCACACGCCGTCGACGAGCACGTCGCGATCGACGACCTCGAGGTCCTGGCCCGGATCATCGTGCGTTGCGTCCTGGCGTTCGGCGCGCGGTAGCCGCCGGTCAGTCTCCGCGCTGGGCGCGCAGCGTGTCGCGCAACGCCTCCAGGCCCGTGTAGCGCGGGCGCCAGCCGAGCTCGCGCCGGGCCTTGGCGGCGTCCATGATCACCGGCGTCGAGATCGCCTCCGCCCAGCCGAGCTGCGGCGGCGCGAACGGCAGCGCGGCGAGCAGCCCCGCGGCAGCGCGGACCGGCGCGCCCGGCACGCTCACCGGCACCAGCCCGAGCTCGCGCGCGACGTCGAGCGCGGTCAGCACGCCGTCGCCGGCGAGGTTGTAGGCGCCCGGCGGCCCGGCCCCGAGCACGCACAGGCGCAGCGCCTCGCCGACGTCCTGCTCGTGGACGAACTGAAACGGCAGGGGCGCCACCAACGCCGGCACCGGCACGGGCAGCCGCAGCGCCAGGGCGGCGAGGCGTCGGGCGAGCGGCTCGACGCGGGCGGGCAGGAAGCGCTTGGCGCCGACGCTGTGCGGGCCGAGCACGATCGGCGGGCGCAGGAGGTACAGGCCGATCGCGGGATGCTGCGTGGCCGCGCGCCGCAGGCGGTGCTCGATCTCGGCTTTCTCCTGCGCGTAGAAGAGGTGCTGCGCCGGCCGCGTCGGCCAGTCCTCGGTGAGCACGACGGGGTTGTCGCGACCGAACCCGTACGCCGCCACCGACGAGGCGTAGACGAAGCGGCGCGCGCCCGCCGCCGCCGCGGCAGCGAACGTGTTCGAGGTGCCGTCGACGTTGATCGCGCGGATCGTCGGCCGGTCGGCGCCTTCGCCGGTGACGAGGAACGCGAGGTGCACGACGACGTCGGCACCCGCCAGCGCCTGCTCAAGCGCCGCCGGGTCGCGAACGTCGCCGCGGCGATACTCCATCTTCGTCCAGCCGTGCTCAGCGGGCTCGAACGGGCGCCGTGCGATGCCGACGATCCGGCCGATGCGCTCGTCGGCCTGCAGGAGCGGCATGAGCCCGTAGCCGAACGTGCCGGTCGGCCCGGTGACGGCGACGGTCAGCCCTCGTCGGCGAGAAGCCACGCCGCGACGGTAGCGTCCTCGCCAATGCAGCTGGCGATCATCAGCGACACGCACATGCCGCGCGGCGCGCGCGCGATCCCGCCAGCGTGTCTGGAGCGCTGCGCCGCCGCCGACGCGATCCTGCACGCCGGCGATCTCTCCGTCGTGGCGGTGCTCGAGCTGCTGCGCGAGCTTGGCCCGCCGGTTCACGCGATCCATGGCAACGTCGACAGCGCCGCCGTCCGCGCGCTGCTGCCAGCACGTCGTGAGCTGACGCTCGAAGGGGCGCGCGTCGGGATGGCGCACATCCCGGGGCCGGCGACGGGCCGAGTCGAGCGGCTGCGCGCCGATTTCCCCTCCTGCGACGCGGTGGTGTTCGGCCACACGCACATGCCCGAGCACGCGCAGCTCGACGGCTTTCAGATCTTCAACCCCGGCTCCCCGACCGAGCGCCGCCGCGCTCCCGTCCACACGATGGGCCTCGCCACGATCGCCGGCGGGCAGATCAGCTTCGAGCTGCTGGTCGTCGCCTGACGGCGCGCGCTGGTCGCGCCGCACAGCGGCGTCGCCAAGCGCTAGACTCCGCGCCGGCGGAAGGTTTCGCACCTGATTTGTTGCTCGCGCAATTATCTGGTACGATTCCTCCTGGCGTCGTGTGGGCAGCGCCACGATGTGTGCGGCCCGCCATTCGCTTGACCGCCTCCTCTCCCGTCTTCCGACGTGCCGCGCCTCATGGTGGGTAACGAGCAGACGGGTCGAGGTGGGTCGCGGACAGCGACGCTCCGAAACATCTGAAAGGGAACGCATGGCCAGGACTACCACAACGACGAGTGCGCGCCGTCGCGGCGAGCACAGCGCCCCAGCGAAGCGCCCCCGGCGCCGGACTCCGGCCGATGACGCTGCGAAGCATGGTGCGCGCGTCCAGGCCGAGATGACGGCCGATTCGCTGCAGACATTCCTCAACCAGGCGTCGCGCTACGCCCTGCTGACGGCGGCTGAGGAGATCGAGCTTGCCAAGCGCATCGAGCGTGGTGACATCGCGGCGAAGGACCGCATGATCAATGCGAACCTGCGCCTCGTGGTCTCCCAGGCGCGCCGCTACCAGGGGCTGGGTCTGCCGCTCGGCGACCTCGTCCAGGAGGGCACGCTCGGCCTGATCCGCGCCGCCGAGAAGTTCGACTGGCGCAAGGGCTTCAAGTTCTCGACGTACGCCACGCTCTGGATCCGCCAGAGCATCCAGCGCGGGCTGGCGAACACGTCGCGAACGATCCGGCTGCCGACACACATCGAGCAGCGCGAGCGCAGGCTTGCGCGGGTCGAGCGCGACCTGACGGCGAAGCTGTCCCACGATCCGTCCGACGAGGAGGTCGCGGCGGCGGCCGACATGACCGTCCCGGAGATCCTCGCGCTGCGCGAGGCCCGTCGCCACGTGACGAGCCTCGACGTGCCGATCGGCGACGACGGCGACAGCAACCTCGGCGACTTCATCGCAAGCGAGCGACCCGACCCGAGCGCCGAGGCCGAGTCCAGCGAGCTCGAGCAGACGGTGGCAGACGCCCTCGCGCGCCTGAGCGGCGAGGAGCGCCGCGTCGTCGAGCTGCGCTTCGGACTGCGTGATGGCCGCGAGCGCTCGATCGAGGCGACGAGCCGCGAGCTCGGCCTGAGCCGCGACCGCGCGCGTCAGATCGAAGAGGCCGCGATGCGCAGCCTCGGCGACGAGCCCGCGCTCGCGGGCCTGCGCGAAGCCGCCTAGCTCAGAACAACCAGGCATCAGCAGCACCCGAGCGCCCGCGACCGCGGGCGCTCGGTCGTCGTACGGCTACTCGGGTGGCTTGCGCAGCCGGATCCTGCCCTGGCGAAAGGGGCCCGGCGGCGCATCGGGCGCAGACGGCGGGGGATCCTCGGGCTGGAGCTCCGGTGGGGGCGACGACGCGCCGGCCGGCTTCTCGGGTGCGGTCGGCGGGTCGGTCGGCGGGTCGGGCACCGGCTCCGGATCGGCGGGGGGCAGCGGCGGCGCGGGTTGCGCGGTCCACGACACCGGCGGGTCGATCGGCGGGTCGGGCTCGGGCGTCGCCGCCTGCGGCTCGGCGGCGGGCTCGGGCGTAGCCGCCGCGGGCGGGGCATCGTCGGGCTCCGCGGCCGGGTCGACCGCGACGGCTGGCTGCGCCGTCGGCGGCGGGTCCGGCTCGGATGCCGGCTCGGGCTTGGGCTGCGGACGGGTGATGGGGCCGAGGCGGATCGCCCCGTGCCCGACCTCGCCGACCGCCATCGTCTGAAGGCCATCCCCCGCGTCACCCCCGTCCCCTGCGTCCGCGACCCGCGCCGCCGTCGCCGGGCCGGGCACCACAACCGGCACGCTCAGCAACGACGGACCGGCCTGCTCGTCGGGGCCCTCGCCGCGCCGGCCGCGCGCCACGACGAACAGGCCGAGCAGGATCGCGACCACGGCGAGCATCGCCGTAGGCGCATCTGCGAGGGCCGCCACAACGTGCATGCCCGGCAGCCTACGCGTCGGCCTGATCGAACAACTCGGCTGCCGGAGCGCCCATGACGCGTGCCGCCAGCTCGCCCTTGAGCACGTCGAGGTGCGCGTCCTCCTCCGCGCTGCGGCCGTCCTTGCGCGCGAGATCGACGAACTCCTCGGTCACGAAGCCCTCGCGCAGCAGCAGGGTCACCGAGCGTTCGCCGAGGCTGACCTCGAAGACGAATCGCTCGATCTCGCGGCCGCGCTCGGGCCGCGCGAGGTCCGGGTCCAGCGTGAACCGCTCGCCGGTCACGGCACGGGTGACGGCTTCGAAGCCGTCGCGCGCGCCGGGGCCGCCGAACGCGGTGCGCACGGCGATCTCGCGCCGCGGCGGCGGGCCGTCGGGCGAGAGCAGCGCACACGCCCGCTGCAGCACCTTGAAGGCCACCGCCACGCCGCCGGGCGAGCCCGGTCCGTGGTACTTCAGCATGTCGTCGAAGGAGTAGGCGATCGTCCGCCCGCGCTCCCCCACCTCGATCGTCTCGGTCATCGCCCGGCTCCTCAGGATCGCATTGGTTACCCGGACGGTAGCCCGGCAGGCAGCGCGAACTCGCGCACGAGCTGCGCCGAGCGCTGCGGCAGCTCCCAGAAGAACAGGTGCCCGACACCCTCCAGCAGCTCCAGGCGCGCTCCCGGGATCAGCGACGCGACGAGCTCGCCGTTGACCGGTGCCAGCAGCTCGTCGGCCGTGCCGTGGAGCACGAGCGTCGGGGTCCGGACGGCGCGCAGGCGCGCGTACGTGTCGTGCCTCTCGATCGCGATCTTCTGATCCATCAGGACCGGCAGCGGCGCCGGGAACCACCGCGCCGCCTCGACGAACGCCGCGTGGTGCGCCGCGTCGGAGGCGTAGGCCGGCGAGACGACGAGCTCGAAGCCGGTCTGCAGCAGGCGGTCGAAGTCGCCCGACAGGACCGCTGCGGTCAGGCGCTGGATGATCTGCGGCGCCGTCGGCTTGGACTGCGTGCCGCCGCATGACGTGCAGCCGAGCGTCAGCGTCCGGATCCGCTGCGGCGCGGCGAGCACAAGCTCCTGGGCGACCATCCCGCCCATCGAGACGCCGAGCACGTGCGCGTCGGCGAGCTGCAGCGCGTCGAGCAGCGCGAGCGCGTCGCCGGCCAGGCCCGTGATCGTGAGATCGCCATCCAGCGGAGCGCTGCGTCCGATGCCGCGGTGGTCGTAGAGCACAAGCTCGAAGTCGCGCTCGAGGACGGCGAGAAACGGCTCGCCCCAGTGCAGGCTGTTGGCGCCCATCCCCTGCACGAGCAGCAGCGGCGGCCCCTCGCCGCGACGCTCGTAGTGCAGCTGTGTTCCGTCGACGGTGACCTTCGGCACGCTCCCCACGCTAGTTCCTCTCGGCGCGGGGCGCCGGCTCGCGCGCACACAACGAGATCTTCACGCGTCGGCCCCGCGGCAGCGGGTAGCCCGAACACATGACAACTTCCGACAAGACCAAGCTCGTCCAGTACCTCAACGAGGCGCACGCCACGGAGGTCGCGCTCGTGCGCGTCCTCGAGGAGCAGATCGCGATGACGCCACACGGGCGCTACCGCAGCGCCCTCGAGAAGCATCTGCGCGAGACGCGCAGCCACGCCGACCGCGTCGCCGAACGGCGCGGCGAGCTGCAGGGCGGGGGCAATCCGCTCGGCTCGCTCGTCGGGCTGGCCCAGGATGCCGTCGCGCAGGCGCTCGCGCTCGCCAAGGCCCCGCTGGACATGGTGCGCGGCTCCGGCGGCGAGGAGAAGGTGCTCAAGAACGCCAAGGATACCTGCGCCACCGAGGCGCTGGAGATCGCGACGTACATCGCGCTCGAGCACGTCGCCCGCGCGCTCGGCGACGAGCAGACCGCCGAGCTGGCGGTGTCGATCCGCGCCGACGAGGAAGCGATGCTCGAGCGCGTCGAGCAGGAGCTGCCACAGCTCGCGCGGGCCGTCGTCGCGGCGGACGTCGGTGACCAGCCGTCCTACGACGTCACGAAGACGGGCGCGGCCGACGCGGTCCGCGACGTCGCCGACGAGGCGAAGGAGACCGCGCGCAGCGCCGGCGAAGCCGCCAAGCGCGGAGCACGCCAGGCGCGCCGCGTTCCCGGCGTCGCGCAGGCCGAGGGCGCCGCCAAGGGCGCTGTGGCGTCCGAGGAGGATCTCCCGCTGCCCGACTACGACTCGCTGAACGCGGAGGTCATCCTCGCGCGGCTGCCGGAGCTGTCGCAGATCGACCTCGCGAAGGTCGACGTCTACGAGCGCAAGCAGACGGGGCGCAAGACCGTGCTCGACAGGATCGCCTCGCTGCGCGGCGACGAGCCGTGGCCCGGCTATGACGACGTCACCGCTCAGGAGATCGTCGAGCGGCTGCGTGGCGCCGACGACGAGCTCGCGGCGGCGGTGCGTGACTACGAGCGCGGCCACAAGGACCGTGCGACCGTGGTGCGCGCCGCCCAGCGCGAGTTGACGCACGCGTAAGCCTGGCGAATCGGCGGACCCGGGGCAGGGCATGCGCCCTGCCCGCCGCCGACGGAATCTGTCGCCCGACGTTTTATTTCCCGCTTTGCGGTTCATACTCCCTGCGATGGGCGGGAGCCGACCTCAGGCGCTCGCAACTCGTAGGATGACGCCGGGGCACGCAGGCGGTCATATAGCCGCATTGCGGACTTCGCTCGTACCCGGGGAACGAGGGGGAGACGTATGACGCAGTCGCCAACGTTGGTGCGGTGTGAGCGCTGCCGGGCCGTGATCAGCAGCTCCGAGGCGAGCGACATGATCCGCCACGGTGTTCCCTGCGGGGTGTGCGGCGGGACCCTGTCGCTGTGCAACGGCCGCCAGCCGCGGCGCCTGAACGGAGATACCCGTGCCGTCTCCCCCGAACGCCGGCTGCTCGGCGTCCTGCGCGAGGCCGACGGTACGGCGGTGGGATTGCGTGCGCTGGCCGAAGCGGGGATCGACGATCCGGCCAACGCGATCTATGAGCTCGAGCGCGCCGGGCACCGCATCGAGCGCGAGTACACCGAGGTCGCCGCGGGCCGCCGCCGCCTGCTCGGCTACCGGCTGCGCGGCGCGCGAACCGTCAGGTGAGCGCCTCCCAGCCGAGCAGCTCCCGGTAGCTGCTTCCCAGCTCCTCCCACGCGGCCTGCAGCTCGCTGCGGGCGGCGGCGAGGATCTCCGGCGGGGCCGGCTCCGGCGCCCAGCGGTTCTTGATCGGCTCGGTCGCGACGAGCGCCATGACCTCCTGCGCGGCGGTGCGCAGCCGCTCGTGGGCACGGCGCAGGCGCCGGCGCTCGTCCTCGGTCAGCTCTTCGGGCAGGCTCGGCATCGGCGCCCATCATGCCAACTATCGTTGTGGCCCAGATGACCGGCTCAGACATCGTGCGCGCGGCGGAGTCGTCGTGAGAAGGCTCCTGCTGTGCGCGGCTGCGGTCCTGCTGCTGGGCGCGCCCGCGGCGGCATCGGCGGACGTCTTCAACGGGCGTATCGCGTTCTCCAGCGTGCGCAGCGATCCGCAGGCCAAGGAGTTCGACATCTTCAGCATGAACCCGACGGCACGGGCGTCGCACAGCTGACGACGAGCCCGGAGGGCGACCGCCAACCCGACTGGTCGCCGGGCGCGACCGCCATCGCCTACACGATCGACAAGCCCGGCTCGCCGGTCAACTACGAGGTCGCACGCATGACTGCCGGCGGGACCGGCCATCGCCGCCTCACGATTACCGAGACCGGTCAGGCGTCGAGCCAGCCGTCGTGGCTGCCGGACGCCAGCGGGCTGTTTCGCCGCAGCGGCCCGACGAGCCGCGTCGGCGCGATCTGGCAGATGGGCCCGCTCGGCGAGGCGCCCGGACCGCGCTTCGCGCCGCCCGCTCCACCGCTGTATCCGAGCCAGTTGACGGGCTACGCCGGCGCCGACGAATCGCCCGATTGGCAGGCGATCCCCGCGCCGCGCACCGACGCGCGCTGCGGCGACCTGCCACCACGGGCAGAGGCGCCTACGACGTGCGCCGGGCGGGCAGCAGGCTGTCCTGCGCGCAGGCGCGCGCGCTCGCCCGCGTGTGGCTGCGAGCAGGTCAGCCGCGCCGCGTGCGCGGTCATCGCGCGAGCGTGAAGGACTTCGGCGGGACGTTGCGCGTCCAGCTGCGCCGGGGCGGCGAGCAGCGCCGGCTCGTGGCGTTCCTGTATCAGCGCAGCGGGCGCTAGCGAACCGCTGCGACTGCCGCGCGTCACGGTCGATCTCAGCGCGCTGCGCGCATCGCGCGAGCTGCGGCTGCTCGTGCTCGGCAACTTCGTGTCCGGCCTGGGCACGCAGGCGGCGCTCGTCGCGCTGCCCTACGGCATGCCGCGGGCGCTGTTTCCCGTGCTGGCGATCAGCGTCTACGGCGCCGGCGCGAGCGGGACCGGCCTGCTGTTCGCCTCGGTCTCGGCGGGCGCGGTCGTCGCGGCGCTGACGACGCGCTGGCTGGACCACGTGCGCAAGCTCGGCCGCGTGACGATCGCCGCCGTCTGCGTGTGGGGCCTGGCGATCGCGGCGGTCGGCCTCGCCGGCTCGCTGTGGGCGGCGGCGGCGCTGCTCGCGCTCGCCGGCGCGGCGGACAGCGTCAGCGCGGTCTGCCGCTCGGTCATCAACCAGACCGTGACCCCCGACGCGCTGCGCGGGCGGATGTCGTCGGTCTTCTCGCTCGTCGTCACGAGCGGGCCGCGGCTGGGCGACGTCGAGGCGGGCACGGTCGCGTCGCTCACCAGCCCGCGCTTCTCGGTCTTGTCGGGTGGCGTCGCGTGCGTCGTCTGCGCGGGGCTCGTCGTCGCCGCATTCCCGGCGCTCGCGCGCTACGACAAGGAGGAGGCGCTGGCGGCGCTCGGCTAGGTTTGGCGCTCGTACGATGCGCGCGTGAGCGGCGCCACCCTCCTCCCGCGCGCGGCGCTCGACGACGTGGCCGGCGACCTCCTCCAAGAGCTCGGCTACCTGCCCGTTAGCGACGGCCGTTATGGCACCAAACCGTCTCTACGAGGTTCGCCATAGCCGCCCGACGCGATCGCCGCGAGCACGCCCGCGGCGATCCGCGCCGGGCGCACGCCGACCCCGGTGACCTTCGAGACGTCGCCGCGGGGATCGACCTCGAGCACCTTGGCGCCCGCGTCGACCGGTACGCCGTCGTGGACGAGCCCGCGGAGGATCCCGTCCAGCGGCGCGCGCAGCGGCTCGTCGCCGATCGCGGCAACGGTCTCGCCGGCGCGCACCGGCTGCCCGATCTGCGCCCGCGTCCGCAGCACGCCCGCCACCGGGGCATAGATGAAGCGGTCGCGCGAGTGCCCGTCGAAGTCGCGCGGCTCGCCGCCGAGACGGCGCGTCGGCCCGTGCTCGACGACGGCGCCAAGCTCGTCGCCCCACTGCGTCTCCACCGCGAGGTCGGTCGTCTGCCCCGCGACGAAGTTCGGTCCCAGACCGATCGTCAGCGGCGCGAGGCCGCGCTGCCCCTCGGGCTGTCCGCGCTTGCGCATGCGCGCGTCGACGAGCACGTCGGGCTCGATGGCGCCGAGCGCCGACTCGAACGCGATGGTGGTCAGCACCACCAGGCCGTCGGCGGCCTCACGCAGCGCCGCGGCCTCGTCGACGCGGCGCGCGCGCACGCCCTCCAGCTCGCAGGAACCATCGAAGATCGCGTCGGCGAACGCCATCCCGCGGCGTGGCGCCGCGGGAAGCGCGACGTCGTGGATCACGACGTCGTGGCCGCTGCGCAGCAGCAGGTGGGCGACGGCCGAGCCGACGTCACCGCTGCCCCGGATGAGCACGCGCGCCACCGCCGGGACGCTAGCGCGCCAGGCGGGTGGCGATGCCGCGCGCGAGCGCGTCCGCCGAACCGGGCGCGAAGGCGCGAAACAACCGGTCGGGCTGCGCGCGCCGGCGTGGTCGACTACCCGACGAACTCGATGTCGACGGGCTCGCCGGCGCGCAGCACCTCGCGGTCCTCCGGAACGAGCGCGAGCACGGGCACGCCGAGCATCGAGGTGAGGATGTGCGAGCGCTGGTCGCCGTTGGGCGTCACGTGCCAGCCGTCGTCGTGCATCTTCGCGGTGCAGCGGATCACGGAGGTACGGCCGATCGTGCCGGGCAGGTCGGTTTCGGCGACGCCGCGGGCGGTGTGCAGCGTCAGGTCGCGGCCGAGCATGCCGTAGATCGCGGGGATGACGAGGACGCGAAACGCCGTCAGCGCCGACGCCGGGTTGCCGGGCAGCGCGAACGCCAGCGCCCCGTCGGGCGCGACGTAGAGGCAGACCTGGCCGCCCGGCTTGAGGCTCACGCGGCAGAACACCTGCTGCGCGCCGAGGTGCGCGAGCGCCGGCCGAACGTGGTCGTGCGGGCCGACGGAGACGCCGCCGACGGTGGCCACGATGTCGGCGCCCCGCAGCGCCTCCTCGAGCCTCGCGATCGTCTCCCCGCGGTCGTCGCCGACGCGCACGCTCGCCACGATCTCGGCGCCGGCGGCGTGCGTGGCGGCCGTCAGCGCGGGCGCGTTGGCGTCGCGGATCTGGCCGGGCTGGAGCTCGGGGCCGGGCGAGACCAGCTCGTCGCCCGTGCTGACAAGCGCAATCCGCGGCTTGCGCACGACCACGGGGCGCGCGATGTTGACCGCCGCCAGCGCGCCGATCTCGGCCGAGCCCAGCAGCGTCCCGGCATGCAGGATCGTCTCCCCCGCGCGGATGTCCTCACCGGCGTAGCGCACGTCGTTGCCGGCGGCGACCTCCTCGTTGATGATGACGGCGCCGTCCTCGATCTCCGTCAGCTCCTGACGGACGACGGCGTCCGCGCCCTCGGGCACGACGGCGCCGGTCGAGACGCGGATCGCGGTGCCGTGCTCGACCGGCGCCTGGGCGAGCGTGCCCGCGCGCGACTCGCCGACGACCTTCAGCGCGACCGGCGCGTCCTCGGTGTCGACGGCGATGACCGCGAAGCCGTCCATGCCCGACGAGTCGAAGGGCGGCAGGTCGGTGGGCGCGACGGCGTCCCCGGCGAGCACGCGGCCGAGCGCGTCGGCGAGCGCGACCTCCTCGCCCTCCAGCCGCGAGAGCTGGTCGAGGACGAGGTCCCTGGCGTCTTCGATCGAGATCCGCTTGGCTTCGGCGCCCATTGTGAGCCGCAAGGTATCGAAGCGCGCCCCCGTCCCGGCGCCATCAACGCCGCGCCGTCGCGAGCAGGAACGCGACGAGCGCGTCGAGCTCGCCGGCGCTCATCCGGCTGCCGTAGTCACGTGGCATGGCGGGGATGTACGTCGGCTCCCCCGCCGGGTACGGCTCGACGATCTTCGCACGCAGCGACGCCGCGCCGTACCCCGGCAGCAGCGCGTCGAGATCGGGGCCGACCTGGCCGCGGCCGCCACCGGCCGCGAGCCGGTGACAGCCACCACAGCCCATCCGGGCGAAGGCCGCGCGGCCGGCCGCGTGCTGCACGGCGGGCGGCTCGTCGCGCTCGCGCTCACGCTCGCCGCCGGCCGGGCCGCCGAGCGCGAGCAGGACCACGCCCGCCGCCAGCAGGCCGGCCGCCAGCGCCGGGAGCCCGCGCAGGGTCAGCCTCCCTGCGCGGCCGCCCGCCGGCGCGGGAGGACGAGCGCGAGTGCGGCCGCCGCGATGCCCGCGAGCGCGGCCAGCGCGAGCCGGTCGTAGGCCAACCCGCCGTCGTCGGCGTCACGGGAGGACGCGGCCGCCACGCCGCCGCCGGCACCGATATGCACCGGCGGATAGCTGTGGCGCGCGGAGAAGTCGTCGTCGACGACGTAGCGCCAGGTTCCGGCCCTGGGAAACGTCACGCTCGCGCGGTAGGTGCCCGGCTTGCCGGTCGGCCGGGAGAAGAACGTGCGCGAGAGCTGACCGGACGTGATCGTCACCGTCGGACGCACGTCGCTCAGCGGCGTGCGCCCGTGCTGGAGCACGTCGAGCTCGACGTTCCACGTGGCGCCGGGCCGCAGGCCGTCGGGCGTCGAGCTCAGCCTGACGGTTGCCCAGCCGCCGCCCAGCGCGCCCGCCGGTAGCGCGAGGAGCCCGATGAGCGCCAGCGCCGCTGCCGTCGTACGAGGATGTGTATGCATACCGCAGCTACACCGCGCGAGCGTACGGCGTTCCCGGCCGCGTATGCGCCACACTGGGAGCGCGCATGATCGTCTACCACGGCACCACCATCGACTGCCTCGAGGGGATCAAGGCCGAGGGCCTGCGCCCCGGCACCTACGTCGCGCCGAACATCGCGCTTGCGCGCGACTACGCCTTCGATCGCGCGATCACGATCGGCGCCGACGGGTGCGTCGTGTTCACGCTGGACGTGCCCGACGCGACGGTCGAGCGCGTCGAGGCATGGTGGTGGACGGGCGAGCAACTGATGCTGCCGCTCGGCTGCACGCCGGAGTGCATCCTCGAGATCGACGACTCCGACCCGCGCCCCTTCCAGTCGATCGACGGCGGGAGCTGAGCCGTCTCATAGAGGCCGGACGCCGGCGTCCGCTTGACAGCGGACGCGCCGACGGCCACGATCTGCGCGTGCCGATCTACGACTACGCCTGCGCCACCTGCGACGAGAAGTTCGAAGAGCTTCTGCGGTCCGATGCACCGCTGCCTCCCTGCCCGTCCTGCGGAAACGCGGAGACCGAGCGTCTGCTGTCGACGTTCCTGACGCCGAACATGGCCTCCGGGCAGCGCCGGTTCCAGCGCGACGCCGGCGCCGCGATGGCCGAGATGGGCTGCTGCGGCGGTGGCGGCTGCGGCACCCACGCGGGCTGACGTTCCGCCCGCTCGTGGGGCGGCGGGCCCACGCATGACGGTCGACCTCGCAGAGCTGCGCCCGGAGGCGATCGAGGCCGCCGACGCTCGCGCGCTCAAGCTGCTCGCCGACGGGCAGCCCGACGAGGCGGTGTCGCTGCTGCGCGGCATCGTCCACCGCGCCGTCACCAAACACGGCGACGAGGACCTGCTCACCGGCATTGCGCAGTCGCGCCTGGCCGAGATGCTGCGACGAACCGGCGCGCCGGAGGCCGAGCAGCTCGCCGCGCTGACCGACGCGATCAAGGCCTTCTCGGCCTCCGTCGGCCCGTCCGATCGGCGCACCACAGCGGCGTTCGGTCACCTCGCGCATGTCGCGCTGGCGGCACAGGCGGTCGAGATCGCCGTCACCGCGGGCATGCAGGCGATCGGCGGACTGCAGGCCCGCGGCGAGGGCGAGACGCCGGAGGCCGGCGGGATCTACGCGGCGCTCGCGATGGCCGCCGCGGCGCGCCGCTCGCCCGCCGCGGCGGGCGCCGCGGAGCGCGCCTACCGGCTGACGGCCGACGCCGGCGGCGATGATGCCGACAGGCGCCGCGCGATCGCCGCCTGGCGCTCCCTGGGCCAGCCGCGACGGATCGCGGTGACCGCGCAGCTGTCGCTTGTGGCGTTCGGAGCGCCGCCGCAGGTCGTCGTCGAGCTCGACCACGTCGCCGACGACGGCGCGCTGGACCAGCACACCCACGGCCTGCGGGCCGACGCGGCGCGGGCGCTGCGCGAGCAGCTCGCCGCGCCACCGTTCGCCTATCGCGCCTCGGCGGGCGGCTTCGAGGTCGTCAGCCGGTCGGGCGGCGCGGTCGCGGTCCGCTTCGAGCCCGACGTCGAGGTGCGGCTGGACGCGGCGGCGTTCGCGGCGCTGCGGGCGGGGCTGGCGCGGGCGCTGTCGGGTGGCGGCGGCCGCGACGAGCCGGGCCGCAACGACCCGTGTCCCTGCGGGTCGGGGCGCAAGTACAAGCGCTGCTGCGGCCTCTGAGCGGCGTCAGCGCGCGGGATGCAGCGCATCCTGCGACCAGGCGGCGGTCAGCAGCCGGCGGATCTCGTCGTCGTCGGAGGGCGCCAGGCGGACCGTGACGCTCGGCTGGGTGCCGACCGGCTCGACGCGCCACGTGCCCAGCGCGCCGGCCGCCATCCACGAGATCCGGTCGGCGAGGACGATCCCGCCCGGATGGCGGCGGCGCACGACGATCGTCGCCGAGCCGGTCCGGGCGTGCAGCAGATCCAGCAGCTCGCTCGACAGCCAGGACGGCGGCTCGCTGCCCTGCTCGAGCACGCGCTCGGCGCGATCGAGCATCGTCAACGTCAGCTCGTGCGGGGTGCGCGCGCTCCCGTCGTCGTGCTCGGGCGCGAACGGCAGGTCGTCGAACAGCAGTTCCAGCGCCTGCGCGCGCGGATGGGCGACCATCCGCTTGATCGCCTGGCCGGGCAGCGACGCCTGCTCGACGACCACGTCGTCGCGCGCGAAGAGCGCGCGCACCTGCGTGCGGCCCGGCCGCTCGACGCGCACCGAGGCCGTCGCGTCGGCGCCGACGAACGCGCCCAGCAGGGTCGCGTGCGGCTCGATGAAGCGCACGCGCGGGCGCACCGGCGTGCCCTCCAGCGCGATCGCGCGGCGCGCGACGAGCCCCCGCGTGGCGACGTCGATCGACGCTCGCGCCGCCGCGCGGCCGACCGCGTCCTCGGCCGGATCGAGCACGCGCCGCCCGCCCAGGTCGGGCCGCCGGAACAGCTCGGCGATCGCGTCCAGCTCGTCGTCGCTGTAGTCGACCGAGAGCGCGGCAATGCGGCCCGCGGCCGGCGCCACCGGGTCAGCCACCAGCCCGGATGAAGACGACGTTGGCCTCGCTCATGCTGCGCCCCATCCGGGCGACGGCGTCGCCGGAGTTGCCCTCGAGCGCGATGAAGCGGCCGTCCTGGACGCCCGACTCCAGCAGCCCGATGTGGCCGTCGGCGCCGAAGTCCGCGCCGTGACCCCAGTCGTAGGCCACGATGTCGCCCGGCCGGGCCTCCGCGGCGGACACGATCTGCAGCCCGTGCTGGCCCGACTGCGCGGCGTTGACCCAGTTGGAGACCGCCGCCCAACCCGTGCCGGGCATGTCGTGGCCGGCCTGCTGCAGCGACCACGTCACGAAGCCCGCACACCACGGGCTGCCGCTGGGCGCGCCCGCGGCGGCGAGGTACTGGTCGACCTCGGGGCCCGCGTTGGGCGCGCGCTCGTGCACGCCGAGCTGACTCGTCGCGACCTTCACGACGCTGCTTGCCGCCGTGCCCTCGCCGCCGCGGCAGCGCGCCACGAGCTCGGCCGCCGCGTCGTGGATCGAGGACAGCTCCTGCGGATCGAGCCCGGGCTGGACCTCGTGCGCCCAGCGCGCGAGCGCGTCGGCGTCGGACAGATCGCCGGTGCGCGACCCGCCGCTTGAGTCCTGCAGCTGGCGCACGAGGTGGTCGAGCTGCGCCTCGGGATGGTCCAGCCACCATTCGGCGTCGGGCTGCTCACCGCGCGGCAGGCCGTGGCCCGCGGGCGCGTACGCCTCGCCGGCCGGCGTGCCGAAGAAGCCGACGCCACCCTCGTACTCGGGCATGTTGCGCATGCCGCCGCTCGCGAGGCCGATCATCAGCGGCAGCGCCGGCGGCAGGCCCTCGTGCGCCGCGGCGCCCGCCATCCAGCACGCCCAGTCCTGGCGATCGGTCTCGACGACCTTGGGCATCTCCTTCGTCGGCGGGGCGCCGTTGCCGTCGTGGTCGGCGGCGCGCAGCTCGGGTCCGCCCTCGCCCGACGGGTCGAGCGGATCGCCGAACAGGTAGTCGGGGCCGGGTGGGTCGGCCGGCGCCGGCGGCGCGGTGGCCTGATGCACGCCGGCTGCGACCGGTCCGCCGAGCGGGCTGCCCTGATCGACCGGGCGGGCGGGCTCGGGCGCGGGCTGCGGATCGTCGCCCGGCCGCTCCGCGGGCGCCTGCGGTGCGGGCTGCGCTGCGGGCTCGCTGCCGAGGTCGAACGCCAGCTCGGGCATCGTGAAGCGCAGGCCCGACTGCGCCCTGACCGACACGCCGCTCTGGCCGATCCTCAGGCGCGCCGACTGCACGGCGCCGCCAGCACCGACGATCGTCACGTCGAGCATGACGGCCTTGTGCAGCTGCGCGGCGGCGAGCACCTGGTCGTGCATCGTCGGCGCGTCGGCGGCCTCCGCGGCGGCGGCGCGTAGCTGCAGCTCCTCGCTGAGCGTGAGGGCCTGCGCGGCGCAGGCACGCAGGCGCTGGGCGGCCGACGCGAGGTTCGCGCGATGGCGCGCCGCCATCTCGGGCGGCATCGCCGGCAGCGCGGCCGCGGCGAGCTGGGCGGCCATCGTGTTCAGCGCGTCGCAGGCCGCGACGAACTGCAGGCCGCTTGCGCGCATGCCGGCCGGGTCGAGCTTGATGCGGATCATGCCGGCGGTGCTGCCGGACCGGCCGGCGGTGGCGGCTGGCCGGCGGGCGGCGCCTGCGCGGCGGGCTGGTGCGCCGCCTGCGCGGCGGCGGCGGTGGCAGCGGCCTGCTGCGCGGCGGCAGCGGCCTGCGCGGCCGTGGCCCGGCGCTCCTCGTTGAGCTGCTCGACGGTGGCGGCGTCGGCGCTCAGCGCGGCCGCGACCGCCTCGAGGTCGGCCGCCGCCTGCTGGGCCTGGCGGCGCACCTCGGCGGCCGCGACGTGCAGCCGGCCCGCCGCCGGACCCTCGAGCACGAGCGCCTCGAAGCCGGCGACCGGACCCTCCGGCGCGAGGCGGACGGCGTCGGCCTGCGCGACGAGGGCGCGCGCGGCCGCACGCATCGCCTCGGGATCGCCGGCTGGAACGATCTCGGTCACTCTGGAAGCCTTGCAGGGATCGAGATCGGCGTGGGAACGGGAATCTGCGGTCCGACCAGTGGCCGGTCGATCCGCTCCACCGGCTGGACGGGCAGGGCGGGCGCCCGCCGCTCGCCCGAGGCGCGGCCGAGGAAGAACCCGCCGCCGCAGGCGATCAGCGCGGCCGCCAGGGTGATCAGCAGCACGTTGCGCGACGGACGGCTCATCGCAGCCGCACCGAGTAGCCGGCACGTTCCAACCGCGCGACAGCCTTGGCGAGCCTGCGGTCGGCGGTCAGCGCGTCCAGGCGCGCGCGGCTGTAGACGACATCGTCCTGCGTGTCGATCGCGGTCGATAGACGCTGGTAGGCCTCGCTCGCGTCGAGCATGACCTCGCTGACCTCCACGAGCTGCGCGCGCGTCCCGGCGTCGCCCTGATCGAGCTCGAGCGCCTGCGCCGCCTCGCCGTACGCGCTCGCGAGCTGGCTGGCCGCCTGCGCCGCCTCGCTCTCGATCTCGTCCTCGCCCTTCTTCTTCTTCGTCGGGGCCAGCTTGACCTCGGCGATCCCACGTGCCCGGTCGAGGTTGCGGACCGCCTCGACGACCACCCGCACGAGGCTCTCGCCCGGCTGCGGCGCCACCGCGTGCGCGGTGCCCAGCCGCGCGGTCGCCAGCAGCGCCGCGCAGCGCGCCTCGGCGGCCGGCGCCGAGCAGGCGACGCCGAGGGCGCGACCGCTGTCGGTCGGCAGCGCGAGCACGGTCACCACGCCGCCCTCGTTGAGGGTGCCGCGGTAGCGCACGAGCGTGCGCGATCCGACGCGCACGAGCGTCGGCTCGGGCTCGCGCACGAAGGCGTCGAGCAGCTCATCGCCGAGCGGGTTTCCGGGCGGCCCGGGGCTCGTGACGAGGCCGACGCTCGCCAGCGCGGCGGCCGGCGGCGTCGCGTCGGCGGCAGCGTCGGCGTCGGCGTCGGCCGGTGGTGTCGCCAGCACGACCGGGTCGGCGAACTGCAGCTGCGATGCCTGTCCGGCCGGCGCGGGCATCCAGACCGTTCCCGGCACGAGCTCGAACGCGCCGGTGCGCGGCGGATCGGGCGGCGCGGGCGTGCTCATGCTGCCGATGCCGATCGCGCCGACGGCGATCGCGAGCACCGTCGTCGCGCACAGGATGATCGTCAACCAGGGCGTCGGCGTCAGCTCGGCCTCGGCCTCGGGCTCGTGCTCGCGACGGCGGTCGAAGCGGGTGGCGCCGGCCGGCGGCGACGGCGCGGTGGCGGGCGGCGGCGCGGCCGCCGCGACGGGCACGGGCACGGGCGCGGGCGCGGGCTCGGGCATGGGCGGGATCGCGGCGATCGGAGGCGGCGGCTCGGCGGGCGGCGCAAGCTCGGCCCCGGCACTCGCCGAGGGAGCGGCCAGCGCCGCGGGGGGCGACGCGGCGGCGTCCTCCGCGGCGCGCGAGAACGGCGTCGCCGCCTCCGAAACGTGGGCGGGCAGCCGCTCGACGGCTCGCCTCAGCAGCGCGACGAGGTCGGCCGCACTCGCCGGCCGCGCCGCGGGATCGAGCGCCATCCCCGCGGCGATCGCCGCGTTGAGCGCGCTCGCGTCGACGCCCGCCGCCTGCAGCGCCGGCGGCGGCGCCTGCGTGCGCAGCGCGACGAGCTGGGACACCGGCAGGTCGGGGAACGGATGCGTGCCGGTGAGACACCAGACCGCCGTCGCCGTGAGCCCGTAGACGTCGGCCGCAGGCGTCGGGGGGCGCCCGAGGATCAGCTCGGGGGCCGCGTAGCGCAGCGTGTCGAGCAGCTCCATCCGCGTCGCCATCCCGGTGCGCCCGCTCGTCCGCGTGACGCCGTAGTCGCGCACGAGGGGGTTGCCCCAGCGGTCGAGCACGATGCAGTCGGGGCGGATCTCGCGGTGGACGGCGCCGATCACATGCGCGGCGTCGATCGCCTCGGCGACCCGTGCGAGCAGCTCGACGGCGCGCCGCGGCGACAGCACCGCGTCGGCGAGCGCGTCGCCCTCGGCCAGGCGGCTTGCGACCCACAGCCCGTCGCCCACCTCGCCGGCGCCGTAGACCGGGACGATGTTCGGATGCTCCAGCGAGGCCGCCAGCGTGGCGGCGTCGACGGCCTTCTCGCGCGCGCCCGGCACCCCGGCGAACATCTCGCCGTGCAGCACCTTCAGCGTGACCGCACGGTCCAGGCGCTGGTCGCGCGCGCGGAAGGTCGTGCTCGTCGCGCCGGTCGCGACGACAGCCTCGATGAGATAGGTGTCGATGACCTCGCCGACGCGGATCTCATGGCCGTTGGCTTCGCGCATCGAGCCTGCATTCTGGCCATACCCTCCCCTTCACCACAAATTCGAGCGCTACGATCCGCCGTAGAGCACCTTTTCCGCAACCGAGAACGAGCCCCGGGAGTCAGTATGAGCGGCAGGGTCGGCGGCACCATCGAGCAGATGAACATGATGGGCACGCAGTTCAACAACGAGGCGGACACGCTCAGCGCGCTCGTCGGGCGGATCACCTCGCAGCTGAACTCCACCGATTGGGAGGGCGGCGCGGCGCAGCGCTTCCGCGATCAGTGGAACGGTGAGTTCCGCAACGTCCTCACGCAGGTCGAGGCCGGGCTGCGCGAGTGCTCCGGCGAGGTCCGCAACCGCGCCAACGCGCTCGCGCAGGCCGGCGCGTAGCCCGCGGCGACGGGCTCAGCCGGCCACCTGGATCAGGCGCGGGGTCCCGCTCACCACGAGGTAGCCACGCCCCGGCGGGAAGAACGGGTTGGAGCGGCGCGGCAGCCGCACGCCCAGCAGCTCGCCGTCGAGATCGAGGTCGGGGTCCAGCAGCAGGCCGGTGGCGTCCTTGCGCAGCTCGCGCACCCACGGCGCGTAGTGACGCGCCTGGCCGCGCTCGAGCGCCGCGACGACGCGCACGTCGCGGTCGCGACCACGCCGCAGCAGGGTCTCGAGCGCGCCGGCGCAGAGCGCCTCGACGAGCTCGCCGGCGTCGTCGATGACGACGATCAGCGGCGTCGCGCCGCCGTCGCCGCTGCGCGCGTAGACCTCCTCGACGAGCTCGGGCACGCGCGCCTCGCAGGCGTCCATGCCGCGCGCGACGCTCGTCCAGAGGTCGAGCTCGAGCAGGGCCGAGCGGCGCGGCGCGAGCAGGTGCAGCTCGCCCGCCGCGGGCGCCTCGTGCAGCGAGCGGGCGATCGTCTGCAGCGCCGTCGTGCGGCCGCTGCGATAGGAGCCGATGATCGCCGCGTGGGCGTCGTCGAGCGGCAGCTCGACCGCCGAGAGGTCGATGTCGTCGACGCCGAGCACCGCCCGTAGCGGCCCGGAGCGGCGCGGCAGCCCGGCGCGCGCGAGCTCGGTCGGCATCCGCTTGATCGCGGGCGCCGCGGCGCCGGGATGGCGTGCCGCGAGATCCTCGCCGAGCCGGACCAGCGCCGCGTTCTGACGCTCGCCGGATCCGCCCTCGCCGAGCACGGCGACCTGCACCTCGCGGCCATCGTCGAGGAAGCCGCGGCCGGGCGGCAGCCGCGCGCCGCGCACGTCGCGCAGGTCGAGCCCCAGCGAGCTCATCTCGTGCTCGTCGGCGAGGCGCAGGATCAGCCGCCGCGCGACGATGCCGGCGATCGACTGCGGGATCGCCATCCGCCGGTCGCCGGTCACGACGAAGTGCACGCCGGCGGCGCGACCGTCGGCGACGAGCCGCGGCAGCGCGTCGACGTAGGCACCGAGGTCGACCTTCTCGTAGGCGTCCACGAAGCCCGCGTATGACTCGACGAGCACGACGATCCGCGCGAGCGGGTCCTCCGGCACGGCGCGCCGGTACTCCTCGAGCGTCAGCACCCCGCGGGCGGCGAAGCTTCGGCCCCGCACGTCGATCGCGCGGCGCAGGGTCGCCAGCAGCCGTACGACGCGCTCTTCGTCGTCGCCGGGCACGATCGAGCCGCAGTGCGGCAGCGCCTCGACCCCCGCCAGCCCGCGACCCGCGAAGTCCAGGCCGTAGATCCACAGCTCTGCGGGCGCGGCCTGCTGGGCCAGCCCTGCGGCCAGCGTGCGCAGGACCGTCGTCTTGCCGGCGCCCGTGCCGCCGTAGACGAGCAGGTTGCCGTCGCGCGCGAGATCGATCACGGCGGCCGAGCGGCGCTGGCGGCGCGGCTCGTCGACGACCCCGAAGGCGACGCTCGAGTCGCCCGCCGGCGCCGCGGTCGCAAACTCCTCGGCCGCCGCGGGCGCGATGACGTCGGGCAGCGCCGGCAGCCATGGCGCGGCCGGCAGGCGCACGCGCGCGAGCTCCGCCGCCTGCCGCGCGGCATCGACGAGCACGACGAGATCGGTGACCTCCGGCTCGCCACCGCCGGCATGCGCGGCGCGCTCCTCGACGGGAACGCCGAAGCGCAGGTCGCGCACGACGACGCCGCGATCGGGCCGCGCTCGCGAGGTGCGCCCGCCGGCGTAGGCCGCCTGGAAGAGCGTCAGCTCGCTCGGCCCGGTGCGCGCCAGCGCCCGTCCCGGCAGCGACCGCGGCAGGCGCGCCGCGTCGGGTGCGTTGATGACGTCCTCGCTCTCGGCGACGCCGGCGACACGCAGCGCGATCCGCAGCTCGGTGTTGGCGCGGATGTTGTCGGTGACGGCGCCGCTCGGGCGCTGCGTGGCGAGCACGACGTGGACGCCGAGGCTGCGCCCGCGCTGGGCGACGTCGACGATGCCGTCGACGAACGCCGGCACCTCGCGCGCGAGCGTCGCGAACTCGTCGACGACGATGACGAGGCTCGGCGGCGCGCTCGCCGGGTCGCGCCGCTCGAGCGCGAGCAGGTCCTTGACGCCAGCGCTGCGCAGCACCTCCTCGCGGTGCTTGAGCTCGGCCTCCAGCGACACGAGCGCGCGATGCACCTCGTGCTCGTCGAGGTCGGTCAGCATGCCGACGCTGTGGGGCAGGTCGCGGCAGTCCTTGAACGCGGCGCCGCCCTTGTAGTCGACGAGCAGGAACGCCAGCCGGTCGGGCGGCACGCTCACCGCCAGCGAGGCGATCAGGGTCTGCAGCAGCTCGCTCTTACCCGAACCGGTCGTGCCGCCGACGAGCGCGTGCGGGCCGTCGGCGCGCAGGTCGATCGCGTACGGCCCCTCGGCGGTGACGCCGATGACGCCGCGCAGTGCGGGCGAGCGGGCGGCGCCGCGCCAGCGCTCGGCGATCTGCTGGCCGGTCGGCTCGGGCAGCTCGAGCAGCGTCGCCAGCGAGACCGTCCGCGGCAGGTCGGACGCGCCTGCGCCGGCGCTCACGTCGCGGACGGGCGCCAGGGCCCGCGCGACCGATTCGGCGGTCGCCAGCGAGATCCCGTCGACGCTGGCCGCCGCGATCCGCTGGCCGCTCGCCGCCCAGGTGGTGTCGGCGACCGCGCGGTCGGAGGCGAGCTCGACGATCGTGCCGCAGCCGCCAGGCAGGTCGCGCCGGGCTCGCGCCAGCCAGATCGCCACGACCTCGACTTCGGCGCACCCGTCGAGCAGTTCGTCGACCGTCGTGCGGTCGGGCGCGACGTCCTCGTCGACGAGCAGCACAACCGCGATCCGCCGCCGTCGCCGTCCGGCGATCCGTCCGGCGTCCTCCTCGCGACGCTCGCGGGCGAGCGTCGCGATCCGCTTGACGAGGTCGTAGGCCGCCGCCTCGCCTGCGACCACGTGTGCGCCGCTCAGCGGCGACCCCGGGCTCGTCGTGTGCGGCAGCCAGCCCAGCCAGCCCCAGGTCTGCGCCCGCGGTGGCGACAGCGCGGCGGCCACGACGACGTCGCGCGGACTGTGCAGCGTCGCGAGCTGCACGACGATCCAGCGCGCGAGCGACTCGGCCGCGGCCGCGTCGCCGGCCAGCCCGATCGCGCCGACCGCCGTCAGCTGCGCGCGCACCGGCACCGCCGGGACCTCGCGGAAGCGCGCGGCGAGCTCCTCGACGAGGCCGCGCAGCGCGGGGTCGCCGCCCTGGCCGAACGCGACCTGGACGATGCTCGGCTGGTCGGCGACGCCGAGCCGCACGTCGAGGAAGTCCTCGTCGCCCGGCCGGCGCTCCCAGAGCTCCGACAGCAGTCGCCGCGCGCGGACCGCGAGCTCGCCCGCGTCCGGCGCGACGGTTCGGCGCTCGACGATCTCCTCGCGGCGGCGATGCTCGAGCTGCTGCTCCAGGCGCGCGGCCTCCTGCTCGAAGCGCGCCCGTGCCTCGGCGTGCTCCTTTCGGCCGCTGCTGCGGTCGCCGAAGAACGTGCTCAGCAGCATCATCGGGCTCAGCCCGGCCATCAGCAGCAGGTACGGCGAGCTCGTGATCGCGAACAGGCTCAGCCCCATGACGAGCGGCACGGCGGCCGCCAGCAGCGGCAGCCGCACGCGGCGCAGGGGCGGCGGCGGCGCGTCGATGTGCAGCGTCGGCGGCTGGTAGGGCCGCGCCACCCGCGGCGGGCGGTTGAACGCCATCACGTCGCGCCGCGCCCCCAGGACGGTCGGGTCGGGCGAGCGCCAGGGCCGGATCGCCAGCAGCGAGCGGCCGGCCTCGACCTGTTCGTCGGGACCGAGCGATCGCGCCTCGCCCGCCGGCAGGCCGACGCCGTCGACGGCGCTGCCGTTGCTCGAGCCGACGTCGACGATCGCGGCGACGCCCTGCGGGGCGATCTGCAGCTCGAGGTGATGCCCCGACATCGAGGGGTCGTCAATCGTGACGTCCGCGCCGGCGTCGCGCCCCACGGTGTGCGAGCCCACCGTCAGGCCCACGCGGCGTCCGGCCGCCGGGCCGCCGACGACCACGAGCTCGGCGACGGGGGCGCCGCTGCCGCTCAGCGTGTCCGTCGCCGCGCGGCCGAGCGGGGTGAGCGACAGGACGTCGCCGTCGCGCAGGCCGCTGCGCTGCAGCGCGAGCTCGTCGGGCAGCGGACCGAGGCGCAGGCAGTGCAGCCCGTCGCGCGCGGGAGCCGCGGCGTGCAAGGCCAGCGCCGCCGCGATCTGGCCCATGGTCGCGCTCGCTGCGGCCTCGACCTCGACGTCGGTCTGCTTGCCGTCGGCGAGGCGCAGCGTGACACGCACGACGCTGCGGGCGTCACCGGCGATCGAACTCACGCGCGCAATGTACGCCAGCGACCGCGCAAGGCGAAGCGCCACATGAGCGATACTCCTTCATATGGCAAGCAGGGAGCACCAGTGAGAAGGATCACCGTGACTGCTGTGCTCGTTCTCCTCGGGCTGACGGTCTCGCTGACCCACGCGCAGGACGTGGAGCCCATGCTCGTCGTGGGCACGGACGCGGGCGAGGTGCTGCTCGGCACGCCCGAACGCGATTCGATGTACGGCCGCGCCGGCGACGACGCCGTCCTCGGCAACGCCGGCGACGACGAGCTCGACGGCGGGCCGGGCGCCGACAGGCTGAGCGGCGGTCCCGGGCGTGACGCGGCCTCCTACGAGGGTCCCTCGGTCGACGTGGCGCTCGACAACGCCCCCAACGACGGCGTGCCCGGCGAGGGCGACAACGTCCTGCTCGACACGGAGGACGTCTACGGCACGGAGGGCCCGGACAGGATCATCGGAAACCAGCTGGACAACACGCTCGACGGCAACGGCGGGGATGACCAGATCGTCGGCGGGTCCGGCTCGGACGGGCTCTTCGGCGGGGAGGGCGACGACCGGATCTTCTCGCGCGACGGCTCGCCCGACCGCGTCGAGTGCGGCCCCGGCTTCGACACCGCGAACGTCGACGTGCGCGACAGCGTGATCGAGTGCGAGGTCGTCGGCCGCGTCGCGACGACGGAGAACTTCGCGGTCTCCGTGCTGCTCGGGAGCGGCAGCCGCCGCGCGTCGCGCTTCAAGCTGGGCAACATCCTGACCGGGTCGCGCGTGACGTTCGCCTGCGTCAGCCGCTGCCGCCCGCGCCTGCGGTCGACGCGCGTCCTCTACCGGCGCCCCGCGGTCAGGTCGGCCGGCGGGCAGCGGCTGGTGCGGATCACGGTCAGGCGCTCGCGCCTCGTGGCCGGCGCGACGTTCGAGATCGGCGTCAAGGCACGCAAGGCCAAGCCGCGCTGCAGGCGCTTCAAGCTCGCCGCCAGGGGCGGCCTGATCGCCGACCTCATCGCCTCGAGGAAGCAGTGCACGTCGATCGCCCGCAGGGGCTGACGACGATGTCGCTGCAGGACACGCGCACCCGCATCGTGCTGGCGGTGCTGCTTGCGCTGGTGCTGTTCCTGGTCGCGTTCTTCGTCGCGCGCGGCGGCTCGTCGGACGGCGCCCTAGCGCCGGTCCGCGAGCAGCCGCTCGCGACACCGGCCGCCAGCGAGCCCGCGCCGCTGCGGTCGATCGGCAGCGTGCCGGCGCTGCCGCGACCGCGCCGGCCCAGTCGCCCGCAACGGACCTCGCCGCCGCCGCCGCAAGCGCCGCCGCCGGCCGCCACCCCCCCGCCCCCCAACGCAACGCCTCCGGCGCCACCGCCCGCCCCGGGCGGCGGCTGCATCGGCGAGATCTGCTGACGTCGGTGCTGCAGGCCGGAGAGACGCTCGCGGGCTACCGCATCGAGGCGATCGCCGGGGTCGGCGGGATGGGGGTCGTCTACCGCGCGACGCAGCTGTCGCTGGAACGGCGTGTCGCGCTGAAGGTGCTCTCGACGACGCTCGTCGGCAACCAGCGCTTCCGCGAGCGCTTCCGCCTGGAGGGCCGCCACGCCGCGGCGCTCGACCACCCGAACATCATCCCCGTCTACGAGGCCGGGGAGTCCAACGGCCTGATGTTCATCGCGATGCGCTTCGTCGACGGGCCGACGCTCGCCGACATGATCATCCAGCAGGCGCTGTCGGCCCGCGAGACGCTGCGGATCCTCGCCGCGATCGCCTCGGCGCTCGACGCGGCCCACGACTCCGGGTTGATCCACCGCGACGTCAAGCCGCACAACATCCTCATGACGGGCGGCGGTCATCCGTATCTCGCCGACTTCGGGATCACCAAGGGCGCGCAGAGCTCCGGCCTGACCAACAGCGGCGACTTCGTCGGCAGCATCGGCTATGTCTCGCCCGAGCAGATCGACGGCCGCGACGTCACGCCCGCCAGCGACATCTACTCGCTCACCGCCGTCCTCTTTCACTGCCTGACGGGAACGCTGGCCTACGACCACGAGTCCGAGGCGGCGCTCATGCACGCCCACCTGTTCGCGCCGCCGCCGACGATCAGCGGCATGGGCATCGACACCCCGCGCGCGCTCGACGAGGTCTTCAAGCGCGGGATGGCCAAGGACCCGGCTGTTCGCTTCGACGCCGCGTCGCAGCTCATCGACGCCTGCACCGCGGCGCTGACGGGCGCCGCCATGGACCGCTGCCCCGCGCTCGTGCGGGGCGTCCCCTTCGGCAGCACCGCCGACCCGCCCGCCGACGATCGGCGGCCGCGCGACGACGACCTCTTCCCTGCCGCGCCCCCCGCCGCGGCGGCGCCTCCCGCGATCGCCCCCATCCAGGCGCCCCTCGCCGATGCGCCGGCAGCGGACGTGCTCGATCAGGCGCTCGCGCCGGCCGGCGGCGCGACCGCGGCCGACCGCCGCCGCGAGATGCCCGCGCCCGCGCCGCCCGCGGCAGGGCGGCGGCCACGTGCCGCGGGCCTGCCCTGGGACGACCTGCGGCTGCCCGCGCTGCTCGTCGCCGCGATGGTCGCCATCATCGGCGTCCCGATGCTCGGCTACGCGCTCGGTGACAGCGACGAGCCGTCAGGCCCCGCGACCGCGCGCTCGCAGTCGCTGCAGATCTCCTACGCGCCGCCATGGAAGCCGGCGGGCGCCACGATCCGCGGCCTGGGCGTCGACGGCGCGGTCGGGCTGCGCCGCCCGGACGGCACCGTGCTCGTCGCCGGCCGGCTGCGCGATCCGGCCGCGGGCCTGGATCCCGCGCCGACCGCGCTGCGCCGCGAGGCGGCGCGCGGCCTGCAGGCCGTGCGGGTACGGCTGGGCGACCGCGACGCGGTCCGCTACGCCGTTCCGCTGCGCGCGGGCGGCTCGCTGTGGATGGTCGCCTTCCCGGATTCCAAGGGCTGGACGACCGTCGCGTGCAACGCGCCCAACGGCCGACCCGACAGCGCCTGTGCGACCGTCGCGGCGACCATCCGCTCGCGCACGGGCACGCCGATCCGGCTGGGCGTGGACCCGCGCGTCGCGGCCGGACGCAACCAGGCGATCCGCCGCCTCAACCGCGCTCGCAGCAGCGCGCGGCCACGACTGCGCGCACGCTCCACGGCGACACGCGCCCGCGCCTTGGGCAGCATCGCCAGCGCGAACCAGGCGGCCGCGAAGGCGCTCGAGCAGCTCAAGCCGCCCGCGCAGGAGCGCGCGCTGCGCGATGCCGCCGTCCGGGCGCTACGCGCCGAGACCAGGATCCTGCGCAGCCTGGCGCGTGCGGCCCGCAGCCGGCAGCGGGCGACGCACAACCGCCTGCGCGCGTCGCTGCGGCTGGCGGAGGGCCGCGTCCGCGGTGCCGTGAGAGCATTCTGAGGACCCGAGCGCGAGTGGCGGCTCATGCGCCGCGCTCTGCTTGACTGCTGGTTCTCATGAGACGCCCGCAGCTCAGCTACGCCAACGTCATGTCGACGATCGCCGTGTTCATCGCGCTCGGCGGCACGTCCTACGCCGTCGCACGCAACAGCGTCGGCAGCGCCCAGCTCCGTAAGAACGCCGTCACCTCGGCGAAGGTCAAGGACCGCTCGCTGCGCACGAACGACCTGTCGCCCAGCGCCCGCGTCGGCACCCGCGGCCCGCGCGGCCTGCAGGGTCCCAGCGGCCCGCAGGGACCGGCCGGCGGGACCGCCCCACCCGATGCCTGGAAGGGGCTCTCGCTGGCGGCCGGCTGGGCGAACTACGCCAACGGCTACGACGGCGCCGCCTACCACAAGGAGGACGCCCGCGTCCACCTGCGCGGCCTCGTGACGCGTACCGACGGCCTGCCGCCCGCGAGCAGCCCGATCGGCACGCTGCCGGCCGGCTACCGGCCGGCGAAGCGGATGATCTTCGCCGCCAACGGCGGCGCCCAGGTCACACGCGTCGACGTCGCGGCGAACGGCCAGGTCATCTGGGTTAACGGCACCCTCAAGGAGAAGGACTACACGAGCCTCGACACGATCTCCTTCGTGCCCGCGTGAGACCCAGGCGGCTGAGCGGGGACGGGGTCTTCCGGGGCCGCGCGAGCGCCTGCGTAGACTGAGTGGTGCAGTCGCTGGCTCGCGGTCTTCGTCGTCTTCCTCGCTCGTGAGCGGCGCCCGAGTTCGAGGGGGGCGAGAGCGGAGCGGGCTCATGCCCGACGCATCCGACGCGCAGGTGGTCATGGGAACGCCCAGCGGATCACTGTCGGCGGCGATTTCCAACGCCGTCGTCGGCCTGCTGCACGACTATACCGGCCGCGGGCCCACCCACGCCAGGACGACGATCGGATCCGAAACCATCGTCGTCACCCTGCGCGACAGCCTGACGAAGGCCGAGCGCACCCTCGCATCCCATGGTCAGGCGCTCGAGGTGCTGGCCATGCGGCGCGCGTTTCAGAACACGATGCGCGACGACCTCGTCGCCGCCGTCGAGCGGCTCACCGGCCGCCAGGTCGAGGCGTTTCTCAGCGACAACCTGTTCGAGCCCGACGTCGCCGTCGAGATCTTCCTCATGAAGCGCGTGGACGCCGACGGCGACGGCCGCTTGCGCTAGCGGGCCACCAGGACGAGGCTGCGCGCAGCGGGCCCGGCTACTCGGCGAACCGCACCGTCAGGCCGACCGGGTACGGCCCGTCGAAGCGCAGCTTCCCGTCACCGCCGCGCGCCCGCCGAAGGCGCGGACCCTCGAACAGCGCCTGCGCCATCGCCGGCAGCTGGGCGCGCACGATCTGCTGGCCGTAGCACGTGTGCAGGCCGTGGCCGAAGAGCATGTAGTCGCTCCACGGCCGGTCGGTGCGAAACGCGTCGGGATCCTCGATCGCGCGCTCGTCGTGCATCGCCGAGAGCGTCGCGGCGAACACGGTCGAGCCGGCCTCGACCTTGGTCTCGCGGTCGGTTCCCGCGGCGATCACCGTTTCCTGCGGCACGTAGCGCAGCAGCGCGAAGTTCTGCGGGTTGAAGCGCGACGCCTCGAAGCAGTAGGCGGCGACGAGATCGCGGTCGCCGGCGCGGGCGGCCTCCTGCGCGCCGGCGAGCTCGTCGTCGCGCTCGAGCAGCTCGTCGACGATCCGCGCGAACGCGTTGGCGATCGTCGGGATCCAGCCCGTGACGTTGCCGAGGATGTTGTGGCGGATCGCGATGTCGTGGAGGTTCGGCTCGCCGGCGTCCTGGAAGCGCAGCAGCCGCGTGAGCACGTCGTCGGGCACGTCCTCGCCGGCCT
>Ga0136615_10000019_pt1 | contig 58156 bp, 67 predicted proteins | sample AntDrymUQ2882206_2_FD_106647 | JGI IMG/M metagenome (GOLD analysis project Ga0136615, IMG submission 106647) | Polar desert sand microbial communities from Dry Valleys, Antarctica - metaG UQ288 (22.06) | ecosystem: Environmental > Terrestrial > Soil > Desert | place: Antarctica: Dry Valley... | reverse complement strand
GGCGCCGCGCGCGGTCGTCGAGCGCGTCGCGCGGAGGCTCGTCGCCGGCGCCGGGGACGGCTGGGTCGAGGCTGGCGTGGACGAGTTCCTTCGCGCCTACCTGCAGCCGCGCGGCCGCGCGGCGTTCTACGCCGCCGCGCGCAGCATCTACCTCGAGGAGCCGCGCGGCGCGAGGGGCTTCTGGACACGCCTCGCAGGGCTCTCGCCGGACGCGCTGTTCGTCTGGGGGCGTCAGGACCGCCTCGTCCCGATCGCGTTCGCGCGACACGTCGAGCGGACGCTGCCGGCCGCGCGGCACCTGGAGCTCGACTGCGGCCACGTGCCCCAGCTCGAGCGACCGCGCGAGACGCACGCCGCGATCCTCGACTTCCTCGCGCAGGGCGACCGTAATAGGGTTGCGGCCGTGAGCGCCGGGGCGAGCGGCAGATGACGAAGGGGGCGAGAGCGCGCACCGGCGTCGCGCGGGCGATCTCGATCGTGACGGCCGTGGTAGTGCTCTTCATCATCGCCGGGATCGTGCTGTTCGTGCTCGAGGCGAACAAGTCGAACGACATCGTGTCGGTGATAAACGACGTGGCCGAGGCGCTCGCGGGCCCGTTCGAGGACCTCTTCACCCTCGACGAGCAAAAGCTCGAGGTGGCCGTCAACTGGGGACTTGCGGCGCTCGTCTACGCGATCGTGGGGCGCGTGCTCGCGCGTCTCGCGGCGCCCTGAGCGCGTAGCCCGGGGGTCAGGCGACTGTGGGGGGTTTACGCCGGCGCACGCCGGGAACCAACCTTGTACAGACCGTCGAGGCCGGTCGGCAACCTTGGTTCCCCTGCCCCGCCTCGATGTCAGCGGGCCCGGCCTAAAGCCGGGCCCGCTTCTCGTGGTGAGGCGGGCCTACGGATAGATGTCGCCGTCCTCCCCCGCCACGAAGATCGCCGTGACGGGGCAGTTCTCCGCCGCCTCGACGATCCCGTCGGTGGGCGCGGCGTCGGGGTCGAGCACGATTGCCTTGCCCCCGTCGTCGAGCGCGAAGACCTCGGGTTGAGTGTCCACGCAGTCCCCCGAGCCGATACAGAGGTCGCGGTCCACCTCGATCCTGATCCGATTCACCTCGGAGAGCTCGTCGGCCATCGCCGGTCAACCGTAGCGGGGGCGCGCCCGCCCACCGCGGCCGCGGGCAATAGAATGCCGCGACGTGAGCGAACGCATGGCCGAACGGGTCGTGGTGATCACCATGCGCCTCCTGGCGGCCTCGTTCGCGGTCGTCGGGATCCTGTTCATCACGACGCCGGACGGCGTCATCGCGGCGATCGACGACTCCGGGGCCGCCATCGGCGACTTCGCGCCGGGAGCCGACGCTGAGCAGAAGCTGTGGCTCGGCCTCGCCTTTGCCTACATGGTGGTGATCACGGGCATCGCGCTGATCGTGCAGGCCGACGTCGGCCGCTTTCGCCCCCTGCTGCTCCTGCTCGCCGCCGGGAAGGCCGCCTCGTCGCTGGCGGCGGGCGCCTTCTTCCTGTTCGACGAGGACGCATTCGCGTACCTCCTCAACTTCGTCGTCGACGGCAGCCTCGTCGGCGTCGCGCTTGCCTGCTGGGTCCTCGCCGGGCGCCTCGAGCGCCCGCGCGCCCTGGCCCCCACCGCGCCCGGCTGAAGGGGCGCGCCGGGCCTCGCGGCGCCGGGACGCAGGACGCTGGCCGCGTTCGCAGAGGCGCTGATCCCGCCCGGCGGCCGGCTGCCGGCCGCGGGCGAGGGGCGCGGCGGCGTGCCGGTCGTCGATCCGGTCGCCGGGATGCTCGCGGGCGTGCCGCGGCGGACGCGGCAGGTCGTGGCTGTCGCGCTGCGCGCCTTTGAGCACACGACCTTCCCGCGCCGCTTCTCGCGCCTGCCCGAGGATCGGCGCGCTCGCCACATCGACCGGCTTGAGCGCAGCAGGTTCAGCCCGATCCGCGACCTGGCGCTGCTGCTCAAGGGGCTGACCTGCTTCGCCTACGGGCGCGACCCGGCGGTGGAGGAAGCGGTCGGGACGGCGCCTCGCTGCGCAGTGGGCGGCACCCGTCCGGATCCCTCCTGGGAGGCGCAGGCACCGCCGCTCGACCCCGCCGCGCTCGTCGCCCCGGCCGACGTCGAGCGCTGCGACGCGGTCGTGGTCGGGTCGGGCGCCGGCGGGGCGAGCGCGGCGCGCGTCCTCGCCGAGCGCGGACTCGACGTGATCGTGGTCGAGGAGGGCGGCTACCACGACGCCGCGAGCTTCTCGCAGGACCCGATCGACGCCCTGCGCACCCTCTATCGCGACGGCGGGCTGACCTTCTGCGAGGGCCGCCCCGGCATCCCGCTGCCGGTGGGCCGGTGCGTGGGCGGCACCACAGTCGTCAACTCCGGCACCTGCCTGCGCCCGCCCGCGGACGTGCTGATGCGCTGGCGCGACGAGCACGGCATCGGCTGGGCCACCGACCTCGAGCGCGAGCTCGGCGAGGTCGAGCGCGCTCTGCACGTCGCGCCGGTGGATCCCGCCACGGCCGGGCGCAACGCCGAGCTCTGCCGCGCCGGCGCCGACGCGCTAGGGGCCTCCAACGGCCCGCTCCCGCGCAACGCCGGCCGCGTGACCTGCTGCGGGTCGTGTCCGACCGGGTGCGCGATCGACGCCAAGCAGGCGATGCACGTCTCCGAGCTCCCGCGCGCCGCGGCCGCCGGGGCGCGAATCAGGGCCGGCGCCCGCGTCGAGCGCGTCATCCTCGAGGACGGTCGCGCCGTCGGCGTGGCCGCCAGGACCGCCGGCGGTGAGCGCTACGAGGTGCGTGCGCGGGCGGTCGTGCTCGCGGGTGGGGCCCTCGGAACCCCGGAGCTCCTGCTGCGCCAGCGCCTGGCGGACCGGTCGGGTCAGGTCGGCCGCAACCTGCGCGTCCATCCCGCGTGCTGGGTGGGGGCCCTCTACGACGAGGAGGTGCGCGGCTGGGAGGGCGTGATGCAGAGCTGGTACGTGGACGAGTGGAACGATCGCGGGCTTTTCCTCGAGGCGACGTTCACGCCGCTCCCGTTCGGCGCCCACTGGCTGCGCGGCGCGGGCGCGGGCTTCAAGGCGCGGCTCGAGCGCTTTGACCGCATGGGCGTGATCGGAGTCCACCTGTCCGAGCGCACCGCGGGACGGCTGCGGCTGACCGGCGGTCGGCTCCGGATTCGCTACCGCCTACGCGAGGACGACGCCGCGGCCCTGCGCTTCGGGATCGCGCGCGCCTGCGAGATCCACTTCGCGGCCGGCGCGCGGGAGGCCTACCCGCAGCTCGGCCGCGTGCCGGCGCTGCGACCCGGCGAGGAGGGCCGGCTCGTCGAGCGCGCACGCACCCGCCCGGGCGAGCTCCGGCTCGAGGGCTTCCACCCGATGGGCACGGCGCGGATGGGCGCCGACCGCCACTCATCGGTGGTGGCCCCCTCCGGCGAGACGCACGACGTGCCGGGCCTGCATGTCGCCGACGCGAGCCTGTTCCCGAGCGCCGTCAGGGTCAACCCGATGGTGACGATCATGGCCTTCGCGCGGCGCGTGGCGAGCGGGCTCGCCGAGCAGCTCGCGTAGCCGGATTTCTCCACGTGCGCCGCGCGCCGCGTTTGCGGGCAGCCCATTGCAATCCGGCTGCCTCCCGCGCTACGCTCGCGAGCCGACATGGAAGTCCTCTTCGGCGTGCTCTTGGCGATTGCGGTGCTGGTCGTCGTCCTCGCCGCCAAGCGCGGGGCCGAGGCGGCTCAGCGCGACCGCAGCGCGAACCTCAGGGAAGTGCCAGCCCACCCGATCTCCGCGGCCGGGTCGGTGGGCGCTCGCGCCCCGACGGGCTCCGTCTTCTCGGCGCCCCCGCCGGGGCGAGAACGGCGGCTCGACCCAGCCTCGACGCGCGCGGCCGTCACCGGGCGCAACGGCGACCCGAGCGGAACCACGACGTCGCGGCGATCGCAGGCCGCCAGCGCCGCCGGAGTGACCGCGCAGGCGACTCCGGTTGCCTCGAGCCCCGCCGGAGAGGCACCCAGCCGGCCCCGGGTCGAGCCCGACTCCTGGTGGGACACCTCCGCGCGTCCGGCGAACCGAGCGCCGTCACGCCCCGCCGTGCGCAGGGAGCTGCCGGCGATCGACCTGAACGCGGCGACCGTAGAGGAGCTCCAGGGCCTCCCCGGAATCGGGGTACGCGCCGCGAACCGCATCGTCGAGCACCGCGAACGGCACGGCCGCTTCCACGCGGTCGACGACCTCGAGGCCGTGGAGGGCTTCGACCGCCACCGCGTGGCCCGCCTGGCCCCGCGCGCGAGCGCCTAGCCGCCGCGCGCGCGGCGGCGCGAGCTCGCGCCCGCCGCTGCGCCGCGCTTGGCGCCGCGAGCCTGTCGCGTCCGCCCACGATCCGGCTTGGGCGCGGGCACGAGCAGAGCGGCTCCGAGCGCGCCGCCGAGGTCGCCGAGCGCCGCGACGTGCACCGCCGGCGGACGCTCGTCGACGAAGAGGTGCGGCATCATCGCCTCCTCGATTCGGCCGAGGTGCGTCTCGCCAAAGCGGATGCCGAGGCCGCCGCCGAGAATGACCGCGTCCACGTCCAGCAGGTTGACGGCCGAGGCGATCCCGGCGCCGAGCGCCTTCACGGCCCGCTCGATCAGCTTCTCGGCGAGCTTGTCGCCGTCGTCGAGGGCGCGCGCCCAGACGCCGCTCGTGAGCCGCTCGCGCCCGCGGTCCTCCATGATCTCGAACAGCTTGGTCTTCCTCCCGTCCTTGACCTTCCTGCGCGCACGCAGCTCCATCGCCCCTCGCCCCGCGTAGGCCTCGACGCAGCCCCGCCGGCCGCAGGTGCAGCGAGCGCCGCCACGCTTCACCACCATGTGGCCGATCTCGCCCGCGGCGCCGCGCCCGGTCCAAGGCCGGCCGTCGAGCACTAGACCGCCTCCCACGCCGGTACCCCAGAAGACCCCGAGCAGCGACCCGTACGGCTTCCCGGCGCCGAGCTGGAACTCGGCGTCGGTCGCCACCTGGACGTCGTTGCCGATCGCGATCGGCGCGCCGAGCGCCTTGCGCAGCTCGGCGGCCAGCGGGTAGGGCTCCACCCAGTCGGGCGACACGTTCCTCGCCTGCGCGACCGTCCCCTTGGCGGCGTCCGCGTCGCCCGGGGACCCCACCCCCACGCCGGCGAGGTCGCCGGTCTCGACCCCTGCCTCGACGGCCGCTTCGATCACGGCGGCGGCCATCTCGGTCACCACGGCCGCCGGGCCACCCTCCGGGGGAGTCGGCCGCCGCGATTGCCCGACCACGCTGTTGCTGCCGTCCACGACGACCGCCTGGATCTTGGTGCCGCCCAGGTCGATCCCACCGCGCGCGGTCACGTCGTCGCGACCTACCCGATCGCCGGCGCCTTGGGAAGGCGCGCCAGCGCGTCCTCCATGTCGCGCTCGGAGAACACCGGGTCCTCGAGCTCGCCCGCGAGGTACGCGTCGTAGGCCGAGAGGTCGAAGTTGCCGTGGCCGCAGAGGCCGAAGAGGATCACCCGCTCCTCGCCGGCCTCACGCGCGCCGGCGGCCTCGTCCATCACCGCGCGGATTGCGTGCGCCGGCTCCGGCGCGGCGAGGATCGCCTCTTCGCGCGCGAAGCGCACCGCCGCCTCGAACGTCTCGTTCTGGGCGTACGCGCGCGGCTCGACGACGCCCGCCTTGACGAGGCCGCAAAGGATCGGCGAGTCGCCGTGGTAGCGCAGCCCTCCGGCGTGGACCGGCGGCGGCACGAAGTCGTGGCCGAGCGTGTACATCGGCAGCAGCGGCGTCATGCCGACGGTGTCGCCGAAGTCGTAGCGATAGGCGCCGCGCGTCAGCGTCGGGCACGCCGCCGGCTCGGCGGCCACGAAGCGCATCTGCTTCTCGCCACGCAGCACCCGTCGGACGTACGGGAAGGCGAGGCCGGCGAAGTTCGACCCGCCCCCGACGCAGCCCACGACCACGTCCGGCTCGTCGCCCGCCATCTCCATTTGCGCGATGGTCTCCTGGCCGATCACGGTCTGGTGCAGGCAGACGTGGTTGAGCACCGACCCGAGCGCGTAGTTGGTGCGCTCGTCCTGCGCCGCGACCTCGACCGCCTCGGAGATCGCGATCCCGAGCGAGCCGGTCGTGTGCTCGGCCTGCGCCCGTCCGGCGTCGGTGGTGTCGCTCGGCGAGCGGATCACGCTCGCCCCCCACGCCTCCATCATCGAGCGGCGGTAGGGCTTCTGGTCATAGCTCGCCCCGACCATGTAGACGAGGCACTCGAGGTCGAACATGCTGCACGCCAGCGCCAGCGCCGAGCCCCACTGACCGGCGCCGGTCTCGGTGACCAGTCGCTCGATTCCCGCCTCGCGGTTCTCGTACGCTTGGGCTACGGCGCTGTTCGGCTTGTGCGACCCCGGCGGCGAGCCGCCCTCGTACTTGTAGTAGATGCGCGCCGGGGTGTCGAGCGCGCGCTCCAGCCGGCGGGCGCGAAAGAGCGGCGACGGGCGCCAGAGCTTGTAGGCCTCGCGGACCTCCTCGGGGATCTCGACCTCCGGCTCGGGCGAGACCTCCTGCAGGATCAGCCCCATCGGGAAGATCGGCGTAAGGTCGTCCGGGCCCGCCGGCGCCATCGTGCCCGGGTTGAGCGGCGGCACCGGGTCGCCAGGAAGGTCGGGCAGTAGGTTCACCCAGCTGGTCGGGATCTCCGACTCGGACAGCGTGTAGCGGGTCTGTTCAGCCATCTCCTTCACTCTCTCCGGGGCCCCGGCGATCCTACCCGTTGACCAATCGCGCGAAGCGCTCGCGCTCGTCTTCGTCAAGCCACGGCCCCGATCCCGCCGCCGCGTTCTCGGCCGCCCGCTCAGGCCGGCTCGTGGCCGGGATCGCGACGTGCACGCGGCGATCGGACAGGGTCCACTTCAGCAACGCCTGAGCGAGCGTCTCGATCCCGAGGCGCTCCAGCTCGCCGGTCGGCGCCGCCGCGCGCGCAAGACCTCCGCCTCCGAGCGGGCGCATCGCGATCACGCCGAGGCCGAGCTCCTCCGCGAGCGGCAGGATCTCGCTCGCGACCCCCCGCTCGCGCGGGTTGTAGGGCACCTGGATCGCCTGCACCCGGCCGGTCCGCATGACCTCGGCCAGCTCACCGAAGGCGGACGGCGAGTAGTGCGTGGCGCCGATCGCCCCGACGCGGCCCGCGGCGCGCTCGGCCTCGAGCCAGTCGAGCCGGTCACGCCAGCCCTCGAGATTGTGGACCTGCATCAAGTCGATTCGCCCGCCGAAGATGCCGAGCTGCTCGCGGTGGCGAGCCTCGGCCTGCTGCTGGGTCGGGGACCAGGTCTTCGTGGCCACGAACGCGTCGTCGCGCCGCGAGCCGAGCGCGCCGCCCAAGACCTCCTCGGCGCGCCCGTACATCGGCGAGGAGTCGAACAGGCGCGTGCCGGCGTCGAGCGCCGCTCCTACCACTTCCCCCGCGAGCCCCTCGTCTCCCGGCGGCAGGTCGAGCGTCCGCCACGTACCCATGCCCACAACCGGCACCTCGGGACCCGCCTCGCCCAGGCGCCGACTCTCCACGCCTATGCCTCCGCGAAGCGCCGCAACGCTTCCCTGCCTCCGCCCACGAGCGGCTCGCCGTGCGCGAACAGGAGGTGGTCGAACTCGATGTCCATATCGAGGATCCCGCGGACGGCGCCGTTCATCTCGCGCCTGACCGACTCCGGGTCGTCGCCGAGCAGCGAGTCGGGGGCGAAGCCGAGCTCGCCGGCGTAGCGCATGAGCCCGTCGCCGAACAGCAGCGCGCCCTCGCCGGCGCGGATGTGCAGCGCGGTGTCGTCGGGCGCGATCGCCCCCATGGCCACGGCGGTGATCCCCGGGGCAAGCTCGTCGCCGAACTCGAACGGCTCGAACGTCACCGAGAGGTCCTCGAGGCGCGCGACGCCGGCTCGATGGCACATCACCGGGCAGTCGAACTCGTCGGTCAGCTGCTCGATGCTGCGCCGGTGAAGGCCGATGCTCAGCACGATCCGAGCGGGCGCGCCGCGCTCGGCGATCTCAGAACGCTCGGCCCCGTCGGCATCGAGCAGCGGATCGATCAGAGTCGGACCGCCGTCGCCGTCGAGCGCGTCCACGTAGTGGGAGCCCACGTACTCGCCGATTGAGTCGTTGAACGGCTTCCAGTGAAGGACGCCGGGGATGAGCTCCTGCATGTCCGTCTCCTCGTGCGGGACTTCCCTTCTACCCACACGCGCGTCCGCGTATTCGTGGACGGGGCGGCCCGTGCAAAGGCGTAGCCGGTGCTTGACCGGCCCGCGCGCGGCCCTCTAGCCTGCTCGCCGACATGGCGAGCCGGGCTTAGTCCGAGCGGGCGATCGAGGTCCGCGATCTGCACAAGCGCTACCGGTTGAGGTCTCCGGCAACCAGGTCACCGTCCGCACCGAGCATCCGCAGCGGACGCTCTACAAGCTCACCGGCTGGGCCGAGCGCAACGGCCTCGAGCTGGAGGGCTTGGAGGCGAAGCACCCGACGCTCGAGGACGTCTTCCTTGAGCTCACGGGGGACCGCCCGGCGGCCGGGCCCGACGGGACAGGCGGGAAGGCCGATCCGGCGCCCTGCTGGTGTCGGCGCGCGCGTTTCGGTGGGAGCCGCAGGCCGCCGGCGCGTAGCCGACTCGGCGCTGGCCTGTCAGCGTCCGTCCTCGTCGTCCAACCGGCGCCCGAAGTTGAAGCTCTCGATCGCGTAGCCGCGCCGGAAGTAGAAGCGGTGCGCGCGCCGGCGAGCCACCCCCGAGTCGAGCCGAATCGCCTCGCAGCCCTCCTCGCGGGCCACGGCGCGCAGGTGCCCTTCGAGGCGCTCCCCGTAGCCCCGCGAGCGCCAGCGCTCGCCGGTCACGAGGTCGTCGACGTAGAGGTAGCGCCCATGGGCGAAGCTCGTGAGCACCCGGAAGCCGGCGACCGCGCGGCACTCACCGCCGTCGAACAGGGCGGCGACCCGGTACTCGCCGCGCCGACGGCCCTCGTCGAGGAGGCGCTGGAGCTCCGCGAGCGAGCGGTTGCACCGCAGCGCCCGCATCACCTCGAGCGCCTCGCCCAAGCGCGGATCGCCCGGCTCGAGCTCCACGAGCTCGGCGTCGCCGGCCTCGTGTGGTTCGGTCACGCGGCCAGTATCGCGTCGCGAGACGAACGGGGGCCCGACGCGTGCGCCGGGCCCCTGGGCATTCGGGTCGCGGTGGCTACGGGTCAGTGCCCGAGCACGGCCTCCAGCTTGTCGCGACTGCGCTCGACCTCGTCCTCGTCGGGCGTCTGGTTGCCGCGTGGCTCGGGGTACGCCGACGGGTCTCTGCGCTGCTCATGGTCCTCGCGCTCCGCCGTCCGGCGAGCCTGGCTGCGCGTGATCTCGTCCTTGGTGGGCTCGAAGCACATGCCCACCACCTCCTCCACTCGGGGTAACTGCGCGAGCCTTCCTTGTTCCGCATCGCGGCCCGGTCAAACGTAAAGATTCGCTGGGGTGGACGGGTTCAGTGTGCCGCTAGGGCCGGCGCGGCCTCGGAGCGCAGCTGCTCGCGGAGCTCCTCGGCCCGCTCTCGGAACCTCTCGACACTTGCCAGCTTGATCTCCTCGTAGCCGCGCACCATGTCGGGGAGGTCGCAGAGCTCGACCGCGGTGGCGTGGGTATCGGGGCCGAGCCCGTCGATCGCCTCGCGAACGAGCGCGCGGTACTCCTCCACGAGACCGCGCTCGACGCGGCGGACGCGCGCGTAGCCGAAGACGTCGAACGGCGTGCCGCGCAAGCGTCGGAGAGAGCGCAGTAGCCGGAACGCCGGTACGAACCAGGTGCCCAGCTCGAGCTTGCGCTTGAGGCCCATCGCGCGCAGTAGTGGCGGATGGATGTTGAACTTCACCTTCGCGTTTGGGCCGAAGTCGGCGCTCAGGCGGGCGCGTTCGGCCTCGTCGAGGTGCAGGCGGGCGACCTCGTACTCGTCCTTGTAGGCCATCAGCTTGAAGAGCCCGCGGGCGACCGCCTCGGCGAGCTCGGTCCGGCCCGGCGCGCGCTCGGCCTCGGCCGCGCGCACCTCGCGCACGAGCTCGACGTAGCGCTCGGCGTAGGTGCGCCCCTGGTAGGCGACCAGCTCGGGCACGCGCACCTCGAGCAGGCGGCGCAGCTCGCAGTCGTCGCCGGTCACGCTGTCCACCAGCGCGCGATCGGCGTCGGTCAGCTGGTGCGGGTGCTGGAGTGTGTCCGCGGGCCGCGTGGCGGCCTCGACCGCGCCCGGCGCGGCGACGCAGGCGCGGCCCCAGGCGAACGCGGCGAGATTATCCTCGACCGCGGCCCCGTTGAGGCGAATCGCCTGCTCGAGCGCCGCGAGCGAAAGCGGCAGAGCGCCGCGCTGGTAGGCCGCTCCGAGGGCGAGCATGTTGCCCGGCATGTGGTCGCCGAAGAGCTGCTCGGCGAGCTGCTGCGCGTCGATGTAGACGTTTGAGTCGCGGCGGCTCGCACGCTCGATCAGGTCGAGCTGTGACGACAGCTCCGGGAAGCGCTCCTCGGTGTCCACGACCATCTTGCCGGTCGGGGTGGCGCTGGTAGAGATCACGGCCACCGTCCGGTCGGGGTCCGCCACGGCCAGGTTCTTCGCGTCCGCGGCGCCGAGCACGTCGAAGCCGAGGTAGAGGTCCGCGCCGGCGAGCGACGCCTTGCTGGCGCCGGCGATCGGGGCGCGCGCGATGCGGAGGTCGGAGATCACCGGACCGCCCTTCTGGCTCAACCCGGTCTGGTCGAGCCCGGCCACGTGCCGCCCGTCGATCAGCGCCGCCACGCCGAGGATCTGGTTGACGGTCACCACGCCGGTGCCGCCGATGCCCATCATGCGGACCGCGAAGTCGTCGTCGCCCACGACCGGCCTCGGTGCGGGCAGGTCCGGCGGAGGAGCCGGCACCTCCTGCTTGCGTTGCTCGCCCGGGATGACCGTGACGAAGGAGGGGCAGTCGCCCTCGAGGCACGAGTAGTCCTTGTTGCAAGAGGACTGGTGGATCTGCGTCTTGCGACCGAACTCGGTCTCGACCGGCATGACGCTCAAGCAGCTCGACTTGCGTCCGCAATCGCCGCACCCCTCGCACACGCGCTCGTTGATGTGGACCCGCTTGGGCGGGTCCGGCGCCTTGCCGCGCTTTCGCTTGCGGCGAAGCTCTGCGGCGCACTCCTGGTCGTGGATCAGGACCGTGACGCCGGGCGTGGCCGCGAGCTCGCGCTGCGCGTCCATCAGCTCGCCGCGGTCGCGCACCTCCGCGATGTCCGCCAGCCCGACGCCGCGGTAGCGGCCGAGGTCCTCGGTCGTGACGACGATCCGCCTGACGCCCTCGAGCTCGAGCAGGCGCGTGAGCTCCGGCACCGGCAAGGCGCCCTGGACGTCCTGCCCGCCGGTCATCGCCACGGCGTCGTTGTAGAAGAGCTTGTAGGTCACGTTGACGCCCGCCGCCACGGCGGCGCGGACGGCGAGCGAGCCGGAGTGGTGGAACGTGCCGTCGCCGAGGTTCTGCACGAAGTGCTCGCGCTCTACGAACGGCGCCATCCCGATCCACTGCGCTCCCTCTCCGCCCATCTGCGTGATGCCGGTGATGTCGCCCCGCCCCTCGGGGTTCAGGAGGATCATCGTGTGGCAGCCGATGCCGCCGCCGACCAGCGTGCCGTCGGGCGTCGGCGTGGAGCTGTTGTGGGGGCACCCGGAGCAGAAGTAGGGCGTTCGCTGCGGCCCTCCGCCGTCGCCGGCGATCGGCAGCGCGACCGGTCGGCGCTCGCGCCCGTCGAGCTTCTCGAGCCGCGCGGCGACGGAGTCGATCGAGACCCTGCGCTCGAGCCGCCCGGCCACGGCGCGCGCGATCCGATCGGCGTCGAGGTCGAGCTCGGCCGGGACGAGCGGGGCGCCGCGCTCGTCGCGCTTGCCCACGATCGCCGGCGCGTCGGCCCTCCCGTACAGAACGTCCTTGAGCTGCGGCTCGACGAACGCCCGCTTCTCCTCGACCACGAGGATCTCCTCGAGCCCGCGGGCGAACGAGCGCGCGATCTCCTGCTCGAGCGGCCAGATCATCCCGAGCTTCAGGACTCGCACCCCGGCCCGCTCGAGAGCGCGCTCGTCGAGCCCCATGTCGGCGAACGCCTGGCGCAGGTCGTGGTAGGTCTTGCCCGGCGCGACGATCCCGAGCCAGGCGTCCGATGGCCCCTCGATCCGGTTGACGCCGTTCTGGCGCGCGTAGGCGAGCGCCAGGTCGGTGCGCGGCCCGAGCATCGTGCGCTCCATCTCGACCGAGGCGGGGGCGAGCAGGTGGGCGCTGGGGAGGTGCTCGTACGGGCGACCCCGCCACTCGACCTCGGGAACGGTCGGGGCGATTCGCTCGCGCCCGACATCGGCGGTACCGCTCGCGTCGGCAACCGCGGTGACGACCTTGAAGCCGCTCCAGAGGCCCGAGGCGCGCGAGCAGGCCAGCGCGTGGAGCCCGTAGTCGAGGACCTCCTGGACGTTCCCGGGGAAGAACACCGGCATGTGAAGGCTCTGGAGCAGCGCCTCCGACGCGCTCGGAACCGTCGAGCTCTTGCAGCTCGGGTCGTCGCCGACCACCGCCATCGCGCCGCCGGTCCGCGAGACGCCCACGAAGTTGCCGTGGCGGAGGGAGTCGGCCGCGCGGTCCAGCCCAGGCGCCTTTCCGTACCACATACCGAGCACGCCGTCGTAGCGCGCGCCGGGTAGGCCGGCTGCGAGCTGGCTCCCCCACGCCGAGGTCGCCCCGAGCTCCTCGTTAAGGCCCGGGACGTGGAAGACGTGGTGCTCCTCGCAGATCGGGCGCCGGCGCGCGAGCTCCTGGTCGAGCCCGCCGAGCGGCGAGCCCTGATAGCCGGAGATGAAGGTGGCGGTGTGGAGGTCGCGACGGCGGTCGGCGCGGTGCTGGTCGAGCGGCACGCGGACGAGCGCCTGAAGCCCGGTGAGGAAGACACGGCCATCCTCGAGGACGTACTTGTCCTCGAGCGTGACCTCGTCGCGCTGCGGCCGTCGCGGGCCCGCACGGCGGCGGGCGGCGGGCGGCGCCCCTCGAGATCGGTTGCGCTCGCGGGCGACGGTCGGGGTCATACGGGTCCCTCCTCCTCCTCAGCGGATGGCAAAGACACCTTACCATTAGTGGCGGGCGCTAAAACCTTACCTCGGGGGTTCCTGCTCTCTACGGCTTGTTACCTCTAAGTCCATGCCGCTGTTGTCGCAGCCGCCACCAGGTGTTAAGGTCAGTTGGCATGACCATTGGTGTCCGGTCGCGAGGCCTTCCCCCTGCTTCCCCGGCCTCGGGGATTCACGCGGACGCCGGGCACGAGCATGTGGTCATCCGCCAGGACCCCGCCACGGGGATGCGGCTCGCCATCGCGGTGCACTCCACCGTGCTCGGGCCCGCCCTCGGCGGGCTTCGCCTGCGCGCTTACCCGGGAGGCATGCCCGAGGCGCTCGCCGACGTCCTCGATCTCGCGCGCACCATGACCCTGAAGGCATCCGCGGCGGGGCTCGACCTCGGCGGCGGCAAGGCCGTGATGATCGATGACGGCCGGGGCTCTCGGCGGCGGCGCTTCGAGGCAGCGGCCGATGCGATCGACGCGCTCGGCGGCACCTACATCACGGCCGAGGACATCGGCACTACCACGGCCGACATGGACGTGATCGCGAGCCGCACGCCGTTCGTCGTCGGCCGGTCCAGCGCGTGCGGCGGGGCGGGCGATCCCTCCCCGACCACGGCCGCGACCGTCCATCGCGCCCTGCTTCGCGCGCTCGACGTCGCGTTCGGCACCGCGGATGTCGAGGGACGCCGGATCGGCGTCGTCGGGCTGGGCAAGGTCGGCGGCGTCCTGGCTGCCCGACTGGCGGCGAGCGGCGCGACCGTCATCGCCACCGACCTGGACGCCGAGCGCGTCGACCGGTACGCCGACGAGCACGGGGTCGAGCCGGTGCCCTCCGCCGAGGCGCTGATCGCGGCGGAGCTCGACGTGCTCGCGCCCTGCGCCGCCGGCGGCATGATCGACGACGCGATCGCCGGCGCGCTGGACTGCCGGATCGTCTGCGGTGCCGCGAACAATCCCCTGACCAGTCGTGGCGTCGCTCGCCGGCTGGCGGCGCGCGACATCCTCTACGTGCCCGCCTTCCTCGCCAACTGCGGCGGCCTGATCCACGTGGACGCCGAGCGCCTCGGCTTCCGGCGCGAGCTCGTGGACGCCGGGGTCGAGCGCGCGATGGCACGGCTCGATCGCGCTCTGGCCGTCGCCGCCGCCGCAGACGTCACCCCTCTGGAAGCCGCCGAGCGAGACGCGCTCGAGCGGGTAACCGCGGCGCAGTCGGAGGCCGCGACGGCGCGATGAGCGTCGCTTCCGCGCCGGCGGCGCGGACCTATAATCGAGCCGCCTTGGAGCGCCCGTTCGAACCGGTCTCGACGCGGCGGACCTTCGAGGAGGCGGTCGAGCAGATCGCCGACAGGGTGCGGTCAGGCGACCTGGTCCCCGGCGACCGCCCCCCTTCGGAGCGCCTGCTGGCCGCGCAGATGCGGATCAGCCGCCCCACCGTCCGCGAGGCCGTGAAGATGCTGAGCGACGCTGGCGTGCTCGAGGTACGTCGCGGCCAGAGCGGCGGCACCTTCGTGCGCTCGGAGCTCGTGCCGCGCGCCCTGCTCCACTCCAGCTGGGAGGTGCGGGTCGGCGAGGTCTCGGGGGTGCTCGAGGCGCGCCGGCTGCTCGAGCCGCGCGTGGCCCAGCTCGCCGCGGTCCACGCCGGAGAGTCGGACTTCGCGGCGATGCGCAGCGCGATCGACCGCAAGCGTGAGCTGGCCGGGCAGACCGACTTCCTCCGCCACGAGGACCTCTTCCTCCAGCTCGACCTTAAGTTCCATCTGATCATCGCCCGAGCGACCGGCAACTCCACGATCGTCACCCTGATGCGCTCGCTCTTTCGCCGGCTTGAGATCGCGCGCGACATGGCCGTTCACGCGCCGACCGTGCCCGACTGGGTGATCGAGATCCATGAGCGCACGCTCGACGCGATCCGCGCGGCCGACTTCGAGGCGATCGAGACGGTGATGGACGAGCACCTGGCCCAGCTCGAGCAGATCTGGGAGCGCGAGACCGGGCGTGGCCTCGTGCGACCGCTCCCGGGGTTCCTCCAACCGGTGGCCGAGCGCTCGGGCCTGCTGCGGTCGCAGTCCGCCGGCGCCGGGGCGCAGCGCCCCGGCCCCCGGCCCTGAGCGGGGATCGCTCGAGGCGCAGGGCCGGCGACCTGAGCCTCGGGAGGAGAATGCCGTCGGTAACGTCCGGCGCAGCGATGCCAGAGGCTGACGCATCTTCCGACAGCTCCGAGGGCCGCAAGCGGAGAGAGCGGCTGCGCGCTCGGGCGCTAGGGGCGGCGAAGCAGCTGGAGCAGAGCCCGAGGCTGGTGACGGTCGCCCGCCTCGCGCGCGAGATCCTGCCCGGCGACAGCCGCTTCGGCGACCCGCTCTCGACCGCCGGGGACGGTGGCGCCGAGGTGGTCGGTCGCCGCGTCTCGCAGCTGACGGCGAAGCGGCCGGGGGCCGTGCGCGAGGCGGGCCTCGCGGCCGCCCAGGTCTGGCAGTCGCTCTCCGAGGCGCAGGGTCGCGGCCGTGGCCACGATCGTGTCACGATCGTCTTCACGGCTTCTCCGGCTGGGCGCTCGACGCCGGTGACACGCTGGTGCTCGAGCTGCTGCGCGACGTAGGCGTGGCGCTCGAACAGCCGATCTCAGACCGTGGCGGGCGGGTGGTCAAGCGACTCGGCGACGGCCTGATGGCGGTGTTCATCGATCCCGGCGACGCGCTCGCGGCGCTCTTCGACGCCCGCGAGCGAATGGCGGAGCTCGAGCTCGACGGCTACCGCCCCAGGCTTCGCGCCGGCATCCACGTGGGGCGCCCGCGCAAGCTCGGCGGGGATTACCTGGGAGTGGACGTGAACGTCGCGGCGCGGCTCGTCGAGCGCGCGAAGGCGGACGAGATCGTGGTCTCGGACGGCGTCCTCGAGGGCCTCGACACCGACGCCCTGCGCGTACGCCGCAGGCGACTGAGGGCCAAGGGCACGCCGAAGGACCTCGCCGCCTACGCCGTCGAGCCGTCCGGCTGAGGCGAGCGAGCTCCTAAGCGCCTCCGCTGGCTAGGGTGCGCGCGCAATGCCGCTCGCCGACTCAGCCCCGCTGCGCGCCGAGGTCGAGCGGTCGATTCCCTCGCGGCCGTTCACGGTCGAGTTCTGGGACGGCGGCGCGCTGCCCTCGACCACGGGCGACGGCCCGGTCTTCGCGGTTCGCTCGCCGCGCGCGATCGCGCACGTGCTACGCGCGCCGGGCCAACTCGGCCTCGGCCGAGCGTACGTGTCGGGCGCGCTCGACCCCGACGACCTGGACGCGGTCATGGGGCTCGTGGACACCTGGCAGCCGCCCCCGATCGACGCTCGCCGGCGGGCGCGGCTCGCACTCGCGGCGATCAGGGCATGCGGCATCGTGCGCCCGCCGACCGCTCCGGCCTCGGAGCTCCGCCCGCGCGGCGCGCGCCACAGCCGCGTGCGCGACGCGCGCGCGGTCCGCCACCACTATGACCTCCCGAGCGAGTTCTTCGCGCTGTTCCTCGGTCCCTCGATGACCTACAGCTGCGCGTTCTTCTCGCGGGGCGCGGAAACCCTCGAGCAGGCGCAGGAGGCAAAGCTCGAGCTCGTTTGCCAGAAGCTGGCGTTGAAGCCGGGCGACCGCGTGCTCGACGTCGGATGCGGCTGGGGCAGCTTCCCGATCCACGCCGCCGCTCGCCACGGGGTGGAGGCGGTCGGCATCACTCTGTCGGAGCCACAAGCGGAGCTCGGCCGTCGCCACGCCGAGGCCGCGGGTGTGGCCGACCGGGTGGACATCCGCGTGCTCGACTACCGCGAGCTGGAGGGGGAGCGCTTCGACGCGATCGCGAGCATCGGCATGGTCGAGCACGTCGGCCAGGAGCAGATCGAGGTCTACGCCGAGCAGCTCGCGTCGCTGCTCGGCCCCGGCGGCCGGCTGCTGAACCACGGCATCGCCCGCCTGCGCCACAGCGACCCGCCGGCGGGCCCGTTCTCGGAGCGCTACGTGTTCCCCGACGCGGATCCGCTTCAGCTCTCGCGCGTCCTGCTCGCGCTCGAGCGCGCCGGCTTTGAGACCGAGCACGTCGAGGCGTTTGCCGACGACTACGCCGAGACGCTCCGCCACTGGGCGCGGAGCCTCGACGAGCGGTTCGAGGAGGCGGTGCGCCTCGCCGGCAGCGAGCGCGCGCGGATCTGGCGGCTCTATCTCAGAGCTGCCCGGCGCGGCTTCGAGATCGGCTTCACGTCGATCTACCAGGCGCGCTGCCGGCTGGCGTAGGACGGGCCGCCCCCGGCCGCGCCCTGCGCCGCCGACGTGGTCGCTGGTGGCCGTGTGGTACTAGTGGCCGTGGTACTCGTGGACGACGGCGTGGCCCTTGCCGCGCGCGATCATGTAGCGGTCGCGTTGCTCGGCGGCCACGTCGCGCTGATGACGAAGCTCTGCCCGCCGTCGGGACCCAATGAGGAGCCGAGCGAGAGGGAGCAGCCGCTCGATGCGGAGGTGGCGACCGACCGCGAGCCGGCGACGGTCGGATGACCGGTCACCGGCGGGGCGAGTCAGCACGGCTCGTCCCGCCGGTTCAGGCAGGGCGGCGCGATGTTCGCGATCATCGCCCCGGTGAAGCGCTCTGCCGTGACAATCGCGGTCGGTACCGGGCTGGCGGTCCTCCTGCTCGGGCTGGCGGTAGCGTCGGGCAGCGTCAGGGACCCGATCGAGGGCGCCGCCGATTCGCTGGGCAGCTCGGCGCTGCCGCTGGTGGCGGCGATCGCGTTCCTCGAGACGAGCATCCCGCCGGTCACACTGCTATTTCCCGGGGAGTGGATCGTCGCCTTCGCCGGGGCGATGGCCGGGCGGGGCACGGTGCCGATCGCGCCGCTCGTCCTGGTGGTGTGGGCGTGCTCGGCCGCCGGCGACTCGGTCGGGTTCCTTCTGGGGCGCCGATTCGGCCGGGGGTGGCTGCTGCGACATGGGGCCAGGCTGGGCCTGACCGGCGCGCGCCTGGCCCGCGTGGATGACTGGTTCGACCGCTACGGCTCGACCGCCGTGGCGCTGGGGCGGCTCGTACCGCTCGTCCGCCCGATTGGCCCCTTCGCGGCCGGCTCCACGACCTTGCCCTACCGTCGCTTTCTTCCGTGGGACCTGGTGGGCACCGCGCTCTTCTCCCTCGCCTTCTGCATGCTCGGTTACTTCTTCTACCGCGGCTATGAGAGCCTCGTAGCGGCCGTGGACCGCGGCGGCCTCGCGGCGCTCGCCGCCGTGATCGTCGCCGCCCTCGTGGCGACGATCCTGCGCCGTCGCCGGCGCGCCGCCTGAGCGCCCCACGCTCGCTCGGGCGGAGCCTCACGAACGACCGCCGCGTCAGAGCCAGCCGGCGCGTTTGAAGGCTCGGTACATGAGTCCGCAGACGGTCAGCATCACGACGATCACGAGCGGGTAGCCGAACTCCCACTCGGGTGCGCCTTGATCGCGTCCTCCACCGCCAGCTCGTGCAGGTCAAACTCGCGCCTGACCGAGTCGAACTCCTCCTCGGTCGGCTCGTGGAGCCCGACCCAGACGAAAGCGCCGTCCTCGCGTGACGCGATCTGCGCGTCGCTCAGATCCACCCGGCCGTCACGGCGCCGACCGTCGCGGTAGACGCCGCAGTCGACGATCATGGGCGGCATTGTCGCGCAGCCGGCGGAGGGCGACGCGATCGGTCCTCTAGGGTCGCGCCCCGTGCCGTCGACCGCGCGTGTCGCGCTGGACCTGCTCGCGCGCCCCGAGCGCCACCGCTACGGCCCGCACTCCTCCCAGCAGGCCGACCTCTACGCGCCGCCCGGCCCGGGGCCGCACCCGGTCGTGGTCCTGATCCACGGCGGCTACTGGCGCGCTCGCTACGGCAAGCGGCTGATGAAGGCCGTCGCGGCCGACCTGGTCCGCCGCGGCCATGCGGCGTGGAACATCGAGTACCGCCGCCTCGGACGCGGGCAGGGAGGTGGCTGGCCGGCCACGTTCGACGACGTGGGCGCCGCGATCGACCGCCTCGCGGCGCTCGGCGACGGGCGCCTCGACCTCGGCTCGGTGGCGGCCGTCGGCCACTCCGCGGGCGGCCAGCTCGCGCTGTGGGCGGCCGGTCGCGCGGCGCCGGCCGTGCCGGTCCGCCGGGTCGTGGCGCAATCCGCGGTCTGCGACCTCACCGCCGCGGGCGAGCCCGCGCACGCGCTGCTCGGAGGGAGCCCGGACGAGGTCCCGGAGCGCTACGCGGTCGCCGACCCGATGCGCCGGCTTCCGCTCGGCGTCCCGGTGTTGCTCGTGCACGGAGCCGGCGACGAGACGGTGTCGCTGCTTCGAAGCCGCCGCTACGCCGAGGCCGCGAGGGCGGCCGGCGACGCGGTGGAGCTCGTCGAGCCCACCCCGGGCGGGCACCGCGTGCACATCGACCCCCGCACCGCCGCGTGGCGAGCGGCGGCGGACTGGGTGAGCGGCAGCGCGCTCGCGACTAGCGGGCCGACCGATCGGTAGCGGCGGCCCGATCGGCGGCCGCCGCCCGCGGGCCCAGCGCTGCCGACACCGCCGCGCCGGCGCTCGACTCGGCGGGCCGAAGGATCCGCTCGGCAACGCCCTCGACCGTCTGGACCCCGTAGTCGAACGACGGGCTGCCGTCGGTGAGCACCGCGACCGAGAGACGCCGCCCCCCGCGCTCGAGAAGCGCGGCCTGATGGACCAGCTGCCCGCCAGCCGTCGGCAGCCATCCGCCCTTGAAGTACGGCTCGAACCGGTCCCCCGCCGCCTGCGCGATGCCCCAGCTCTGCTCCGGCGCGATGCTCGACAGCAGGCGGAGCGCGTAGTCCCGGTGGACGCGCGGCACGAGTCGGTCGATCCGTGCGAAGAAGCGCGCCTGGTCCGCCGCGGTGATGCTCGACTCGCCCCAGGCCGGCGACGCCGCGAAGTCGTCCATCCCCGCGCTCTCGGCCACGCCCTCCAGGGCGGGCGCGCCGCCGACCGCCGCGTAGACCTGGGTCGCCGCCGCATTGTCGGAGACGCGGATCATCGAGTCGAGCAGGGCTCGGCCCTCGGTGCCGATCGGGAGGCCGTCGTCCTCGAGCTGGTCGAGGTAGGCGACCAGCAGCATCGCCTTCACGAGGCTGGCCGACGCGAAGCTCCGATCGGCATCCGCACCGCGAAGGTCGCCGCGGCTGTCGACGACGGCGAACGAGACCTCGCCGTCTCGCTCCTGCGCGTAGCGACGCGCCGCTTCGAGGGCCGGGTCGGCTGGAAAGCGCGCGGCGGGCGGGACATCGGCGACCGCGACGCTTCGCTCGCGAGACGCGACCCGATCGACGCTCGGACCGGCTTCCGGCTCTCCGAGCTCCGGGGCGGTAAGCGCCGCCGCCGCGACGAGCAGTGCGACCGCCAGCCCGCCGGTCAGCGCGAGGCGGCGAGCGCGACGGCGGCGCCGCGAGTCGGCCGCGCCCATGGTGAAGATCGGAGTTTGCGGCGTGCGCCGGCGACGGAACATGCTCGCCGGAAGCCTACGCCGCCCCCGGGGGGCTGCGTTACCGAGGTGTGACTCCGGGGTTGATCTTCTGCAACGGAGGCGTGACGGGATGCAGACGGCCGCGTGACGGGACGGAGTCGCCGGGCCGAGCGCACCCGCCGCTCAGCGCGCCGCCGGCGGCCCGAACGCCAGCCGCATCAGCGCGCGCAGCGACTCGTCGGGGCCCGGCCAGAGCTCTTCGAGCAATGCCGGGCCACCCCCGCGGAGCAGATAGCGGAGGAGGATCGCGACCACGAGCGCGTCGTCGATCTGCCCGACAACCGGGATCAGGTCTGGCACGAGGTCGATCGGCATGGCGAGGTATGCGACGCCAAGTGCGAGGGCGACCTTTCGCCGCCGCGGCACGCGCTCGTCGGCAAGCAGCCTGCGAAACAGCACGAGCGCGTCGGGGATGAACCTGGCGAGCGCGCGGGCCGACCCGGGGCGGCCGGCGAGCGCCAGCCCGGCGACCAGGCCGCCGTAGATGACCGCGAGCGATGCCACGGCCAGCGCCGCCCACTCCCAGCTCGTCGTCGCTGCCGGTGTCAAGGGTGCCTCCGGGTCAGTCGCTGGCTCGTGGGCCCCGGGTCAGGGCCTCGGCTGTTTAATACCCGCACAATGACGGTCGACCAGCCGAAGGACCTGCGCATCCTCGTCGCCGATGAGCGGCGCGTCTATCTCGCCCCGGTTGCGAGGGCGCTGAGCGACCTCGGGCACGAGGTGATCGCGACCGAGGTGGATGCCCCGGGCGTCGCGAAGGCCACGGCCGCCCACAGGCCGGACGCTGCGATCGTCGCGCTTCACGACGACACCGACCACGCGCTCGAGCTGATCACCGAGATCATGCAGGACACCGACTGCCCGGTGATGGCGCTCGTCGAGAACGCGAACCCGGACTTCATCGCCGAGGCCGCGAACCGCGGGATCTTCGCCCATCTCAATTCCTCCGATCACGACGAGCTCCGCGGCGCGATCAACGTGGCACTCAACCGGTTCCAGGAGTACGAGCGGCTGCGCCAGGCCTTCGGCCGCCGGGCGCGGATCGAGCGGGCAAAGGGCATTCTCATGGAGCGCGACGGACTCGACGAGCAGCAGGCGTTCGAGCGCCTGCGCGGCGAGGCGCGCAGCTCGCGCCGGCGGCTGAACGACGTGGTGGAGGAGTGCCTGGCCGACGCGCGCCCGGCTCCCTCGAAGCGCGTCGAGCAGGGGTAACCCGGGGGGAGCTAATTTCACCCCCCGGGGTGAGGTTTCAGATCACCCGGCCCGGGTACAACGAGGCAACATAAGCGAGCTGCGCGCTCGCGCTTTCCAGGTGACCGGCCCAAGCCCTGCCGTCCGCAAACGGCGGGGCGCGCTTTTTGAAGGAGGGATGCGGTCGTGTCCACTCAAGTGGCTTCTGCCCAAAAGCGGCAGGTCGTACGCAGCACACCCGCCGACCGGGAGCGGGAGCACCGCCTCGTGATCCGCTGGCAGCGATTCGGCGACGAAGCGGCCCGAAGCCGGCTGATCGAGCGCTACATGCCGCTTGCGCGCGGCCTGGCGCGGCGATTCGGCGGCGCACGGGACGCGTCCGACGACCTCGCGCAGGTCGCAAGCATCGGTCTGCTCAAGGCGATCGACGGCTTCGACGTGAGTCGCGGGTTCGCGTTCTCGAGCTTCGCGGTGCCCACGATCCTCGGCGAGCTGAAACGCCACGCGCGCGACTTCGGCTGGCCGGTCTATGTGCCGCGCCGGATGCGCGACCGGGCCGTGCGAGTCAGGAGGACGTCGCGGCGGCTCGAGGCCGAGCTCGGCCGGATGCCGACGGTTGACGAAGTGGCCGAGGCGGCTGGGCTGACTCGGGACGAAGTCGACGAGGCCGAGGAGGCGGGCGCGTCCGCGCGCACGTCCTCGCTCGACGTGCCGGTGGACGGAGGCGAGGACGAGAGCCTGGCCGATCGCTGGATGGGCGCGGACGACGGCGGCTACGAGCTCGTCGAGTACCGCGATGCGGTGGCCCGCCGGCTGCGCTCGTGCTCCGATCGCGAGCGGCTCATGCTTCGCCTCCGGCTCGTCGACGACATGTCGCAGAGCGAGATCGGCCGCGAGATCGGGGTCTCGCAGATGCAGGTCTCGCGTCTGTTGCGACGGCTGCTCGCCGAGCCGGTCGAGCAGGCCTGACTCTCCGCTTCGCCACGGATGGCGACGTCCGGTCCGCTCGCCCGAACCGGCGGGCGGGCCGGCGCGCGCTACGTCAACCGGAGGTAAGCCTCAGCGGCTCGCCGTTGCGGTTGCCGAAGCGGTCGCGCGCCGCTCCCTGCGGCACGACGACGCGCGCGCCGGCCGGGGCGCGAGCCACGAAGACCGAGCCCGAACGGCGACGGACCGTGACCGTCCGCTGCCCGACGCGGAAGCGCACGCTCCCGCCGCGCGCGCGGCGCGGACGGTAGGTGAAGTCGCGCAGCTCGCGGGCGCGCGGGTAGCGCAGCTTGACCGCTACGCGGCCCGGGGGCGCCGCCGTCTCGACGACGCTCACTTCGCGGGACGGGCGAACGCGGAAGCGTCCGGAGGTGAGCTGGTAGCGCCGCGCCTTGATCCGGAGGCGGTGGACGCCCGCGGACGCCGTCCGCGGGATCTCCCAGGCCGCCTCGTAGCGGCCCTCGTCGTCCACGCTCCAGAGGATCTCGAGGCCGAGGTCGGTCGTGACCCGCTTCCAGCCGCTTCGCCGTTTGCGCTGGACCACGACGAACGGCTTGTCGAGCGGGCGGTCGTACCCGCGCGCGCCGCCCTGCCAGGAGAAGGTCGCGTGGCGTAGGCGTCGATACGCGCGGCGCGGCTCGGCCACGACCCGGCCGGAGGCGGCCCCCTTCGGGAACGGCGCGGCGTCCGCCTCGACCCCGTTGCGGGGGTCGAACGGATAGGCGTGCTGCGCCCGGCGTCCGCTGACGAGGCGCCCGGCGAGCTCGGCGAGCTCCTGCTCGACCAGGTTCGAGGCCAGGCGTCCGAACAGCGTGGAGCCGCCCTCGTAGTGCTGGCGGTCGTACTCCTCGGGCGTCGTGAAGTACTGGAGGTACTCGCCCGCCAGCCCCGAGACCACGACGCGCTTCACCCCGGAGCCGGCCGTGGCGCGCTCGACCGCCGCGCGGGCGCGCCGGCCGACCTCGGTGGTCGCCTCCCCCGGCCACGAGATGATCATCCGCGTTCCGACCCTGATCGCCAGCAGCGGCACCGCCTCCGGAACCGTGTCGCGGCTCGGAAAGCCCGAGACGCCGAGCTTGTGCCCCTGCGGGCCGACCCCGACCGGCTTGCGCTGGCCCTCAAGGGGCACGCCCGTGACGTCGAACAGCGGACCGCGTCCCTCCTCGGACCCGGTCAAAAACGGTGCCCCGATCGCTGGCCGAGACGCCACGCGGCCGCCCTCGGTGCGCTGCCCGCAGAAGCAGACTCGCGTCCAGCGAAGGCCGAGCCGCGGCCGGCGCGAGAGGTGCGCGCCCGCGCGGCGCCAGGCGCCGAACATCGATCGCGCCTCGCGCCTTCCCACGCGCTCGGCGCGTGCCGGCCCGCGCACCCCGAGCCCGGCCGACTGGTCGCCCTCGTTCGAGTTGCCGTAGACGTTGACGACGAGCTGTCCGCGCGGCACGCGCCCGGCGCGCCGCACGCGCTGCTCGAACACCCGCGTAGCGGCTCCGTGATGGTCCTGGTTGTAGTACTCGAACTCGGACGGGTTGACGGTCCCGTGGTTGGCGAACGTCGACCAGGCGCCGATCGGTACGCGCCGGGTGCGGGCGCCGCCGCCGGCGCGCGGCAAGAGCTTGTCGACCCGCAGCACGTTCACCTCGGGCGCGATCGTGTGCTCGTAGCCGCCGGGGTCCTCCTCGACCTCGCCGCGGCCGAAGGGGCGCACGATCCCGTGGTTGGCCAGGTGGGCCTCGAGGCTGCGGTTCTCGGTGAGCCCCAGCAGGCGCGCAGAGCCCCACGCAGCGGCCGCGGGATCCCGGTCTCGGTCCGCGAGCCGGATCGCCTTCGCGATCCGCTTGACGAGGAACGTGTAGAGCTTGGGGTCGGCCGGAGCGGGGTCCAGCAGCTCGGCGAACGTGCTCGGGTCGTCGATCGTCTCGGTGCTCGGCGCGGTCGTGTTGTAGGTCTCGAAGTTCGCGAAGCCGCCCGGGCCCGCGTGGGTGTGCGAGGCCGACGCCAGCACGTTGCGCTCCGAGAAGCCGCGACCGGCGCGGTCGGCGGCCTCCGCCAGCAGCCCCGCCGGCATCGCGAACAGGTCAACCGACAGAAGGGCGACCTTCTGGCCGCCGCGGTCGAGCACCATCGCCGTGGCGCCGAGGCGCGTGTGCACGCCCTGCCCCGTGCGATCCGCCCGCGTCCAGCCGCCGAGGACGTAGCCGGTTGGGGGCGTGATGTCCACGCGCGCGACGCCCGCCTGAAGCGGCGCCGCGGCGGCTGGGGACGCGAGCGCCAGCGCGACGAAAAGCGCGCCGAGCAGGACCGCCGAGGCGCGCATTACGTCAGCGCGTGTCGAGCGCGAGCCACCGGCCGCCCTGAAGGCGGTAGCCGAGCCACGCGGAGGCGACGCCATCCGCCTGCATCGCTTCCCGCAGGAGCTGCGTCTCATAGCCGGTGCGGGGCACCGCGTGCTCCGCCCCCAGCGCCGCGCAGACCGCCTCCGCATTGGCGGCCTTCACCATCGCCTGGGACACGAGCCAGTCGGCGCCGTTGCGGCACGCGACCGGCCGGCGCAGCTCGCACGAGCGCGCGAACCAGCGGCCGAACGGCGAGATCGCGTCCACGCGCTGTACCGCGCACGCCCCGCGGCCCTCCCGTGGCTGGCCCGGCGCCCAGCTCCAGACGAGGTTTCCGAGCCGGCCGTCGAACGGGAGCAGCTGGTCGAGCCCGAAGAGGTCCACGCCGCAGCGCGACATCTGCGCCGCGGTCCTCGGTGTGATGCCGTCGTCCGGCGTGCCGACCGTGCCCGTGAGCCTCGTGCTGTCCTCGAAGTAGCGGATCAGGGTGCTGTCGTACTCGGCGCGGCTGAAGTCCTGGGGCGCGCAGGCCGGGTAGTCGGTGTAGTCGATCGGGCGATCCTCGAGGTGCGCATCCGCCCAGTTGAACGCCACCGACGGCCAACCGCTGCCCTGCCCGCACCTGCTCACGACGACGACCTGCTCGCCCGCCGCGCGAACCGCGTCGCGGGTCAGGTCGAGTGGGAGCGAGGAGCAGCCGCCGCCGGGCGGCTCGTAGAGCAGGTCCCCGAGCTCGTCGTCGACGATCCCCGCGGCTGTGTCGTAGCCGGTCGGGTTGTCGAGGTGGTCCTCGAGGTAGAGGAGCAGCACCTCGTCGCCGTTGGCGGGCCGCCTGAGCCAGTCGCCGATCTCGTCGAGCACCGGCCGCAGCGTCTTCTCGGTCGTGCATCCCGCGTGCTCCGGCGTTGCGTGGCAGACGACCGGGGCGAAGCCTCCCGGCTGGAGCGGTCGTGGGACCCAGTGGAGGTCGAGCTCCAGGCTGCGGACGTCGATCCGCAGCTGCTCGACGAGCCTCAGCTTCTGGTTCGAGTCAAAGGCGGACAGCGCCGGGCCCATCTCGGCGACGCTGTTGAACGAGTTGTGCGTGCCGACCCAGTGGCTGTTGCGAAACGGCGCGTCGCCGCCGAGGTCGTACTGAAGCTCGAGCGCGCGGTGGATCCAGGACTGCTGGTACTCCTCGACCGCCTTGCGGGAGTCCGCCTGCGCCGAGCCGGTCGTCACCGTGAGAGCCAGTAGCGCGGCCAGCGCGATCAGGCGGCGCAGTGTCTTTCCTCCCCTCCCCACGGGCGCAGCCTACCGCGCCTTGGCGCCGATTTCGCCGCCTACGCGTCCGGCGAGGCGGCGCGCGGCTCCAGGACGACCAGCGGGATCTCCCGCTCGGTGCGCTCCTGGTAGGAGCGGTAGCCGCCGTAGGTCGCCACCGCCTTGCGCCACAGGCGCCCGCGCTCCTCGGGCTTCGCCACCCGCGCGCGGACCGCGCGGCGCTCGCGCCCGACCTGGACCGTCGTCTCGGGGTTTGCGCGCAGGTTGTGAAACCACGCGGGATTCCTCGGGTGGCCGCCCTTGGACGCGACCAGCACGAGGTCGTCGCCGTCGCGCACGTAGAGCAGCGGGTCGGTCCGTGCGGCTCCGCTCTTCGCGCCGGTGTGGTGGAGCAGCAGCATCGGTGGCGTCCCCGGGAAGCGGTGGCCCACCAGCCCGCCGCTCGTCCGGTAGACGAAGGTGTGGGCCCTCATCACGCGGCGGATTACCGGCCAGCTGCGGTCGGCGATGCTCATGAAGTCCATCGCGAGGCGACGCTAACAGCGTTCGCCGCGGCCGTGAGACCGGCGCCGGCGCCGGCGCCGCCGGCGGCTGCTAGCTTCCGGCGCGGGGTGGGATTCGTGCCGAGGTCGAGCAAGCTTCTCAGGGCGTTCGTGCCGGCGCTCGTGATCGCGTGTGCCGCGCCCGCGGCGTCCGCCGCTGCACCCGCCGACGAAGTGCTGAGCGCCGGCCAAGCGGTGGCCCGCGGCTGCGACGCGCGCCTCTTCGCACCGGGAACGCCCGGCGTGGCGAGAAGCTCGTGGACGGCACCGGCGCGGGGTCTTGTGACCGTTTCGCTGAGCGGCGGCCCCGAGGGTGACTGGGACCTCGCGGCCTTCCGCCGGCCCGGCTCCGCGGCGGTCGCGGCTTCCAGCGCCTTCGGCTCGGACGAGCAGCTGACCGTCGCGGTCAACCCGGGCGACCGACTCGACCTACAGGCCTGCCGGCGAAGCGGCGACGGTCCGGACTCGGTGCTGCTCGGCTTCGACCTCTACGAGATGGACGCGGCCGCCCCGGCGAACCCGCGGATCTCGGTGGAGTCCGTGCCGATCTCGGAGCCGCAGGAGCTCGACCGGCTCGAGCGACTCGGCTTCGACGTGACCCACGACGTGTCGCAGGACGCGGCGACCGTCGTCCTTTACACGGCGCGCGAGCGTGCTCGCCTGGCGACGGCGGGCTTCTCCGCCACGACGCTGATTCCGGACCTGGCGGCCGAGGATGCCGCCGATCGCCGCAGCGAAGGCCTCTCCGCCAGGGTGGCCGCCTCCTCAGCGCTGCCGAGCGGGCGCGAGACCTACCGCGTCTACAACGACTACACCAGCCGGATGAAGGCGCTGGCGGAGAACAACCCGCGGCTCGTCCGCCCCGTCGTGCTCGGGCGGACGTTCGAGGACCGCCCGATCCAGGGCGTCGAGATCGCAACCGACGTCAAGCGCACCGACGACGGCCGGCCGGTCTACCTCAACTTCGGCCTGCATCACGCGCGCGAGTGGCCCTCGGGCGAGCTGCCGATGGAGTTCGCGCTCGACCTCGTCCGCCGCTTTCGCGACGAGAACCCGCGCGTCACGGCGCTGCTCGAGCGGGTACGCGTGATCATCGTGCCGGTCATCAACGTGGACGGGTTCATCGCCTCGCGCAGCTACGGCACCTCTCCCGCCGACAACAACTCGCTCGCCACGCTGCCGTTCGCGATCAACGATCAGGCCGCCTACAAGCGCAAGAACTGCCGTCCCACCGTGCCGAGCTCGGCCGCCATGCCGTGCGCGCGGCGCTCGAACTCCGGCGTCGACCTCAACCGCAACTACGGCGCCTACTGGGGTGGATCCGGGTCGACCTCGGACCGGACCGCGCAGAGCTACCGCGGCACCGGCCCGTACTCCGAGCCCGAGTCGCAGGCGGTGCGCGTCTTCACCGCCGGCCTCCATCCGACGGTCTTCATCACCAACCACACGTTCACAGCGGACGGCAAGTGGCTGCGCCAGCCGGGCTTCGACGACGTGATCAAGGTCACCCCCGACGAGCCGGCCATGAAGGACCTCGGCGACGACATGGCGGGCGCCACCGGCTGGACCTCCGAGCTCGGCTACGAGACGCTCGGCGACATCACCGGCGCGACCGAGGACTGGAACTACTTCTCGCAGGGCACATACGGCTACACGCCGGAGATCCGCGGCACCAACTTCCACGCCAACTACGCGGACTCGGTGGTGGAGGAGTACGTCGGCGACGCGCAGCACAGGGGACTCGGCGTGCGCGAGGCGTTCCTGATCGCGGGCGAGCGAGCGGCCAACACGGCCGACCACAGCATCATCGCGGGCACGGCGCCGCCGCGGGCGACGCTGCGCCTGCGCAAGGAGTTCGACACCGTCACGAGCCAGAAGGACGTCGTCGTCGACGACGTCCTGAACACCCGCCTCACCGTCCCGGCCGACGGTCGCTATCGCTGGCACGTCAATCCCTCCGGGCGTCCGCTACATCCGGGCGAGCGCTGGACGATGAGCTGCCGCCTGCCGGGCGGCGGCGGCGCGAGCGAGAAGGTGTCGGTGGACCGCGGCGAGCGCGTACAGGTCAACTGGGCGGGCGCCTGCGGCGGCGACGGTGGATCTGCGCCGCCGGGAACGAGTGGCCCACTCTGCATGGGCACCGAGGTCACGATCGCGGGGACGCCCCGCAGCGAGCGCCTGGTCGGGACGGCGGGCCGCGACGTGTTCTTCGCCCGCCGCGGCGATGACAGGGTCGTGGGTCGCGGAGGCGGCGACGTGATCTGCACCGGCCGCGGCGCCGACACCGCGCGCGGCGCCAGGGGCCGCGACTCGATCGCCGGCTGGCGAGGGCCCGACAGGCTGCGTGGGGGGCCCGGCCGCGACGACCTGCTGGGAGGACCGGGCAAGGACCGGCTTGGGGGTGGCCGCGGGCGGGACCACTGCCGCGGCGGGCGCGGCGCCGACACAGCGCGCAGCTGCCCCTGAGCGCCTGACGGCGCTCTGCCCCGCGGACCGTGGTGGACCGGCCAGCCGGACCGGTCAACCACTTCTACGAGCGAGAGCCGTGAGACCCCTTTGTGCGCTTCTGGTCGGAGATTGCCGCGGGCGCCGAACCGGTGTGACGGTCATCTAGCCTCGGGGGCGCAGCGATGAGCGCCTCCCGAGGCACCACCCAAGCGGCGCCGACCCTGCCCGACAGCCTCCGCCTCGGGCCGGTGCACCTCGCGGTCACGGACCTCGACCGCTCCGTCGACTTCTACCGCGACGCCATCGGTCTCCGTCTTCACGACGTGGCGGCCGTCCGCGAGCGGGCGCTCGCGGCAGGTGTCGAAGCCGCGGGCGCGCTGCTGCGCGACCCGTGGGGCCATCCGGTCCTGTTCGCGGCGGCGCGTTGAGAACGACGATCCGGGACGCCACGCTCGCTGACCTTCCAGCGGTCTTCGCGATCTACAACGAGGAGGTGCTGCACGGGACCGCCACCTTCGACACGGTTCAGCGGGAGCCGGGGCGCGACGACGCCTGGCTGACCGACCGCCACCCGGCGCGTCACCCGGTGCTCGTGGCGGATGCCGGCGGCGATGTCGCGGGGTGGGCGAGCCTGTCGCAGTGGTCGGACCGCCGAGGGTATGACCGCACCGCTGAGTCGTCGGTGTACGTCCATTCCGCACACCGCTCGCAGGGCATCGGGCGGGCCCTGCTGCTCGCGCTGGTCGAACGAGCGAAGGGCGCGGGGCTCGGCGTGCTGGTCGCGCGGATCGCCGACGCGCGGCAGGCGAGCGTGGCGCTCCACGAGTCGGTCGGCTTCGCGCGCTTCGGGACCCAGCGCCGGTGCGGCGAGAAGTTCGGCCGCCTGCTGGACGTCGAGCTGATGGACCTCCACCTGGACGGCAACTGAAAGGGGGCGGGAACGGGCCGCCGCGTCGAGCCTGGGGTTAGGCGCGGTCAACCTCAGGCTGGAGGTCGTTCGGTTCGTGGGCCCTGCGCCGCCGCAGCCCGCTCCAGCTGCGCGCGCACGTCGGGGCCGCTCAGCGGCCCGAGGTGGCCCGGCGCGCAGGTGGTCGGGTCGAGCTTCGCGAGCTTGCGGATGCTCGCGCGGGCGGCGTCGGTATCGAGGTTGTAGGCCTCGTTGGGCACCGTCGGCTCGATCTCCCGGCCGTACATGTCGGTGAGATAGAAGCAGTCGCTCACGAGCGCCAGGCGGTCGGAGGCGCGCCACAGACCGATCAGCCCGGGAGCGTGGCCGGAGAGTTCCACCACCTCGAACCCGGCCACCGAGTCGCCCTCCTCGACCGTGCTCGAGACCTTCACCGGGCCGCCGTCCCAGACGTGCTCGTGGGTGAACTCGTGGAGCTTGCGGGCGGGCAGCGGGAGCTTGGACATGTCCCAGTAGTCGCGCCCGCCGCTCCCCTGAGCCTGCTCCACCGCGTCGGGGTGGCACTCGATCGGCGCGAGCTCGGAGAGGGTCGGCGCCGAGCCACGGTGGTCGGTGTCCGCGTGGCCCAGGACCACGCGCTTGATGCCGCCCATTCGCCCCGCGGCGAGCGCGATCGACGTCGCCATGCCCTTCTCCCCAGCGTCGTAGACCACCACCCCCTGGCCGTCCTCGATCAGGTAGACGTTCATCACGCGGTTCAGGCCGCCGCGCATAAGGAAGACGCCCTCGGCGATCCGCTCGGGCTCGGCGGCGGCCAGCTTCAGGAGCCGAGGCCGGGCGGTGAGATTTCTCGAGGGCGCCGTCACACCCGTCTATCTACCCCCACGCGCCCCCGAACCTAACGTCGCGGCTATCGTCTCCGGCCCCTGGCCGAGCTCGCCGACAAGACGCTGTTCATCTCCGGCGGGAGCCGCGGCATCGGACTGGCGATCGCGCTGCGCGCCGCCCGGGACGGCGCCAACGTCGCGCTGATCGCCAAGACCGCCGAGCCGCACCCCAAGCTCGAGGGGACCGTCTACACGGCCGCCGAGGCGATCGCGGAGGCCGGCGGCCAGGCGCTTCCGATCGTGGGCGACATCCGCGACGAGCAGCAGGTCCTTGCCGCAGTGGACCAGACGGTCGAGCGCTTCGGCAGGATCGACGTCTGCGTGAACAACGCGAGCGCGATCAACATCGCCGGAACCGAGGCGCTCCCGATGAAGCGCTACGACCTGATGCAGGACGTCAACGCCCGCGGGACGTTCCTCGTCAGCAAGGCGTGCGTCCCGCACCTCAAGCGCGCCGAGAACGCCCACGTCCTGACGCTCTCGCCGCCGATCAGCCTCGAGCCGCGCTGGCTCAAGGACTACGCCGGCTACGCGATCGCCAAGTACGGCATGAGCCTCTGCACACTCGGTATGGCGGCGGAGTTCCGCGAGGAGAGCATCGCGTTTAACTCCCTCTGGCCCCGCACGATCATCGCCACCGCCGCCGTCCAGAACCTGCTCGGCGGCGACGAGGCGATGGCCCGCTCGCGCAAGCCCGAGCTGGTGGCCGACGCCGCGCACGCGATCCTGTCGCGGCGGAGCCGCGAGTGCACCGGCAACCTCTTCCTCGCCGAGGACGTGCTGGTCGAGGCGGGCGTGACCGACTTCGCGCCGTACTCGTACGCGGACGGCGAGCCCGCCGTGGACCTGTTTGTGGACTCAGTCGATCCCCAAGCCCCGCAGGAGGCCTAGGTGGACCTGACGTTCTCCGATTCAGAGCACGCCTTCCGCGAGGAGTTGCGCGCATGGCTCGCCGACAACGAGCCGGGGCCCGAGCCCGACGGCGAGGAGGCGAAGCTCCGCTGGCGCCGCGACTGGCAGCGACGGCTCCACGAGGGCGGCTGGGCCGGGGTCCACTGGCCCGAGGAGTACGGCGGGCGCGGCGCCACGCTGATGCAGTCGGCGATCTTCTTCGAGGAGCTCGGCGGCGCGCGGGCGCCGCTGCCGGCGAACGCGCTCGGCCTGCTGCTCGGCGGGCCGACGCTGATGGTGTGGGGCACGCCGGAGCAGAAGGAGCGCTACCTGCCGCCGATCCTGTCCGCCGACGAGATCTGGTGCCAGGGCTTCTCGGAGCCCGATGCGGGCTCGGACCTCGCGGCGCTGAAGACGCGCGCGGTGCGCGACGGGGATGGCTGGCTCGTGACCGGGCAGAAGGTCTGGACGAGCGCCGCCCACTACTCGAAGTGGTGCATGCTGGTCGCGCGCACGGACACCGATGCCGCCAAGCACAAGGGCCTCACGTACTTCCTGATGGACGTCGAGCAGGACGCCGTTCAGATTCGACCGCTGCGCCAGATCACGGGCGAGGCGGAGTTCAACGAGCTGTTCATGGAGGAGGCTCACGTTCCCGACGACAACGTGATCGGCGGCGTGGGCAACGGCTGGAAGGTCGCGCTCACGACGCTCATGAACGAGCGCGCGGGACTCGCCTTCTTCCTCCAGGTCCGCCTGCGACAGCTGCTCGACGAGCTGATCGCCGAGGCGGTGGCGCGCGGGTCGCTCGAGGACCCGGTCATCGCCGACCGCCTCGGGGAGCTGCATCTGAAGACCGAGGTCCTGCGCCTCACCGCCTACCGTGGGCTGACCGCGATCGAGAAGTACGGCCAGCCGGGTCCGGAGGGATCGCTGACCAAGTGGATGTGGTCGGAGACCAACCAGCAGCTCACCCAGCTCGCCGTGGACGTCCTCGGTGCCGAGGCCGTGACCGCCGGCACGAGCTGGTCCTACGAGCTTCTGCGCGCCCGCGGCAACTCGATCGAGGGCGGCACGACCGAGGTGCTCAAGAACATCGTCGCCGAGCGCGTGCTTGGCCTTCCGCGACTCCGATAAGCGTGAACTTCGACTTCACCCAGGAGCAGCACGAGATCAAGCGAACCGCGCGGGAGCTGCTGGCGCGCCGCTCGTCCTCCGAGCGCGTGCGCGCAAGCGCCGAGAGCGGCCGCTACGACGACGACCTGTGGCGTGAGCTCCAGGAGCTGGGCTGGCCCGGGATCGCGATCGGCGAGCGGCACGGCGGCCAGGGGCTCGGCGTGCTCGAGCTGGCGATACTGCTCGAGGAGCTCGGGTACGCGGTCACGCCGTCGCCGTTCCTGGCGAGCACGATGGCGGCGCTGGCGATCGAGCACGCCGGCTCCGACGAGCAGCGCGAGCGCTGGCTGCCGGGGCTCGCCTCCGGCGAGGCGACCGGGGCGCTGGGGGTCGCGAGCGACGGCTCGGCCGACATCGTGGGCGACGCCGACCGGGCGGCGGTGATCGTGCTGGTGGAGGGCGGCGCCGCGCGCCTGGTCCCGCGCGAGCAGGCTCGGGTCGAGGCGGTCCAGACGATCGATCCGACCCGCCACGCCGCGAGCGTGGCTGGTGACGGGGAGCCGCTTGGCGGGGACGCCTACGGCGCGATCGACCGGGCCACGCTGGCAGTGGCCGCCGAGCTCGTCGGCGTCTGCCAGCGGGCGCTGGACATGACGCTCGCCTACGTCAAGGAACGCAAGCAGTTCGGCGTGGCGGTGGGCGCCTTCCAGGCGGTCCAGCACCGCTGCGCGGCGATGCTTCTGCACACCGAGTCGGCCCGCTCGGCGACCTACTTCGCCGCATGGGCGGCGGACGCCGAGCCCGACCGGCTGCCCGAGGCCGCGTCGCTGGCCAAGGCCGCGGCCTCGACCGCCGGCCGCGAGGTCACCGCCGGGGCGATCCAGGCGCACGGCGGCGTGGGCTTCACCTGGGAGGCCGACGTGCACTGGCTCTTCAAGCGCGCGCAGGTGGACGCCGCGCTGCTGGGCGGCGCGGCCGCGCACCGGGCGCGGCTCGCCCGGCTCGCCGCGGCGCGCGTGGCCTCCCCGACGTAGCGGCTCATGGCCCGCGACGGGCACCAGGACCACTCGCGCGCGACTTCTCCGGGCGGCGGAGGGCACGAGGGGCATTCCCACGCCATCTCGGCCGACGCCGACCGCGGCAAGCTGCTGCTCGCCCTCGGTCTGCTGCTGGGCTTCATGGCCGTCGAGGTCGTCGTCGGGATCGCCGTCGACTCGCTCGCGCTGCTCGCCGACGCGGCGCACATGCTCACCGACGCGGCCGCGCTCGCCCTCGCGCTGCTCGCGATCAGGCTCGCCCGGCGGCCCGCGGGCGGCCCCTGGACCTACGGGCTGCGGCGCGCCGAGATCCTCTCGGCGCAGTTCAACGGCGCGACGCTGCTCGTGCTCGCGCTGTTCATCGTCTACGAGGGCGTGCGCCGGCTCGCCGAGCCGCCGCCGACCGAGGGCGTCGCCGTGCTCGTGGTGGCGCTCGTCGGCGTGGCGGTCAACCTCGCCGCCACGACCGCGCTCGCGCGCGCGAACCGCAGCAGCCTGAACGTGGAGGGCGCCTACCAGCACGTGCTCACCGACCTGGCGGCGTTCGTCGCGACCGCGATCGCCGGCGCCGTGATCCTCACGACCGGCTTCGTGCGCGCCGACGGCATCGCGGCGCTGATCGTCGCGGCGATCATGCTGCGCGCCGCCTACGGCCTGCTGCGCGACTCCGGCCGGGTGCTGCTCGAGGCGGCTCCAAGGGGCATCGACCCCGATGAGATCGGACGGGCGCTCGCCGGCCACCGTCACGTCCGCGACGTGCACGACCTCCACGTGTGGGAGGTCACCTCGGGCTTTCCGGCGCTGTCGGCGCACGTGCTGGTCGAGCCGGGCTGCGACTGCCACGAGCACCGTCGCCAGCTCGAGCGGTTGCTCGACGAGCGCTTCGGGATCGAGCACACGACGCTCCAGGTCGACCACGCTCCGCGGGCCGGGCTGATCGGGCTCCAGCGCCGCGGTCCGGCGGCGCCGGCGAGTCGCCCGGCGCCGGGTGGCGACAAGTAGGTTGTGGCGATGGTCGCCCTAGTCACCGGCGCTTCGAGCGGGATCGGCGCCGCCACGGTGCGGCGGCTCGCGCGCGAGCCGGGCACGAAGCTCGTGCTGGTCGCGCGCCGCGAGGAGCGGCTGCGCGAGCTGGCGAACGAGGTGGGCGGTGCCACCGTGATCGCCACCGACCTCACCGACGCGGACGCTCCGGCACGGGTGGCCGACGCGGTCGAGCGCGAGCACGGACGACTCGACCTGCTCGTCAACAACGCCGGCGGGGCGTGGCGTGGCAGGTTCGGCGACGAGGGCTGGGAGAACGTCCGCCGGCACATGGAGATCAACTTCGACGCGGTCGTCCGCCTGACCGAGGCGCTGCTCGGGGTCCTCCGCCGCTCCGCGCCGAGCGCGATCGTCAACGTCAGCAGCGTGGCGGGCCGCGTCTCGCGCGGCAACTCCGGCGCGTACTCGGCCAGCAAGTTCGCGCTGATCGGCTGGAGCGAGGCGCTCCATCTCGAGGAGCGCGGGCAGGGCGTGCATGTCGGCCTGGTGCTGCCGGGCTTCGTCGCCACCGAGGGATTCCCGCAGCGCGAGCTGCGCGAGCGGCGGCTCACGCGCCGGCTGGTGTCGCGGCCGGAGCGGGTCGCGGAGGCGATCGTCGACGTCGGCCTGAGGGGCCGGCCCGAGCGCTACGTGCCGCGCCCGTACTGGGTGGTGGCCGCCCTGCGCGGCGTCGCGCCCGGACTGGTGCGCCGCGCGACCGGCGGCGGCGGGGCGATGACGCCGTCGACCGCCGGCGACGAGCGAGCGTGAGCGCCGCGACCGGCGAGATCGCCGTGGGCGACCTGGGCCGCGACCGCTTCGACGAGGCGCTCGGGGTCCTGACCCGCGGCATGCGCGACAACCCGGTGCACGTCGCGGCATTCGGGCCCGACCCCGACCGCCGCCGACACGCGCTCGAGCGGCTCTTCGGCGCGCTCTTTCGGATCAAGGCGGGGCAACCGATCTGCGCGACGCGCGACGGGGAGATCGTCGCGGCGACGGGCGTCGCGCCGGCCGGGACGTGTCAGCCCAGCGGTCGCGAGGCGGCTGCGTTCGTGCCGGTGGTAGCCGGGCTCGGGCCGCGAGCGGCCGCGCGCACGAGCCGCTGGATCCGCGCGTGGTCGCGCCGCGACCCAGCCGAGCCGCACGTGCACCTGGGCCCGCTCGCCGTGGACGCCGGCCTCCAGGGGCAGGGGATCGGCACGATCCTCCTCGCCGAGCACTGCCGTGGCCTCGATGCCGCCGGCGAGGTCGGCTACCTCGAGACCGACAGGGAGCGCAACGTCGCCTTCTACGCGCGCCAGGGGTTCGAGACCGTCGACGAGACAGCCGTCCTGGGCGTGCCGTGCTGGTTCATGCGCCGGCCGCCGCGCGCGGAATCGTGAGCGAGACGTATGTGCACGGCTATCGCGCGCGGGAGCATGAGCGCCTGCAGGACCAGGCCGGAACGCTGGTCGACCTCCTGCATTCCGGCACCGCCTACCCGCGCGGGAGCACGGTGCTCGAGGCTGGGTGCGGCGTCGGCGCGCAGACGGTGACCCTGGCCGGGCGAAGCCCGGAGGCCCGGTTCACGTCGGTCGACATCTCCGCGGAATCGATCGCCGAAGCCAGGCGAAGGGCCGACCGGCCAGGACTTACCAACGTCGAGTTCGAGCGAGGGGACATCTTCGATCTGCCCTTCGAGGCCGAGTCCTTCGACCACCTCTTCGTCTGCTTCGTGCGGAGCACCTCTCCCGGCCCGTCGAGGCCCTGGCGATCCTCGGCACGCTGCTCAGACCCGGTGGCACCGTCACCGTCATAGAGGGCGATCACGGATCTGCCTACTTCCACCCGGACAGCCCGATGGCTCGTGCGGCGATCCAGTGCCAGGTCCAGCTGCAGGCGGAGGCGGGCGGAGACGCGCTGATCGGCAGACGGCTCTACCCCCTGATGGTCGAAGCGGGGCTCGACGCGCCCCGGGTCTCCCCGCGGATGGTCTACGTGGACTCGAGCCGGCCCGACCTGGTCGACGGGTTCACGAGAAGGACGTTCACCGCGATGATCGAGGGCGTTCGCGAGTCCGCGATCGCGGCGGGGCTGATCGAGCCGCCGAGCTTCGATGCCGGCGTCCATGATCTCCACCGAACGACCGAGGCGGACGGCGTGTTCTGCTACACGTTCTTCAAGGGCGTGGGCGAGAAGAAGCAACGCGCCTGAGGCAGCGACGCGCTCTCAGCCCGCGGCTGCCTCCACCGTGCCGGCGCGGCGGTGCCGCCGGTAGGTGTCCTCGATCCAGCGGTAGGCACGCCGCTCGGCGAACTGGCCGCGAAAGCGCTCGAGCGCTTCGGGGCCCCGCGGTAGCCGCGGGCCCTCGGGCGGCATGACGATCGGGTACAGCAGCGCGGCGGCCGTCAGGTCCGCGACGCTGAAGCACTCCCCCACCAGGTAATCGCCGTCGAGCTCCGACTCGATGCGATCGAGCGCTTCGGCCACCTTGCGCCGCGCCAGCTCGGCGGCGGCTTCGCTGTCCACCCCGTAGCGCCGGTTCACGAACGAGCGGGCGCCCGCCGCCGCCGGCCGCGCCCGGTGGCGGCGGGCACCTGCGTGGCAACCAGATCCTCGAGCCGCTCGCGGTCGCGGGTGAGCTCGTGCCAGGCCAGCAGGCGCATGTGAGGGCCGACCTCCTCGTCGAACCAGTCCTCCAGCTCGAGCGCGCGGCGGCGCTCGGCCTCATCTGAAGGGTACAGCGACGGCTCCGGAAATCGGCGCTCGAGCGCCGCGATGATCGCGGTCGAGTCCCCGATCCGGGCCCCGTCGAGCTCGAGCACCGGAAACGTCCTGTGCCTCCCGCGCGTCAGCGCGAGCGCGACCGGCATGTGCGCGCCGCCCGACACCGCGCGGCGCCCGTGCTCGACGCCCTTGTGCTCGAGCGTCCAGCGCGCCTTCTCGTTGTAGTGCGAGATGACGATGTGCCAGAGGACCGGCCTGCTCTCGCTCGCCGCCACTTAGCTCGCCATCGACTCCGCGATCTCGTCCACGCCCCGGTCCTTTGGGGCGCCGCCGTTGGCGCTGTGGTAGGGGCCGGGCTTCGGCCGCGGCTCGCCGCCGGGGAACGCCAGCCGGGCGATCGTCCGCTGCACCATGCCCAGCTGCTTAAAGAACGGGCCGGTGTTGTAGGGGAGGCCGTAGCGCTCGCATATTGCTCGCACCTGCGGCGCGATCTCACCGTAGCGCGTGCTCGGCATGTCGGGGAAGAGGTGGTGCTCGACCTGGTAGCCGAGGTTGCCGCTGATCACGTGGAAGAGCGGGCCGCCCTCGATGTTCGCGGCGCCGATCAGCTGGCGCACGTACCGCCCGCCGCGTGTCTCGTCGTCGGTCTCCTTCTGGCTGAACGTGTACGTCTGGTCCGGGAAGTGACCGCAGAAGATGATCGCGTAGGCCCAGACGTTGCGCACGATGTTCGCGGTGAAATCGGCTGTCACCGTCGAGCGAAACGGCGCGCGAAACGACTTGCGCTCGACCAGCTCCCTGACCACGCCGGCGGCGCTCTTTCTGGGCCTGCGCCTGACCTTGCCGCGCGCGCCCTCGAGCGTCCTGCGCGCCTTTGTCTTCGGCTTGGCCCCCGGGCGCAGCGAGCCCAGGTCGAGGTCGCGCGACGCCACCGCGAAGTCGATCGCGGTCATCAGGATCCCGCTCAACGCAGGCCAGGCGACGTAGTCCTTGACGATCTGGCGCTGCGCCTTGCCCGCCATGCCCTTGAGCTCGCGCCGCAGCTGGGACTTCGTCTTCTCCCCCGAGCGCAGAGCGTCGAAGTCGAGGTCGTGGAAGGCGACGCCCCACTCGAAGAACGCCATCAGCAGGAGGTTGTAGAGCGGCTGGGCCATGTAGACGGGATGCCAGCGCTGCTCGGGGTCGATGCGCATGATCTCGTAGCCGAGGTCCTTGTCCTTGCCGCGAATGTTGGTGTAGGTGTGGTGCACGTAGTTGTGCGAGTGCTTCCACGCCTCGGGCGTCGACGCGGAGTCCCAGTCCCAGGCCGAGGAGTTGATCACGGGGTCGTTCATCCAGTCCCACTGCCCGTGCATCACGTTGTGGCCGATCTCCATGTTCTCGAGGATCTTGGCCATCGAGAGAGTCGCGGTGCCGGCGAGCCACAGCGGACGAAAGCGCGATCCGATCAGCAGCACGCGGCCGATCAGGGCGAGGCGGCGGTGGATCAGCCCACCCTCGCCCTCCTCGACGTCCTCGCCGCCGATCACCGGCTGGAAGCGCTCCATGCGCAGATGCTCGGAGCGGCCGGCCTGCTCGAAATGCTCGATCATCGCGTCCAGCAGCCCGGCGGGGCCGGACAGGAACACCTCGCGCTCGCGCCAGTCCGGGCACAGGCGGTCGAGGTCCGCGGGGCCCATCCGCCCCATCTCCGCGGTCAGCTGCTCGTGCAGGCGAAAGCCGGGGTGACGCTCCGAGAGCGCCCGCAGCCGGCGTCCGAAGATGACCTCCTCCGCGGTCGGCGCCGAGTGCAGGAGCACGGCGTCGTCGAGCGAATCGTCGTGCGCGAGGCTGCGCAGCATGCTCATGATCGGCGTGATGCCGGAGCCGGCGCTGACGAACAGCAGCTTCTCCGGCAGCGGGTCCGGCAGCAGGAATGCGCCCTCCACGCCGCCGAGCGCGACGAGGCTGCCCGGCCGTCGGCGCCGGACGAGATGAGGCGAGACCACGCCCTCGTCGACATTCTTGATCGTGATGCTGATCCGGCCGTCGGGCCGGTCGGGGTCGGAGGTGAGCGAGTAGGCGCGCCAGTGGCGCCGGCCGTCGATGTCGATGCCGATGCGGAGGTACTGCCCGGGCTCGTGCCCCATCCACTCGTACCCGGGCCGGATCACCACGGTCGCGGCGTCGGGCGTCTCCCGGTCGATGCTCTCAATCTCGCCGCGCAGCTCGCGCGTGGACCAGAGTGGGTTGATCAGCTCGAGGTAGTCGTCCGGCAGCAGCGGGGACGTGAACGCGCCGACCGCCCGCAGCACGCGCCGCTGGAGGGTCGGGACATTGGGGCGAGCGCCGCGCTCGGGGATAAGCGCTCAGCGGTTGCGACGACGGTCGAGGGAGGCGATGATTTGAACCCTAGTGCTGCATCGCCCGTGTTGTTGCCCACCCGCATAACGACTGACGAGCAGAATTCTGTGAGATCGTGACAACTCCGCCTCCGCGACAGGCGGGGCGGGGCGTTGCTAGGCCAGCTCGTCGAGCGCGCGCTTGGCGGTGCCCAGAACGTAGTAGACCGAGAGCCCGAAAAGGGCGGCGCCGATGAGCGCCCTGGCCTGCTCGACACTGAGCGGCGTCTTTCGCGACAGCGGGCCGGCGGCGCGTCCGGCCACCTTGTCGCGCCAGCCGACCAGGGCGGTCTCTCCAAGGTCAGTGCTCTTCACGCGTGCCTCCAAGCGGTCGGGTGAGACGGTGTTACCCGCGCCGCCGCCCGCCCAAGCCCGCCGCGACGCATCAGAAGACCACGGTCTTGTTGCCGTAGCGGAGCACCCGGTCCTCGCAGTGCCACCTGACCGCCCGGGCGAGCACCGTGCGCTCGATGTCCCTGCCGAGGTGCCTGAGCGTCCGCACGTCCTGGCGATGCGTGACTCGGATCACGTCCTGCTCGATGATCGGGCCCGCGTCGAGCTCCTCGGTGACGTAGTGGGCGGTGGCCCCGATCAGCTTGACGCCGCGCTCGCGCGCCTGCTCGTAGGGCGCCGCTCCGGCGAACGCCGGCAGGAAGCTGTGGTGGATGTTGATCGCCGGCGCGCCGAGACCGTCGAGGAAGTCGCTCGAGAGCACCTGCATGTAGCGCGCGAGCACGACGAGGTCGAAGCGACCGGCGAGCAGGGCCAGCTGCCGCGCCTCGGCCGCCGGCTTGGTCTCGCCCGTCACCGGCACGTGCTCGAAGGGAACATCGAGCGCGGTCACCGTCCGCTCCAGCTCGCGATGGTTCGAGAGGACGAGGCCGACCTCCATCGCCACCTCGCCGCTGCGCCGGCGCCACAGCAGGTCGAGCAGGCAGTGGTCCTCGCGCGAGACCATGACCGCGACCCGCTTCGGCTCCGAGGCGTAGTGGACCTGCCAGTCCATGCCGAACCGCTCGGCGACCTCGGAGTGAAAGACGCGCTCGAACTCGTCGCGGCCCAGGTCGAGGCCCTCGAGTCGGAACACCATGCGCATGAAGAACGTGCCGCCCTCGGGGTCGGTCGAGTGCTGGTCGGACTGGAGGATGTTCGCGCCGTGGCGAAAGAGGAAGTCCGACACCGCGGCCACGATCCCCGGCCGGTCGGGACAGGTGATCAGCAGGCGGCCTGTGTGTGCGTCGGCGCTGCCGCCGCCCGCCCGCTGCGGCTCGCTCTCCACGTGGTGAGCGCCTCTAGGTCGAGGGCACCGGCGTGCCGCGGGGCGTGCCGGCGGCGGCCCGCGCCTCCGGGAAGGTCACAAGGCGACCGTGCTCCTCGTCCCACAGCTTGAGGCGCACGGTCCGCAGCCCGTCCCGGAGCGAGAGCGTCGGGACGTCGTGGAAGATCGGATTGTCGTCGTGCGCGCGCTGCAGGTTGTAGTTGGGAACGCGCGCGCTGAGGTGGTGGACGTGGTGCAGCCCGATGTTGCCGGTGAAGAATTGGAGCACCTTCGGCAGCCTCAGGTACGAGCTTCCCCGCAGCGCCGCGTCGGCGTAGGTCCAATCCGACGAGCTCTGCCAGTAGGTGTCCTCGAACTGGTGCTGCACGTAGAACAGCCACACGCCCGCCGCGCCGGCGAGCATGGCCGTGGGCAGCTGCATGAGCAGGAGCTCGCGCCAGCCGATCAGCCAGCAGAGCGCGCCGACCAGCACCGCCAGCGCCGCATTGGTGCCGAGCACGCTGCGGCGGATGCGCGGGCGTGCGTCGCGGTCGACCATGCGCGGCTGGATCACCAGCGCCCAGAGCGGCCCGATCCCGAACATCACGAGCGGGTTGCGAAACAGCCGGTAGCCGAGGCGCTTTTTCCACGGCGAGGAGTGGTACTCGGCGGCGGTCATCGTCGGCACGTCGCCGACGCCGCGGCGGTCGAGGTCGCCGGCGGTGGCGTGGTGCACCGCGTGGCTGTGGCGCCACGCATGGTACGGCGAATAGACGAGCAGGCCGAGGGCCATGCCGAGCCAGGCATTCGCGCGCTTGGTCGGCAAGAACGAGCCATGGGCGCAGTCGTGAAAGAGGATGTAGGTCCGCAGCAGGAAGCCGGACGCCGGCAGCGCGATCGCGAGCACGAGCAGGTAGGAGACGTCGAACGCGAGGTACATCAGCACCGACAGCCCGAGGTAGGGAACCACCGACGTCGCGATGTCGAGCAGGCTGCGGCCAAGGCGGGGCTGCTCGTAGGGAGCCAGAGCATCGCGCCAGAAGGGGCGCCCGTCTCGCGCCCGCCCCCCCGCCGCGCGGGTCTGTGTCGAGGTGTCGCTCATGTTCGTTCCATCCCGCTACGGCGGCGATCGCGTTTCGCCGCGTGCTCCTCGGCTTGCGGCATCACTCTTGCAGACCTCACTACCCGGGTGCCGCGGTCCCAAACCCCGCCGACCCCGCGCGTCAGGCCTTCTCGAACACCAGCCGGTGGTGGTCGAGCAGCTCGCGCTCGAAGCAGACGCGGTTGGGGCTCACCCCGGAGGTGAACGCGCGGCGGAAGTCGGCGCTGGTGACCCAGCGCGGAACGAGGCGGGCCTTGAGCAGGGTCTTTCTCAGGCTCGGCTCCGCAAAGCGCTTGCGCCACTGCTGGATCGTCTCGATGTAGTCGAGCCGGCCGCTCGTGCCGGCCACGAGGCGGAAGTGCGGCTCGGCGCTGCGGACCACCTGCTCCTGTCCGAACGGAAGCCAGGAGCCCGGGAACTGGTACCCCATCAGCGCGAGGTACCAGGCGTCGGAGTCGCGCGGCGCATCGATGTCGACCTCGTCGGGGTCGATCATGTTGCGCCCGAACACCATCGTCTGGAGGTAGAGCCGGCCGTTGTCGGGCAGCACGCCGGCGGTGCGCTCGAACAGGCGGCGGTAGATCTCCTCCTGCCGGCCGGCGCGATAGTCCTCGGGGGAGCAGAAGTGCTCGAAGGCGCCGAGGCTGGCCACCGCGTCGAACTCGCCGAAGGTGTCGCGAGTGACCTCGCGCGCGTCGTGGAGGTGGACGTCGAGGCCGTGGTGCCGGGTGGACTCGGCCTGAGCCGAGGAGAGGGTGACGCCGACCCCCGTGCCGCCCCGCTCGCGCACGAAGTTGAGTAGCGGACCCCACCCGCAGCCCAGGTCGAGCACGCGCCTCCCCGCCTCGATCCCGATCTGCTCGGCGACGTACTCGTGCTTTCGCCGCTGGGCCTGCTCGAGGCTCAGCGAGAAGTCGCCGTCGTACTTGGCGCCGCTGAAGTCCGCCAGCTCTCCCAGGCTGAGCCGGAAGATCCGGTCGATCAGCGAATAGGTGAACTCCATGTCCTTCCGGTCGGCCATGACCCGGAAGGGGTATCAGTTGAGCGTCGCGACCGGCGTTGAGGCACTCGAAGCGAGGCGCCCGAGCGCTACTCGGTCCGGTCGTCCTCGTCCTCGGCGCCGCCCACGTCGTCGTCGGGCGCCGGAACGGCCGTCTGGCCCTTCTCGCCCTCCTCGCCGATCTTGGGCGTGGCCTCGGCGTTGTCCGCGCCCGGGCTCTCCTGGCCCTCGCCGCCGAGGCTGCCTGACCCCTCTTCACCCGGCTTGCCGCCGGCCGCCTGATCGCCGGCCTCGGGCGTACCCGGGGCTGTGGTGTCGCGGTCTTCCCGTCCCTCGGATTCGCTGCCGTCGAACATCGCCACTCCTCCCATCGTTCTCGCCGCTGTACCAGCGACGCGTGCTCCGCAGGCTAGTCCTCGATCCGGGCTCGGTCAACGAACGACGAGCGCGACAAGAAGCGCCGCTAGTCGAGGTTGATGACGCCCAGCACGAGAAGGAGGAGGAGGGTTCCGACGACCGAGATGAGCAGCGACGTCAGGCAGCCGAGCCGGTTCGAGAAGAAGAACATCAGCGCGAGCGTGCCGTCCGGCGACCGAGCTCGAGAGCGATCCCGGCGCTCGTCACGAGCGCAAGCGGGATGGGGAGGCAGCAACCGCAGCCACGCACCTCGACGCCGCGCCGCCGGCGCGAGCCAAAGCGGCCGGCGGTCGTGCGACGCCGCATTCAAGTCGCATACCCGCGGCGCCCCCGCCTAAACGTGGCGCGACTGTAGAGTGGCCGGGTGGACGCCGAGCGCGCGCGCAGCCTCCTGGCTCGAGAGCGAACCAGGATCGAGGACGCGCTTGCGCGCCTCCAGCACTCGGGCGACGAGGAGCTCTCGCACCTCGACCAGCACCCCGGCGACGAGGGCACCGAGGTCTTCGAAGAGGAGCGCGACGAGGGGCTGTCGCAGCGGCTCCGCGAAGAGCTCGACGCCATCGACCGGGCCGAGCGTCGCGTGGCGGAGGGAACCTACGGAACGTCGATCGACAGCGGCGACCCGATTCCAGATGGGCGCCTCGAGGCCGTGCCCTGGGCCGAGCGAACCGCCGAGGAGCAGGAACGCTACGAACGCGGGGGCTGACCCGCCGAGCGGCCGCCGTCCCGCGACCCGCTCGGACGCATCGCCCCTGACGCTGTGCTGAGCCTCTCGTCCAAGCGCGGGCGCTGGGTGCTCGCCGTCACCATCCTCGGCTCGGCCGTCGCGTTCCTCGAGGCCACCGTCGTCAACGTCGCGCTTCCCGAGATCGGGCGCGACCTCGACGCGAGCGTGAGCGGTCTCCAGTGGGTGCTGAACGGCTACCTCCTGACGCTCGCGGCCCTGATCCTGCTTGGCGGATCGCTCGGCGACCGCTACGGGCGCCGGCGCCTGTTCAGCATCGGGATCGTCTGGTTCACGGTCGCATCGGCGCTGTGCGCCCTGGCGCCGTCCATCGAGTTCCTCGTCGTGGCGCGCGTCCTCCAGGGTGTGGGTGGCGCGCTGCTAGCGCCGGGCAGCCTCGCGATCATCGAAGCCGCCTTCCGGTCGGAGGACCGTCCACGGGCGATCGGCGCGTGGTCGGCGCTCGGGGGCGTGGCGGGCTCGATCGGGCCGCTCGTGGGCGGCTACCTGATCGACGCGATCTCGTGGCGGGCGGTTTTCCTGATCAGCGTCCCGCTCGGGGCGTTCGTCGTCGTAGCCGCGGCTCGGCACGTCCCGGAGACCCGCGACACGACGGCGACCGGCGGCGTCGACGTCCCCGGCGCCGTGCTGGCGACGCTCGCCCTCGCCGGCGGCACGTTCGCGCTGGTCCAGGCGCCCGCGGGAGACACTGCGGTGCCCGCCCTCGCCGCCGGCGCGGTCGGTCTCGCGGCGCTCGTGGCCTTCGTCGTGGTCGAGCGGCGCCGAGCGCACCCGATGCTTCCGCTCGAGATCTTCTCCTCGCGACAGTTCACGAGCGCCAACGTCCTCACGTTCATCGTCTACGCCGCGCTCGGAGGCGTCTTCTTCCTACTCGTCCTGTTCCTCCAAGTGTCGCTCGGCTACTCACCGATCGCGGCGGGGTCGGCCTCCCTTCCGGTCACGGTCCTGATGCTCCTGCTCTCGTCGCGCGCCGGGACGCTGGCCCAGCGAGTTGGGCCGCGCCTGCCGTTGACGGTCGGGCCGCTCCTGATCGCCGCCGGGATGGTGCTGATGTCGCGGATCGAGCCGGGCGACGCCTACGTCGAGGCGGTCCTGCCGGCGGTGATCGTCTTCGGCCTCGGGCTCGCCGCCACGGTCGCCCCGATCACCGCCACCGCGTTGGCCGCCGCCGACGACCGCCAGGCCGGCCTGGCGTCGGGGATCAACAACGCCGTCGCGCGGACGGCGCAGCTGACGGCGGTCGCCGCCCTACCCGCGCTCGCCGGGCTCACGGGGGCGGACTTCGAGGACCCCGTCGCATTGGCCGACGGGTTCCAGACGGCGATGCTCGTCACGGCCGGCGTCGCCGCCGCCGGCTCGGGCATCGCGCTCGCCACGATCCGCAACGACGTGCTCGCGCCGGGCGCCGGCGCGGCACCGGGCGATTCGGAGCGGGACGGCGTCGCCGAGCGGCAGCTCTCACACTGCGCGGTGGCCGGCACGCCGCTGCGCCAGGAACGGCCGGCCGCTCGAACGGCCGCCGCGAGCGGTAGAACCTCCGCGTGACCCCTTAGACGATCCAGGAGGTGCGAATTGGAAGCGCGCGATGCAACCCACGATGTCGCGGTTCACAAGGATCCCGAGCCCCGCGGCCCGGCGGCCTACGGCGCCGAGGTCATCGGCACGTTCCTGCTGGTCTTCTTCGTCTGCGGGGTCATCTCGATCGGCAGCAACGAGGCGCTCGGACTCGACCTCGCCGGGCTCGGTCTCCTGCACGCGCTGATCCTGATGGTGCTCGTCTACGCCCTCGGGGGCACGTCGGGCGCGCATTTCAACCCGGCGGTCACGCTGGCGCTGCTCGCGATCCGAAAGATCTCGCTCGTGAGCGCGGCCGTCTACATCGCCTGCCAGGCGGTCGGCGGCGTGCTGGCCGCGCTGCTTGTGGCGCTCCTGTTCAACGACATCGGTGAGGCGGTCAACTACGGCGCCGCGACGATCAACCCCGACGTGCTCCAGGACGGCTCGGTCGGGCTCGGCCTGCTCGCCGAGGCGCTCGGGACCTTCATGCTGATGTGGGCGATCATGGGGCTCGCGGTCAACCCGCGCGGCGAGGCGGCGCTCGCCGGCGTGGCGATCGGCGGCGCGCTGGGACTGGCCGTGATGGTCTTCGGCCCGGCCACCGGCGCGAGCCTCAACCCGGCGCGCTGGCTCGGCCCGGCGATCGCCTCGGGCGAGTTCTCTGACTTCTGGCTCTACCTGATCGGGCCGGTGATCGGCGCCCTGGCGGCGGCGCTCGGCTACCGCGCGCTCGTGCTCGAGCGGCACGGGCTGCCGGCGATGCCACCCAAGGAGGAGCTGCCCGGCTGAGGGGAGAGGCCGGGGTGGCGATCGACGAACGGCTCGTCAAGGCGCTCCACGTCGAGGTCCTGAGGAGGCGCCAGCGAAAGCCCTACCGCCCGCTCGTGGAGGTCGTCCAGGACCAGCACGTCTTCGACTTCACGGACGTCGAGGGCACGCTCGTCGGCTTTCGCTTCCCCGACTACGCGCAGGGCGTCGAGGTTCCGGGCTACCACATGCACTTCATCAGCGCAGACCGCACCCGCGGCGGCCACGTCCTCGACTGTCGCGTCCGCCACGGCACCGCGCTGATCGATGGCTCGTCCGGGCTCCATATCGAGGTCCCGCCCGGGGTGGACCTTGGAGGTTCCGGCACCGGGGCCGCGTCGCCCGAGGCCGTCGAGCGCGTCGAGCGCGGCGGGCCGCCTCCCGCCAGGGAGCATTCGCCGGCGTGTAGCGTCCGCCCGCGTGCCGCTCGCCGCCGTCGCAGCGTTCCTGGGGGCGACGCTGCAGTCGGCGACCGGGTTCGGCTTCGCCCTCGTGCTCGGCCCCGCTCTGATCGCGGTGCTGACGCCGGCCGAGGCGCTCACGACCCTCCTCGTCCTCTCCGCGTCGCTCAACCTGCTGATGCTGTTCTCCGAGCGGCGCCGGCGGAGCATCCGTTGGTCCGACGTTCTGCTCCTGCTCGCGGCTGCCGCCCCCGGGCTCGTCGGAGGGGTGTTCCTGCTGAGCGTCGCATCCAAGGCCGAGTTGCAAATCGCCGTGGGAGTGACCGTTCTGCTGGCCGTCGGCTTCCACGTGCGCCGGGTCCGCGGCCCGGAGCCCATGGGTGGGGCGTCGAGTCCGCCCTGGGCCGCAGCCGCGGTGGGCGTGGTCACCGGTGGCCTGACCACTACCACGAACGTCAACGGACCTCCGCTCGTGCTGTGGTTCCAGTGGAGGGGGGCGACTCCCGGGGAGCTGCGGGACTCGGTCGCGGCGGGCTCGCTGCCGCTCAACGTGGCCGGCGCGTTCCTGCTGGCCGTCCTCGGGGACCAGGAACAGAGCTTCGTGGCGGAGGCGATCCTCCCCCTGCTCGCACTCACGGTCGCGGGGCAGCTCGCCGGGCGGAGGATGTTCGAGCGGTTCAGTGCCGAGCGGTTCGCGCGCGCCGGCATCGTGCTCGCGACGCTCGCCGGGGTCTCGAGCCTCGCCTATGGAGTCGCCTCCCTGGCGGGGTGACCCATGCGATGTCTTGGGCTCCGCCGGTGCTCAGCGCAGCTCCGGGATGTGGTGCTCGAGATGTTGGTCGATGGACTCGCGAACCCAGGTCTGGGTCGCCGCGTCGGCCATTCGGTAGCGGCCGAGCAGCATCGCCTGATCGGTCAGCGGCAGGCCGGCGATCTCCCAGCGCACCGCGAGCCGCTCGAAGAGCAGCTCCCACCGCCGCCGCCAGACGTCCTCCCGCGAGGCGGCGCTGCTGGTCGGCGACTCGCCGATCTTCGCGATCGTCCCCGGGCTGAGCGACCGGCGAAGGGTCAGGAGATTGCCGTCGGAGTCGGCGTAGTCCGTGGTCGCGGCTAGCGGCCGCTCGGCTTCCCGGCGTCGTCCGCGCTTGCCCATGCTGGACAGCTTGACGAACGCGCCGGCTGACCGCTTTACGTCAGCGCTTCGTCGGCGGCCCGGCGGCGCTGGCGCTCCAGCCGCCGCCGCTGAGAGCGAGCCCGGTCTATCAGCGCGTCCAGCTGGATCCCCCTGAGCCGCGGGTCCGCAGCGTGAGTGTGGCGCAGGGACAGCCAGAGCGCCAACTTGCCCTCGACCCCGAGCGAGAGCATCTCGAGCTCCTCCAGGCGGCTGAGCGGCGAGTAGCCGAGGAGCTGTCCGTTCAGCTTCAGCCGTCCTGCCTTCTCGGCCCCCCAGGAAACGAGTATCTTGAGGCGGTCGCGGCCGACGGAGAGTCGTTTCATGATCTCCACGAGCGTCTCGCGGTCTCGCTCGACGTCCTCGGCGAGCTCGCCCAAGACGCGGCCGTAGTGGGTGGACCGGTTGTTCGGAGGACATCAGATGGCGACCGAGGAGACCGGCCAGACGACCGGCACCAAGGACAAGGACTACAACCTGATCTGGTTCACCGAGCAGTCCCTGAGCAACGCGCTCAGGCTTGAGACCTACATCCAGGACGCCGAGCGCGAGGGCGACAACGAGCTTTCGGACTTCTTCCGTCGCGCGCAGAGCGCCAGCCGCAAGGGCGGTGAGCAGGGCAAGGAGCTGCTCGGCAAGCGCATGGCGAGCTGACCGCCACCGAGCAGCCCAACGAGCCAAGAGGCCGAGAGGAGACCAGAAACGTTGACTGACGAAACGACCGGAGCCCCTGGCGGGCCGGACAGCGAGGAGGCGGGCCGAGCGGGTCGAACCCCCGAGGGGGCCGAGGGCTCTCGAAGCGGTAGCCCGCACACGAGCCCGAGGGAGGGCCACCCGGCGGGGCCGGGAGAACGGAGCGACCGGGACGTCGGTGGTCCCACGTCGCCCCAGGAGTCCACTGGCGAGGACACCGCCGGCGGGGATACGACTCGCGAAAAGGACACCGAAGACTGGGTCACCGGCGACGAGCCGATGACCGGGCCGCAGGCCTCCTACTTGGAGACCCTCTGTCAGCAGGCGGGCGAGGAGTTCGACGGGTCGCTGACGAAGGCGCAGGCGTCGAAGCGGATCGACGAGCTACAGGACAAGACGGGACGCGGCCGCTAGGGGGCGGGCTCGTGCCCGATCGCCTGCACTTCACGGACTCCGACGCGGCCAACGCACTGATCGCCTCGAATGCGATGGCCCTGCTTGTCGGCTTCGCGCTCGACCAGCAGGTCACGGTGCAGAAGGCGTTTGCCGGGCCCCTGGCGCTGCGGGAGCGCCTCGGCGCGCTCGACGCCGCCACGCTGGCTTCCGCCGACCTCGAGCCCCTGTTCCGGATCGCGCCGGCGATCCACCGCTTTCCCGGCTCGATGGCGCGGCGGGTCCACGACCTGGCCGTGCACGTGCGCGACCGCTACGACGGCGATGCGGCGCGGGTCTGGACCGAGGCGGCGGACTCCGAGGCCCTGCGCGCGAACCTGGCCGGCCTCCCCGGGTTCGGCGAGATGAAGATCAAGGCGCTGGGCGCCGTCCTCGCCAAGCGCTTCGGCGTCCACGCCGCGCGCGACCTCGTACCGTGGCATCCGACGCTCGGGGACGTCGACTCTCCGCAGGCGCTCGCCGACTACCAGGCCGCGAAGCGGGTTCACAAGTCCGAGTGGTCGAAGGCTCGGGCGGGCACGTAGGCGTTGGCGACCGACGTGCCACATGGCGATCGAACAGGTTCAGAGCCGGGGACCGCCTCCGGCGAGAGGCCGAAGCGCCCGGCGTCGGTCACGCTCGTGGCCGCGCTCGCCGCGGGCGTGGGGCTCTACAGCCTGACCGTCGGGGTGCTGGCGGTGCAAACCGGACAGGACGATCGGCTCGTCGACGGCATCTTCCACCTCGCCTTCGGCCTGGGCACGCTCGCCGCGGGCGTCGGCGCGTTCCGCCTGCGTTCGTGGGCTTGGGCCGCGTTCATGACGTGGGCGGTGATCGGGCTCACTCACCAGATACTGCGATACCTGTTCCTCGGGGACCCCAACTACGTCGACATGGCGATCAACACGTTCGCCGTGCTTGCGATGAGCCCGCTGGAGGTCCAGGTCGCGTTCGGCCTCAGGCACACGCAGAATGTCCACCTCGCACGACCCACCCGGAATCCCCTCGACCGCGACTGAGCTCGAGCTCCTGCGGGCGTTCGAGCCGGTCGTGCGCTTCACGAGCGGCGAGCAGTTCTTCCCGATGGACGTCGAGCGGTACGTCGAAGGCTGCGGCCTCTGGCTCTACCACCCGGACGATCACGACCAGCAGATGATCGCGGAGGGGGCGCTGACGACCGAGAGGCTCGTCGAGCCACGGAAGGCCGCCTTCGGCTCGGTGTTCTACCTCCGCTTCGTCGGTCCCATGGGGATCGAGGCCAGCGCCCGCGCGCTCGCCGCCCTTCAGCGGCTCAAGCGACAGCAGCAGCACGTCTTCCGCGCCGGCCTCGGCCGCCTGGCGCGAGGGGGTCTCGTGCCGCGCCTGCTCGACGCGCTCTTCTCGGCCACGCTGCTCCTACGGGGACGTGTCCCCAAGGCCACCGCCGCCGCCGCCGTCCTCGAGTACGCGGCGATGCAGGAGCGCGACGAGAGGTACGTCTACCACGGGCGCGTCGTGCGCCACGGCGGCTGGACGATCTGCCAGTACTGGTTCTTCTTCGCCTACAACAACTGGCGGTCCGGCTTCTACGGCGTCAACGACCACGAGTCCGACTGGGAGCTGGCGTCCGTGTACCTGTACGAGCAGGGCGAAGGGCTCGTGCCGGAGTGGGTCGCCTTCGCGTCGCACGACTTCCACGGCGCCGACCTGCGTCGGCGCTGGGACGACTCGAGCGACCTGACGCTGGAGGGCCTGCACCCGGTGGTACACGCCGGAGCGGGGTCGCACGCGTCCTACTTCGCCCCCGGCGAGTACCAGGCCGAGGTACCGCTGCCGGTCCCGCAGCGCGTGAAGGAGGTGCTCGAGGTGCTGCAGCGATTCTGGAGGAGAACGCTGGGACAATTCCGCAGCGGCGACAACCCGTTCCGCGTTCCGTTCATCGACTTCGCCCGCGGCGACGGCCTGAGCGTCGGACCGGGCCAGGAGAGGGAATGGACGCCCAACCTGATCGCCGAGACGACCCGGTGGGTTTCGGCGTATCGCGGGCTATGGGGGCTCTACGCTCAGGATCCGATCTCCGGCGAGAACGCGCCCGCCGGGCCGATGTACAACCGCGACGGCTCTCCGCGCGCGTCGTGGTTCGACCCGCTCGGCTTCGCCGCCCTGGACAGGGTGCCGCCGCCCCCGCTCGAGCTGAAGATGCTCGAGGCCGATCGCGGCGCGCTCGCGGCGCGTCAGGAGGAGCTCGACGCGCTGGTTCCCCGCCAGGCCGAGGCGCTCCAGGAGCGAGCGACCAGGCTTGAGAGCATGGAGGGGAATCCGCACCTCGCAAGGCAGCACGAGCGGCTGGCGGAGCAGGTCGCGAAGCTGGCGGAGGAGGTCAAGGCGCTTCGCCGTGAGCGATCGGAGAACGAGGCGGTGCTCGAGAGCATGACGCGCCGGCTCGAACGGCACCGGGCGGGCCGGCGCGAGCACCCGCGCGCGCACATCAGGCACGCCGCTGAGCCGGTGCCTCCCGCCCAGATGCGCTTCAGCCGGGCCGCGGAGCTCTTCGCCGCCCTGAGCTTGAGCCTCCTGCTGCTCGGCGTGGCCGCGCTGGTCATCTTCGCGCCCGATCGGGCCCTGGCGGGCGTCGTCGTCCTCTTGATCGCCCTGGTCGTGGGAGAGTCGATCCTGCGGGCCACCTTCGTGCGAACGGTCAACCGCGTCGCCGTGATCCTCGCGCTCGTCGCGGCGGTCATCCTCCTCTTCCACTTCTGGAAGCCGGTGCTGCTCGCCGGCCTCGTCGGGCTCGCAGTCTTCCTGCTCGCGCAGCGGATCCGCGAGCTGCGCGCGTAGCCGGGGAGCTCGCCACCTGCAGCGCGCGCGGGCGACGGGACGCGTTCACGACTCACGGCCGGCGCGCACACCCGCATGCGGTTCACCGTCGTCGTGCTCGCGCACACCGACGTGAAGAAGGGCGACAGGTCGGCGCAGCTTCCGGTCGTGCACATCTGGCGCTTCGAAGGAGACCAGGTCAAGCGGCTGCAGCTCCTCACCGACACCCACCAGAGCGCCCAGCTGCTCGGAATCGCCTAGGCGCCCAGCTCACTGGACATCGCGAGGGCGGCGTCGGGCTCGCGGCGCACCTAGCGCCGCCTCTGACGCCGAGGCGGCGTGACGCTCGACGTAACGCGGAGACCGATCCTCAGGCCCGCGTGCCCACGGCGAGCAGGTACTCCTTCTCAAATCGGGCTCGGTCGGGGGTGCCGCGGTTCCACTCGTCGCAGAACCGGTCCAGCGCCTCCACGAACTCCGCTTCGCGCCCGTTCGCGAGCGCGTTGGCCTGGGCAGCGATCGTCGGACCGTAATACGCCTTGAAGTGCTCGCCGTAATCGCGGGCGTGCGGGAACGCCGTTATCTCCAGCAGGTCGCGCTCCAGCGTTCGCCACTCGACGCGGTCGCCGGACAATTCGCGTAGGTGCTCCTCGCTGCCCCAAAGCGGCGGTGGTTGCGCGCCGGGTGGAGGCGGCGGGGCGAACGGTCCCATCGTCCGAAACAGCGCTCCGATCATTCCCTCCGGGGTCCAGCTCAGCAGCCCAACCGTGCCGCCCGGACGGCAGACGCGGACCAGTTCGTCGGCGACAGCCTGGTGGTGGGGCGCGAACATCGCGCCGATCGATGACATGACGACGTCGAACGACTCGCCATCGAACGGCAGCCTCTCAGCGTCGGCTTGCACCCATTCGAGGTCGACCCCGTTCGACTCCGCATGGCGGCGGCCCGCCTCGAGCAACTCGGGCGTCAGGTCGCTGGCAGTGACGCTCGCGCCGGCCTGCGCCGCGGGTATCGAGGCGTTGCCGGTGCCGGCGGCTACGTCGAGAACGCGCATCCCCGGACCGATGTTGCAAGCCCCGACGAGCCGGGGGCCCAGCGGCAGAAGGAACGTCTCGACCATCGACGCGTAGTCGCCCGATGCCCACATCGCGCGGTGGCGCGCCTTCAGGTCGGAATCCGAGATGGTGGACGACAAAGCGCCCTCCCTTCCTGTTGACGACCCGAACGTACCGCCGCCTCGACGCCGTGTCCAGCGCTGATCCGGCCCAGTCCGCGGTACCGACCCCGCGAGCTTGACTAGACCGGGTTGGCCACCGGTACTTCCTTCTCGGCTTCGCCGTCCGGCGTTATGAGGATCGCACCCTCCCCGCTCGCATACGCCTCTTCGCCGTGCTGGACGACATCCATCCCAAGCGCTTCCTCGCGTCCCGTTGCGCGGAGGGGCATCGCAAGCCCGATGACGCGCAGAAGCAAGTAGGTGGCGCCGAACGCATACGCGGGCGCCGCGACCGCCGCCAGAGCCTGCTCGCCGAGCTGGCTCGCGTCGCCGTACAGGAGGCCGTCCGCCACTCCGTTCCAGGAGAGCTGGGCGAAGAAGCCGATGAAGAGGATGCCGGTCAGGCCCGCGATCCCGTGGGCGGCCAGGACGTCCAGAGTCTCGTCCACACGGGTCCGCGGTCGGAGGACGATGACCGCGTAGCTCGGCAATGCGGCGAACGCCCCGAGCAGCATCGCCCAGCCTGGGCTTATGAAGCCGCCCGCGGGGGTTATCCCCACGCAGCCGACGATGATCGCCGTCGCGGCGCCGATCGCGGTCACCTGACGACGGCGCAGCAGGTCCAGCGCAAACCACACCACGAGGGTGCACGCGGGCGCGAGCAGCGTGTTGGTGAAGGCCAGCACACTGGAGTTGCCGGTCGAGAAACCGCTGCCCCCGTTGAAGCCAAACCATCCGAACCAGAGGAGGCCGGCGCCCACGAGGACGTAAACGGCGTTGTGTGGCAGGAGCGCCTGTCGCCCGTAGTCCTTTCTCGCCCCGACGACCAACGCGGCCGCCAGGGCCGAAAAGCCCGACCCCATCTCGACCGGCACGCCGCCGGCGAAGTCGAGCGTCCCGGCCTCCTGCAGCCATCCGCCACCGAAGGCCCAGTGTGCGAGGACGCCGTAGACGAGTACCGACCACAGCCCCGCGAACACGAGAAACGGCCCAAAGCGCATCCGTTCCACCACGGCGCCCGACACGAGCGCGACCGTGATGATGCAAAAGCTCGCCTGGAACGCCATGAAGAGGAGATGCGGGATCGTCGACCCTTCACGCGGCTCGAAATCGACTCCCTGAAGGAACGCGTGGTCGAGTCCGCCGATGATCGGGTTGCCCTCGTCGAACGCGACGGAATAGCCCACCAGGGCCCACGCCACGGTCGCGACCGCGAGCGCGGCCAGGCACATCATGAACGTGTTGAGCGTGTTCTTCGACCGCACGAGGCCGGCGTAGAAGAGCCCCAGCGCGGGGGTCATGAGGATCACGAGCGCCGTTGCGGCGAGCATCCACGCGGTGTCGCCGCTGTTGACCTGGGCGAACGGCGCCAGGCTCGGCACCCCCGTTATCCGCCGACCGGCGTCACGGCACCATGGTCTGTCTCCCCCGTGCGGATGCGGACCACCCGCTCGAGCGGCACGACGAAGATCTTCCCATCGCCCACCTCGCCGGTTCGCGCGCCATCGCATAGAGCATCGATGGTCGGCTGCACAAACGGATCGGACACCGCGACCTCGAAACGGACCTTGTCGGCGAGCCCCATCTTCACGGTCGTGCCCCTGTACGTCTCGACCCGGTCGAGCTCGCCTCCATGCCCCTGGACGCGAGTGATCGAGAACCCCCGCACCTCGGCGCGGTAGAGGGTCTCCAGCACATCGTTCGCCCTGTCGGGTCGCACGATGCCGATCACGAGCTTCACGTTTGCGCTCCTTCCTGAGCCTGACGAAAGATTCGAGGCGGTCAGTCCTCCCGACCGCCGCGGCCGTGGCATCTTGAACGGACCGGTGGACGACACCGCCCGGCCCTGCGAGGCTTTGGCCATGTCGATCGACGAGCGCTTCATCAAGGCGCTCCATGTGGAGATACTGCGCGAGCAGGACCTGCAGCCGGAAGACAAGCCGCACGTCATCTTCCAAACGTCCACGATCGATGCGCTGCTCGACGGCGCCTACGACGGTGACGTCACTTTCGGGGAGTTGCGCAAGCACGGGGACTTCGGCCTAGGGACGCTCGATGCCGTCGACGGCGAGATGATCGCTCTCGACGGTCGCTTCTACCGCGTCGCCGGCGACGGAACGGTCGGCGAGGTTCCCGACTCCGCTCGGACCCCATTTGCGGTCGTCACCCGCTTCGAGCCCGACGCGACCGTCACGCTGCAAGATCCGCTCGACCATCACGCGCTGCTCGAGCGCGTGGAGACCGCCCTCCCGGACGGGCCCTGCCAGGCGCTGCGCATCGACGGGCGCTTCGACTTCGTGGTGGCCCGCTCGGTGCATCGTCAAACCAAGCCGTATCCACCCTTGGCCGAGGTGGCCGCGCACCAGAGCGTCTTCACCCTGCGCGACGTGCAGGGCACGCTAGTTGGGTTTCGCTTCCCCGACTACGCGAAGGGTCTGGAGGTGCCCGGCTACCACCTGCACTTCATCACGGACGACCGAACGCGCGGCGGGCACGTCCTCGATTGCCGGCTGAACCGTGGCACCCTCGCCTTGGAGGGCTCAACCGAGTTACACCTCGAACTGCCGCCGGGCATCGACCTCTTGGCCCCGGACGCTCGCGGCGGCAAGCGAGAGCTGTTGGACCGGATCGAGGGCCGGTCCTGAGCGCACGGCCGCCCACGAAGGGCTGAACGCGAAAAGACCTTCCGAAGGAGGTCTCAAGCGTCACTGCAAAGGCCAATAGCGGGGGCCCGATATGTCCCTCCGAGCGACGCTCGCATCACCGAGCGGATGCGGCTCGTGGCCTGACTCGCCCCTAGCTGTCGGCCGAGTCAGATGTCGCTCGCGCACGAGCCGCAGGCGCCTCTCCTCGTCTGCCGGCACCAACACGATTCCTGCGCTCAGAGCGTCGTGACCTGGCCGGTGGCCACCCGCTCCCCCGCATTCGGGTCGTGTGTCGGCACGACTACGGTCGGCATCTCGCGACAGATCTCCTGTAGTCGCTCGATACTCGACCGGGCGCGGTCCGGGTCGACGGCCACCCCGTCGATCGTGCCCGTGATGAGCGCGGCTTCGCTGTAGACGGCATCGCCGCTGATGAGCACGCGCGGGCCCGAGGTTGGCGATACGAGCACGGACTGGTGGCCCGCCGTGTGTCCAGGCGTCGCGAGGAGCCGAATGCTTCCGTCGCCGTAGAGGTCATGGCCACCCTCGATGAGATGCGGGTCGCGAGTACCCAGCGCCATATAACCCCGCAGGCGTCCGGTACGCGCCTGGGCCGCACGCCATTCGCCCGCGTTCAAGGTCACCCGGGCACCGGACAGCGGTCCAGCCCCCACGTGGTCGACGTGCAGGTGTGTGAAGACGTGTTCCCGAGCGCCGCCCGGATCCAGGCCGACCTCACGCAGGCGGCTCTCGAGACGGTCCGCGTCGTTGACCTGAAAACGCACCGCAGCTCGCAGGTAAATGTCCCATCGCGGGGCAACGAAATCGGGATCCTGGCCGGCGTCGACGATCACGAGTCCCGCGGGATGCTCGATCGCGAAGCTCCACACCGAGAGCCAGTCGGTCCACTGCCGGTCGGCGAGCGTCGCGAGCAGACGCAAGCTGTCCCTCGAATGCGCCTCCGCTTGGCGCCGGTGGATCTTCACGCGCCCCGTGTCGAGAACATGGACCGTAACCACCCGCGCAGAGTATTCGCTGCACGGCCGCGTCAGGTCGGGGTGGCGCGCAGGATCGGCGGAAACGGACGCAGCCCCGGCCGCTAGTTGACAGGGCCGTGCATGGACGGCAAGCTGGACGCTCAGATGGGTCTCAGCAACCTGGCTGCGTTCTCGACTGGACTCGCGGGTGGAATCACCGTAACGCGGCGCTTGCATTCCGATCCGAACGCGGGGATCTGGGGCCAGCGGCTCGGCAGGACGCGGTTTCGATTCGCGAACCTCCCGGTGGGCGGGACGATCGCGATCGGCGCATCCCTGCTCCTGCCGCGGACGATAGCCGCCCAGGTCCGCGCGCTTGGGGTGGGCGCGCTGATGGGTGCGGTCGGCTGGGGCATGATCGATCCGCTGCCCTCGCCATGACGCGGGGCCTTTCGGCGGGTACCAGCGGCTCTCGTAGGTGAGGATTCGCGTCGACGTCTCGTGCGCGCGGGCGGAAGTAGCGCACCGCAGGCGTCGTGCGCCGCCTCTTTCAGCTAGCGGACAGCCACTCGAATAAGGTGACGCTCGCCATCGGCGTCAAACGAGGAGGAGTAATGGCTGATCACGTAG
>Ga0136615_10000018_pt1 | contig 61581 bp, 67 predicted proteins | sample AntDrymUQ2882206_2_FD_106647 | JGI IMG/M metagenome (GOLD analysis project Ga0136615, IMG submission 106647) | Polar desert sand microbial communities from Dry Valleys, Antarctica - metaG UQ288 (22.06) | ecosystem: Environmental > Terrestrial > Soil > Desert | place: Antarctica: Dry Valley... | reverse complement strand
TCGGCGCAAGGTGCAGCGTAGGATCTGGCCATGAGCACGGACGACAGCAGCACCGGCACCGCAGCGCCCAAGCAGGAGCCGGCGGCGGCGCCCGCACGGACGCTGGCCACGCTCGCCCTCGACGCGGCCCGGCGTCACGGCGGCACGGCGATGCGCTACCCGCAGTCCGGCGGCGACTGGCGCCGCACGTCCTACGCGCAGCTCGGTGCCGACGTGCGCGCGGTGGCCAAGGGCCTGATCACGCTCGGCGTCACGGCGGGCGAGCGCGTCGCGATCCTCTCCAACACACGCGCCGAGTGGACGCTCACCGACCTCGGCGTGATCTGCGCGGGCGCGGTCGTCGTGCCGGTCTACCAGACCAACTCGCCCGAGGAGTGTCAGTACGTGCTCGAGCACGCGGGCGCGACCGTCCTCTTCGCCGAGGACGGCGAGCAGCTCACCAAGGTCGCGGAGGTCCGCGACGCGCTGCCCGAGCTACGCCACGTGATCCGCTTCGAGGGCAGCGGCGGCGATGCGCTGACCCTCGCCGAGCTGCGCGCCGCCGGCGCCGACGTGCCTGACGCCGACCTCGACGCGCGCGTCGCCGCGATCGGCCCCGACGATCTCGCGACGATCGTCTACACGTCCGGGACGACCGGCCCGCCGAAGGGCTGCATGCTCACGCACGGCAACCTCTGCGCGGACATCGACGGGACCCTGCAGCGCATCGACTTCGTGTCGGGCGAGGACATCGTCTACGTCTTCCTGCCGCTGGCCCACGTGTTGACGCGGATCGTGCAGTTCATCGCTGTCGAGGCGGGCGCCGAGATGGCCTACTGGCGCCGCGACCCGAAGAAGATCGTCGAGGACGTGCAGATCATCAAGCCGACGCACCTGCCGTCGGTGCCGCGCATCTTCGAGAAGATCCACACCGCCGCGACCGCCAAGGCCGACGCGGCGGGTGGCGTCAAGGCCAAGCTCTTTCACTGGGCGGTCGGCGTCGGCCGCGAGGTCGCCGGGCGCGAGGACCGCGGCGGCCGTCCCGGGCTCGTGCTCAAGGCCCAGCACGCGCTCGCCGACAAGCTCGTGCTGCACAAGATCCGCGACCTCTTCGGCGGGCGCCTGAAGCTCGCGCTGTCGGGCGCCGCGCCGATCGACACCGAGATCCTCGAGTTCTTCCACGCCGCCGGCATCTGGGTGCTGGAGGGCTACGGCATGACCGAGACGTGCGCGGTCGAATCGCTCAACACGCTCGAGGAGCATCGCTTCGGCACCGTCGGGCGGCCGCTGCCGATCTGCGACGTGCGGATCGCCGACGACGGCGAGGTGCTGATGAGCGGCCCGAACATCTTCACGGGCTACTACAACGACGAGCAGGCCACGAAGGAGACGCTCGTCGACGGGTGGCTGCATTCCGGCGACCTCGGCGAGATCGACGCGGACGGCTTCCTGAGCATCACCGGCCGCAAGAAGGACCTCATCATCACGTCGAGCGGCAAGAACATCTCGCCGTCGAACCTCGAGAACGCGCTCAAGCTGTGTCGCTGGATCTCGCAGGCCGTCGTCTACGGCGACCGCCGGCCGTACCTCGTCGCGCTGCTGACGCTCGATCCCGACGAGGCGGGCGCGCTGGCCGAGAAGGTCGGCGCCAGCTCGCAGGACCCTGCCGTCCTCGCACGCGACCCGGCGGTCCGCGCCGAGCTGCAGTCCGCCGTCGACGCGGTCAACGACAGGTTCGCCCGCATCGAGCAGGTCAAGCGGTTCGCGGTGCTCGAGCGCGACCTCTCGCAGGAGGACGAGGAGCTCACGCCGACGCTGAAGGTCAAGCGCAACGTCGTCTACGACCGTTACGCCGACGACTTCAAGCGGCTGTACGACGGCACCGGACCGGCCGCCCCCACGGCGTCGGGGTAGCGCGATCTGGCAGCGTCCAAGCCGTCGTGTGCCGGATGTCACTTTCTGGTGCATTGACAGCGCCGCCTGGCGCGGAGATATTCGGCAGACCGGTCACGGTTAGACCGTCTCGTCGACATCCGGCCGCGGTTGGTAGCCGTCGCCGGCCCAGGAGGTACCACCATGCCGCAACGGATCCGCCGGCACCTGTCCTTCGCCAACGTCGCGTCGCTCAGCGCGCTCGTGTTCGCCATGGCAGGCACCAGCTACGCCGCGCTCGCCAAGAACAGCGTGGGCAGCGCGCAGATCAAGAAGGGCGCCGTCGCCAACAGCGACCTGCGCGCAAACGCCGTCACCACGGCCAAGGTCAGGAACGCCTCGCTGCTGGCCGCGGACTTCGCGGCCGGCCAGCTGCCCAAGGGGGCGACGGGTGCGACGGGCGCGTCCGGACCGAAGGGCAACCCCGGCGCCACCGGAACCACCGGACCGGCCACCGTGCAGTTTCTGCAGGCCCCCGCCGATCTCGCCGACGGTACCAGCGCGTCCTATAACGTCTTCTGCCCCGCCGGGCAGCAGGCGATCGCCGGCGGTGCGCGGGGCGACGCCACAGACTCCGAGGAGACCTCGGTGACGTCGTTGCGCCCCGCGATCAGCGCAGCGAACACCGAGCCGCCGGCCAGCGGTCAGGGCTTCACCGGCTGGCGGATCACGGCGCGCAACCTTCCGGGCGGCGTGGTCGCGGGCATCAGGCCGGAGGTCTGGGTCGTCTGCGTCAGCGCGTAGGCGGCTCGGCCCGAGGAGTTCGCGACGGCGGCCTGAGGGCCGCCGTCGTCGTTTGTGCTCCAGGTGATCAAGCCTTGGCCACGCCGGCTCGTCAGCTGTTGTCGTACACGATCACCGGACAGGCCGGAACCGACGAGGCGGCGTACTGCGCGGTACCCGCGAACGACGAGGACACCTGCCACGTGCCGACGGCATCAGAGGACGTCGTGGACGTCACCGAGGCGCTCCAGTTGCCGGCGGCATCGGTCACCGCTTGCACGACTTCTGTCCGGCCGGTGATCGGCGGACCGCTCGTCGGAGGATCCGGATGCTTGAAGGAGACGTCCACGACCGAGCCCGCCGGCGCGCCGGCGAGGCTGCCGGTCATGGTCACCGTGGCGCTGCTGCCGAACGCAACCTGCTGGTTGGCCGTCGGGCAGTTCTGCGTCAGCGTCGTCGGCGCCGCCTGGACGCCGCCGACCGGGACCTTCACCGGCGCCGCGCCATCGGCCTCCAGCGCGACCTCGAGCTCGCCCGGCTTCGGCTGGCCGTCGTTGAACGTCGCGGGCACCGTCGCCACGCCGTCGCCCGCGAGCGCCTTGCCGATCACCTGGCCGTTACGCAGCAGGCTGACCGGCTGCCCGGCGAGGCCCTTCGGGATCGTGAGCTCGACGAAGAACGGCGGCGGATCGCCGGGCTTCGGAATCGGCAGCTCCTTGTAGACCGCCACGAAGTGCGCGGGGTTGAACACGATCGGCCGCGAGCCGCCGCCCCACATCTGCATCGTCGGGTCGCCGAAGTAGTGCCACAGGTACAGCTCGTTGCGAGTGTTGCCGTCGCCCCCGGCGATGCCCGGGCCCGACGGCGGCGCGAGTCCAGCGAGCCGCAGCTTGCCGTGCACGAGCGCTTCGCCGACGCGCTGCTTCGCCGCCGGGCCCTCGCCCGCGAGCACGCTCGGCAGCAGCGCGTCGACGAAGCCGAGCGCGAGCTGCGAGTTGTGCCAGGACGGGGAGTTGCGCGTGTCGCCGAACACGCCGACGGCGCCGCCGACCGGCTTGACGAGCGCGTTCTGGGTGAACGAGGTCTCGTCGTCGTCGTAGCGGGCGCTCGCGCAGTTGATGCTCAGCACGACCGGCAGGTTGTCGTTGTTGTTCGTCAGCGCGTCGACCTCGGTCGTCGTGAAGAACGGGTCGCCCCAGCCGTCCGACCAGCCGTGGTCGCGATGGATGACCATGAAGCGACCCTGGTTCCACGCCGCGCTGACGTCCGCGCCATCGCCGTCCCAGGCGAAGGTCGGCTTCTTCAGCGCGGCCGGCAGGTCGGTGCCGTCGTTGAACTTCAGCGGGTCCGTGTTCGGGCTGTCCTCGTAGATGCGGTCCACCGCCACCCCGCGCTTGACGAGCCCGTTGCGCGCCGTCTCGGCGAACTGCACGAAGGTACGGTCCTCCTGGCCGTCGTTGACCTCGCCGACGTCGTCGGTGTCCTGGAACTGCGCGGCGATCGTCGCCCTGCTGAGCATCGCGCCGGTGGGCGGCGACGTCTCGTAGTGGATGATCTTCGCCAGCTGGGCGTCGATCTGCGCGAGCGTGTTGCCGAGGACCCGGCCGACGGCCACGTCGGGCAGCTCGTCGGTGTCGTTCTTCGTCGAGTACGGGTTGTCGGACGGGATCCCTCCGGGCCCGGTGGTGAACATCGGGACGAGCTCGTCGTCGCCAATGATCGTCACGTAGCTCGGGCGGATGCAGAACGGGTGGTTGACCCGCGAGCGGATGAACGTCTGGATCTGCGCCGCCGTCGTGCCGATCTGCCCCGCCGCCGCGCCCGTCTGGCGGACCGCGGTGAGGTAGCCGGCGGCGCGGCGCGCGCTGGCGTACGCGTTGGCGGCGCTCAGCGTCGCCGAGTTGGTGATGACCAGCAGCTCCTCGCCGCAGGGCTGGTAGATGATCGGCCGCTCGATCTTGCGGACGACGCTCGAGTTCAGCAGGCCGCGCGCGATGCGGTTCTGGGCCGTCTCCCACGGCGAGCCGACGGCATCGCTGAAGGTCTTCGCGCCGCCGCTGAACGTCACCTGGACGTCGAGCCGGGTGAAGACCTTGAGCGAGTCCGTCTTCGGGTTGTACTGCGCCGACGGGAAGTCCAAGCCCGCGATCGTGAGGTCACGCGCCTGGCCGAGCACCTTGCCGGAGGCTGCCGATGCCGGAACGAGCCCGTCCGCCCTGGCCTCCTTGACGAACGGCGCCTCGGCGAACGGGGCGGCGAGGAAGTTCGGCGGCTGCGTCTGCCCCGCCGCCTGGTCGACCGGGTCGGGCTGCGTGGGGAATACGTCAACACCGCCGATCGTGAAGCCCTCGGTCTTCGTCGCCTTGACCTCGAGCTTGGCCCCGTCGGGCACCGCGATGATCTCGCTGGACACCGGGATGCCCGGAGATCCGGGCGCCCCGGGGGCCTCGGCACCGGGCGCGACGAGCTTCGTGAACGTCTTGCCGCCGCCGTCCTCGGAGACGAACTGCAGCTGCGGCAGCTTCACGCGCAGCGTCATGCCGTTCTCGTCGCTCTTGAGGACGCTCGCGCTGGCCTCCGCCAGCGTGCTCGGCGTCGCGCCGCCGCCGCAGCGCTTGGTGCGCTTGGAGGCCAGCAGGCTGCGGCTCGCCTGCGTCGAGGACGCGTTGAGCTTGGAGAGGGCGCTGATCGCGCGCCGGCCTAGGGCGCGGCGCAGCGTCGGCTTGACCTTCGTGGCCTTCAGCGTCCTGCGGTAGCTCGTCATGTCGCGGACGGAGCGGCAGGGCAGCTTCGCCTGGACCCGGCGCGCGCGACGCGCCAGGCGCAGCAGCCGCGCGCGGCGCGCGGTCGCGACCGACGAGGTGGGCAGCTTCACCGTCTGGTTGACAAGGCTCGACAGCGCCTTCGCCGGGGCGGGCGGCTTCTTGACCGCGGCCGGAGCGCTCGCGCTCCAGGCGAGGCTGAAGACGAACACGAGCATGACGCCGCCGGCAAGCGCCAGACGGCTGCGTGAAGAGGTGTGCATGTGGGTCGCCTTCCCCGAGGATCAGACTTCCGTGTCGCGGCCTGCCGGGCCGCTTGATGGCGCGAGCATATTCCTGGGTCTCGAGCCCGCGGGAATTTCTCGCGCCGCGGGGATCGGAAATTCGTCCAGGCGCGTTCGCAGTCCTCGTCGGCCCGAATCGCCGCCGCGCGCTCCCTATCCTCCGGAGTCGTGCTGGAGGACCACCTCGCGATCGCCCACGTGACGCCCTATCCGTGGGGCGCGGGCCGCCACGAGATCACGACCTATGTCGAGCGGACGACCGCCGAGCTGGCCGCGCGCGGCCATCAGGTGCTGATCGTGGCGCCCTCGCGCTCCAGCGAGGCGGTCCGCGAGACGCGCCAGGCGATCAGCGCCGCGCGCGACGATCCGGCGGCGCTGCTGCCCGAGCCGGGTGCGCCCCCGCGCGTGCTCGCCGTCGGTGACGCGCTGCCCGACCTGCCGGGCGGCGCGCGGCGAGCGCCGGCGCTGCCCGTCGACGTGTCGCGCACGATCGAGAACCTGCTCACGATCCTGCCGCTGGACATCTGCCACGTGCACGAGCCCTTCGCCCCGTCGACGTCGAGCGCCGCGCTACGCCACTCGCGCGCGCTCAACGTCGGCACGTTTCACCGGCCCAGCGAGCGTCTGCTGTCCACCCAGGTCGCGCGCAAGGTCGTCCAGCTCGTGCTGGGCCGGCTCGATGCGCGCACGGCGAGCTTCGGCGCGACGCGCGAGCTCATGCAGCGCTTCTTCCCCGCCGACTACCGCGTGGTGGCGCCCGGCGCCGACGCCGCCGCGCCGCGCGTGCCGTCCGCCGACGGGCGGGTGCGCTTCGGCTTCGTCGACGACGAGGAGCGTCCCGCGCTGCGGCTGTTCCTGCGCGCGCTACGCCGCCTGGATCCCGCCGCGCCGTGGGAGGTGACGATCGTGTCGGCGCGCGGCCCGTCGAGCAGCACGCCGCTGCGCCCCGAGCTCGAGGCGCGCATTCGCTACGCGACGCCCGACGAGCTGCCCGAGGCCGAGTTCCTCGCCCGGACCGACGTGCTCGTCGCCGCCTCCGACGGCGCCGTGCCGGCGCCGGGGCTGCTGCTGCGCGCGCTGAACGCCGGCGCCGTTCCGCTCGCCTCGCGCCTGCCCGCCTACGAGGAGGCGCTCGGCGAGGGCGAGCTCGGGCTGCTGTTCGAGCCGCGCGACATCGAGACGCTCGCGGCTCAGCTCGCGCGGCTGGCGACCGATCCGCCGCTGCTCGAGCGCCTGCGCGGCGCCGCCGCACCGATCCGCAGCCGCCTGACCTGGCAGCGCGTCGCCGACGAGCTCGAGGACGTCTACTCGGGGCTCGTCGCCCGCCGTCACCCGCTCGCCGGCAACCCCGCGATCGCCGAGCGGCTGCGCGGGCGACCGCGCATCGACGTCGACCTGCACATGCACACCGATCACTCGCACGACTGCGCGACGCCGGTCGAGGTGCTGCTGGCGACCGCGCGCGAGCAGGGCCTGGGCGCGATCGCCGTGACCGATCACAACGAGGTCTCCGGGGCGTTCGAGGCGCGCGAGAAGGCGGCCGAGTTCGGCGTCAAGGTGATCGTCGCCGAGGAGGTCAAGACCGCCGATCAGGGCGAGGTCATCGGCCTGTTCATCGAGGAGAAGATCCCGCGCGGGATGTCGCTGGCCGAGACCGTCGCCGAGATCAAGCGCCAGGGTGGCCTCGTCTACGTGCCCCATCCGTTTGATCGGATGCACTCGGTCCCCGACTACGAGCACCTGCTAACGATCGTCGACGAGATCGACGCGATCGAGGTCTACAACCCGCGCGTCGCGATCGGCTCGTTCAACGAGGAGGCCGAGCGCTTCGCCGCCAAGTACCGGATCCTCGCGGGCGCGGGCTCGGACTCGCACGTCGCCCAGGGCCTGGGATCGGTGCGCGTGCGGATGCCCGACTTCGACGGTCCCGAGGAGTTCCTCGAGGCGCTGCGCGATGCGCAGATCACGACGAAGCCCTCGTCGCTGCTCTACGTGCAGGCGCTGAAGTTCCTCGAGACCAAGGCGACGCCGCAGAGCGCGCGCCGCGCAGTGCGCGACCGGCGCGTGCGAAGAGCGACGCGCAAGTCGTGATGCACGCGCAGGGTCGGCCGTCGGAGCCGTCGAAACCACCGGCGACAATGCCCGCGACCGACGACGAGATCCGCGAGAAGTACCTCGAGCGGGCGATCCGAGAGCTCAACACGCTGACGCGCGATCTGCAGGCCTGCACGCACTGCCCGCGCGGCCAGCTCATGCCGGTGCTCGGCTCCGGCCACCCGCAGGCGGACGTCTTCCTGCTCAAGCACGCCCCCATGCCGCCGGAGATCGAGGAGGGCGTCGCGTTCTACGGCCGCGCCGGCGCCGCGCTGATGAAGGCCTTCAAGCGCCTGGCGATCGACCCGCTGGCGGTGTACGGGACGCTCTGCGTGAAGTGCCCGGTCAGCGACACGTCGCTCGCCGGCCCGGAGTGCGTCGCGCGGATCGCCGAGGAGCTTGCGATCGTGCAGCCGAAGATCGTCGTCGTCATGGGCGAGGACGCGCTGGCCGTGCTCAACGACCTCGGCCTGCCGCTCGCCCGGCCGGTGCTCGAGCAGCCCGGCGAGGTGCAGCGCATGACGCCGTCGATCGAGGCGCTCTACGTGCCGAACATCGACGAGGCGCTCGACGAGGAGTCGGCCAAGCGGGCGTTCTGGTCGGCCTTCAGGGTGCTCGGCGAGTGGTACGCCGACCTTCCGCCCTACTGAGGCGGCGGCCCGGGCCGATCACGCTCGCGTTCGCGGTCCCGCTCGCGGCGCTCGCCTATTTCCTCGCGGCCCCGGCCCTGCCCGCGCTGGCGCCGGGCGACGAGACGGTCCTCGTCGCGGGCGGCGCCGGCGTGCTGGTCGTCGCCGCCCCGACGCTCGCGCTGCTGCCCGCGCACGAGACGCTGATCGCGCCGCTGCTCGTGGCCCTCGGCAGCGGGCTGCTCGTCGCGGCGCTGAACCTCGGCGGCTCGGAAGGCGTCGGCGCCGCGACGAACGTCCCAGAGGCGCTGCTGGCCGGCGCCCTCGGGCAGATCCTCGCGCGCCTGTTCACGGCCGCGGCCAGCGCCGTCGCGGTGCCGCTGTTCGTCGCGGTGGTGGACATCGCATCGGTCTGGAACGGCCCGACGGCGCGGTTGGTCGAGGACGGCACCGACCGCGTCGACCCGCTGAGCTTCGACCTGCCCGCCTGGGGCGACGCGGGCAGCGCCGGGCACCTCGGGCTGTCGGACGCGATCTTCCTCTCGATGTTCGCGGTCTGGACGCAGCGCTACGACCTGCGCCGCGGCGCGACGCTGGTGGGCATGCTGCTCGGGCTGCTCGCAACGCCGGCTCTCAGCGTCGCGTTCGACGCGACGATCCCGGCCCTGCCGCTGATCGCCGCCGGCTATCTGCTGCCGAACGCCGATCGCATCGGCGGCCTGGTGAGGCGCGAGGAGCGCGAGGAGCCTAGGGCTCGAGGATGATCTTGCCGAGCTTGCCGCCGGCGGCGAAGTGGTCGTAGGCGGCGGCGACGTCGTCCAGCGCGAACGTCGTGGCGACGGGCACGCGCAGCTCCTCGCGCGCAAACCACGGCAGCACCTCGCGCTCCATCGCGCGGGCGGTCGCCGCCTTCTGCTCCAGTGGCCGGGCGCGCAGGGTGGAGGCCATGATGCGCCCGCGCTTGGCCATCAGCGCGGCGAGGTTCAGCTCGGCCTTCGCGCCCGCGCCGATGCCGATCACGACGATCCGCCCCTCCGGCGCGAGCGCCTTGACGTTGGCGGCGAGGTTCGGGGCGCCGACGAGCTCGAGGATGACGTCGAACGGGCCGTGCGCCTCGAAGCCCTCGGGCTCGATCACCGCGTCGGCGCCGAGCTGCGAGACGGCGTCGCGCGCATCGGGGTTGCGTACCGTCGCGGTCACGTGCGCCCCGAGCCGGTGGGCGAGCTGGACCGCCGCGGTGCCCACGCCGCCCGCCGCACCGTGCACGAGCAGGCGCTCGCCGGGCCGCAGTCCGGCGCTCGTGAAGAGCGCGTCGTGGGCGGTCGTGAAGACCTCGGGCAGCCCGCCCGCATCTGGGAACGCCACGGCGTCCGGGACCGGCATGAGCTGGCGCTCGTGGACGACCGCCAGCTCGGCCTGCCCGCCGCCGCCGACGATCCCCATGACGCGATCGCCCACCGAGAACCGCGCCGCCCCGTCGCCGAGCGCCTCGACCTCGCCCGCGAGCTCGAGGCCGGGGATGTCCTGCGGGCTGCCGGCGGGAGCCGGGTAGCGCCCGCGGCGCTGGAGCATGTCGGCGCCGTTGACGCCCGCCGCGCGGACGCGGACGAGCACCTGACCCGCGCCGGGCTCAGGGTCGGGATGCTCCTCGACGAGAACCTCGCCGTCGCGGATCGTGGCGGCACGCACGGGCCTGAGTCTAAACCTGAATCCACCGATCTGGCTGCGGGGTCGCCCGAAGATGAGCGTGTCGAGGTCGTGCGGTAAGGCTGGGTCGGTCGGCGGCGCGATCGGCGGTCGGAGCGCCCGTTGGTGCTCGCGCTGATGCGTGGGTTCGTGTACGCGGGCGAGCGGCGTCGCGCCCCGGTGGGACGGATGGGACTGCTCGTGGGCAGACGTTCCGGTTGGACGACCACATTGAGTGCCAGGGAGACTGGGGAACCAGTATCGGAAACCCCCTGGGGGAGTGCCCGACCGCCATCGGCCGCGTAGGTGTCATCAAATGATCCTCTGCGCACGAACGACGGGCCGACGCGGCCGCGCTGACTCTGGCGGTACTCTTCGCCGGGTAGCGCTTGGTCCCATGTTGGGGTCCACGCGTCTCGCGGCGGGTCCCCCGGCATCGCCACCCGGCGATAGGACGACGGAGATCCGCGGCGATTCAGGCTAAGCTGACCGCTGTGTCGACGCCTGCGGAGGCCTACCGGCTGACCGGCATCTCGCCGAAGGCCTACGAGCACCCGGCCGACCGAGCTGCGACCGCCGCGCTCAGCTCGATCCCGATGCTCGACTACGTCGTACGCAAGCTCATCGAGTTCGGCTACGAGCGGGCACTGCGCCAGACCTACCTCGGCGCCGGCGTGCGCCTCGGGACCGACCAGCTGCCGGACATCTGGACGCGCTACCAGCACGTGCTCGGCGTGCTCGACATGCCCGAGGAGTACGACCTGTACCTGACCGCCGAGCCGATCCTCAACGCGATGGCGATCGGCGCGGGCAAGCCGATCCTCGTGCTCAACAGCGCGACGGTGGAGCTGCTCGGCGACGACCAGCTCGAGGGCGTCATCGCGCACGAGGTCGCGCACATCCTCTCCGACCACGTCCTGTACCGCACGGCGCTGCAGATCCTGCTGCGGCTCACGGCGACCGCGCGCCTGCCGAGCGTCGCGGGCCTGCCGCTGATGGCCGTGCAGTACGCGCTGCTGGAGTGGTCGCGCGCGACCGAGCTGACCTGCGACCGCGCCGCCGCGATCGTGACGCGCGACCCGCGCACCGTGTGCAAGATGCTCATGACGATGTCGGCGGGCGCCAAGGCCGACGACCTCAATCTCGACGCGTTCATGCGCCAGGCGATGGAGTACACCGAGACCGGCGAGGGACTGGACCGCCTGCAGCGGCTGCTGACCGACCTGCGCCAGACGCACTCGCTGCCCGTCAAGCGCGTCCACGAGCTGCTGGCCTGGGTGCGCGAGGGCGAGTACGACCGCATCATCGGCGGCGAGTACGTCCGCCGCGGCCAAGAGCGACCGGTGCGCGAGGAGGCAGCCGACGCCGCGACGCACTACTCCGACCGCTTCAAGGACCTCTTCAAGGAGGCCGGCGAGCACGTCTCGGGCGCCGGTCAGCAGCTGTCGGACTGGCTGCGCAACCTGCAGGACGAGGACAAGTCCTCCAAGGGCGGCCCCAAGCCCCCCGATTAGCGAGAATGTCGGCGCGATGGACCTCTCCGCGGCCGAGATCCGCGTCCTCGGCTGCCTCCTCGAGAAGCAGCGCACGACGCCTGACGCCTATCCGCTGACGCTCAACGCGCTGCGCGCGGCGTGCAACCAGTCGACGAACCGCGATCCCGTCGTCGCCTACGACGAGGCCACGATCCGCGACGCGATCACGCGCCTGAGCCGCCGCCGCTGGGCGCGCCTGGCCAGCGGCGCCGGCAGCCGCGCATCGAAGTACCGCCACCTGCTCGACGAGTCGCTGACGCGCGCGCCCGACGAGCTCGCGGTGCTCTGCGTGCTCATGCTGCGCGGCGCACAGACGCCGGGTGAGCTGAAGGGGCGCACCGAGCGCCTGCACCCGTTCGCCGACCTCGGCGCGATCCACGCCACGCTCGAGCGGCTGATCGGGCGCGAGCTCGTCGAGCAGCTGCCTCGCCGGCCGGGGCAGAAGGAGGAGCGCTACGCGCATCGGCTGTCCGACGACGAGGCGCCACAGCCGAGCTACGCCGCGCCCGCGCCCGCGTACGCATCCGCGGTGCCGGGCGCACCGGGCGCGCAGCCCGCGGCCGCCGCGCCCACGCCAGCGCCGGTCGTGCGCGCGGCGCCCGGGCGGCCGATGCCGGCCGCACCCGAGCTGCGGCGCGTCGAGCTGCCGCTCGCCGACCGCGTCGCGCGGCTGGAGGACGAGGTCGCGCAGCTGCGCGCGGAGCTGCGCGCGCTACGCGGACGCTAGTGGCGGCGGTGTGCCGCCCCCCACGCGCGCCAAACGCTGACGGCGCCGTCAGGCGCGTTCGAGCAGCGCGACGCACTCGATGTGCGGCGTCTGCGGGAACATGTCGACCGGCGTGACGCGGCGCAGCGCGTAGCCGGCCTCGACGAGCTGGGCGGCGTTGGGCGCGAGCGTCGTCGGGTTGCAGGAGATGTAGACGATCCGCCGTGGCGATGCCTCGATGACGCGCCGCACGATCTTCTGCGACAGGCCCGCGCGCGGCGGGTCGACGACCATGACGTCGGGCCGGCTGGCCTGCTCGACGAGCTCGCGCAGCGCGAGGCGCACGTCGCCCGCGAAGAACTTCGCGTTCTTGATCTCGTTGCGGCGGGCGTTGGAGATCGCGTCGGCGACCGCCTGCTCGACGATCTCCAGGCCCCAGACCTCGCCCGCGCGCGCCGCGAAGCTCAGGCCGACGGTGCCGATGCCGCAGTACAGGTCGTAGACGCGCTCCCAGCCCTTGAGGTCCGCGCGCTGCGCCGCGATCGCGTAGAGCTGCTCGGCCATCTCGGTGTTGGTCTGAAAGAACGCGTGCGGCGAGACCGAGAACCGCAGCCCGCACAGCTGCTCCTGCAGCGACTTGTTGCCGGCGACGATCTCGGTCACGCCGCCCTGCGTCGTCTCGGCCATCGCGTCGGTGCGCGTCCACATGAGCCCCTCGCATGCGACGGCGGCGGCCAGGCTCATGCCGTCCAGCTCGCCCGGTCCGGTCACCAGCCGCACCTGCAGCTCGCCCGTGCGCCGGCCCTCGCGGACGACGAGGTTGCGCAGAAAGCCCGTGTGGGTGCGGCGGTCGAACGCCTCGAGGCCCTGCTCGCGACACCACGCGAGCACCTGGTCGCGGGCGGCGTTCGAGCGCTCCGACGCGAGCATGCAGTCGCTGATCGGCACGATCTCGTGCCAGCTGCCGGGAGCGTGGAAGCCGCAGACGAGCGCGCCGTCGGCGCCTGTGCCGAACGAGTACTCGAGCTTGTTGCGATAGCGCCACTGCTCTACGGCGGGAACGATGTCGTCAAGCTCGTAGCCGTCGAGGTGGCCGATCCGCGTCAGCGCGTCGCCGACCTGCTCGTGCTTGACGGCGAGCTGGCGCTCGTAGGGCAGCACCTGCCACGGCGCGCCGGGATGGTCGGCGACGGGCGCGACGCGGTCGGGGCTCGGCTCGAGCACCTCCAGCGTGCGGGCCTCGGCGTAGGCGCGCTTGCGCTTAGTGACGACCGCGCGGACGCGGTCGCCGGGGATCGCGCCGGCGACGAAGACGACGTAGCCCTCCATCCGCGCGACGCCGTTGCCGCCGTAGGCGAGCGCGTCGACGGTGAGGTCGACCTCGGCGCCCTTCTCGGGGCGGGTGAACGTGGAGGACTCCATCGGTCCAGCATAGGTGGCGCCCGCCGGTCGGCCGACGCAACGCGATTCGGTTCCGCCCGGGTCGAAGCCGAACCGTTGCGCCGCGCTGTCGCGTGGCGCGGCTACTGTCGCCTCAGCCGGGCCCGTCCTCGTCGTCCTGCAGGACGCGCTGTGCGACCGCGAACGCGGCGTTCGCCGCGGGCACGCCGGCGTACACCGCGGTGTGCAGCAGCACCTCCGCGATCTGGGCCTCCGTCAGCCCGTTGGTGCGCGCCGCCCGGACGTGCAGCACAGAAGACCTGTCAAACGCGCCAGCTCTGGGCGTGAGCGCCTTCGGAGGGCCTGCGCTTGTCCTCCGCGCGCGCGTCGAGCACCATCCCGCGATGGTCAACGCGCTCCTCGCTTCCACGCCCGGCGATCGATCCGCCAGGGCATGTCGCCTGCTCGCGGTCGTCGCGTTCGTCGCCTCGGTCGGGTTGGTCTTCATCGCGCCGGCGGCGCCGGCGCGCACGATCCAGCGGCCCGATCTGCTGCGGTACTTCACCGACGCCGGAACGACCGGGACGATGGTCGTCCGCCACGCGGGCCGGCGGCCGCGGACGGTCGTCGTCGGCGCGCGCCGCAGCCATACGCGGTTCCTGCCCTCCTCGACGTTCAAGATCCCCAACTCGCTGCTGGCGATCGACCGCGGTGTGGCGTCCGGCCCCAGCCAGCCCTATCCGGGCCCGAACCCGAACTTCCTCGTGGACGGCAAGCCGTTTCTGCCCGCCGCCTGCGAGGGCGACCTGACGCTCGCGACCGCGTTTGGCTTCTCCTGCATCCCGATCTACCAGCGCATCGCCCGGCAGCTCGGCCGCGCGGTCTACGCGCGCGCCGTGCGGGCGATGGACTACGGCAACCGCCGCGTCGACGGCGCCGCGCTTGACAGCTTCTGGCTCGAGGGCCCGTTCGCCATCTCGGCCCATGAGCAGGTCAGCTTCCTCGAGCGGCTGCGACGCGGCGCGCTGCCGGTCTCGCGGCGCGCCATGCGTGACGTGCGCAGCATGATGGTCCTCGAGCGCGCCGGCGGCGTCGTGCTGCGCGGCAAGACCGGCTACGTGTTCAGCACGTCGCCGAACGTCGGCTGGTGGGTCGGCTGGGTCGCGTCCGGCAGCGAGTCATGGACGTTCGCGCTGAACCTCGACATCACGCGTCCCGAGCACGCGGCCGCGCGCATCGCGATCGGCCGCGCGATCCTCGGCGAGCTCGGCGCGCTCCCCCGCGCGATGGCGGGCGCGGCCCGGCGCGGGCCGGTCGGATAGTCCCTTGCGCTCGATCGCCGCCGCTAGGTCACCGGCGCGCCGATGTGGACGGTGTAGCCGTCGGGATCCGCGACGGACGTGACACGCTCGCCCCACGGCTGGTCTGCGGGCTCGGCGACGACGCGCACGCCCGCTTCGCGCAGGTGCGCCACCGCGGCATCGACGTCGTCGGCGTAGAGCCACAGCGCCGTCGATGCGCTCTGCACCGGCTCCTCGGTGGCGCCCAGCGCCAGCTTCCCGCCGTCGATCGCCAGCGACACGAACTGCGGCTCGCCGTCGGCGGGAAAGACGTACATCACCGCGAACCCCAACAGGTCGCGGTAGAACACCAGCGAGCGCGGGACGTCGGCGACCTGAAGGATCGGGAAGGCATCGCGGAATCCGAGCGGCACTGGCCGCAGTCTGGCAGGCGGGCCACCGCCCGCAGACCCCTACCGCAGCTTGCGCTCGATCGCCGTCAGCACCGACTTGCGGTTGGCGTTGCGGCGCTCGTGGTCGCGCACCTTGCGCAGCTCGGCGGCGTCGAGGTCGCCGAGGCGCTCCCTGACCTGCGCGGCCGTCAGGTCGTCGTAGGCGATGATCGGAAACGCGTGCCCGAGGCCGGCGGCGCGGCGCACGCGATCGACGGCCCGCAGCGCGCGGTCGGTACCGGGCGCGCGGCGCGCGGCGGCACCGACGCTCTTGGCCCGCGCGCGCGCTTCGCGGCGCGTCTGCTTGGCGGAGCGCCCGACGAGGTCCTCGATGTCGGCGAGCGCGTCCTGCGACTGGCGCCGGCCGACCGCGACGAGGTTCTGGACGAGCTCCTCGGCGTCCTCGCGCGTCATGCGGCCGCGCTTGACGGCCTCGTCGACGATCTCCTGCAGCCGGTCGCTCGTGATCACGACGCCCTTGGAGAGCACGTCGCGCAGCGATGTGATCGCCGCCAGCAGCTGGTCCTCGCGGCGCTGGGTGTCACGCTCCTGGGCGCCGTCCGATGCGCCGGCGGAGGCTGACTTCTTCGGCTGCGGCATCGGAGTCTCCTGGCCGGTCGATCTCCCGGAATCGCCACGTTAGTCGACGAGCAGCTGCAGCAACGCTTTCTGCGCGTGGCGGCGGTTCTCCGCCTGGTCCCAGATGCGCTGACGCGGACCGTAGAGCACCTCGGCGGTGATCTCCTCGCCCAGGTGCGCCGGCAGGCAGTGCAGGGCGATCGCGCCGGCCGCCGCGCGGTCCAGGAGCGCATCGTCGAGGCGGTACGGCGCGAGCGCCGCGCGGCGAGCGTCGGCGGTCTCCTCGTCGCCCATGCTGACCCAGACGTCGGCGTAGACGGCGTGCGCCCCCGCGACCGCCTCGGCCGGGTCGCTCGTCAGCAGCGCGCCGGCGCAGTCGCCGGTCAGCTCATAGCCCTCCGGCGACGCCACCGCCACCTCGACGCCGGCGATCGCGCCGACGAGTGCCAGCGACCGCGCGACGTTGTTGCCGTCGCCGACGTAGGCGATCTTCAGGCCCTCCAGGCGACCGAACTCCTCGCGCAGGGTCATGAGGTCGGCGAGCGCCTGACAGGGGTGATGGCCGGCAGTGAGCATGTTGAAGACCGGCACGTCCGACGCCGCCGCGAGCTCCTCGAGCAGCGCGTCGGGACCCGTGCGCAGGCCGATCGCGGCCACGTGGCGCGACAGCACGCGCGCGGTGTCGCCGACGGACTCGCCGCGGGCGAGGTGCAGCTCGTCGCGGCGCAGCACGATCGGCTGGCCGCCGAGCTCGAAGATCCCGGCCTCAAACGACAGCCGCGTGCGCGTCGAGTGCTTCTCGAAGATCAGCGCGACGCTGCGACCCTCGAGCGCGCGCGACGACAGCGGCGCGGCCTTCAGCGCGTCGGCGCGGTCGAGCAACGCGAGCAGCTCGTCACGGTCGAGCTCGGTGCCCGTGAGCAGGTGGCGCGTCAAGTCGGGCAGTCTATGGTGATGGAAGCGCGAAATGCGGGTCCTCACCTGGAACCTCTTCCACGGGCGCGCGCTGCCACCGGCCGGGCGCGACCTGCAGCCGCAGTTCGCCGCCGCCCTCGCGGGCTGGGACTGGGATGTCGCGCTGCTGCAGGAGGTTCCGCCCTGGTGGCCGCCCGCGCTCGCGCGCGCCTGCGAGGCCGAGGCACGCACGGTCCTGACGTCACGCAACGGGCTGCTGGCGGTACGCCGCGCGATCGCGCGGCGCGCCCCGGACCTCATCGGTTCAAACGGCGGCGGCGCGAACGCGATCCTCGTGCGGCGCGTGGCGGGGACGATCGCCGACCATCGCCGCGTGCTGCTGCGCCGCTGGCCCGAGCGGCGCGTCTGCCACGCCGTGGCGCTGGCCGCCGGCGGCATGGCCTGGGTCGCGAACCTCCACGCACAGGTCCATTCGCCGCAGCGTGCGCAGGCCGACATCGAGCGGGCGGCCCGCGTGCTGCTGGCCTGGGCGGGCGACGCACCGGCCCTGCTCGGCGGTGACTTCAACGTCCGCGCCCCGGTCGCGCCGGGCTTCGAGCCGCTCGGCGGCCACGGCGTCGACCACATACTCGGGCGCGGCTTCGTGGCGGCCGGCACGCCCGAGCTGCCCGACCACGCCAACCTCTCCGACCATGCGCCCGTGATCGTCTGCGCGCTGGCGCCTGCGGGCACCCTGTCCGGCTAACCTCGGCCGACCCCCCGAACCCCCCCAGGAGAACCATGTTCCGCATTCCCATGATCGCGCTCGCCGGCATCCTGCTCGCGCTCGTCGTCGCCGGCTGCGGCGACGACGACAAGGAGAGCAACTCCGGCCGCAACGCCGGCGAGAACGGGGCGGCCGTCACGACGAACCCGACGCCCGAGGTTCAGACGAGCACGCAGAGCGAGGCGAAGGAGTCAAACGACGTCGTCAGCGTCGGGATGAAGGACATCAAGTTCGTGCCCGAGAAGATCACCGCGAAGGTCGGGCAGATGATCGTCTGGACCAACAACGAGGACGTCCCGCACAACGTCACCGCGACCGACGGCGAGGACTTCTCCTCTGACACGCTGCAGAAGGACGACACCTACGAGTACACGCCGACGGTCGCCGGCACGATCAAGTACGTCTGCACGATCCACACCGGGCAGAACGGCGAGATCGACGTGACGAAGTAGACCTATGCCAGTGCACCGTTCCCCAGTCCGGACGATGCACTAGGTCGGGCGCAACCCGAAGCCGCGCAGCAGCATGAGCGCGCGCTGGCCGACGGATCCGGGCTTGGGCAGGACGCCGAGCTGGATCGCCGCGTCGTACAGGTCGAAGAACGCCCGGACGCGCCACAGCCGCGTCCGGGCCTCGTCGAGCTCGCAGTAGAAGATCGCCTGCACGACGATCGCCCGGCCGGTCGGGGGCAGCGCCTCGAGCTCGCCGGTGTGCGTCGCCAGCACCCGCACCGGCGCGGCGACGAAGCGCCCGTTGCTCAGCCGCGGGCCGGTGCCCTCGACGCGCGCGTCGGGCGCGGCCGTGCGCAGCAGGGCGGCGTGCGCGGCGAGCGCGGCCGGCCCTTGAAGCGGTCCCTTGAACGTCAGCGGGTCCTCGTAGTGCAGGTCGGGCGCGCAGGTGTCCCCGAGCGCCTGCGCCAGGTCGGCGGCTGACCAGGCGGCCTCGAAGCGCTCGACGAGGCGCCGCGCGGCGGCGCTCATCGCGAGACCGCGCCACGCGGCGGGCCGGCGGCGGCCGCCGAGCGCCGGCCGGCGGTCATTCGGCGAACTCCGCCATCCCCTCCAGCGGGGAGCTCGCTCGTGCGTGCGTGCGGCGCGGGATCCGGCCGGCGTCGCGCGCGAGCACGCCGGCGACGACCGCGTGACGGATCGCGTGCGCCATCGCGACCGGGTCGGTCGCCCGTGAGATCGCGCTCGCGCAGAGCACGGCGTCGCAGCCGAGCTCCATCGCGAGCGCCGCGTCCGAGGCGGTGCCGACGCCGGCGTCGAGGATCACCGGCACGCCCGCAGCCTGCACGATGAGCGACAGGTTCGCCGGGTTGGCGATGCCCTGCCCGCTGCCGATCGGCGAGCCCAGCGGCATGACCGCGGCGCAGCCGACGTCCTCCAGGCGGCGCGCCAGGACCGGGTCGTCGGTCGTGTAGGGCAGCACGACGAAGCCGTCGTCCACGAGCTGCTCGGCGGCGACGAGCAGCTCCGGTGCGTCGGGCAGGAGCGTGCGCTCGTCGCCGATGACCTCGAGCTTGACCCAATCGGTGCCCAGCGCCTCGCGCGCCAGCTGGGCCGTCAGCACGGCGTCGCGGGCGGTGAAGCAGCCGGCGGTGTTCGGCAGCACGTCGACGCCGCTGGCGGTGATGACGTCCAGCAGCGAGCCCTCGGCGCCCGGCTTGATGCGCCGCATCGCGACGGTCACGAGCTCGGTCTCGCTGGCGTCGATCGCCGCGGCGAGCGTCTGCATGCGGGTGAAGCCGCCCGTGCCGAGCAGCAGGCGCGAGGAGAACGTGCGCCCGGCGATGCGCAGCGCCGGCGAGCCCGCGCGCGTCATCCGCCCTGCACCGCCCGCACGATCTCGACCTGCGCGCCGTCCTGCAGCGTGCGCGTGCGCCAGACGCCGCGGCGCGCGACCTCCGCGTTCACCGCGACCGCGATGCCCGCCGTCTCCGGGTCGATCTCGAGCGCCAGCAGGACGTCGCGGATTGTCGGCTCGCCGCCGGCGTCGAGGGGCTCGCCGTTGACGAAGATCACGCCGGCACCCCCGCGAAGCGCGCGGCGGCGAAGGCGGGCGGAACGCCGGCGCCGCGACCCTCCAGCCCGTCGACGACGAGCTCGGCGCTGACCGGCGCGAGCAGGATCCCGTTGCGGTGATGGCCGGTCGCCCAGTGCAGGCCGGCCAGCTCGGTGGCGCGACCGAGCAGCGGCGCGTTGTCGGGCGTGGCCGGCCGCAGGCCCGCCGCCATCTCCTCGACGACGAGCTCGTGCACGCCGGGGACGAGCTCGCCGGCGTCGCGCAGCAGCTCGTACAGGCCGCCGGCCGTCACGGTCGTGTCGAAGCCGCGCTCCTCCATCGTCGCGCCGAGCACGTAGCGCCCGTCGCCGCGCGGGACGAGGTAGCCGCCCTCGAAGCGGACGATCCGCTCGAGCAGGCCCGCGCCGGCGGGATCGCGCAGGCGCAGGATCTGGCCCTTGACGGGGCGCAGCGGGATTCGTGGCAGCCCCGCGATCGTGCCGCTCCAGGCGCCCGCCGCGACGACGATCCGCTGCGCCCGCACGACCTCGCCGCCGGCGAGGACCGCGCCCGTCACGTGCCCGCCGCTGTGCTCGACGCTGCGCACCGCGCTGCCCGTGCGCAGCGTCACGCTCGCACGACGCGCCGCGAGCGCGAGCGCGAGCGCGAGCGCGCGCGGGTCGGCGCAGTGGTCGCCGGGGACGTCGAGCGCGAGGCGAACGGTCGGTGCCAGCGCCGGCTCCAGGCGCCGCGCGGCGCTCGGTAGCAGGCGCCGCACGTCGAGTCCCAGCTCGAGCCGCAGCGCCAGCTCGCGCTCGAGCGCCGCGGCTTCGTCGCGGTCGCGCGCGACCACGAGCGCGCCGCTGTCGCGCAGCCCCGGATCGGCGCCGCCGGCGTCGGTCAGCGCCGCCGCGAACGCCGGCCAGGCGCGTGCGCTGCGCAGGCCGAGCTCGAGCAGCGCCTGCTCGCCGGCGTCGGCCTCGGTGACCGGCGCCAGCATGCCCGCGGCGACGTGCGAGGCGCCGCCACCGAGCTCGCCGCGCTCGAGCACGCAGACCGAGAGGCCGCGCTGCGCGGCGCGCCACGCGATCGCGAGCCCGATGACGCCACCGCCGATGACGGCGACGTCGCTCGTTGCGGTTGGGTCCTGCGGCATGACACCTCGCTTCGCCGGCATGATCCGGATCAGCTGTTGACGGTCGGCGTGGTCGCCCTCTCAGCCCGCGCACACGGGCTCCCGTATGCATCCATCGTAGAGGTCGCCGGGCGTCCGCTCTCGATCAGCGGCCGGCAGCCGGCTCGGCTGTGACTTGCCTTGTCGGCGTCAGTGCGCGAGATTGCCGTCGGTATGGACTCCGGGGGAGGCGGCGTCGGCATCACTGCGCGCGCGGGCGTCGACGACGTGGCGTGGCGCGGCGTGCTCGCGGGTCCGGTGGTGGCGATCATCACGGTGCTCGCGGCGCTGGTCGCGACGCACGAGGCGGGGGTCTCGTTCCGCGATCCCGACAACGTCGGCGCCCGGCGCCTGGCGATCGTGTGCTGCCTGGTCGCGGTGCTTGTGGTGCTCGACATCGTCGTGCGCGCCGCGCGGCGCTCGGGCTCGGCGATCCCCTCGCTGAGCGCCATCCGCAACGTGCGCGGCGAGCGCTGGACGCGGCATCGCGGCGTGGCGGCGATCAGCGCCCTCGTCAGCTTCTACGTCACCTACGTCGCGTACCGCAACCTCAAGAGCGTCGTTCCGCTGCTGCGGCCCGGCGATCTCTTCGACCGCCAGCTTGCCGACCTCGACCGCAGCCTGTTCGGCGGCAGCGACCCCGCGACGCTGCTGCACACCATCCTGGGCACCGGCGTCTCGACGCAGATCCTGTCGACCGTGTACGTCACGTTCGTCTTCTTCCTGCCGCTGTCGCTCGCGATCGCGCTCGTGTTCTCCCCGGACCTGCGCGGGGGCATCTACTACGCCACGGCGCTCTCGATCAACTGGTTGATCGGCGCCGCGAGCTACTTCCTGATCCCGGCGCGCGGGCCGATCTACTTCGCGCCGGGCGACTTCGCGAACCTGCCCGATTCACACGCCTCCCACCTGCAGGGTCTTCTGCTCGACCAGCGCCGGGAGTTCCTCGCCGATCCGTCCGCGCCGGGCGTGGCGCAGAACATCGCGGCCTTCGCCTCGCTGCACTGCTCGTTGCTCTTCACCGCGGCGCTCGCCGCGCACCTGATCGGCCTGGCACCGCGGGTCCGCATCGCGCTGTGGGTCTTGTTCGTCCTCAGCGCCGTCGCCACCGTCCACCTCGGCTGGCACTACGTCCTCGACGACGTCGCGGGCGTCCTGATCGGGCTCGCGGCGCTCGCGATCGCGAAGGTCCTGACCGGCTTTCAGCCGCGCAACGGCCGTGCGCACGCCGCGCGGGCGCGTTCGTCCTGAGCACGTTGCGGCCAGGCCGCCGGCCATCGTCACAATGGCCGTGGATGACCGACCTCGACGACCGCCGCGCCCGGATACGGGAAGCCCGCCTGTACCTCGTCTGCGACCTGCGACCGGGCGGCCGCGCGCTCGAGGACGTGCTCGCCCCGGCGCTGGCGGGCGGCGTCGACGTCGTCCAGCTGCGCGACAAGCGCGCGTCGGCGGAGGAGCTGATCGCCGCGGCGAAGATCGCGCGCCGGCTGTGCGACGAGGCCGGCGCGCTGCTGATCATCAATGACCGCCCCGAGCTCGTGCGGTCGGCGGACGCCGACGGCTGCCACGTCGGTCAGGACGACATGGAGCCCGCGGCCGCGCGCGAGCGCGCAGGCGCCGACGCGCTCGTCGGGCAGTCCACGCACTTTCCCGACGAGGTCGCGGCGGCGGCGGAGGTCGACTACATCGGCGTGGGCCCGGTGTACGCGACGCCGACCAAGCCCGGTCGCCATCCCGTCGGGGTCGAGCTCGTGCGCTTCGCGGCGTTCCATGCGCCTGTGCCGTTCTTCGCGATCGGCGGGATCGACGCCGGCAACGTCGGCGAGGTCGTGACCGCGGGCGCCAACCGGATCGCCGTCGTGCGCGCGATCGCCGAAGCCGCCGATCCGGCGCGCAGCGCTGCGGCGCTGCGCGCCGAGCTGCCGGCCGGGAGCCGGCCGTGAGCGAGCCGCGGCGCAAGCGCAAGCGCTCCGCCTCCGCCGGCGCGGGCGCCGCGCCGCCTGCGCCGCGCCAACCGCGGCAGCAGGAGCCCGCCGACGACCTGCGCCGCGGCTACGCCCGCGGCCGCGCTCGCGACGCCGAGATCCGCGCCTCCCTCCAGCCGCTCGCGCCCGGCGAGCGCCCGCGTGCCGTCACGATCGCCGCGGTCGTCGCCTTCGTCTTCGCGCTGGCGAACGTCGCCGCGGCGTTCACCGGAAAAGACATCTCGACGGCCAGCGGCGATCCGTCGGTCGCGACGGCCGTGACGACCGCCGTGCTGCTGCTCGCCGGCTTTGGCATGCTCGCGCGCCAGTACTGGGCCGTGCTCGGCTTTCAGACGATCCTCGGCATCCAGATCATCTTCTTCTCGCTGTACCTCATCGGCGTGCAGAAGGTCTGGCACGCGATCATCCCGCTCGTCGCGATCGGGCTGCTGGGCTGGCTGTTCTGGAAGCTCGTGCGCCCGATGGCCCAGCTGCAGATGCCCAGCCGCGAGCCGCACGAGCGCCCGCGCTAGTGGGTCGTCCGGGCACAACGTTCCCGGACGCCCACTAGGCCCCCGCCGCACCAGCGTCTACCGTATGTGACGTGGAAGACGATGCAATCCGGGCTCTGGTCACGCGTCTGGCACGTCCGCACCCCTCCGGCGGCAGCGTCATCGAGCGCGCCGCGATCATGGCCGAGGGCAGCGCCTCCAACGACGTGATGACGTGGATCCTCGCGCACGGCGCCGTCGCGGAAGCCGCTGTGGAGCGCAGCTCGACGCGCCAGGGCCTGCACGGGGTCAGCGACTCGGCGCCGCGTACGACGGCGCGGTTCGTGCTCCCCGCCGGCGCACTGGACTGATCGCCAGAACCCGCCAGGCGACTCGATAGGCTCGCTCCCCCATGGCTGAGCGCTCCTACGACTGCATCGTCATCGGCTCCGGCCCGGGCGGCTACGTCGCCGCCATCCGCGCCGCGCAGCTCGGCATGAAGACCGCCGTGGTCGAGTCCGACCTCGTCGGCGGCCGCTGCCTGAACTACGCCTGCATCCCCGCCAAGGCGGTACTGCGCGTGGCCGACGTGCTCGGCGAGATCCGCGAGGCCGGCGACTACGGCATCTCCGTCGACGAGCCGTCCGTCGACTTCGACGCCGTCGCTGAGCGGCGCAAGAAGGTGGTCAAGACGCTCACCGGCGGTGTCGCCGGCCTGCTGAAGAAGAACGGCATCGACGTCATCGAGGGCCACGCCTCCGTCACCGACGACGCCAACGTCAAGGTCGGCGGCAACTTCGACGGCACGGAGATCGCGGCGAAGTTCGTCATCCTCGCGACCGGCTCGGTGAAGAAGCCGCTGCCCGGCACGCAGTTCGGCGGGCGCGTCATCGGCACCGAGGAGGCCTGGGCGCTGGAGCAGCTGCCCGCGACGCTCGCGGTCGTCGGCGCGGGCGCCTCGGGCACCGAGATCGCCTCGGCCTACGCGCGCCTGGGCAGCGACGTCACGCTCTACGAGGGCCTGGACCGCGTGCTGCCGGCCGAGGACGCCGACATCTCGAAGGTCGCCGAGCGCGGCTTCAAGAAGCAGGGGATCAAGGTCCGCACCGGCGTGTTCGTCGAGGACGTGCAGACCGGCGCCGACGGCGTCACGTTCACTGTCGCGGGCGAGCCGCAGTCGGCCGAGTGGCTCGTCATCGCCGCCGGCCGCGCGCCCGACGTCGAAGGCCTCGGCCTCGAGGAGGCCGGCATCGCGCGCGCCGCGACGGGCCTGATCGCCGTCGACGGCGCGCTGCGCACGTCGCTGGCGGGGGTCTACGCGATCGGCGATCTCGTGGCCGGCCCCGCGCTCGCGCACAAGGCCTCCGACGAGGGGATCATCGCCGCCGAGGATGCCGCGGGCATGGAGACCCACCCGCTCGCGCACGTCGACATCCCGCGCGCGACCTTCTGCTATCCGAACGTCGCAAGCTTTGGCCTGACCGAACAGCAGGCGCGCGACGCCGGCCACGACGTCGTCGTCGGCAAGCTCGGCTTCGGCGCCGTCGGCGCGGGAACCGTCTACGGCGATCGCACCGGCCTCGTGAAGATCGTCGGCGACCGCACGTACGGCGAGCTGCTCGGCGGCCACATCGTCGGCACGAAGGCCACCGAGCTGATCCAGGAGCTCGTCAACGTCCGCGCGCTCGAGGGCGGCTACGGCGAGGTCGCGCGCATGGTGCACGGCCACCCGACGCTGTCGGAGGCGGTCATGGAGGCCGCCCGCGACGCCGACGGCTGGCTGATCCACGGCTGACCGCCCTCGCGCCGTGCGCGCCGCCTTCTACTACGACCTCTTCAGCCCCGAGGCGTACCTCGCGGCGGAGCGCATCCTCACCCTGCTGCCGGCGGCGGAGTGGATCCCCGTCCTCGCGGTGCGGCTGCCGGGCGCCGACTCGCTGGAGGGCTTTCGCTGCCAGACCGACCGCGACGCGTTCTGCGATCGCATCGAGCGCCTCGCCGCCCGCCGCGGCCTGCAGGAGGTGCGCTGGCCCGACCCGTTCCCCAGCGACTCGGCGTACGCGATGCGTGTCGCGACGTACGCACGACAGATCGGCCGCGCGGTGGCGTTCTCGCTGGCGGCGTTTCGCCAGGCCTTCGCGGGCGGCCGCGACCTCGGCGTGCCCGACAACGTGCTGATCGCCGCTGCCGCCTGCGAGATGCATCCCCGCGCGGTCGCCAAGGGCGCGCAGCTCGCCTCCGTCACGCGCGCGCTCGACGATGCGACGGCGCTTGCGACGCAGCGCGGCGTGCGCGACGTTCCGGCCGTGTGGCTGCCCGACCGCAGCCGCGATCCAGGACGCGTCTTTCACGGCGACGACGCGCTTGACGATGCGGTGCGGGCGCTGATCGCGTAGCTTCGAGGCATGCGCGCCAACCGCAGCTACCGCCTGCTGCACACCCGCGCCAGCCGCCGCCCGGCGAGCCTGGCACCGGCGCGGATCGACCACCTCGAGGTCGTCGAGGTGGCCTCCGGCGAGGTCGTGCTGTTCTGGGATCTGCCCGCGGTCGACGCCGCGCGCCAGGCGCGGCGGCTGCGCGAGGACCTGTCACAGCTCGACGACGTCGAGTTCCTCTCGCGCTGGGCCGGCTGACGATCTGACCGCCCGGCGTCGTACGAGGCGATGCTGGGCGGTCGATGCACGTCGACGTGCGGTGGATGTATCAGACCGGCGAAGCCCTCACTCTTACGGGCGACAGGACGGGCCGACCCGGCCCACCACCGCCACGCCGATGGCAGTTGCGCCGTTCCGGAGGCAAGCAGATGACCGATGTGCAGTCGCGAGAGCCCGCCACTCGCACCCAGACCACGCCGTCCACGCCGAGCTATGACGTGCGCGGGCTGACCGATCCGGCAAAGTACGACCGGCTCGTCGAGCTCGACGCCACCCACGCATGGTGGCAAGTCGACGGGCCGACCTGCTGGTTGCACCAGCTCAATGGGGTGCGCGTCCCCTACTTCAGGCACATCCTTTCGGGGTTCGCCGGCAAGCGGATCCTCGACGTGGGCTGTGGTGGGGGCATCTTCTCCGAAGCGCTCGCGCGGGAAGGCGCAAGCGTCCTGGGGTTCGACGCCTCACGGCGCTCCCTGGGGGCGGCGATCGAGCACGCCAGACGAGCCGGCCTGGCGATCGACTACCGCGAGGGGTTGGCTGAGACGTTCGAGCCCGAGGAGCAATTCGATGCGGTGATGGCGGTCGACATCCTCGAGCACGTGGAGGACGTCGACCTGGCGTTGGCGATGTGCTCGCGCGCCCTCAAGCAGGGTGGGATCCTCGGCTTTCTCACCCATAACCAGACGCTCGAGGCGTTCGAGCACCTCGTGTGGCAAGGCGAGTACCGGCTCGGGGTCATCCCGAAGGGAACGCACGACTTCCACAAGTTCCTCACGCCCGAGGACCTTGGCGAGCGGATGAGGCGCCGGGGACTGCGGCTCATCGAGACCAGGGGGATCGAGGCCCATCTCGACAATCCCGGGGTGCGACTCGTGTCCTCTACCGGCGTCAGCTATCTGGGCTACGCGGTCAAGCTCTAGCCCTAGCCCTAGCCCTGGCCCTACAGCGCCGCGAGCGCCTCGCGGGCGGCACGCTCGCCCGATCGCACGGCGCCGTCCATGTAGCCGTTCCAGTAGGTGGATGTCTCGGCGCCCGCCCAGTGCAGCCGCGCCACCGGCTCGCGCAGCGCGCGCCCGTACGTCGTCAGCAGCCCCGGCGGCGCGATCCCGACCGGGCAGCCGCGCGTGTAGGACTCCGCCGCCCAGTCGGCCTCCGCGTAGTCGATCGGCTCCAGCGCACGCGCGCCGAACACGCGGGCGAGGCTGCCAAGCGCCGCGCGGCGGCGCTGCTCTGCCGACAGCGTCACGAAGGTGCGTGCCTCGTCGCCGCCGACGAACCCGAGCAGCGCGCCCGGCGTGCCCGACCGCGGCGAGCTGTCGAACGTGATGTTGCACGGGCCGATGTCGGCGATCGAGGCGCCGTTGAGCCCGTCGCCGCGCCAGAACGGCTTCTCGTAGATCGCCTGGATCTTGATGAGGTGTCCCTGCGGCATGCGCTGCGTGAGCCCGTCGCGCAGCGATGGCAGCGCGGGCTCGTACTGGATCCGACCGGCCAGTGCCGGCGCCAGCGCGACGATGACCTGCTTGGCGCGGTTGACGTAGCGGTCGGAGATGACGTCGACGTAGCCGGGTGCCAGCACGATCCGGCGCACGGGCGAGCGCCGGATCACGCGCCGCCCGAGCTGCGCCGCGACGCGCTCGGCGATCTGCTGCGTTCCGCCGGCGATGCGGTCCTGCTGGGCGCCGTTGCGCGTGTTGAAGTTGCGCTCGAACGTGCCGGGCGTGGTCTCGTCGCCTGAGGCGGCGATGTAGAAGAGCACGAACAGCAGCGACAGCTCGCGCGGCTCGGCACCGAAGATCGCGCGGGTGGCCGCCTTGGCGACGTCCATGAAGCGCTTGGCGCCAGTCGAGTTGTGCCGCAGCCAGGTCTCGAGTGACTGGCTGTCCAGCCCGCCCGCGTTGGGCGCGTCCCACGGCGCGGCGACCGGAACCTTGCGCGACAACGCGTTGAGCTGCGGGATCGCCAGCAGCAGGTCGACGAGCAGCCCCGGATCCGGGGGCGCGTTGCCGGTCGGTCCGGTGTCGGCGTACAGCGAGCGCCGGCCGCCCGCGTAGTAGGCGTTGCGGCCCTGGTTGTAGGCGGGGAACGTCTCGATCCCGAGCTCGTCGACGAGCGCGCGGATGCGGTTCTGCGTCGGCCCGATGAACTCCGCGCCGAGGTCGACGACCTCCCCGCCGGCGATCGCACGGTCGAACATCCGCCCGCCGACGCGCTCACGCGCCTCGACGACTGCGACCGAACGGCCGGCCCGCGCGACCTCGCGCGCCGCGACGAGCCCGGCAATCCCACCGCCGACGACGACGACGTCCTGCCGGCGACGGATCCGTGTGCGGGTCGCCTTCCTCGCCTTGCGCCGCGCCGCCTGCGCATCGCCGCCGGCCGCGGCGGCGGCTGCCGCGGCCGCCGCGGTCGCGGCGGCGGCGGCGAAGCCGCGGCGGCTGATGCGTCCCTGGTCGCCCACGGTGGCACGATCCTCGCTGGGCGCCGCTGTTGTCAAACGCCCTCGTTCAATTCGTCGGCATCTGGCGGTCGTGCACGGCCGGTACCCTGGGACGCACGAATGGCAGAACGCGTCGCGCAACCCGCTGAACTGGCGCGCCTTCCCGAGCCTGGCGTCGCCCGTGAATGGCTCGCGGCGATGATGCTCATCCGGCGCTTCGAGGAGCGCGCCGGAGAGATGTACGCGAAGGCCAAGGTCGGTGGCTTCCTGCACCTCGCGATCGGTGAGGAGGCGACGATCGTCGGCTCGACGCGAGCGCTGCGCGAGCAGGACTACCTCATCTCGACGTACCGCTCGCACGGCCACACGCTGGCGCGCGGCTCAGACCCCAACCGCGTGATGGCCGAGCTGTTCGGGCGCGTCGACGGCCTCTGCAAGGGCCGCGGTGGGTCGATGCACATGTTCGACCTCGACAAGCGCTTCATGGGCGGCTACGGGATCGTCGGCGGCAACCTGCCGCTCGCCGCGGGCTTCGCGCTCGCCTCGGACTACCTCGGCCGCGACGAGGTCACGCTCTGCCAGTTCGGCGACGGCGCCTCCAACCAGGGTACGTTCGGCGAGACGATGAACCTCGCCGCGCTCTGGCGGCTGCCGGTCGTCTTCATGGTCACCAACAACCAGTTCGGGATGGGCACGGCGCTCGAGCGCCATTCCGCCGTGACGGATCTCATGCGCAAGGGCGAGGGCTTCGGCGTGCCCGGCATGCGCTGCGACGGCATGGACATCGTCGACACCTACAACGTCACCTCCGAGGCGCTGCGGATCGTCCGCGAGGAACGCCGGCCGGTGCTCGTCGAGGCCGTCACCTACCGCTTCCGGGGCCACTCGATGGCCGATCCCGAGGAGTACCGCACCAAGGAGCAGGTCGACGCGTGGCGCAAGCGCGACCCGCTGGCGGTGTTCGGCGACCAGCTCGTCGCGGCTGGCGTGCTCGACAACGACGAGCGCGCGGCGATGGACCACGAGGCGATCGAACGCGTCGACCGCGCCGTCGCGTTCGCCGACGCCTCGCCGCATCCGTCGCCCAACGACCTCTACGACGACATCTACGTGCTCGGCGACCAGGTGCGCGGCTGGTACTCCGTCGACGAGCGCACGCCGACGCCGCATCGCGGCGAGGACGAGAGCGCGATGGATCGCGCCGACCTGCCGCACGCGGCCGAGCATGCCGGCGGGACGACGCCCAAGCCCGCCGACGACGCGCAGCGCGGCGAGGACTAGTGGACGTGGCACGTACGCACGAGGGCAACCGCTGATGGCCGTCATGCGCTATCGCGAGGCGCTCAACGCCGCCCTGCGCGAGGAGATGCAGCGCGACCCGAACGTCCTGCTCATGGGCGAGGACATCGGCGTCTTCAACGGGGCGTTCAAGGTGACCGCGGGCCTGCTCGACGAGTTCGGCGAGAAGCGCGTGCGCGACACGCCGATCTCCGAGAACACGATCGTCGGCATGGGCGTCGGCGCGGCGATGACCGGCCTGCGGCCCGTCGTCGAGCTCATGACGATCAACTTCTCACTGCTGGCGATGGACCAGATCGTCAACCACGCGGCGTCGATCCGCTACATGTTCGGCGGCCAGGTCAAGGTGCCGATGGTCGTCCGCATGCCGCAGGGCGCCGGCCACCAGCTCGGCCCCACGCACTCGCACTCCTGGGAGGCGCTGTTTCTCCACGTGCCCGGGCTCCTCGTCGCCGCACCGACGACGGCCGCCGACGCCAAGGGCCTGCTGAAGTCCGCGATCCGCGATGACAACCCCGTCGTCTTCATCGAGCACGAGTACCTCTACGGCCAGCGTGGCGAGGTGCCCGACGACGACGACCACACCGTGCGCTTCGGTGAGGCGGCGATCCGCCGCGAGGGCTCCGACGTGACGATCGTCGGGATCTCGCGGATGGCGCTGACCGCCTTCCGCGCGGCGCGGACGCTCAGCGACGAGCACGCCATCGAGGCTGACGTCATCGACCCGCGCACGCTGCGCCCGCTGGACCTCGACACGATCCTCGCGTCGGTCCGCAAGACGAATCGCTGCGTGATCGTCGAGGAGGGCTGGCCGCACGGCGGCGTCGGCGCGAACCTCGCGGCGCTCATCCAGGAGCAGGCCTTCGACGACCTCGACGCGCCGATCCAGCGCGTCACCGGCGCCGACGTGCCCATGCCCTACTCCAAGCCGCTGGAGCAGATCGCCTTCCCGCACGAGCCGCAGGTCGTCGACGCTGTCCTCGCGACGTTCCGGGATCGCGTGTCTTGACCGAGATCGTCATGCCACGCCTGTCGGACTCGATGGAGGAGGGCACGATCCTCAAGTGGCTCAAGGACGACGGCGAGCCGGTCGCGCGCGGCGAGCCGCTGGCCGAGATCGAGACCGACAAGGCGACCCTTACCTACGAGTCTGACGCCGCGGGCGTGCTGACGATCGTCGCGCCGGCCGGGGAGACGCTGCCTATCGGCAGCGTCATCGCGCGGCTGGACGCGGGCAACGGCGCGAGCGCGGCAGCCGCGCCGCCGGCGCCCGGCGAGCCGCCAGCCGCCCAGACGACGCCGCAGGCCGCAGCGCCTGCGCAGCCACCGCCCGCGCCCGAGCCGGGTCCGCAGGCCCCGGCACAGCCGCCGCCGCCCGGGCCGGCCGATCGCGGCGCCCGCGTGAAGGCCTCGCCCGTCGCCCGCCGCCTCGCGCGCGAGCACGGCGTCGACCTGCACCGGGTCACCGGCACGGGCCCCGGCGGGCGGATCGTCAAGGACGACGTCGAACAGGCCGCCAAGGCGCCGCCGCTCCCCACGGAGCCCGCCGCGACCACACCCCAGCCCCAGCCGGCAGTGCCTGCCGCACCGCCGCCGCCCTCACCGCCGCCCGCCCCGGCCGCGGCGGTCTCCGCGACCGGCACCGCCAAGGGCGACGTCACGATCCAGGAGCTCACGCGCAGCCAGGGCCTGATCGCGCGCCGGATGGCCGAGTCGCGCGCGACGATCCCGTCGTTCGAGTTGCGCACGGAGATCGACATGGACGCGGCCGTGGCGCTGCGCGGCGAGCTCAAGGCGCTGGGCGGCGACGTGCCGTCCTACAACGACATGGTGGTCAAGGCCTGCGCGCTGGCGCTGCGCGAGTTCCCACGCGCGAACGGCAGCTACCGCGACGCCCGCTTCGAGCTCTACAGCCGCGTCAACATCGGCGTCGCCGTGGCGGCGGCCGACTCGCTCGTCGTCCCCACGGTGTTCGACGCCGACCGCAAGTCGCTGCGCGAGATCGCGCGCGACACCCGCGCCCTCGCCGAGCGCGTCCGCGCCGGCGCGATCACGCCGCCCGAGCTCAGCGGCGGGACGTTCACGGTCTCGAACCTCGGCATGTACGGCGTGACCGACTTCACGGCGGTGATCAACCCGCCGCAGGCGGCGATCCTCGCCGTCGGCGCCCTGGCACCGCGGGCGGTCGTCGGCGACGACGGCGAGCTCGTCGCCCGCAACACGATGAACGTCACGCTGGCCTGCGACCACCGCATCCTCTACGGTGCCGACGCCGCGCAGTTCCTCGCGCGCATCCGCGCGCTGCTCGAGCGCCCGCTGGCGCTCGCGTTCTAGGTACGCGTGGCCGGAAGACGCGTGTACTAGCGACTACCGCTTCGGCAGCAGCGCGTCGAGCGTGTTGCCCAGCCCGTCGGTCGTGCGGCGCACGACGTCAGCGACGAGGTTGAGCACCTGCTGCACGGCGGAGCTGACAGGGAGAGCCAGCGGCTGCGTGGCTTCCGCGAGCGCCGTGCCGGTGTCCTGCACCGTGGCGCTGAGCGAGTTGCCGATCTGGCGGACGTGGTCGCCGGTCCTGGGTGGCGCGACGGGTGCGGGAGGCGCCGCGGCAGCGGGTGGCGCCGGCGGAGCGATCGGGGCCGGCATGGAGGCCGCACCGCCCGTGGAGGCGCTGGTGCTGGGCCGCGGGCGGATGCGACGGGCGCGCGGGCCGGCCGTGTCCGAGCTGCGACCGTCGCTGCGCGCGGGCCTGGGCCTGGGCCTGGGCGCGGGCGCGGGCGCCACGATCGCCGCGCGGCGGGTCGTGACCGTCCGGTCGCCGGCGGCGTCGGAGAGCTGCGGTTCGGCGAAGACGAGGGGCGGGCGGGCGGGGCTCGGGGCGAGCGGCCCGGACCAGCCACCGAACGCGAACACGACGCTGAGCGCGAGCAGCGACAGTGCGGCCGCGACCACGAGCGCGATGCTGGCGCCGAGGGACGCGATGAGTGTCCTGGGTCCCGCCATCCTTACACCTCATATCGGCACGTCGATGCGCTACCTGAAGACCCCGCGAGGATTTTGCGAGGCGTTCGATTCGCGGCTCTCGTCGCGCTTGACCCGCGGCGGGCTGTGCGACGTGTCGACGATCAGGCAGAGCCAGCGTTTCGGGTCGGGCCCGGGCACGCACGTGCGGTACAGGTCGGTGTCGACCGTGATCGAATCGGCGAAGTCCACGTGCGCGCGCGCGAAGTCGTCGGCGTTGGCCTCGACCCACAGCCGCACGGCTCGGGACTGCTCGGCGAACGCCGCGCGGTCGACGGCGAGCTCGGGGCGGTGCACGAGCCCCGCGGCCACGAGCGCCGCGCCGACGACGGCCAGCGCGCCGAGGCCCGCGTAGTTGTCTGCCACGACCTTCGGCAGGTCGCCGCGGACGCGCCGCAGCACGACCCCGCCGATGGTGCCGAGCGCCGCGATCGCGACGACGTTCAGACAGCCGGCAAGCAGCAGCCCGGCGACGAAGCCGCTGCCCTCGCCGGCGATCGGCAGCCAGTGCAGCAGGCCGACCTCGAGCACCGTGACCACGACGAACGCCGGCCACAGCCACGCGCCGCGCAGACGCCAGCGCAGACGCCGCATCCCGTCCTGACGCCGTTGCCGCCCGCCCTCCGCCATGTCACGCAGCGTACGTACCCAGTACCCTCGGCGATGACGGTTCGCATCCCGCGCGGAGATCCCGACCGGACAGCGAAAAGACGAGGCGGCGATCCCGGCTCGACTGCCCAGAGCGAAAGGCGATGATGGCGACCAGCAGCACGGATGTTCCAATCGGTCCCAGCAGCCGCGCCCAGGAGAACCCGTCCGCGTATCTGACGGTGGACGATAGGGTCGGCTTGCTGCGCGCGATGCTCCTCATGCGCGCGATCGAGGAGCGCGCGATGAACCTGTACCGCCAGGGCAAGGTGCCCGGCTCGTTCTATGACGGCTTCGGCCAGGAGGCCGTGTCAGTGGGCGCGACCTGGGCGATGGCGGCCGCCGATCGTCTGTGCGTCCTGCATCGCGATCTCGGCGCGCACCTCGTCCGCGGTGTGCAGCCGGCGACGATCCTCAGCCAGTACATGGGTCGCGAGGCCGGGATCACGAGCGGCCGCGACGGCAACGTGCACTTCGGTGACCATCGCACGGGCTGCGTCGGCATGGTCTCGATGCTGCCCGACATGATGCTCGTCGCGGCGGGCATGGCGATGGCCTTCAAGCTGCGCGGCGAGCAGCGCTGCGCGCTCACGTGGTTCGGCGACGGGTCGACGTCGCGCGGCGACTTTCATGAGGCGATGAACTGGGCCGGGGTTCAGCACCTGCCGGTCATCTTCATCCTGGAGAACAACCAGTTCGCCTACTCGACGCCGATCAAGCAGCAGTTCGCCGTCAATCCCGTCGAGCGCGCCGCCACCTACGGCTTTCCCGGCGTGTCGGTCGACGGCAACGACGTCGAGGCGATGTTCGAGGCCACGCGCATCGCGCGCGAGCGCGCGATCGGTGGCGGCGGGCCGACGCTCATCGAGGCCGTCACGATGCGGATGCACGGCCACGGCGCGCACGATGACATGAAGTACGTGCCCACGACGCTGGTCGAGGAGTGGCGCCAGAAGGACCCGATCGACCGCCAGAGCACGCGCCTGAAGGAGCTCGGCATCGATGTGGATGCGCTGCGCCAGGAGGTCCGCGCCGAGGTCGACGCCGCGGCGAAGACCGCGCTCGCCGGCCCGATGCCCGACCCCTCGACCGCGACCGACCGCCTCTTTCATCCCCGCGACGCCGACGAGATCCTGCTCGGTGATGGCGCCGCGCCCTGGAGCGGGTTCGGCTCATGACTGCGCGCCATGGCCGCCCCGTCGGCGCTGCGATCTCGCAAGGCAGGTCCTCGCGATGACGGAGATGACCTATCTGCGCGCGATCTCCGACGGGCTGCGCACCGAGATGCGCCAGGACGACCGCGTCCTGCTGATGGGCGAGGACATCGGCGTCTACGGCGGCGCGTTCAAGGTGACCGACGGCTTCATCGAGGAGTTCGGGGCCGATCGCGTGATGGACACGCCGCTGGCCGAGTCGGGCATTGTCGGCACGGCTGTCGGGGCCGCCGTCGTCGGGCTGCGTCCGGTCTGCGAGATGCAGTTCGCCGACTTCGTCTCCTGTGGCTTTGACCAGATCATCAACGTCGCGGGCAAGATGCTCTACCGCCAGGGACTGCCGGTGAACATCACCGTGCGCCTACCCAGCGGTGGCGGCTTCTCCGGCGGTCCGTTTCACTCGCAGAACCCGGAGGCCTGGTTCATGCACTCACCGGGGCTGAAGGTCGTCGCGCCGAGCACGGCCGAGGACGCCAAGGGACTGATCATCGCGAGCATCCGCGACCCCAACCCGGTCATCTACATGGAGCACAAGAACCTCTACCGGCGCGAGAAGGGCGAGGTGCCGGAGGGCTCCTACGAGACGCCGTTCAAGGCGCGCGTGGCGCGCGAGGGCGACGACCTCGTGGTCATCACGTACGGGGCGATGGTGCACACCGCGCTGGAGGCGACCGCCGACCTCGACGGTGCCTCGGTCATGGTGCTCGACCTGCGCTCGCTCGTCCCGCTCGACGAGGAGGCGATCCTCGGTGCCGTGCACCACTGCTCGAAGGTCGTCGTCGTAGACGAGGCCAACCAGACCTGTGCCGCCGGCGCCCAGGTGTCGGCGCTGATCGCCGAGCGGGGCTTCGAGGATCTCGACGGGCCGGTCCTGCGCGTCGCCTCGCCGGACGTGCCGATCCCGTTCTCGCCGCCGCTGGAGGCGGCCGTCCTGCCGTCCGTCGAGCGCGTGAGGGAGGCCTGCCGTCAGCTCCTCGAGTACTGATCCGGCGACCGTCGTCGACGTCACGATGCCGCAGATGGGGGTCTCCGTCGCCGAGGGGACGGTCGTCGACTGGCGCAAGCAGCGCGGCGACTGGGTCGAGGCCGACGAGACGATCTGCGAGATCTCGACGGACAAGATCGACACCGAGGTTCCGTCGCCGGCCAGCGGCCGGCTGATCGAGGTGCTCGTCCAGGTCGGCGTGACGGTCGATGTCGGCACGACGCTCGCGCGGATCGCCACCGACGCCCGGCCGGGCGAGCCGCACAGCTCCGAGAACGACCGGCCGACCGCGCTCACCCGTACCGCCGACGCGCCACCGCCACCGCCGGTCGCGGCGCCACCGCCCGCGCACGACCCGCCGCGGGCGCCGGCCGCCCGTGGCTCGGCCGCACGCCGCTACTCCCCGGTGGTGCAGCGCATCGCCGACGAGCACGGCGTCGATCTCGACGAGGTCGAGGGCAGCGGTCGCGATGGACGCGTGCAGAAGAAGGACGTCATGGCGCACGTGCAGGCGCGCGGCGGCGCCCCGCCGCCCGACGAGCCGACGATGCACATCGAGAGCCCGTACCGGCCCGGCGCGGGTGCGTCGCTAAGCGGTCCGTACACGCCGCCCGAGGGGCGGCCGCTGTCGCGCATGCGCCAGTCGATCGGCGAGCACATGAAGCGCTCGCTGCAGACGGCGGCGACCTGCACGACGTGGATCGAGGTCGACGTCTCGCGGATCGAGATCGCCCGCCGCCAGCTCGGCATCACCGCGCTGCCGCTCATCGCGCGCTGCACGATCGGCGCGCTCGTCGAGTACCCGCTGCTCAACGCCTGGCTCGAGGACGATACGCACACCGTGCACGAGCAGGTCAACCTCGGCATCGCCGTGGCGCTCGGCGAGGACGGGTTGATCGTGCCCGTGGTACGCGGCGCACAGGACCTCTCGCCCGAAGGGCTGTCACGGCGCATCCGGGATCTCGCGCGCCGCGCCCGTGCACGCCAGCTCAGCCCCGACGACGTCCGCGGCGCGACGTTCACGATCACCAACCCCGGCCAGTTCGGCTCGATGATGGCGACGCCCGTCATCTCCCAGCCGCAGGTGGCGATCCTCGACGTCGAGGCGATCGTCAAGCGCCCCGTCGTCGTCACCGACGCGTTCGGCGAGGACGCCATCGCGATCCGCCCGATGGTCATCCTCGGGCTGTCCTGGGATCACCGCGCGCTCGACGGCGCGATCGCCGCGCGGTTCCTCGCAAGCGTCAAGAAGCGCGTGGAGAGCTACGAGGCCTGAGCGCGGGCGGCCGCCTCAGAGGTTGGCGTACTGCTCGAAGAAGTACCGCGTCGCCGGGATCAGCAGGATGTCCTGCTCGGCGCCCTCGGGACGCAGCGCGACGTCGACGCGCGCGCCGATGATGTACCCGCGCAGGTGATGTCCGGCCTTCTCCTGCCAGCGCGTCAGCGCCTGGGGCGCCGTCATCTCGAGGTCGGGATCGTCGGTCAGCACGCCGACAATGCTCTTCGTGCAGCGCTTGCACTCGTACAGCGTGACCAGACTCTCCTCGTCGAGCGTCATCTCGTCCAGCCGCTGCTCGGTCCCGCAGGAGCACGTCAGCAGGAAGTCGTGATCGGTCGTCTCGGGCCGGCCGGCGTCGCGAAAGGGGTCCGCGTAGCGCATCGCCGCGCCAGCCTATCCGCAACGCACCGGAAATACGAAGGTCGCGCCGGGAGGAAGATCGGCGCGCCCTTCGGGGCACGGCTTCGAGAGAGAGGGCGCAGCCGCCAGGCCGGCGAAGCGGGAGGAGAGGCCGACCTGGCGGGATGCGTGCGGTGAGTGGCTCGACCATCCTGCCCATCAGCCATTCAGATGTCCAATACGCGTGTCCTCTGAGACTCATAAGCTCTGCGTATGGAACTGCGGCAGCTGCGCTATCTCGTCGCGCTCGCTGACGAGCGTCATTTCACGCGGGCCGCCGCCCGCGAGCACATCGCCCAGCCCGCCCTCTCACAGCAGATCCGGCGCTTGGAGGCCGAGGTCGGCCTGACGCTCGTCGAGCGCACGACGCGCCGCGTCGCGCTGACCGACGCCGGCGAGCTGCTCGTCGCTCGCGCCCGGCGGATCCTCTCCGAGCTCCACGACGCGCAGGCCGAGCTCAGCACGCTGGCCGGTGTCAAGGGCGGGCGCCTCGCCGTCGGCGCGCTGCACACGATGGGACCGCTCGACCTCTCGCTGCTACTGACGTCCTTTCACCGCAACCATCCCGCCGTCGAGCTGACCGTGCGCGAGCAATCCAGCGAGGAGCTCGCCGAGATGCTGCGCGACGACGTCATCGACCTCGCGTTCCTGTCGGTGACCGAGCGCATCCAGAGCCACGGCCTCGAGCTGCACCACCTCGTCAGCGAGGAGCTCGTCGCCGTGCTGCCCAAGCAGCACGCGCTCGCCGGCCGCGACAGCGTCGATCTGATCGAGCTGGCGGGCGACCCGTTCTTCAGCTTCCGGGCCGGCTCGCGCCTGCGCGAGCTGCTGGACTCCGCCGCCGCCGGGGCGGGCTTCGAGCCGCGCATCGCGCTTGAGTCCAACGAGAGCCGGCGGATTCGCAGCCTCGTCTCCGGCGGCCTCGGCGTCGCGATCCTGCCACGTTCGGACGCCGAGGGACAGGGCGCGCCGGTCGCCGTGGCGCGCCTCGTCAAGCCCGCGCTGACGCGCGACGTCACGCTCGCCTCACGCGCCAAGCGCCACCACTCGCCCGCCGCGCAGGCCTTCCTCGCGCTGACGCTGCGGGTGTTAGACACGACGCGGCGGCATGCGATCATCGACGCATGACCGGCGCCCGTGAGCTCTGGGTCTGCGACCTGCCGACAATCGAGTACCGCGAGGCGCTCGCCCTGCAGGAGCGCGTCCGCGCGGTGCGCCAGCAGGACCTGATCTGCGACACGCTGCTGCTGCTCGAGCACCCGCCCGTCTACACCCGCGGCCGGCGATCGGACGCGCGCGAGCTGCCGCTGGGCGAGGACTGGTACCGCCGCCAGGGCATCGACATCGTCGACACCGACCGCGGCGGCAAGCTGACCTACCACGGCCCTGGCCAGCTCGTCGGCTATCCGATCATGCGCATCGACGACGTCATCGCCTACCTGCGCACGATGGAGCATGCGATCGTGGCGGCGCTCGCCGACGCCGGCATCGGCGCCCACGCGCGTCCCGACGACGGCCCCGACTTCACCGGCGTCTGGACCGCCGCAGACCGCAAGATCGCCTCGATCGGCGTGCACGTCGCGCGCGGGGTCACGACGCACGGCTTCGCGATCAACGTCCACAACGACCTGCAGCCGTTCGGCTGGGTCGTCGCCTGCGGCCTCGACGACGTGCGGATGACCTCGGTCGTCGAGGAGACCGGCGCGAACGCCGGGACGCTGGCGCTGCCCGCGATGCGGGCAAGCATGGCGACGCACTTCGCCGCAGCCTTCGGTCTGACGGTGAGAAGCGTGCCGCTCGAGCGCGTGGACGCCGCCGCCGCGCCCGCATGAGCCGCCTCTCCGCCGCCGTGCGCGTGCGCGCCGCCAGCGCGCGCCACCGCGGCAGCGCCGTCCGCTGCCCGCTGTGCGCCAACGGCTTCGATCGCTTCAAGGACGACTGGAACCGGCCCAACGCGCTGTGCTGGCGCTGCGGGTCGCACGAGCGCCACCGCGCGCAGTGGCTGCTCTTCGAGCGCCGTCCCGAGCTGCTGCGCGACGCCGGCTCGCTGCTGCACCTCTCGCCGGAGTGGTGCCTGCGCGAGCACCTCGCACGGCTGCCCGGACTGCGCTACGTGACGACCGACCTCGATCCGTCGCAGGACGCCGACCTGCGCCTCGACGTCACGGCGCTCGACCTGCCCGACGGCGCCTTCGACGCCGTCATCTGCTCGCACGTGCTCGAACACGTGGCCGACGACGGCGGCGCGATGCGCGAGCTGCACCGCGTGACGGCGCCCGGCGGCTGGTGCCTCGTCATGGTCCCGCTCGCGCTCGACCGCGCGACGACGTACGAGGACGCCGCGATCACGGCGCCGGCGGACCGCCGGCGCGAGTTCCTGCAAGCCGACCACGTGCGCCTCTACGCGCCCGACATCGCCGGGCGCCTGCGCGCGGCCGGCTTCGCGGTCGAGGTGGTCGACCTGCACGCCGAGCTGGGCCCGGACGGCGCGGCGCGTCACGGCCTGCTGGCCTCGGACCTGATCATGCTCTGTCGTCCAGGAGGCGCCGACGGAGGAGGGCGATCTCGCGCCCGCTAGCGTGTAGGACAGCCATGGCCACCGACGAACGCAGGCACTCCACACGCTCGCGCGCCAACCCGGGCGGGATGGACGTCCTCAGCGTCCTCGGCCCCGACGTGCGGCCCATGCGCGAGCGCAAGCCGCCGTGGTTCAAGGTGCCGGCGCCGGGCGGCGCGCGCTACCGCGAGCTGACGCAGCTCATCAAGGACGAGAACCTCCACACGGTCTGCCAGGAGGCCGCGTGCCCGAACGTCGGCGAGTGCTGGGAGCGCGGCACGGCGACGTTCATGATCCTCGGCGACACCTGCACGCGACGCTGCGGCTTCTGCAACGTGCGCACCGGCAAGCCGACCTGGAACGATCCGCTCGAGCCGGCCCGCGTCGCGCGCTCGATCGCGCAGATGGGGCTGCGCCACGCCGTGATCACGTCGGTCGACCGCGACGACCTGCCCGACTACGGCGCTTCCGCGTTCGTCGGCGTCATCCGCCAGATCCGCCGCCAGGCGCCGCGCTGCAAGGTCGAGGTGCTGACGCCGGACTTCCGCGGCCAGGAGATGCCGCTCGCGAAGGTCATCGCCGAGCGGCCCGACGTCTTCAACCACAACGTCGAAGTCGTGCCGCGGCTGTATCCCGTCGCGCGGCGCGGGTCGCGCTTCGAGCGCTCCTGCCGGGTTCTGCGCAACGCCAAGGAGATGGGCGGCGACGAGGTCACCACGAAGTCGGGGCTGATGGTCGGCCTCGGGGAGACGCATGACGAGATGGTGCAGACGTTCGCGATCCTGCGCGAGCACGGCGTGCAGGTCCTGACCGTCGGCCAGTACCTGCGCCCGACCGAGCGCCACCTGCCCGTCGTGCGCTACTGGCATCCCGACGAGTTCAAGGCGCTCGAGGAGGCGGCCTACGCGCTGGGCTTCGACCACATAGCCGCCGGACCGCTCGTGCGCTCCAGCTACCACGCCGACCAGCACATCGCGCAGGACGAGCCCGGCAGCGGACCGCTCGCAGCAACCGCCCCTTGACTTTCAGATACCGTCGGTATCAAACTAGCGACAGTATGGACCGAAGCGTTCGGTCCTCCACGGAGAGAGGGGAATTCGGGTGGCACACAAGGTCAAGCTGTACGGCTTCACGGGGTCCAATTCGGTCTACACCGGCCGGCTCATGCTCGAGCACAAGGGCGTGGACTACAAGTTCGTCAAGCTGCCGCCCGCGGCGCACGCGCCGATGATGCTCATGCTGGGCTTTGACACGATGAGCGTCCCGGCGATCAAGGTCGACGGCGAGCGCGTGCAGGGAACGCGCTGGATCTCCCGGGCGCTCGACGAGCGCTACCCCGACAAGCCGCTGTTTCCCGCCGACCCCGAGGCGCGCCGCGCCGTCGAGGAGGCCGAGCGCTGGGGCGAGGGGCTGCAGAACGCGACGCGGCGGATCTTCTACTGCGCAAGCCGCCGCGACCGCAAGGCCTTCATGAGCGTCCTGGGCTCCGGCCGCGGGCCGGTCCGGCGCACGCTGATACGCATGTTCGCCCCCGTGATCATCAGGCTCGCCACCGGCGTGCACCGTGCGTCCGATGCCGCCGGGCGTGAGGACATCGAGCTGCTGCCCGAGCGCCTGGACCAGATCGACGCGTGGATCGACGCTGGCGTGCTCGGCGGCGAGGAGCCCAACGCGGCCGACTTCCAGATCGCCGTCAACGTCTCGGGGCTCCTGCTGTCCGACGACCTCAGGCCGTTCGTCGAGGGTCGCCCGGCCGAGCAGCTGGCACGCCGCGTGGCGCCCGACTACGTGGGCCACCTGGGGCCGGTCGTGCCCGACGAGTGGATGGCCGCGCTGCGCGCCGCCAGCGCCCGCACCACGGCGGGGGCGCGGACGTGAACGCGCACGCGAACGCCCACACGTCCGGCTCGTCGCTGCTGCGGCCGGAGCGCGATTGACGGTGGCAGGCGGGCGGCCGACGCGCGCGCAACGCAGCGCCCAGACGCGCGCCGAGCTGCTCGCGGCCGCGGAGCGGCGCTTCTTCGTCCACGGCTACCACGGCACGACGCTTGACGACATCGCCGACGAGGCGGGCTACACGAAGGGCGCGGTCTACTCGACGTTCAAGAGCAAGGCGGGGCTCTTCCTCGCGCTCTTTGACCGCGTCACGGCACGCCGGCTCGAGGAGCTGCGTGCGCTGCTCGCTCCGCACGAGGACGACGAATCTCGCTTCCTGGCGCTCGCCAAGCACCCGGTCGACGAGCGCAACACCCAGTTCCTCCTGCTGGCGATCGAGTTCTGGACGCACGCCGCCCGCGAGCCCGCGGTGCTCGAGGAGTTCTCGGCGCGCTACCGGCAGTTCCGCGCGGCGCTGGCCGAGCTGGGCCCGCAGAACAGCGCGCTCGGCAGCGATCGCTGGGCGATCGTGACGCTGGCGCTCGCCAACGGCCTCGCGCTCGAGCGGCTGATCGATCCGGCCGGGGTGCCCGGCGACCTGCTGGGCGTCGTGCAGACACGGATCGCCCGACGCTGATCGCCCGCATTCGCCGCGCTGAACCGTCGCCGCGGGTAGGGTCCGCCGAGCCGTGTTCCCGCTCAAGGACAACATCCCGACCGATCGCACGCCGTGGGTGACCATCGCGTTCATCGCGATCAACGTGCTCGCGTACTTCCTGCTGCAGCGCGGCGGCATCCTCAGCGGCCCCAGCGACAGCAGCGTCGTCGAGTACGGCGCGATCCCCTACGAGATCGCGCATCCGGGCCAGGAGTGCGGGATCGCGCTCGGTCAGATCGTCTGCGAGGGCCAGCCCGGGGTGGCGGGCTCGGCGCCCGACCAGCCGCCCACGATCCTGACCATCTTCACGTCGATGTTCATGCACGGCAGCATCCTGCACCTCGGCGGCAACATGCTGTTTCTGTGGATCTTCGGCAACAACGTCGAGGACGCGATGGGCCACGCGCGGTTCGTCGCCTTCTATCTGCTCGGCGGCATCGCCGCGCTGCTGGCCCAGACCTTGATCGACGTCAACGCCGCCGTGCCGACGGTCGGAGCCTCCGGCGCCGTCGCCGCCGTGCTGGGCGGCTACATCCTGCTGTATCCGCACGCGCGCGTCGTGACGGTCATCTTCATCGTCTTCTTCTTCACGATCCTCGAGCTGCCGGCGATCCTCGTCCTCGGCCTCTGGTTCCTGCAGCAGGTCGCATTCGGCTACTTCAACCTCGCCAACCCGACGGGCGGTGGCGGCGGCGTGGCCTACTTCGCCCACATCGGCGGCTTCATCTTCGGCCTCGCCGCGATCAAGCTGCTCGCCAACCGCCAGAAGGACTACACGGTCCCGCCGAAGTACCCCGTGTATTAGTGGTCGGGACCGACCGCGGGTGACCGCGCGCACCGCAATCCTCGCTGCGGCGCTGCTGTTCATCGGGCTTCTGGCAGCGCTCACCGTCTACGTCTGCGTGACCTCCGGCATCAGCGTCCTGACGCCGCTCGCGCTGCTCGTGCTGGGCATGTTCGCCAGCGGCATCGTCGGCGCACTGCGCCACCCGCCGCCAGGCGACTGATGCGCTACGTTTGCACGCAGGATCGACATGAAGGCTGCCCGTGACCGTTTCTCCTGACCGCAAGCCCGTCGCGGTCGCCGACCTCAGCGAGGCGATCGACGTCGTCCGCGCGAGCGGGCTGCGCCTGACCTCCGCGCGCCGTCTCGTGCTCGAAGCGCTGCTCGCCGCGCGCGCGCCGATCTCGGCGGAGGACATCGCCGACGGCCTCGGCGGCACGATGACCCAGTCCGACATCGCCTCGGTGTACCGCAACCTCGAGACGCTCGGCGAGCTCGGGCTCGTGCGCCACTTCCACGCCGGCCACGGCCCCGGGCGCTACGTGCTCGAGGGCCTGGGCGACCGCGAGTACCTCGCCTGCGAGTCGTGCGGCGCCCTGGAGTCCGTCGAGCCGGCGGCGCTCGACGGCGTCCGTGACGCCGTCCGTGACCTGTCGGGCTTCGAGGCCCGGTTCTCGCACTTCCCGATCGTCGGGCTATGCGCGGGCTGCGCGCAGAAGCGCGCCGCCGCGGCCCCGCGCGGGCGCGTATCAGCCAGCGGCTGAGCGGGCGTCAGCGCGCTGCGAGCGGCGACTGCGCCGTGATCGCCGCCGCGCGCCGGCGGCCCGTCACGCCGGTTGCGATGAAGACGGCCGCGAACAGCGCCGCCGCGACGAGCACGATCGTCGGGCCCGACTGCACGTCCAGCTGGTAGCTGAGGTTCATCCCGACGAAGCCGCACACGGCGCCGATTCCCGTGGCGAGCTGCAGCATCCGCGCGAACGAGTTGGTCAGCATCCGCGCGATCGAGGCCGGGATCACCAGCACCGCCGCGACGAGCGTCACCCCGAGCACCTGCATCGTCGCGAGGATCGAACAGGCGAGCACCACGGTCAGCAGCGCATCCATCCGCGCGGTGTTGACGCCCGCGACATCGGCCACGTCGGGGTCGAAGGTCGTGAACAGCAGCGCGCGGTAGCGCAGGAAGATCAGTGCGAAGGCCAGGATGCAGACGACGAAGATCGCGATCACGTCGTCGGTCCCGACGCCGAGGATGCTGCCGAACAGCGCCGCGTCGAAGCTGCGGCCGGTCGTCCCGAACAGCGCGAACAGCGCAAGCCCGAGCGCGAAGGATGCCGTCGTGATCACGCCGATCGCCGCGTCGGAGCCGATCACGCGCCGCCGCGTCACGGTGTTGATCATGAGCGCCGAGGCGATCCCCCAGGCACCGGCGCCGAGCAGGAAGTTCACGCCCAGCAGCGAGCTTGCGGCAAAGCCGCCGAACAGCGCGTGCGAGAGCCCGTGGCCGATGTAGCTCATGCCCTTCAGGACGACGTAGACGCCGATCGCCCCGCAGAGCGCACCCGCCATCGTCGCCACGAGCAGCCCGTTGCGGAAGAACTCGAAGTCGAAGGGACGCAGCAGCTCGCCGATCACGCGCGGCTCCCCGCGTGCTGTCGCGCATGCGCGCGGCGGTAGCTGTCGACGACGACCGGCATCCCGCTGTGCTCGAGCACCTCCATGCTCGCGCCGTAGGTGCGCTCCAGCACGTCCGGGCTGAGCACCTCGTGCGGCGCGCCGTCGGCGATGACCCGGCGGTTGAGGCAGACGATGCGCGGCAGGTGGGCGGCGATCCCGTTGAGGTCGTGCGTCGTCAGCACGATCGCCAGGCCGCGCGCGTTGAGGTCGTCGAGCAGGTGCAGGATCTCGTGGCGCAGCCGCACGTCAACGCCGGAGGTCGGTTCGTCCATGAGCAGCAGCTCCGGCTCGCCGAACAGCGCGCGGGCGATGAAGACGCGCTGCTGCTGGCCTCCCGACAGCTCGCGGATGTGGCGGTCGGCGAGGTCGCCGATGTCCAGGCGGCCGAGCACGTCGGCGACCTGCGCGTGCTCGGCGCGACTGGCCCACGGCAGCCGGCGGCCGGTGACGCGTGACATGAGCACGCATTCGCGGACGGTCACCGGAAAGCTCCAGTTGATCGTTTCGACCTGCGGGACGTACGCCATCCGCAGGCCACCGCGGCGCGTCACCGTGCCATGCGCCGCAGGCATGCTGCCCGCCAGCACGCGTAGCGCCGTCGTCTTGCCGGCGCCCGACGGTCCGACGATGCCCACGAACTCGCGGTCGCCGATCGTGAGGTCCACGTCGACGAGGACCGCGTCGTCGACGTAGCCGCACGTGACAGCGCTCAGCGCGAGCAGCTTGCTCATTGCGGATATGAGGCCGTGTCGGGAGCGACGTCCGCGGGCTCGAAGGCCTTCAGGGCGCTGGCGTCGCCGCCCATCGCCTCGGTCATCGTCACGTAGTCGAAGTGCATGAGGCCCATCCAGGAGTGCTCGGGCTCGCCAGGCGCGCCGGGCAGGTCGTCGTCGCGCAGGACGTCGACGTACTTCACGCCCGCCTCCCGGCCGATCTGCTCGAGCACGGGGCTCGGGAAGACCTCGGAGCCGAAGATCGCCGGGACCTTCGTCTGCCTGACCTGGTCGATCAGGAGGCCGACCTCCTTCGGCGTCGGGTCCTCGAAATCCGAGACCTGGATCGCGCCGATGATGTCCCAGCCGTAGTCGCGGCCGAAGTACGCGTAGGCGTCGTGATAGGTCAGCAGCTTGCGCTTGGCTCGCGGGATCGTGGCGAACGCGGTCCGCATCGCCGTGTCGAACTCGGCGACCTTCGCCTTGAAGCGCTCGAAGTTCGCAGCGAAGTAGTCCGCGTTGGGCGGGTCGCGGTCGCTGAGGTCGTCGCGCACGATCTCGGCGTACTTCACGGCGTACCGGGGGTCCGTCCAGAGGTGCGGGTTGGGCTTGCCGCCGGACTTCGGAAACGAGAAGTCGTAGGCGTACCGGCTCGGCGGGATCGACCGCGTGCCGAGCTCGACGATGTCGGCATCGCCTGCGAGGTTCTCTCTGGCGAGCTCCTTCGTGGGCTCCTCGAGCCTGAGGCCGTTGACGTAGAGCACGTCGAGCTCGGACAGCAGCTCGGCGACGCTCGGCTTGGGCTCGAACGTGTGCGAGTTCGTGCCCTCGGGGACGATGCCGGTGATCTTGACGCGGTCGCCACCGACGTTGGAGACGATGCTCGTGATCGGCGCGACGGTCGTGCCGACCTGCAGCTTGCCGGCGCCTGCCGACCCGCCGCCGGAGCCCTCGCTGCCGCACGCGCCGACGCCCAGCGCAAGCGACAGGACGAGGCACAGCACCTGCAGATGGCGGACGCGATCGGACATCGGCTCGTGCGAGCCAACCTACCGTTATCGCCACATGGTCGCAATCAGCCGGGGTAACCGGGCCCCGCGTACGGCCCGAGCCGCGCCTGTTCGCCGCATTGTGCGCGAGGACGTTTGCATCCGCGCCAATCGGGCCTACGCTTCAGGCGTATGCCCGTGCGCTACTGGTTCAAGTGCGACATCTGCGGCTGCCTGCCCGATGACGCCACGCGCCGCTCGATCGGCGCATCGACGCGGGAGAGCCTGTTCGGCGAGCTGATCGACGCGATGCCCGGCAAGTGGCTCGTCTGGCACGCCGGCGGGCTGCTGGGGCCGCGGCGCTACGCCTGCCCGGACCACCGCCGCGACCTGCTGAAGTCGATCCGCTTTCACTACGCCTACTGCGGCGAGCAGTGGGTCTGGAAGCGCCCGCCGTACCCCCAGCGCTGGCCGCCCGACGGGATCACGGGCGAGCCCGACGGCACGCTGACGATCCCCGAGTGGTTCGTGCCTGGGCCTGGCGGCTCCGGTGAGCTGCCGACGGCCGACGGGCCGGGCGTTCCCTAGCGCTAGTCCGACGGGTCCCGACGGGGGTCGTGGCGACCCGGATCCTGGTCCTTGGCTCCGATCCGGCGCCGCGTCTCGGCGACCGTGTCGGCGGGCAGCTCGGGCAGCTTGAACGTCGTGATCCCGTAGACGAGCGCGAGCTCGACCTGGGCAGCGTCGTAGGCCTGCCGCGCGCGCGACCAGTCCGTGCCAGAACCATTGATCTGCAGCCAGCGCCCGTTGTAGACGAGCGTCAGGTTGGCCTCGGCCTCGACCGCGTGGGCGACGTAGATGTCGAGCACGAGCGGATCCGCGCCGGCGGCCAGCAGCGCGTCGAGCTCGTCGAGGCTGCCGATCGTGACCGTGTCCTCGTCGCCCTCGAGCGTCACCTCGCAGACGACCGGATCCAGCGGCCCCGCGGCCACCGCGGCGCGTGCGGCGACGACGACCGCGTCCAGCCGCGACCAGCCGTTCCAGCGCTCGCTGAGCGTGAACCCCTCCATGCCACAGAGCATACGACCGGTTCAGACCGAGCGGAACGTCCTGCGGCGTCGCAATCTGCCGAAGTTCGACGTCCGCTCACGAGCCGCCGCCGGCGCGTCCTGGCGCTGGCCCGCGACGGACAGCTCGCCGACATCGGCGGTCGCCTCGCACCACGTATCGGCCAGCACTCGATCGTGCGTGATGAGCAGCACGCCGAGCGCCTGCTCCCGCTGAACCGCGGCGATCGTCTCCAGCAGCGCGGCCTGCGTCGAGACGTCGAGCATCGACGACAGCTCGTCGCAGATGAGGTAGCGCGGGCGCACGACCAGCGCCCGCGCGAGGCAGGCCCGCTGCAGCTGCCCCTCGGAGACCTCGTGCGGGAAGCGCTCCAGCAGGTCGGCCGTCAGGCCGACCTGCGCCGCCCAGCTCCCGAGCAGCGCGCGCCGCTCGCCGGCGTCGCCGGGCAGCAGGCCGCTGGCCGCCAGCGGCTCGAGGATCGCGTCGCCGAGGCGCAGCCGCGGATCGACCGACATCCGCGGCGCCTGGAAGACGAGCTGCACGCGATGGCGCAGCTCGCGGCTGCAGCGCACGCCCCACACGCCGATGCGATCACCGTCGATCGTGACCGACCCGCTGTCGGGCGCGAGCAGCAGCGCCAGCACCTGCGCCAGCGTGCTCTTGCCTGTGCCGCTGGGTCCGACGAGCCCCAGGCGCGCACCGCGCTCGAGCACGAGGGACGCACGGTCGACCGCGACCACCCGGCCGCTGGCCGCGCGATAGGTCTTCGTGATCGCCTCAGCGCTCAGCATGCAGAAAGCAGCGCGCGAGGGCGCCGCTGGGCCGGGGGTAGAGCTCGGGGACCGATTCGCTGCAGCGATCGAACCGATCCGGACAGCGATCGGCGAACGCGCAGTGTGCCGGTAGCGCGGTGAGCTGCGGTGACATGCCCGGGATCGGCTTGCCCTCCCGCTCGGGCAGCGCTCGGAGCAGCTCTCGGCCATACGGGTGGGCGGGCGCCTCGAAGAACGCCGCCGTCGGACCGAGCTCGACGATCCGGCTCGCGTACAGCAGTGCCAACCGGCCCCCGAGCCGCGCGGCGAGACGCAGGTCGTGGGTGATCACGAGCAGTGACGCGCCGCGCGCGACGATCTCCCGCAGCTGTGCGGCGGTCGTGTCGACCAGGTCGCTGTCCAGACCCGACGTCGGCTCGTCGGCGATGACGATGTCCGGCTCGCCGACCAGCGCCATCGCGTTGACGACGCGCTGCTGCATGCCGCCGGACAGCTGGTGGACGTAGCGCCCGCCGACGACGTCGAGGTCGAGGCCCAGCTCGGCCAGCAGCTCGCGCAGGCGTTTGCGCGCACCCGCCTCGCTGAGTCCGCGGGCGCGCGCGCCCTCGACCAGCTGCCCGCCGAGCTTGCGCACGGGATTGAGCGAAGATGCCGGGCTCTGCGGGACGAGCGCCATCCGCCGACCGCGCGTGCGCCGCAGCTCGGCGGGAGACAGCGCGAGCAGGTCCTGGTCGCCGAGGCGGACCGAGCCGCTGACGTCGACGTTGCGCGGCAGCAGCCGCAGCAGGGCGTGGGCGAGCACCGTCTTGCCGCTGCCGCTCTCGCCCACGACGAGCAGCAGCTCGCCCGGCTGCACCGTGACGCTCGCCTGCGTCAGCGCCTGCACGATCCCGCGCCGGGTGCGAAATCCGACCGACAGGTCCTCGACCTCGAGCCGCGCGCTCACAGCTCGAGCTCCGAGCGCCAGCGCGGATGCAGGTGCTCGCGCCAGTACTCCGCGATCGTCCCGATCGTCATGGCGGCGGCGAGGATCGCGATGCCGGCGAACAGCGCGATCCACCAGCCGCCGGCCAGCAGCGAGCGCTGACCGTCGTTGAGGATGTTGCCCAGCGACGCCTGGTGCGCGGGCAGGCCGAGCCCGAGGAACGAGTACGCCGACTCGTGGAAGATCGCGTGCGGGACCGTCAGCACGAACGCGAGCCCCACCGCCGGCAGCAGGTGGGGGAGGTAGTGGCGCCGCGCGAGCCGCCAGCGGCTCGCACCGCCGCCGACAGCGGCCGCGACGAACGGGCGCTCACGCAGCGACATGAGCTCGCCGCGCACGATCCGCGTGAGCGTCGGCCAGTGCGTCAACCCGATCGCGAGCATCACCGCGCCCGCGCCGCCGAGCGCCGGCCGGAAGAGGACGAGCAGCAGGATCCCGAACAGAAGATGGTTCTGCGACGCGAACACGTCGGTCACCCGCATGACGATCGCGTCGGCCCTGCCGCCCATCGTGCCCGCGAGCACGCCGACGAGCACACCGACCGCGACGGCGCCCAGCGCGGCCAGCACCGCGATCCCGAGCGAGATGCGCACGCCGTGCAGGACCCGCACGAGCAGGTCGCGACCGACCTCGTCGGTGCCCATCGGATGTGCGGCCGACGGTCCTTCGAGCACCCGGTCGAGGTCGATCGCCGTGTCGTCGAGCGGGGCGATGACGTCGGCGAGGAGCGCCACCACGACGAGCGCCGCGAGCACGCCGGCGGCGACGCGCGTCGAGACCGGCCAGTGGCGCGCCGCGTCGCCCAGCCGCTGGCGCAGCCGCCCGCCCAGCGGCAGCGACGAGCCGAGCGCGCTGCCCGCGCTCATGTCGCTGCCTCGCGCACACGCGGGTCCATCACCCGGTAGAGCACGTCGGCGAGCAGGTTTCCCAGCACGACGAGCACGGACGCGCACAGCGTGATCCCGACGAGCAGCGGGATGTCCTCGCTCAGCGCCGCGTCGAGCGTCAGGCCACCGAGCCCGGGCCAGCCGAAGATCGCCTCGACGAGGATCGTCCCGCCGATCAGCTCGGAGAGATGGGTACCGACGAGCGTGACGAACGGGATCAGCGCGTTGGGCAGCGCGTAGCGCAGCAGCACCGCGACCTCGCCGATGCCCTGCGCGCGGGCGAACCGGACGTGCTCCTCGCGCATCACCTCCAGCAGCGTGTTGCGGACAAACAGAGTGAACCACGCGTACTGCGTCATCGCGAGGACCACCATCGGCAGGATCAGGTGGCTGGGATCGATGCCCCCGGACTCGCCGGCGCGCGGATCGGACGTGCCGCCCGCGGGCAGCCAGTCGAGCTCGATCGAGAACACGTACAGCGCGAGCAGCCCGACCCAGAACGACGGCGCCGCTGTGTTGAAGTAGCACAGGGTCCGCACGAGCCAGTCGAAGAACGTGCCGCGCAACGCCGCCGCGAGCACGCCGAACACGAGTCCCCCGAGGAGCACCAGCACGAGCGCGCCGCCGACGAGCGCGATCGAGGCGCTCGCGCGCGCGGCGATCTCGCTGGCCACCGGCTGGCCGCCGGCCACGACCGAGGTGCCGAGGTCGCCCTGTGCGACGTTCGCGACCCAGCGTCCGAAGCGCTCGTAGAGCGGCTGGTCAAAGCCCCACGCATGGGCGATCTCGGCCTTGCGCTCAGGCGTGACCCCACTTTCCGCGCCGACGTACGCGTCGACCGGATCGAACGGGGAGATCTCGGTCAGCGCGAACGTGATCGCCGCGACGGTCAGCAGGATCAGCGGCAGGAGCGCCAGCCGGCGGGCGATGAGCTTGAGCATCGCGCGAGTTCCTCGTGCTCAGCTCTTGGGCTCGAGGGACCAGTCCTCGAGGTTCCACGACGTGCCGCGCGAGAACCCGTGGGCGTGCGGCTCGACCTGCGGGTCGACGCCCTTCACCCGCTTGGACACGACCGAGATGTGACGCAGGCGCACGAGCCACAACCAGCTTGCGTCGCTGGCCAGCTCCTCTTGGAGTTGCGCGAAGGCCTGCTTGCGCTCGTCGGCGTCGAGCGTCGAGCGCTCCGCGTCGAGCGCGGCGTCGATCGCGGGGCTCCTCGTGCGCGTGGCGTTCGAGAAGGGGTCCCCGTCTGCCGCAAAGCGCGAGTGAAACAGCGTGTACAGCTCGACGTCGGGGTCGTACGGCGTGCCGTAGCCGAACTCCGTCGCCCCGCTGTCCAGACGCTTCTCGATGACGTCGAACGTCAGGCCCTCGAGGTTGACGTCGACCCCGATCGCCTTCATCTGAGCGGTGAACGCCAGCGCGATGTCCTTGCGGACGCTGTCGTTGGACGGATACATCAGCGTGAACGACAGCTTCCTGGCGCCCTTGGTGCGGATGGCGTCACCGCGCCGCGCCCAGCCGGCGGCGTCGAGCAGGCGGCCGGCGTGCCCGGGGTCGAACCTCGTCTCGGCGACCGGACTGTAGGCCCAGTGGTTCTTCATGATCGGTCCGTACGCCGGCTCGCCCGCCCCCGCCAGGGCGCTTTGGACGATCTTCTCGCGGTCCACGGCGAACGACAGCGCGCGCCGCACCGCGCGGTCGCGCAGCACCGGGTCGCCGTTGGGCAGCGCGGCGACGCGGGCGTCGGCCGTGCGAACCTCGAAGACGTTGTAGTTGCCGTTCCTGCGAACCCGGTCGGCGAGCTTGGGCACGATGCCGGCGGCATCGATCGTGCCCTTCTCGAGTAGCGCGACGCGCGCGTTCTCCTCCTCCACCGCCGTCAGCACGATCCGCTTGATCTTCGGCGCGCCGCGGAAGTACGTCGGGTTGGCCTCCATGACGATCCGGCCGCCAGGCTGGAACTCCTTCAGGACATACGGACCGGTGCCGATCGGCTTACGGTTGAACGGCGCGTTCTTGACGTCTCTGCCCTCGAGCTGGACTGCCGGCACGATTCCGACCTGCAGCTTGTCGAGGAAGGCCGGATCCGGCCGATTGAGCGTGAACCGGACGGTCGTGCGTCCGGTGGCCGTCGCCTTGTCGAGCGTGTCGAGCGCGGTCGCCATCGGGGCGGCCGAGTCCGGGTCGAGGATCGCGTTATATGTGAACGCGACGTCCTTTGCCGTCAGCGCCGTGCCGTCGTGGAACGTCACGTCGCCGCGGACCCTGACCGTCACGGTCCGGCCGTCGGCGCTGCGCTGCGGCATCGCCCGCGCGAGGTCCGGCACCGCGGTGAGGTCCTTCGTGTAGCGCAGCAGGCCGTTGAAGAACTTCTGGTTGCCCTCGTAGAGGTTGTCGCCGGCGATCGGGTTGAGGTTCTCCGGCTGGCTCGGCAGCGCGATGACCAGCGTGTCATCGGCAGCCTGCGCGGACTTCTCGTCTGATCCGCCGCAGCCCAGCGTGCCCCATCCGAGCACCGCGACGATCGCCATCCCGACCCCAGCCCTCAACATCGCTGCCCCCGTGCGTCGCATGACCGCGGAGACCGACGGTAACACCGGTGGGTCGCTATTGCAACCTGTTCTTGTTTACGACCCGCGATGCTATGACCCCGTGAGGAGGCCGGTCGCCGCGCGGGGGCGCCGGCTCAGCCGGCCGCGAGCCGCGCGGCGGCGACGGCCACCTGGCCGAACGCGATCTGGCCGTCGTTGGGCGGGAGCCGCTCGGGCACGAGCACGCGCAGCCCGGCCTGCTCGAGCCCGGCCGCGGTCAGCTCGAGCAGCAGGCGGTTCTGGAAGACGCCGCCGGCCAGGACGGCGAGATCGAGCTCCTGGCGTCCCGCGACGAGCACGAGCGACTCGACCGTCGCCCGTGCCAGGCCGGCGTGGAAGCGCGCGGAGATGGTACTCACCGGAACCCCGGCGTCGAGGTCGTCGAGCACCGCGAGGATGGTCGGGCGCACGTCGAGCGCGATGGCCATGCCGCGGTGCTCGAGCTCGAGCGGATACGGGTCGACGGCCGCGCGGTCGGCGAGCGCCTCGAACTCGATCGCCGCCTGGCCTTCGTAGGTGACCTCCAGGCGCACGCCGCACAGCGCCGCGACGGCGTCGAACAGCCGTCCCGCGCTGGAGGTGAACGGCGACCCCATGCCGTTGATCGACATCCGCGCGACCATGTTCCAGCGCGGCTGCGCGATGTCGGCGAACGCCGGCGGCAGCCGCGCGTGCATCTCGGTCAGCCAGGCCGCCGCCATGCGCCATGGCTCGGCGATCGCGCGCTCGCCGCCCGGCATGCGGATCGGCCTGATCCGGCCGCAGCGCTCGATGCGATCGAGGCCGCCGACGAGGATCTCGCCACCCCACACCGTCCCGTCGGTCCCGTAGCCGGTGCCGTCGAAGATCGCGCCTACGGCCAAGCCCGCCTCGCCGTGCTCGGCCAGCGTCGCCGCCAGATGCGCGTGGTGGTGCTGGACGCTGAACAGCCGCACGTCCTCGCGGCCGAGCGCGTAGCGCGTCGACAGGTAGTCGGGGTGCAGGTCGTGGACGAGGAGCTCGGGCGTCACCTCGAAGAGCCGCTCGAAGTGCTCGATGCCCGCCTCGAGCGACTGCATCGTCTCGTAGTTCTTGATGTCGCCGATGTGGTGGCTCGGCCAGGCGCGGTCGCCCTTGGCGACACAGAAGGCGTTCTTCTGCTCGGCGCCGACGCCGAGCAGGTGCAGCGAGGCCGGCACCGGCAGGTCGATGCTCGCGGGCACGTAGCCGCGTGAGCGGCGCAGCATGAGCGGCCGCTCGCGCACGACCCGCACCACGGAGTCGTCGGTGCGCGTCGCGATCGGCCGGTCGTGGACGAGGAAGCGATCGGCGATCGTGCGCAGCCGCGCCCGCGCGTCCTCGTCGGCGAACGCGATCGGCTCATCGGACAGGTTGCCGCTCGTCATCACGAGCGGCACGCCGCTGTCGGTCGCTAGGAGCTGGTGCATCGGCGTGTAGGGCAGCATGAGCCCGAGATCGGGGACGTTGGGCGCGACCGACGGTGCCACCACGGCGGACGCCAGCCGCCGCGCGAGCACGATCGGCCGCTCGCGCGAGGTCAGCAGCGCCTCCTCGGCCGGCCCGAGCTCGACGAGCTCGCGGGCCGTCTCGACGTCGGCCACGAGCAGCGCGAACGGGCGGTCCTCGCGGCGCTTGCGCGAGCGCAGCGCGGCGACCGCCTCCTCGCTGTCGGCGCGGCAGGCGAGGTGGTAGCCGCCGAGCCCCTTGACCGCGAGGATCCTGCCGGCGAGCAGGTCGTCGGCCGCGGCGCGCAGCGCGTCGCCCGCGCCCTGCACCGGCTCGCCGTCGCGCTCGAGCAGCCGCACCTGCGGCCCGCAGACGGGGCAGGCGTTGGGCTGGGCGTGGAAGCGGCGGTCGGCCGGATCCTCGTACTCGGCCCGGCAGGCGTCGCACATCTCGAAGTCCGCCATCGTCGTCAGCGGCCGGTCGTAGGGGATTCCGCGCACGATCGTGAAGCGCGGCCCGCAGTTCGTGCAGTTCAAGAACGGGTAGCGGTAGCGGCGGTCCTGCGGATCGGCGAGCTCCGCAAGGCAGTCCTCGCAGGTCGCCGAGTCGGGCGTGACGGGCGCGGTCGCGGCACCGCCGTGCTCGCTGGCCATGATCTCGAAGCCGGGCCGGCCGACGACGGGAACGTCCTGCGCCTCGACGGCGCGCACCTCGGCCAGCGGCGGAGCGTCAGCGCGCAGGCGCGCGAGGAACACGTGGACGGCGTCGGGCGGGCCCTCGGCCTCGACGAGCACGCCGCGCTCGTCGTTGAGCACCCAGCCCGCGATCCCCAGCTCGCCGGCGAGCCGGTACACGAACGGCCGGTAGCCGACACCCTGGACGGTCCCGTCGACCCGGGCGCGGACGCGCCGCAGCGATCCCTCGGACTGTGTGCTCATCGCGCGGGCTGTGGCCCTGCGAGCTCGACGAGCTCGCGCAGCACGTGGTAGACGCTGGCCTGCGCCTCCTGGATGCGCGGGATGTTCTGCGATCGCGTCACGATGATGTGATCGGCGAGGTTGTTGGCCGCCACGTTGCCGCCGTCGTAGCCGACGCAGGCGATCGTCACGAGCTTGCGCTTGCGCGCCTCCGTGAGCGCCTCGAGGATGCTCAGCGAGTTGCCGCTCGTCGACAGCGCGAGCAGCACGTCACCCTCGCGGCCGTAGGCGATCACCTGGCGCTGGAAGATCTCGGCGGTGCCGATGTCGTTGGCGACGGCGGTGATGATCCCCGTGTCCTCGGTGAGATCCAGCGCGCGGCGCGGCGGCCCGCCGTACAGCGGCGTGTGGAAGTCGGCGACGACGTCCATCGCGTCCGTCGCCGAGCCGCCGTTGCCCAGCGCGATCAGCCGCCCGCCGGCATCCAGGCGCTCGCGCACGATGCGCGCGGCGCTCAGCAGCGTTTCGCAGCCGTCGGTAAGCGACTGCGCGCGCAGCGCCGTGACCTCGTCGGCCTTGAGCAGCATCGACTTGCGCACGTCGTCGAGGATGTCGTCGAGGTTGTGCTCCTGCTGGGTGAGAAACGGATACAGAAAGCTCGAGGCGCCCGGGTCGTGCACCGGCTTGGCGGCGCGGCCCTCGAGCAACCCGCGGTGGTCGAGGAAGATGTGGACGAGCTCCCACAGCAGGTGGTAGAGCGTCTCGACGATCTCCTGGCGGATGAATGCATCCGGCACCGCCGAGAGGTCGAACTCCCACTCCGCGCCGGAGCCCGGCGCGAACGCGATCGTCAGGCAGCCGCGCTCGCGCGCCGCGGCGAGCGCGGCGAACGTGTCGGGGTTGTCGCCGAACCCCATCGCGATGTCCTCGCCCTCGGACTCCAGCACGACCTGGTCGGCGACGGAGCCGCCCTCGCCCGCGATGCCGAGCGCCGGCAGCGCGCGCTTGCCGACGATCACCGGGTGGACGAACTCGACCGCGACGTGGCGCGCGTCGGAGCGGTCGGCCGGCGTCGCGCCGAACGCCACCAGACGACCGTCGCGCGCGAAGCGCTCGGCCATCCTGTGGCACAGACGAGCGAGCCGCTCGGCCTCAGCAGCGAAGAACTGTGCGGTGGCTTCGGTGCGGTCGCGAAGCAGAGCCTCGACCCGCTCGGCGCCGATGAGCGCCGACTGGCTCACGCCGGTGCGTGCTCGTGATCGTGGTGGTCGTGGTGCCCGTGATCGTGATCGTGATCGTGGGCGGCCTCGGCCGCGACGCGCGCCGGGAGGTCCTTCAGCCACTGGCGGAACGCCTCGACACCCTCGCCGGTCTTCGCGCTCACGCGCAAGACCGTGGCGTCATGGTTGACCTGCTTGATGTTCGCCTCGAGGCGGTCGACGTCGAAGTCGAGGTGCTGTAGCAGGTCGACCTTGTTGATGATCACGAGCTCACAGGCGCGGAACATGAGCGGGTACTTCAGCGGCTTGTCCTCGCCCTCGGTCACCGAGCAGACCATGATCCGCGAGTCCTCGCCGATGCGGAACTCGGCCGGGCAGACAAGGTTGCCGACGTTCTCGACGATCAGGACGTCCATGTCGTCGAGCGCGACGGCGGGCAGTGCCGAGCGGACCATGTTCGCGTCGAGGTGGCACTCGCCGCCGAAGCCGTTGTCGGTGTTGAGCTGGACGACCGGGATGTCGAGCGCCGAGAGGCGGTCGGCGTCGAAGCTGCCCTGGACGTCGCCCTCGAGCACGCCGACACGCGTGCCTTCCTCGGCGATGCCGTTGAGCGCGCGCTCCAGCAGCGTCGTCTTGCCGGCGCCGGGAGCGCTCATGAGGTTGACCACGGTGACGTCCGCGCGATCGAAATCGCCGCGGTTCGCCGAGGCGATCGTGTTGTTGGCGTCGAGGGCGTCCTCGACGACCCTCACCTTGGTGCGGTGCATGCCGCGTCCTCCTCGTCCTCGACCTCGATCGACTCGACCATGAACTCTTCGCCCGTCTTGACCTCGACCGCCCCCGGGCCACACGTCCCGCAGATGAACGCCGGGATCTCGATCTCCCACTCGTTCTGGCAGGTCTTGCAGACCAGCACCGCAGGCACGTCGATGATCTCCAGCGTAGCGCCCTCGCAGGGGGTGTCCCGGCCGACGATCGCCAGGTAGAACAGCAACGTGTCCTTGACGACCTGACGCAGCCGACCGACCTGCAGCGTGATGTGCGTGACCTTGCGTCCGTGGGCGTGCTTGTTGACCGTCTGGACGATCGCGCTGGAGAGATCGAACTCGTGCACGCGGCGCCTCTCGCGCTTACTTCGCGTCGTCGACCGAGGCGTACGCCTCGTCGGTGAGCAGCTCCTTGGCGGTCTCGAGGACGAGGTCGACCGCGCGCTCGACGGCCTCCTCGACGACGGGGCTGAGGCCCACGCCCATCTCCTCGACCGTCTCGGGCTCACAGGCGACGATGACGACCTTGCCCGGCCAGCCGCCGGTGATCTTGATGAAGCGCAGGACCGTCTCGGGGTCCATGGCGTGCGGGTTGAGGACTTCGCCGTCCTCGACCGATCCGCCGGGCACCTCGTCCTCGTCGACCTCCATCACGTACAGCGTGCCGGGCGATCCGCCCTGCCGGCTGACGTCGATCATGAGCAGGCCGTCGTAGCCGTACATGACCTGGTAGGCGAGATCCAGCCCGCCCGTGCCGAAGTCGATGACGGCCACGCCGTCGGGCAGCTCGCGGCCCTCGATGCGCCGCGCGACCTCGCTGCCGAAGCCGTCGTCGCGCTGCCAGGCGTTGCCGATGCCGGCGATCAGGACCTGCTTGGGCCGGTTGGTGACATCCGGTTCGTTGAGCTCCAGCGGAGCGTCCGGCGCCGGTGGCCGCCAGTTGTCGCGCGGCGGCTCCAGCGTCTCGTTGTCGCGCTGCTCGTCCTCGCTCATCGCGAGCACCTGCTTTCGGAGTCGGGGCCAGGGATGGTCGGACGCGCGCCCGTCGTCACGACACCACCTCGACCTCTTCTGCGAAGAAGAACAAGAAGCGCCCGCTCTCCCCGAGGATCTCCTGCATCGGGTCGTCGTCGATCGTGACGCCGAGGTGCAGGCGGTCGTCGACGCGCAGAAACAGGCGGTGGATCGTGGCGGAGCGACCGTCGAGCATCTTGTCGTAGACGTCGGCGTTCTGCGGCGGATGCAGGATGACCTTGTCGCCGCGGCGGTACCTCACGCCCTCGTAGGTGACCTCGCGCTCGCCGGGCGGATCCTCGATCCGCACGCGCCCGTGCAGGTCCATGAGCTGCTGCGGCGTCGTCGCGTCGGCGCGCGCGAGCATCTCGCGCACCTTCGGATCCTGCGCCGCGATCTCCTCGCGCTCCTGGTCGGAGAGCGCCTGGATGTGCAGGACGAGCGCCTCCTCGATCTCGGTCCCGTCGAAGAAGTCGTTGACGCTCTCCGGGGCGATCTCGGGATGGTCGGGCAGCATGATCGTGGGCGCCAGCAGGGCGTCGTCGTTGGGCGAGGCGAGCACCGGCCAGGTGTTGACCTGGCAGCACCCCGCGACGCCGTCGTCGCCGCGCTCCAGCGGCGACAGGAACGTGTGCCCGCCCTCGGCGTGCAGCAGCAGGTGCGTGGAGAGCATGCTCTTCAGCAGCGCGTCCTTGCGGTCGCCGGTCGCCTCCTCGTCGGTCAGCGGCGTGATGTTCTCGACCTGCAGCGTCACGCGGCCGTGGCCGTCTGGCAGCCGCTCGACGACCAGCTCGGCCTTGCCCTCGAGGTCGTCGAACTCGAACTTGACGTGCGACGGCGCGGCGCCGAGCTGCACGCGCCGCTCAACGGCGCGGTGCTTTTCGCCCGATGCCTGCAGGAAGCGCACCTCGCCGGTCACGAGCGCGTCGGCCGACGTGACGATGCCCTGCATCTGCATGCGGTCGAAGGCGTGCGTCTCGTTGCGGGCGTAGTCGCCCGGATAGACGATCCCGAACGGCGTCGGCGTGGCGTTCTTCGTCGCGCCGGGCGTGTAGGGGTACAGCGCGTAGCCCTCGAACAGCAGCGAGTCGACGAGCCGCTCGAGATGCGTCTTCGTCGATGTGATCCCGACGTCGGAGGGGTTCTCGGGGCTGATCGGTTCGATGCCGCTGCTCATCGCGAGGACCCCCTCTTCGGCTCGACGCTGACCACGGTCGAGCAATGGCGCGCTGTCATCCGTTGGCTCCTTCCTCATCTGCGGGCGCGTGCTCGAGCAGGTCGAGGACGACCCCGTCGAAGCTGTGCAGGCCATGGACCCGCTTGTAGCGCTTGAGCGCTTCGAGCGTGTCGTTGTGCAGGACCACGAAGCCCGACTCGCCATGGTGATGCTTCATCATGTTCTTCCACACGCTGACCGGCATCTGGTACTTCGCCGACGTGCTCCACGGCAGGTGCAGCACCTGAACCTGGCGCTGCGGGCCCTGGTACATCACGCGACCGGTGAAGTGAAAGGTCAGCGGCACATCGCCGTCCGGCAGCGCCGAGACGTAGCGCGAGGCGACCATCTCGAGGTCGGCCGTGCAGGGCACTTCGAGTCCGAACGTGATCGCGCCGGTGAACGAGTGCACGAGCGTGCCGGCGTGCGTCCACAGGAAACTGCGCGTCGTCGACGGCCAGCGCTCCGGCGCGCCGAACAGCTCGAAGAGATCCTCCCGCGTCTTGGCGTCGTACTCGCGCCGCGCCGGATCGAAGTTGATCTGCGCGGTCAGCGAGATCGCGTAGATGGGCCGGTCGGTGGGCTCGAAGACGCTGAGCTCGAAGCGCAGGGTCGGCTGCGCCGCGAACGGCTCGTGCGCGGCACCGAGAATCTCGAACTCGAGCTCCGGTCCGTAGTCGCGCGCTTCCGCGGGAGGGGTGGCGGCATCCGATTGAGAGGTCATGCGACTCCAGCGTTGTGGCGGACGTATTCGAAGAACTTCGGCACGGCATCCTCTATAGCACTGCCGCCGGAGATGCCCTGCCACGTGGACTTGATGAGGCCGACGAGGCGATAGCACTCGTCGATCGGCACGATCGCCTGTTGCGGGGTCTGGCTGATGCGGTTGACGACGAGCGCCTCCGCATCGGCTTCGAGATCTCGGAGGATCGGGTTGAGGTCGACGAGCTTGTCCCAGCTCTCGAGATGCAGCTCGCACTCGGTCGCCCCGGCGGGGCTGGGGTACAGCGCCACGAGCGTGTTCGTCCCGGTGGAGCGCAGGAAGAACGCCAGGCCGACGGGCAGCTGGAACGCCGCCCACAGCTCGTCGGGGAACACGAAGTCGTCGAGCCACAGCGTGCGCGTCCCGACCGGGCAGTAGCTCTCCAGCCCCGACTTCATCGCCAGGCACGGCTCGCAGGCGCACAGGATGCGCCGCTCGTTGAGCTCGAGCAGGTGGCGATGGTCATCCGACAGTAGGCTTCCGCACAGCTCGCACTTCTCCGTCTGAACAGGCGAGGGCCGCGCGAGGCGGCCCAGGCCTGTCACGAGCGTGGAAGGCAGGCGACCGCCGGCGCTCACTTCCCCACGCCCGAGGGACACTCGGTGTACGGCGCGTCCGCCATCGGCAGACTCGAGCCGACCTGGACCATCGGAAGCGACAGCCCGGGCGGACCGTCGTCCTGCTTCTCCTCAAGACCCACGACGCCCTCGACTTCGAGGCCGAGCAGGTCGGGAGCGACTTCGTCGATCGACTCGCGCAGCGCGTTCTCCAGCGTCGACGCGGACGCCGGGCAACCATCGCAGCTGCCCTGCAACCGCAGGCGAGCGATGCCGTTCTCGACGCTGACGAGTTCGACGTTGCCGCCGTGCGCGGCGAGGAACGGGCGCACGTTGTCCAGGCCCTGCATGACGCGCTCCTCCAGCGGCACTGGGTACAGGCCGTGGATCAGCAGCAGGCTGGCGACGATCCCGTCGTCGAGCAGCGCGCCGCGGATCGGGAGGGCGGGTTCCCCGGCGTCCGCCAAGACGCCGAGGATCCGCTCCAGACCAGCTCCGTACAGCTCGAGAACTGCGCCGACGAGTTCCTGAACGCGATTCTGCGCGACAGGATCGGCGATTTCGTCGAGCGAGCCCAGGAGTTCCTGGACCCGCTCGACCAGCTCTTCCGGAGCTTGATGCTCAGTAGCCACTAGGCCCTCAGCACATCCCCGTCGGCGTGTGCTGCACCTTCGTGACGCGGCCCTTGCCGGTGTACATGTGCACACCGCACGGCAGGCACGGGTCGAAGGAGCGCACAGCGCGCATGATGTCGATCCCCTTGAAGTTGTCCGGCCCGTTCTCCTCGAAGATCGGGGTGTTCTGGACAGCGTCCTCGTAGGGTCCCGGGGTCCCGAACTTGTCGCGC
>Ga0136615_10000017_pt1 | contig 63015 bp, 70 predicted proteins | sample AntDrymUQ2882206_2_FD_106647 | JGI IMG/M metagenome (GOLD analysis project Ga0136615, IMG submission 106647) | Polar desert sand microbial communities from Dry Valleys, Antarctica - metaG UQ288 (22.06) | ecosystem: Environmental > Terrestrial > Soil > Desert | place: Antarctica: Dry Valley... | reverse complement strand
GGATCTGGTCGTCGAGCTTGTCGATGAGGACGAGGACGTCCATGCGCCTACCTCAGTTCGTCAGCGCCGGGCCGCTTCCTTTAAGCGGTCCGCGACGGCCGGGGGCACGAGTTCTGACAGGTCGCCGCCGAACATGGCGATCTCCTTGACCCCGCTCGAGCTCAGGAAGCTGAACTGAGGCGAGGCCATCAGGTAGATGCTCTCGATGTCTGGCGCCATCTTTCGATTGAGCTGGTTCATCTCGAACTCGTACTCGAAGTCGGAAATCGCGCGCAGGCCCTTGACGATCGCGTTAGCGGAGTGCTGGCGCGCAAAATCGACGACGAGGGTATCAAAGGCTTTGACCTGCACATTGCCAAGTTTTTCGACGGCGTCGGCCAGGAACGCGCAGCGCTCCTCGGCCGTGAACATGGTCTTCTGCTTGCGCGGCGGCAGGTTCACGACCGCCACGATCACCTGGTCGAACACCGTCGCCGCGCGCTCGATGATGTCCACGTGCCCGAGCGTGACCGGATCGTAGGAGCCCGGACAGATCGCCGTTCCGGGCTCAGGCGCCACGGTGGATGGCGATCCTCGTGTCGCCGTAGGTGCGCTCGCGCAGCAGGGGCAGCGCGAGGTCGAGCGGGCGTCGCTTGTCGGACTCGGTCACGATCCGGGCTTGGTCTGAGATCACCGTCGGGAGGCGCTCGACGAGGGGCTCGGCCAAGCGCAGCGCGGAACTATATGGCGGGTCGACGAGCACGAGGTCGAAGGGCCCGGGCCGGCCGCCGAGGTAGGCGAGCGCGTCGCGGCGGATGACGGCCGCCTCGAGGCCCACCGCCTCGAGGTTGCGCGCGATCGCATCGATCGCCCGGAGATCGCTCTCGACGAAGGTCACCGCCGCGGCACCGCGCGAGGCCGCCTCGATTCCCAGCGCGCCCGAGCCCGCGAAGAGGTCGAGCACCCGCAGACCCTCGATCGGACCGAGCATCGAGAACAGCGCCTCGCGGACGCGGTCGGCCGTGGGCCGGGTGCCGCGGCCCGCCGGCGCCGCGAGCCGCCGGCCCTTGAAGGCGCCGGCGACGACCCTCATGCCGGGATCGGCTCGAGCTCTGAGCCGAAGCGCTCGGCGGCAGCGTCGCGAAGCAGCACATGCTCCGGCGCGTCGAGGGTGGCGTCCGCCGCCAGCAGCTCGTCGGAGACCTCGCGGGCGCGCTCGAGCAGGCACGCATCCTCCGGCAGCCGGGCGACCCTCAGCTCGGGAAGGCCGTGCTGGCGGGTTCCGAGGACGTCGCCGGCGCCGCGGAGCTCGAGGTCGACCTCCGCGAGGCGGAAGCCGTCGGACTCCGCGGCGATCGCCTCGAGCCGCGGAAGCGCCGGATCGCCGAAGAGGACGCAGACGCCGGGGTGCCCGCCGCGACCGATCCGGCCGCGGAGCTGATGGAGCTGGGAGAGCCCGTAGCGCTCGGCGGCCTCGACGATCATCACGGTGGCGTTCGGCACGTCGATCCCGACCTCGATCACGCTGGTTGCCACGAGCACGTCGGCCTCGCGGGCCACGAACGCGTCCATCGCCGCCGCCTTGCGCCGCGAGGGCATCTGGCCGTGGATCAGCTCGACTCTGAGCTCGCGGAACTCCGTGCGCGCGAGCCGCTCCGCCTCGACGGTCGCAGCGCGCGCCTGGAGCGCCTCCGACTCCTCGACCAGCGGGCAGACGACGAAGCACTGCCGCCCGCGCGCGACCTCCTCCCGCGCGCGCTCGTACGCGCGAGCCCGTGCTCGCGATCCGTCCACGACGTAGGTCTCGACCGGCCGCCGGCCCGCCGGGAGCTCGTGGAGCGAAGTCACGTCCAGGTCGCCGTACGCGGTGAGCGCCAGCGTGCGCGGGATCGGCGTGGCCGTCATGTGAAGCATGTGCGGCACGAGCTCGCCGCGCGCCTTGCCGTCGAGCGCGGCGCGCTGGCGGACGCCGAAGCGGTGCTGCTCGTCGACCACGCAAAGAGCGAGGTCACGCAGCTCGACGGCCGGCTCGATCAAAGCGTGCGTGCCGACCACCAGCGCGAGCTCGCCCGTCTGAAGGCGCGCGAGCGTCTCGCGGCGGCGCGCCGCGTTCGTCGAGCCGGTGAGCAGCGCGATCGGCGTCGCGCCGCCGAGCAGCCGGTCGAGCGTCGCGAGGTGCTGCTCGGCGAGCGTCTCGGTCGGCGCCATCAGCGCCGCCTGGCGCCCCCCCTCGACCGCCCGCAACATGGCGTGGAGGGCGACGACGGTCTTGCCCGAGCCCACCTCGCCCATCAGCAGCCGCTGCATCGGCCGCTCGGAGTCGAGGTCGCGGTCGATCGACTCGAAGGCGGCGCGCTGGTCGGACGTCGGCGCGAACGGCAGCGCATCGCGCCACGCCGGCACGAGCTCGCCGCCGGCCTCGACGCGCGGCGCCCGCGCGCTCTCGCGGCGAGCACGACGGCGAGCGGCGAGCGTGAGCTCGAGCAGCAGCAGCTCCTCGAAGGCGAGTCGCCGCCGCGCCGGCTCGTCCTCGCCGGGCTGATCGGGGAAGTGCGCTGCGCGTAGCGCCGCGGCGCGATCGGGCAGGCGCTCGCCGCACCGGACCGCTGCGGGAAGCGGCTCGACGAAATCGCCGATCAGCTCGCGCGCCTCCCAAGCGAGCGAGCGCAGCCGGCCCGGCGAGAGCTTCTCGGTGGCGGGGTAGACTGGCACGAGCCCGGCGGTGTGGATGCCCGTCCCGTCGCCGTCGCCCACCACCTCGTGCTCGGCGACCCAGAACTGGTTGCGCCGCTTGAGGCGGCCGTGGAGCCGGACGCGCGTGCCCTGCCCGAGCTGGCGCGCGAGCCACGGCTGGTTGAACCAGACCGCCACCGCCGGTCCGCTCTCGTCGGCCACCCGCGCCTCGACGCGCTTGCGTCGCCGGTCCCGCATCGGGCGCACCGCGATGCTGCGGACGCTGACCTCGACGGTTGCCTCCTCCTCGACGCCGAGCCCGGCGAGCTGCGAGACCTCGCGCCGGTCGCGGTGCGAGTGCGGCAGGTGCTCGAGGAGGTCGCCCCTCGACTCGAGCCCGAGGGCGGCCGCCGCGTCGGCGGCCTGGCCCTCGAGCTCGAGCGGCGCGCCGAGCCGGCTCGGACGCGGCGCCGAGCGGAGGCGGACGGCGAGAGCGTCGGCCCGCTCGAGTGGCGGCGTGCCGGCGAAGCCGGGCGGCGGCGTGTCATGCGAGTCGCGAGCGATGGTCCGTATTAGAGCGACGGCCGGCGACGGTGCTCGTCCTGGTTGCGCGACCGGACGAGGCTCCGTAGGCTTCTCGGTCGTGAGGACCATCGCTATCGGGCGGCGGCGGGCGATCGTCGGAGCGCTCGCGGTCGCCGCGGCCGGCGCCTTCGCGACGCAGGCGCCGGCGAGCCATCAGGACCCGCCCTACCGGCTGAAGGTCTCGAGCCACGGGCTCACCGCGAACGCGACGCTCGGAAGCTTCTGCCAATCGGTCTCCAACCACGACGGAACCGGCAGCAGCTTCTGTGCGGACGCGGCCTATCCGCTCGAGACGCGCGGCCGCGTGCCCGTCCATCCAGGCGCGCGGGTCCGCTTCAAGACGAACTACCGGGCGCGCAGCGTCTCGGTGGCGCCGGTGCACTTCTCACGAGACGGCGAGCGGTTCGGCTACGGAGACAGCCGTCGAGCGCGGCCGCGCGGAGACGCCGGGCGCGCCTGGAGCGTGCGCCTTTCCGGGCGACTCGAACCGAGGACGCGGGCGCTCGACGTCTTCATCCGCTATCCCGGTAGGGGCGATGCGGACTTCTGGGCGGGGCTCAACGTGCATCAGCGCCACGACCGCTGACCCTTCCGCGAGGGTCCGGTCGCGCCGTTCCATCGATCGCCGCGACGCTACCGAGCGCCCCGGTCGTGCGGGGCTCCCCCATGCTCCGTGCTGTCTGTCGCGGTGTTGGTCCGGGCCCCCGCGTCGGTGTTCGTCGACTCGTCGCTCGTCTCCGGATGCGTACCGACACCGCTGCCCTTCCGCGAAGAGAAGGCATAGCCCCCCGCGATGAAGAAGACGACGATCACGCCGATGATGATCGCGATCCCCGAGTCGAACTCGACGGCCGCGATCCAGTGGAACGCAAGTTGCATGATGATGCTCTCTTCCCCCGCTTGCTCGAACCGTCGCTCTTCCTTCGTCGCAGCCCGGCTAGCGGTTCACAAAGGGGGGTCGGTCACTCCGCGCTGAGCAGCCACCACCAGGCGGGCTGACCGCCCTCTTGGTAGTCGAGCTCGACGCCCTCGGGCATCGCGGCCGCCACGGCGCGCTGCCCGAGGGGCGCCTCGGCCCCGGCGATGCAGGTCACGAGCTCGGCGCCGGTCAACCGGGCGAGGATGCGCGCGAGCGTCTCGGCGGGCTCGCCCCACGCGACCAGCTCCTCGCCCACGTAGCCGACGCCGTCCCCCGCGCCGAAGCGACCCTCGGGGTCGTCGCGCGCCGCCTCGGCGACGCCGCCGGACCGCACCTCGGCCGCCCGCTCCGCCACGAGGCGGGCGTTCTCCTCGGCGGCGTGCGATGGATCGAAGGCCATCAGCGCCGCGAGCCCGGTCTGCTGGGCGCGCGTCGGGACCACTCGCACCGGCCTCTCCGACAGCTCCGCCGCACGTTCGGCGGCGAGGATCACGTTGCCGCTGTTCGGCAGCACGACGACCTCGGCCGCGTCGGCGGCGTGGATCCCGGCGAGGATCTCGTACGTGGAGGGGTTGAGCGTGGCGCCCCCGTCCACGACTACGGCTCCGAGCTCCCTGAACATCCGGACCAACCCCGCGCCGTTCGCGATCGCGACGACGCCGCAAGCCGCGTGGACCGAGTCATCGTTGGAGCCGGTGAGCCGCTCGGCCCGCTCGGCCACCTGCTCGCGCATGTCGGCAACGTCGAAGCGGGAGACGGCGCCGGAGCCCTCGAACAGGGAGGCGGCGCGCTCCGGCGTGTCGGTGTGGACGTGGACGCGCAGGGTCTGGTCGTCGCCGACGACCATCACGGAGTCGCCGAGCTCCTCCAGCCGCGTGACGAACGACTGAGCATCGAGCCCGGTGCCCGTGACCGCGAAGTTGGTGCAGTAGCGGAAGCGACTCGACTCGTGCTGCGGCTGATGGAGCGGCCGGGCGGCGCCGGCCGACTGGTGCTCGAGCTCGGGCGCCGAGCGCCCCCGGAGCGCCGCGACCACTCCGGCCACGATCACCGTCAGACCGTAGGCGCCGGCGTCCACGACGCCCGCCTCCCGGAGCACCGCGAGCTGGTCGGGGCCGCGCTCCACCGCCTCGCTGCCGGCGTCAAGCGCGCGCTCGAGCACGTCGGCGAGCAGCTCGTCCTGCTCCTGGTCGGAGGAGTCGGAGTCGAGGCGTTGGCGGCGCATGTGGGCGAGGTCGCGCGCCACCCGGTGGGCCATCGCGCGTACCGCCGAGAGCATCGTGCCCTCGGCAGGGTCGCGCACCGAGTCATAGGCGGCGTCGGCCGCGCGCGCGAGCGCCGCGGCGACGAGCACCGGGTCCACCAGCTCGCCGGGCCGCGAGACGAACTCCTCCGCCGCGCCGCGGACGATCTGCGACAGGATCACGCCGCTGTTGCCCCTGGCGCCGAGGAGCGCGGCCCGCGCGACAGCGTGCACCAGCTCGTCGCGGCCGATCTCGTCGACGGCCAGCCCGTCGAGGCGATCGAGCTCGTCGAGCACGGCGCGCATCGTCATCGCCATGTTGTCGCCGGTGTCGCCGTCGGCGACGGGGAAGACGTTGAGGTCGTTGACCTCTCGGCGACGGCGCTCGAGCTCGGCGTAGCCGGCCGCCACCGCGCCCTTGAACCGAACGATGCTGGGGTCGGGCACGGAGGGTTTCTACACCGTCAGGCGAGAACCGTTGCGCCCGCGGTCCCCCGCGGTCGCCCGCGCTTGCTCAGACGGCTTTCAGAACCTTGCCGGCCTTGAGGCAGCGCGTGCAGACGTACTCGCGGCGCGGCGCACCCTTGACGCGGATGCGGACCTTCTGGAGGTTCGGGTTGAAGCGGCGCCTGGTGGCCACCATCGAGTGGCTACGGCTGTTTCCGAACGCGGGTCCCTTCCCGCACGAGTAACAGACCTTTGGCACGGCGGCGGAGGCTAGCAGCGCTACGAACCGGCCAGCTCGCGCCGGAGCGCCGCCATGCGCAGCACCGCGCGGGCCGCGTCCTGGCCCTGGTGGCGCTTGCCCCCGACCCGTTCGACTGCCTGCTCGAGCGTATCGACCGTCAGGACCCCGAACGCGCAGGGCACCGCGGTGTCCTGCGACACGCGCGCGATCCCGGCCGCGGCCTCCGCGCAGACGTACTCGTAGTGATCGGTCTCGCCGCGGATCACCGCGCCGAGGCAGGCCACGCCCGCGTAGCGCCCCGACTCGGCGCAGTAGCGAGCGGCGAGCGGCAGCTCGAACGCACCCGGCACCTCGTGGACCTCCACGTCCGCGCCGGACTCTTCAAACGTCCGCCGCGCGCCCTCGACGAGGCGGTCCGCCAGGTCCTCGTAGAAGCGCGCGACCGCGATCGCGAAGGCGTCAGCCACCGCGGTCGTCGTCCGGCGGCTGGCCTGCGGGACGAGGCGTGGAGGTGGCGTCGTCGCGTGCGCGGGGGGCGCGGTCCGCCTCGCGCCTTCGATCCTGGGCGCGCTCCGCGTGGATCATCTCCTCGTCGAGCGCGAGGCCCTGGTGGTGGAGCAGGTGGCCGAGCCGGTCGCGCTTGGCGCGCAGGTAGTCGCGGTTGTGCTCGGTGGCCGGGTGCTCGATCGGGAGCTGGTCGGTGACCCGCAGGCCGTAGCCCTCGAGCCCGACGATCTTCTTCGGGTTGTTGGTCAGGAGGCGGATCGAGGTCAGCCCGAGGTCGACCAGGATCTGGGCGCCGATGCCGTAGTCGCGCAGGTCGGCCGGCAGCCCGAGCTCGATGTTTGCGTCCACCGTGTCGAGCCCTTCCTCCTGGAGCCGGTAGGCGCGCAGCTTGTTGAGCAGTCCGATCCCGCGGCCCTCCTGGGACAGGTAGAGGAGAACGCCCTGCCCCTCAGCCTCGATCCGCTGGAGCGCGTCCTCGAGCTGCTGGCCGCAGTCGCAGCGCAGCGAGTGGAAGACGTCGCCGGTCAAACACTCGGAGTGGACGCGCACGAGCACGTCCTCGCGCCCGGCGACCTCTCCCTTGACCATCGCCACGTGGTGCTTTCCGTCCACGAGCGAGCGAAAGCCGACGGCCCCGAACTCGCCCAGCTCGGTCGGCAGGCGCGCCTCCACGACGCGCTCCACGAGCTTGTCGTGGCGGCGGCGGTAGGCGATCAGGTCGCCGACCGTGATCATCCTCAGCCGGTGCCGGGCGCAGTAGCCGACGAGGTCGGGCACGCGCGCCATCGTCCCGTCGTCGTTCAGGATCTCGCAGATCGCGGCGGCCGGGTTCAGCCCCGCCAGCCGCGCCAGGTCCACTCCGGCCTCGGTGTGGCCGGTGCGCTCGAGCACGCCGCCGGGCTTGGCCTTGAGCGGGAAGACGTGACCCGGCTGGCGCAGGTCGCGCGGCCCCGTGCGCGGGTCGATCGCCGCCTGGATCGTCTGGGCGCGGTCGTGCGCCGAGATGCCCGTCGTCACTCCCTGTCCCGCCTCGATCGACACCGTGAAGGCGGTCGCGAGCGACGACTCGTTCTTGGCCGGCATCAGGTCGAGCCCGAGCTCGTCGCAGCGGTCCGGGGTCAGCGCGAGGCAGATCAACCCGCGCGCCTCCTTCGCCATGAAGTTGACCGCTTCAGGGGTGGCGAACTGCGCCGCCAGGATGAGGTCGCCCTCGTTCTCGCGGTCCTCCGCGTCGCAGACCACGACCATCCGCCCGGCGCGGAAGTCCTCGATCGCCTCCTCGACCGCGGCGAAGGGTGCTTTCGTGCCGGCGCTCACTCGGGGCCCTCGATCACGAGCTCCGCCTGCAGGCCACCCGTGAGGCGCGCGACGTACTTCGCGATCAGGTCCACCTCGACGTTGACCGAGTCGCCGGGGCGAAGGTCGCCGAGCGTGGTCCGCTTGAGCGTCTCAGGTATGAGCGCCACCGTGAACTGATCGCCAGCCGCCAGGGCCGCGGTCAGCGAGACGCCGTCGATAGCTACCGAGCCCCTCGGGACCACGTAGCGGCAGATTTCGCTGTCGGCGATGACCGTGACGCGGCGCGCGAAGGCCTGGGTGATGACCGACTTGATGGTGCCGGTGCCGTCAACGTGCCCCTGCACGATGTGGCCGCCGAGCCGGTCGGCCGGGCGCAGCGGCAGCTCCAGGTTCACGCGGTCGCCCTTTGAGAGTGTGCCGAGGGTCGAGACGCAGAGCGTCTCGGCCATCACGTCCGCAGCGAACCGGTCGTCGTCGATCTCCACCGCCGTCAGGCACACCCCGGACACGGCGATTGAATCGCCCTGGGCAAGCTCGGTCGCGAGCGGCGATCCGACCTCGAGGCGCGCGCCGTCCTCGGAGCCGTTGACCGCGAGCACCTCGCCGGCGGTGTTCACCAGCCCGGTGAACATCACCACTCCGTCAGCCGGCTCGAGATCAGGACATCGTCGCCGATCCGCTCGACCTCGGTCGTCAGCGCGCGGCGGGCGGCGTCCACGGCCTCGACGCCGCGACCCTCGACCGGCATGCGCGCGTTGCGCCCGCCGATCACGAGCGGCGCGACGAACAGCCGGATCTCGTCGACCTCGCCGGCGTCGAGGAATGCCCCCGCGAGGTGCGGACCCCCCTCCAGCAGCAGGGACTGGATCTCACGCGCGCCCAGCTCGTTGAGCGCCGAGCGGACCCGGTCGGGCTCGGTGCCACCGGTGGCGCGAACCACCTCGACGCCGGCGGTCTCCAGCGCGCTCGTCTGTCCGCGCGATGCGGCGCGCGAGGTCACGAGGATCACCGGCGCGCCCGGCGAGCTTCGCACGAGCTGGCTGGTCAACGGCAGGCGCGCCTCGGAGTCGAACACGACCCGCCGCGGCTGGCGCGGCACTCCCTCGACGCGCGCGGTGAGCAGCGGGTTGTCGAACAGCGCGGTGCCAATGCCGACAGCCACGGCGTCCGACTCGGCGCGCCACCGATGCGCCCGCGCGCGGCTGTACTCGCCGGAGATCCACTGCGAGTCGCCGCTCTGGGTGGCGACCTTGCCGTCGAGCGTCATCGCCGACTTGAAGGTCACGTGCGGCCGCCCGGTTCGGGCGTGCTTGCGAAACGGCTGGTTGACGAGCCGCGCGCGCTCGGCGGGCTCCCCGCCGGCCATGTCGACGGCGACGCCCTCGTCGCGCAGGATCCCGAGCCCGCGGCCGGACGCCTCGGGGGTGGGATCCTCGGAGGCGACGACCACGCGCGCGATGCCGGCCTCCACGATCGCGTCAGTGCACGGCGGCGTCCTGCCATGGTGGCAGCACGGCTCGAGCGTCACGTACATCGTCGCGCCCGCGGGAACATCGCCGCAGCTCGCGAGCGCGGCGCGCTCGGCGTGCGGGGCGCCGGCGCGCTCGTGCCAACCCTCGCCGATCACGCGTCCGTCCTTGACGATCACGCAGCCCACGAGCGGGTTGGGACTCGTCTGCCCGCGCGCCTCCTGGGCGAGCTCGATCGCCCTCGTGAGGTGGCGCTCGTCGCGCTTCTGGGCAAGCTCGGGCATCGTTTCGCGAGCCGCTCAACCGGGCTCGTGAGCCGAGATTGACTCGCGAGTCAACTCTACCAGCGCTCCTCGGGCGGGCCGGCCGGCCGGCGGGGTGGCGGGCCCGCAGACCGGCGGCCGGCACGTCTCTCAGATCGCGCGCAGCATGCCGGCGCCGCAGCTCGGGCAGGAGAGGTTCGCCGTGTCGGACATGCGGGCGATCGTGGAGTGCGCGCCGCAGTCGGGGCACTCGGAGCGAAGCTCGAAGCGGCGCATGCAGTAGACGCAGCGGTAGCGACCCGGCAGGTTGGTGCCGCGCAGCCACGGCTCCCCGCATGCGGGGCACTTCGGACCCAGGTCGATCTCGCCCGCGGCGCTCATCGCCTCCCCGATTGTTGCGCTCCGTCCGGCTGTCGTCCCCGGATGTAGGCGGCGGCGTCCATCGCGCGCCCTCCGGCCGGCTTGACCTCGACGAGCTCCAGGGCGCCGTCCGCGCAGCCGAGCAGGAGCCGATCGCCCGCCGCGCACAGGTCGGCGGGCGCGGGCCGCTCGCCCTCCGCCGCCACCGCCGCCACGCGCGCGCGCAGCACGCCGAGCCGCTCGTCGCCGACCAGCTCCACGTACGCGCCCAGGTGCGGGGAGAGCGCGCGGACCCTGCGCTCGAGCGCGGCGCTGGAGCGTGCGGGGTCGAGCCTGCGGTCCTCGGCGACGACCTTCTCGGCGAGCGTGACGCCATCGTCCGGTTGATCGCGGAAGGGAGGGCTCGTGTCGAGCGCCTCGACGAGCAGGTCGCCGGCGAGCGCCTCGAGTCGGGTCGAGAGGGTGCCGAAGTCGTCGCCGGCGTGGATCGGCTCGGGGCGCGCGAGGCACACCGGCCCCGCGTCGAGCTCCGCGGTGGGCCGCATGATCGAGACGCCGGTCTCGCGGTCGCCGGCGTCGATGGCGCGCTCGATCGGCGCGGCGCCGCGCCAGCGCGGCAGCAGCGACGGGTGCACGTTCAGCATCTCGTGGGTCGAGAGCAGCGGCTCGCGGATCAGGCCGCCGAACGCGCAGATCGCGACGGTCTCGGGGGCGACCGCGGCGATTGCGTCGCGCGCCTCCTGCGAGTTCACGCTCTCCGGCTGGAGCACGGCGAGCCCGAGCGATCGCGCCGAGGCCACGACCGGTGGGGACTCGAGGCGCCTCCCGCGCCCCCGCGGTCGATCCGGACGTGTCACCACCAGCACCGGGCGGTGCGCCGAGGCCGCGAGGCGGTTCAGCACCGCCGCCGCGAAGGCGGAGGTGCCCAGGTAGACGGTCGTGCCCGGCGAGTCGACGGTCGCCGGCCTACGCCGCCTCGCGCTCGCGCTCGGCCTCGCGCAGGGCGCGCATCGCCTCCTTGCGCTGGTCGCGGGAGACGCGATCGAGAATCAGCACACCGTCGAGGTGGTCGATCTCGTGCTGGATGACGCGCGCCTCGAGCCCCGACGCCTCGACCATTCGCCCCGCCCCGGTCTCGTCGACGGCGCTGACGCGGACGTGCACCGGCCGCTCGACGTCCACCTGCACGGCGGGGATCGAGAGGCAGCCCTCCTCCATCGTCTCGGTGTCCTCGCTGGTCCATTCGACCGCGGGGTTGACGAGCGCGATCAGCGGCGCGTCGGCGCCCAGCCGGTAGACGAGCACGCGCTGCGAGACCCCGAGCTGCGGCGCCGCGAGGCCGACTCCGAGCGAGTCGCGCATCAGCCCCCCCATTCTGCCGACCTGCGCTCGCAGCGCCTCGTCGAAGCGGTCGACCTCGGTCGCCCTGCTCTTCAGCACGGGGTCGCCGAAGCGGCGGACGAAGGAGAGCGCGGCGTCGCGGCGGGCCTCGACCTCCGGGTCGGGACGCGCCTCGGCGGCCGGCTCGGCCGGCTCGACGCCGGTCTCGGGGCCCGGCCTCGGCCCCGCCGGCTGGAGCTCGCGATCGTCGGGGGACGTTGCGGGGCCGGGCATCGAGCCCGATTCTACTGCGGGTCCACGTCCACGGAGAAGCCGACCCCGCGGTGAGCGCGGTCGGCGGCTGCGGCGTCCACGGAGTGCCTGACGGCGTCGATCGCGGCGGCGCGATCGGGCGACTTGACGAGCACGTGCGCGCGCTCGCGGCCCTTGCGCCGAAACAGCGCGGCGGGGCCGAGCACGCTCGCGCCGGCGGCGGCGAGCGGCTCGAGCGCGGCCCTCACCGCGGCGGCCGCGGCCGTCTCCGGCCCGGCGTCGCGGGCCGAGCACACGACCCTGATCAGGGTCGCGAACGGCGGGTAGCCGAGTGCCTCGCGCCGCTCGAGCTCGCCCTCGACGAAGCCGGCCGCGTCGTGGCTGGCGGCGTGCCTGAGCGACGGGGCGCGCGTGTCGAGCGCCTGCACCAGCACGCTGCCGCCGGCCGCCCCGCGCCCGCTTCGCCCGGCCAGCTGCGCGACGAGCGCGAAGGTCCTCTCCTCGGCTCTGAAGTCGGGGAAGCGGAGCGTGGCGTCCGCGTCGAGCACCACGCCCAGGGTCACGTCCGGGAAGTCGTGGCCCTTCGCGACCATCTGCGTGCCGACCAGGACGCCCGTCTCGGCGGCGTCGAAGCCCGCGAGCACGTGGTCGATGGCTCCGCGCGCTCCCGCCGTGTCGGCGTCGAGGCGGAAGATCGGAAGCGGGTCCAGGGCGGAGGCGAGCTCGCGCTCGAGCCGCTCGGTGCCGATCCCGTGGCGGCTGAGCGACACCGAGCCGCAGTCGGGGCACCGCGCCGGCACCGCCTCCGCGTGCCCGCAGTGGTGGCACGACATCCGGCCCGCGCCGCGGTGCAGCACGAGCGAGACGTCGCAGCCGCCGCAGCCCCACGCGCGCCCGCACCCGCGGCACGACAAGAAGCTCGACCAGCCGCGCCGGTTGAGCAGGACGATCGCCTTGCTGCGCGCCCGCCGGACCTCGTCGAGCGCCGCGCGCGTTCGTGGATGGAGCGCGGTTGCCAGGCCGGCGGTGCAGAGCAGGTCCACCGGCGGCAGGGAGCGCCCGTCCACGCGCCTCGGGATCGACAGGCGGTGCAGCGCACGCCAGCTCTCGGGCCGTGGCGTGGCGCTGCCGGCGAGCAGCACGGCGCGGCTGTCGTGCGCGCGCCGCTCGGCGACGTGGCGAGCGTCGTATCGGGGATCGCCCTCCTGCTTGTAGGACGGGTCGTGCTCCTCGTCGACCACGATCAGCCCGAGGTCCTCGACCGGCGCGAAGACCGCCGAGCGCGGGCCGACGCAGACGCGCGCCTCGCCGCGTCGCAGGCGCGACCACTCGTCATGGCGCTCTCCCGCCGACAGCTTCGAATGGAGGATCGCAACGGTGTCGCCGAAGCGCTCCGCGAAGCGGCTCGCGGTCTGCGGCGTGAGCGCGATCTCCGGCACGAGCACGATCGCGGCGCGCCCTCGCTCGAGCGCTCCCGCTACCGCCTGGAGGTAGACCTCGGTCTTGCCGCTCCCGGTCACCCCGTGGAGCAGCAGGCGCCGGTCGCACGGGTCGGGCGCGTCCATCCGCGCCAGCACTCCCGCCAGCGCGGCGACCTGGGGGTCGGTCAGCCGCGCCCCGACCGCCGCGGACGCACCGACCTTCGTGACCCGCGGACGACGCCGGAGCTCGGTGTCCGTGAGCTCGAGGAGACCGCGGCGCTCGAGGCCGCGGAGAGCCGCGTGGGCGCAGCCCGCCGAGCGCGCGAGGACCGACGCCGGCATCGCGCCGCCGGCCAGCGCCTCGAGGGCGGCGCGCTGTCGCTTGCCCACGCGCACGCCCGTGGCGACGGCGTCGTAGCCGGCCTCGGTCAGCGTCGCGATCAGCGCGCGACGAGCGCCGACCCGCGGCGCCGAGCCGGTGCCGGTGCCGGGCGGGAGGACGAGCCCGAGGCCGCGCGCGGGCGTCGAGCAGTACTCCTCGGCAACCCACAGGCCCAGCCGCAGCAGCTCGCGCGGCAGGTCGCGCTCCAGCGCGGCGACCGGCTCGACGAGCCGGTCGTCCGGCAGCTCGCTGCGGGCGGCCAGGTCCACGACCACGCCGAGCACGCGCCGGCGGCCGAACGGCACCACCAGCATGCTGCCGACGTCCACCTCCGCCATGTGGCCCGGCACCCGGTAGTCGAACGGCCCACGCAGCGAGCGTGCCGGCGTGAGCGGCTCGACCTTGGCGATCACGCGGCCACCGTAGGCGCGCTGCCGGACGCAGCTCTAAGCTGGCCGGGCCGCGCCCGGGACCCGGCGCGCCCCGCAATGCGCGAACGATCGAGCACGGACAGCCAGCGGGCGGCGACTCGCCTGCGCGACCTCGACCGCCGGTCGCTCTGGCCCGCGCTCAAGCGAACCGTTTCCGAGTTCCAGGAGGACGACCTGACCGACCGGGCGGCCGCGCTCACCTACTACGGCGTGCTCTCGATGTTCCCGATGCTGATCGTGCTCGTCTCGCTGCTCGGCCTGTTCGGCGACCCGCAGACGACTACGCAGACGGTGACTGACATCGTCTCGGAGCTCGGGCCGGCGTCGGCGGCCGACACCTTCACCGAGCCGATCGAGAGCATCACGCGGAGCGAGCAGGCGGCCGGGGTGCTGTTCGTGGTCGGCCTGGTCGGCGCGCTGGTGTCGGCGTCCGGCTACGTGGGAGCGTTCATGCGCGCCTCGAACAAGATCTACGAGACCGACGAAGGGCGGCCGTTCTGGAAGCTGCGGCCGCTCCAGATCGCCGTGACGCTGGTGATGGTCCTGCTGCTCGCGGCCACCGCGCTGGCGCTCGTGCTGACGGGGCCGGTCGTCGAGGCCGTGGCCGGCCCGCTCGGCATCGGCGACACGGCGGTGACCGCGTGGACGATCGCGAAGTGGCCGGTGCTGGTGCTGGTCGTGGTGATGATGATCGCGGTGCTCTACTACGTCGCGCCGAACGTCAGGCAGGCGGGCTTTCGCTGGGTGACGCCCGGCAGCGTCGTGGCACTGCTGCTGTGGGCGCTGGCCTCGGTCGGCTTCGCGTTCTACGTCGCCAACTTCGGCTCGTACGACGAGACCTATGGCACGCTCGGAGGAGTGATCACCTTCCTGGTCTGGCTATGGATCACCAACATCGCGGTGCTGCTGGGCGCCGAGCTGAACGCCGAGCTCGAGCGGTCGCGCGAGCTCGAGGCCGGAGTGCCGGATGCGGAGCGCGAGATCCAGCTCGCGCCGCGCGAGGAGCCCGACGAACCCAAGACGAAATGAGGAGCTGATCGAATGGCGAAGGTCCTGTTCATCCCGGTGAGCGTGGTCGGAGGCTTCCTGGGAGGCTTCCTCGGCAAGAAGGTCTTCGAGCAGGTCTGGGGGCTGATCGACGAGGAGGAGCCGCCCGAGCCCGAGCACCGCGACCCCTCCTGGCCGAAGCTGCTCGTGGCGATGGCCCTGCGCGGAGCGGTGTTCCAGGTCAGCCGAACCGTCGTCGAGCGCTTCTCGCGCCAGGGCTTCTACGGCATCACCGGCAGCTGGCCCGGCGAGGAGCGCCCCGAGCCGGAGTAGGCGCGGTCGCGACCGGCGCTCCGGCCGTCGATGATCGGACTTTGTCTCGCTATCCGACACAAGGTCGATCAGCGCCGCGGTCGACCCCGAGCTCGAGGCTCGCCGGAGGCAGGACCCGTGCCGCGGCGCCGGCGCGCGGACGCTCTATCCGGCAGCGTCACGGGCTCGCGCCGAGCGATCGGGCCGCCCGCGACGGCCGTCGTCGCGCCCGCGGTAGTCGATCACCAGCGGGACGCCCTCCATCCCGTAGCGCTCGCGGAGGCGGTTCTCGAGGAAGAAGGCGTAGTCGCGGGTCACGCGACCGCGGTCCGAGACCTGGATCGCGAAGCGCGGCGGGCGGGTCTCGTACTGCGTCATGTAGTAGAGGCGCAGGCGGCGCCCGCGGACGCTGGGCGGCTCACGGGTCGCCTGGAGGTCGGACAGGAAGCGGTTGAGCTCGGCGGTCGCGATCCGGTGCGCGGCGCGGTCGGACAGCGCGACCGCCTCGCGCAGCAGCCGGGCGACGCCGCGCCCGGTCCGCGCGGAGACCGTCATCAGGCGCGGTCGCAGGCGCAGCTTCGCGCGCCCGCGCGCCGCCGCGTCGTCGAGGTCGGTGCTCCCGATGTCCCACTTGTTGAGCGCGACGACGGTGGCGCAGCCGCTCTTCATCGCGACCTCGGCCACGCGCAGGTCCTCGCTGCGGAGCCCTTCGGCGGCGTCGCAGACCACGATCGCCACGTCGGCGCGCTCGGCCGCGCGCTCGGAGCGAAGCTGGGCGTAGTAGTCCACGCTTCCAGCGAGCTTCGCGCGCCGGCGCAGACCCGCGGTGTCCACGAGCACGAGCTCGCGCCCGTCGAGCTCGAGCCGGGTGTCGATCGCGTCGCGCGTCGTGCCGGCGAGCTCGGAGACGATTACGCGCTCCTGGCCGAGGAAGGCGTTGACGAGCGAGGACTTGCCGACGTTCGGACGGCCGATGACCGCGAGCCGCGCGGCGCGGGCCCCGGCGTCCTCCTCTTCCTCGAACGGCGCGAGCTCCGCCAGGGCCGCCGCCACGCGGTCGAGCAGGTCGCCGGTGCCGAGCCCCTGCACCGCGGACACCGCCACCGGGTCCCCAAGCCCGAGCCCGTGGAGCTCGGCGGCGAGCGGGACGGCGGACACGTGGTCGATCTTGTTCGCGGCCACGATCACCGGGACGGGCGCCGAGCGCAACTCACGCGCGAGCTCGTCGTCGCCGGGGCGGATGCCCGCCCGCGCGTCCACGACCAGGATCACGATCGCCGACTCGGAGATCGCCTGGCGCGCCTGCGCGCGAACGGCCGCCGCGAGGCCGCCGCGCTCGGACTCGTCGACCCCGCCGGTGTCCACGAGCAGGAACGAGCGGCCGTTCCAGTCGCACTCGATCTCCTTGCGGTCGCGGGTGACGCCGGGCTGCTCGTGGACCACGGCCTCGCGCGCCCCGGTCAACCGGTTGACGAGCGTGGACTTGCCGACGTTGGGGTAGCCGACGACCGCGACCTTCGGGAGTCCGCCGGCGCTCATCCGCGCTGCCGGCCACGTACCAGCGCCACGATCTCCGCGACGACCTCCTCGACCGTCCGGCCGGTGGTGTCGAGCGCAAAGGCGTCGCCCGCGGCCCGCAGGGGCGAGGCCTCGCGCGAGCGGTCCTGCTCGTCGCGCAGCGTCTGGTCGGCGAGCACGGTGCGCCAGTCGGTCCCGAGCTCCGCTGCCCGCCGCCGGGCGCGCTCCTCCGGCGCCGCGATGAGGAAGACCTTGACCTCGGCGTCCGGCGCCACCACCGTGCCGATGTCGCGCCCCTCGGCGACCCAGTCGCCGCCGTCGAGCAGCGCGCGCTGCTTGTCCACCAGCGCGGCTCGCACCCCGGGCTCGACCGCGATCCGCGACGCCGCCTCGGTCACCTCTGGGACGCGAATCGCCTCGGTCACGTCGCGGCCGTCGACCACGATGCGCTCACCGAGGTCGACCTCGAGCTCGGCCGCGTGCTGCGCCGGCTCGCCGCCGCGCTCGAGCAGCGCGAGCGCGGCCGCCCGGTACATCGCGCCCGAGTCGAGGTAGGTGAAGCCGAGCGCCGCCGCCGTCGCGCGCGCGACCGTGCTCTTCCCCGCCCCGGCGGGACCGTCGATCGCCACGACCATCCCTACATCATGGCGAGGCGGCCCGCAATCAGCGCTCCACGAGCCTCCCGAGGTCGCGCTCGAACTCAGGGTAGGACACCGCGGCGGCCTCCATCCCGACGACCTCCACCCCGCGCCGCGACGCGAGCCCGGCGACCGCGCCCAGCATCGCCATCCGGTGGTCGCCGCGGGCATCGAGCGTGCCGCCCTCCAGCCCGCCCGTCCCGTGCACGGCGAACCCGTCCTCGAGCGCCTCGATCCGCGCCCCCAGGCCGCCCAGCCCCTCCACGACCGCCGCGATCCGGTCGCTCTCCTTGTGGCGCAACTCGGCCGCCCCGCGGACCACGGTCTCGCCCTCGGCGAAGCAGCCAAGCAACGCGACCAGCGGCAGCTCGTCGATCGCGAGCGGCACCTCCGCTCCCTCGACGCACGTGCCCTCGAGTGGGGCGGCGGCCACGTCGAGCTCGCCGACCGGCTCGTCGGCGGGCGAGAAGGCTCCGGCGGCGGCGGCGGCGCCTTCCGGGGGCGGCTCCTCGAGGTCGCCGAGCACGACCGCCCCCATGCGGGCGGCGATTCGCAGGAAGGCGGTGCGCGTCCAGTTCAGCCCCACGTCCTCGATCACGATGCGGGAGCGCTCGATGCAGGCGGCGGCGGCGACCGCGAACGCGGCCGAGGAGGCGTCGCCCGGCACGGCCAGCCCGTCCAGCTCCAGCTCGTCCACCTGCCGGATCCGAACCGTCCCCCCCTCCTGCTCGAAGGGCACGCGGGCGCGCCTCAGGATGCGCTCGGTGTGGTCGCGGCTCGCCGCCGGCTCGCGCACGACCGTCTCGCCCTCGGCCAGCATCCCGGCGATCAGCAGGCACGACTTGACCTGGGCGCTGGCCATCGGCAGCTCGTGCTCGGCGCCTGTGAGCTCTCCGCCCTGGATCGTGAGCGGCGGCAGGCGCCCTTCGCGCGCCTCGATCCGCGCGCCCATCCGCCGCAGCGGCTCGGCCACCCGATCGACGGGACGGCGCATGATCGACTCGTCGCCGGTGAGGGTCCACCATCCGCCCGGCTGCCCGGCGAGCCATCCGGGCAGGAGCCGCAGCAGCGTGCCCGCGTTGCGCACGTCGAGCATCCCCCCCGTGGCCGCCTGGGCCGTGTGCAGGCCGACGCCGCGGACCAGGACGTCGGAGCCGATCGTCTCGACGCCGGCGCCCAACGAGCGGATCGCGTCGAGCGTCGCGATCGTGTCCTCGGCTTGCAGGAAGTCGCGGATCGTGACGGGCTCATCGCTCATCGCGGCGAACAGCGCCGCGCGGTGCGAGATCGACTTGTCGGGCGGCGGGACGAGCGTGCCGCGCAGGGGCCCGGCGGGCTCGAAGCGCGTCATCGCGGCCTCACGGCTCGACCACCGGCAAGCCGAGCTCGGCGATCAGCTCAGCTGCGCGGGCAGCCTCGTGGTCGCCGGCGATCCAGAGCGTGATCGCGCCCGAGCGCATGTCTGGGGCCGGCGCGAGCGCCATGTCCACAATGTTCACGCCGGCGCGGCCGAGCGCCACCGCCACGCGACCGACCACCCCGGGCCGGTTTGGCACCGACACGCGCAGCTCGCGGACCGCGCCGCCGGCGAACTCCGCCTCGAGCAGCCGCCTGCGGTCCTCGCGCGCGGCGTCGTTCCAGGCCTCGATCGCGTCGGGCGGCCCCCTTCGCAGCGTCGCGGCGACGGCGCGCAGGCGATCCACCGCCTCGTCGATCTCGGCGGCGATCGCCGGAGCGTTGGTCTCATAGATGCCGGTCCAGACGGCGGTGCTGGCGCCGGCCACCCGGGTCGCGTCGCGAAAGCTCGGGCCCACCCGCGGCAGCGGCTCTCCCTCGCCCCGCAGCGCGCCCGCCGCCTGGGCCACGAGCACGTTCGCGAGTACGTGCGGCAGGTGGCTGACGGTCGCCAGCAACCGGTCGTGCGTCTCCGCGTCGATCGCCACCGGGTGAGCGCCGAGTCCGACGAGGACTCGGTGCAGGCGCTCGTAGAGAAGGCCGGACGAGCGCGGGCCCGGCGTCAGGTACCAGGCGGCGCCGTCGAAGAGGTCGGCGCGCGCGTTCTCGACGCCCGAGCTCTCCGCCCCGGCCACCGGGTGGCCGCCGACGAAGCGTTCGTCGTCGGTCGACTCGGTCACGAGCCGCTTGGTCGAGCCGACGTCGGTCACGACGCAGTCGCCCGGTGCGGCCGCGAGCACGTCCCCCACGAGCGCCGGCAGCGCCGCCACCGGGGCGCACAGAAAGCACGTCTCCGCGCCGGCGAGCGCCTCGTCGAGCGACGCCGCCGCCCGGTCGAGCGCGCCATGCTCCACAGCGACCGAGAGCACCTCGGCGTCCGGGTCGAAGCCGAAGACCTCGGCGCCGAGACGCTCACGGGCAGCGAGGCCGATCGAGCCGCCCACCAGCCCGACGCCGGCGAGCGCTATCCGCACCTAGCGCGAGGCTGGGAGCGGGGCTTCACGCGACCGGCTGGAGCTCCTTGCCGGCCAGCGCGGCCGCCTGCTCGAGGCGGCGCATGTAGTCGGAGAAGTCCTCGCCACGCAGCGCCTGGGGGCCGTCGCAGATCGCCTCCTCGGGGGCGGGGTGGATCTCCACGATCACGCCGTCGGCGCCGGCGGCGGCCGCCGCGAGCGACATCGGCAGCACGAGGTCGCGTTTCCCCGCCGCGTGGCTCGGGTCCACGACCACCGGCAGGTGCGAAAGCTCCTTGAGCACGGGGACCGCCATCAGGTCCAGGGTGAAGCGGTAGCCGGTCTCGAACGTGCGGATGCCCCGCTCGCAGAGCAATACCTGCTCGTTGCCCTCCTTGAGGATGTACTCGGCCGACATCAGAAGCTCGTCGAGGGTCGAGGACAGCCCACGCTTGAGCAGCACCGGCTTCCCGGTTCGCCCGAGCTCGGTGAGCAGCGTGTAGTTCTGCATGTTGCGCGCGCCGAGCTGGATCACGTCGGCCACCTCGAGCACCGCGTCGAGGTCGCGTACGTCCATCAGCTCGGTGACGATCGGCAGGCCGGTCTCGTCCTTCGCCTCCTGGAGCAGCCGCAGCCCGGCCTCGCCGAGCCCCTGGAACGAGTACGGCGAGGTGCGCGGCTTGTACGCACCGCCCCGGAGCAGCCCGCCGCCCGCGTCGCGAACCGTGCGGGCGGTCTCGAGCATGACCTCGCGCGACTCGACCGTGCAGGGGCCGGCGATCGTCGTGAAGTGGGGGCCGCCGATGCGGCGCCCGTCCACCTCGACGACCGTGCGCGCGCCCTCCTTGAGCTGGGCGGAGGCGAGCTTGTACGGCTTGAGGATCGGGACGAGCTGGTCGACGCCCGGCGCGCCCTCCAGCTCGATGCTGCCGACGTGCTCGCGGTCGCCGATCACGCCGATCACGGTCACGAGCTCACCGCGCGAGACGTGCGCCGAGGCGCCGGCCGACTCCACGCGCTCGATCACCGCCTCGACGTCGGCGAGCGTGGCGCTCTCTTTCATCACAACCATCATCTGGACCTGGACCTTTCGGAGAACCCGTTGTCAATCCTACGTACGGACCGGCTGAGCCCGCGTAGGGCCGGCGGTAGGGCGCCCGGCGAGGGAGTCGCTCTGATCGGCGGCCGAGTTGGCCGCAGGCCGGACGCCTAGCTAAATCGCCAGGTCCAGTAGCCGCGCCAATAGGAGCCTCCGCGAGTGGCGGAGACGGAGACGAAGACGTCGAATGGCGAGGCCTTGCGCTGCACGATCGCTACTTTCTACCAGGTCGCGTGTTCGGTGTCGAGGCTGCGCGAGGCAGTCGGTACCCCATGAAGCTGAAGACGACCCTCATCGCAATGCTCCTCTGCGCGGCCGCTGCCGCGCTGGCCGCGGCACCCGCCGGCGCCGCTTTGCGCGGCTTCGACATCAGCCGCCAGGTGGGGCTCTACGACTACTCGCACACCTGGTCGGCCGAGGTCGCCGACTACGACCGCGACGGCCGCGACGACGTCTTCCTCAACCGCCACTACGAGCCCGCCGGGGGCACGCTCCACCGCGACGTCGGCGGGAGCTTCGAGAGGGTGGACACCGGCCCGGAGTCCTTCCCCAAGACTGACCGCCACGACTGCACGTGGGGCGACGTCGACCGAAACGGCCGCAAGGACCTCTACTGCACGGTCGGCGGCGAGCGCGGCTCCGGCCTGCGGCCCAACGAGCTGTGGATGCAGCGGCCGAATGGCGAGTTCGTTGACGAGGCCGCCGAGTACGGCGTCGAGGACCGGCGAGGGCGCGGGCGGGACACCACGTTCATCGACGTCAACCGCGACGGCTTCCTCGACCTCTACGTCGGCAACATGTTCCCCCGCGCCGATGCCAGGTTCTCGAAGAACAAGCTGTTCATCAACGAGGGCGGCGTCCGGTTCCGGCCGGGTCGCGAGTACGGCCTCAATCGTCAGGTCGGCGGGAAGACGATCCAGGCCGTGGACTACGACGAGGACGGCTTCAAGGATCTGCTCGTCTGCGGCGAGGAGCGCCTCTTCCTCTTTCGCAACGTCGGCGGCGTTCGCTTCGAGGACGCGACTCGGGAGCTCGGCATCGCGGACCCGTGCGAGGCGGCGCTGTTCGCAAACGTCGACGGACGCGGGCGTCTCGACCTGGTCCGGCTGGCCGAGCGGCGCCTGACGGCGACCCCGCAGCGCGAGGCGCGCTTTCGCAAGCCGAGCTTCAGCCGCGAGGTCAGGGGCGGCGAGTACCTGGCCGCCGGCCGCGTGAACGGCGATCGGCTCGCCGATCTGTACGTCGTCCAGGGCGGCAGGATCGACAGGGACAGGCCCGACCTGATGCTGCTCAACAGGCGCGGCGGGAGCGACTTCGACAGGCTCGACATGGCCCAGACGACCCGCGGGAAGGGCGACTACGTCACCGCGATCGATCACGACGGCGACGGGCGCGACGAGTTCATCGTGATGAACGGCCACCTCAAGGCCGAGGGGCCGATCCGCCTGATCGCCTTCCGGTAGCTCCCGGTCCGCGGGGTCCCGCGGGGCGGTCAGGTCAACTCGCCGCGTCCGGCGCCTCGGCCAGCGCGGCGTCGAGGGCGCCCAGGAAGCGGTCGTTCTCGCCGCGGGTGCCGTAGGTAACGCGAATGCGGCCCGGCTCCCCGAGCGCGGCGCCGGCGCGGACGATCACGCCGCGCTGCGCAAGCCCGCGGACGACCGCCGCCTCGTCGCGCCCGCCGAGCGAGAGCCACGAGAAGTTGGCCTCGCTGTCGGTGCTCGCAAGGTCGCGCTCGGCGAGCGCGGCCTCCACGTGGAGACGCTCCACGGCGGTCCGCTCGACGCGACGCGCCACCTCGTCCTGGTGGCGGATCGCCTCGGCGGCGGCCGCCTGCGCCAGCGCGTTGACCGAGAACGGCTGGCGCACCCGGTCCACGGCCGAGCGGAAGTCCTCGGCGCCGAGCGCGTAGCCGACCCTCAGCCCGCACAGCCCGTAGACCTTCGAGAACGTCCGCAGCACCACGAGGTTGGGGTGGCGCTCGAGCAGCGCGAGCGACTCGTCGGGGTCCTGGAGCGTGGAGAACTCGACGTAGGCCTCGTCGAGGATCACGGTCACGTGGCGCGGCAGCTCGCCGAGAAACGCGTCGAGCTCCGCGACCGGCAGCGCGGTGGCGCTCGGGTTGTTGGGGTTGCAGACGAGCAGAAGGCGCGTGGCGCCAGTCACCTCTCTCGCCATGGCGTCGAGGTCGTGGCGGCCGTCCGAGTCGAGGGCCGCCGTGATCGCGCGCGCGCCGGTCATCGCCGCCAGGTGCGGGTAGATCGAGAACGACGGCCAGGCGTAGACGATCTCGGCGCCCGGCTCGAGCATCGCCTCCGCCGCCGCCAGGAGAAGCTCGCACGACCCGTTCCCGACCGCCACGCGGCCGGCGGAGGTCTCGTGGCGATCGGCGATCCGGCGCCGCAGGAGCGACTTGTCGGGGTCCGGGTAGCGGTTCAGGCCGTCGAGCGCCCGCGTGACCGCCTCGAGCACCGCGGGATGGGGCGCCCACGGCGTCTCGTTCGAGGCGAGCTTGACCAGGTCGCCGTCGTGCTCGTAGGTCTCCGCGGCCGGGTAGGCCGGGATCTCGCGGATGCGCGCATTGACCTCGATCGGGCTCATCGCGTTCGGGCCGGCTGGCGCCGCCTCACTGCGCGCCCTCGAGGTCGCGGCGCAGCGCGACCGCCTCGCGCAGGTAGACGTGCTGGAGATCGGCCCCGTCATCGCCGGGGTAGCAGTGGAGCATCAACCTGATCACCCTGGGCATCGAGCCGGGGACGTCGATCTCGCGCGCGCACAGGAGCGGCACGGCGCTCAGGCCGAGCCGGCGCGCCGCGACGGCGGGGAACTCGGCGTCGAGGTCGCCGGTGCAGGTGAAGATGCAGCTCACCATGTCGGCGGTCGCGATCCCGTTGCGGTCGATCACCTCGCTCACGAGCTCCTCGGTGGCGCTCATGATCGCCTCGGCGTCGTTGCGGTCGACGGTTATCGCTCCCCTCAGGGCTCTCAGCCTCACGGCGCGGGATTGTCCCAGAGCCGCCCGCGGCGCCGTGCACGGCTTCGCGGCGCCCGGCCGCCCCGGGGTATAACGAACTCATGTCCGTGCAACCAGGCTCCGACTTCGCCGGGTACCGCGTCGAGGACGTCGCGGGGCGCGGCGGCATGAGCGTGGTGTATCGGGCGATCGAGCCGGGGCTGGAGCGCCCGGTGGCGCTGAAGGTGATCTCGTCCGAGCTCGCCGTCGACGAGACCTTCCGCGCGCGCTTCGAGCGCGAGTCCCGCCTGGCGGCGTCGCTCGACCACCCAAACGTCATCCCCGTCGCTTCCCGCCGGCGAGCCCTCGACGGTCCCCGATCTCACCGACGTCGGGCTCGACTTCGCCGACTCAATACTGAGCCGGCAGGGCCTCGACTACGAGCCGGTCGGCGACGACCTCTTCGGCCTGATCGACTCGGAGGCGCTTACGGTCTGTCAGACAGACCCCGAGGCGGGCGCCGCCGTGGAGACCGGCGACGAGGTGACGCTCTTCATCGACTCGAGCTGCTGAGGCCGGCAGAACTCAGCGCCCTCCCGAACCCTGGGCGCTCGCCGCCCGCAGCCGCTCCACCTCGGCGGCGGTCAACCGCCGGCTCACGCCCGGCGCGAGCGGACGCCCGCGATCGCCGGCGTGCTCGAGTCGCAGAGGCCCGAACGCGACGCGCTCGAGCGCGATCACGCGGTGCCCGACGGCCTCGCACATCCGTCGCACCTGACGCCTGCGGCCCTCGGCGATGACGATCTCGAGCGCGTCCGGCCCCAGCCGCCGTGCGCGCGCCGGCGCGCTGAGCCCGTCCTCGAGCTCGATTCCCGCGCGCAGCGCGCGCAGCGACGCCTCGCTCACGCGCTCAGGCTCGACCCGCGCGCGGTAGGCCTTCTCGACGCCGTGACGCGGGTGGGTGAGCCGCTCGGCCAGCTCACCGTCGTTGGTCAGCAGGATCAGGCCGGTGGTGTCCGCGTCGAGGCGGCCGACCGGGTACAGGCGCAGCGCCGAGTCGACGAGGTCACCGACGATCGATCGCCCGTGCGTGTCGCGGGCGGTCGACACCACGCCCGCCGGCTTGTTGAGCGCCCACACCTCGCGCTCCTCGACCGCCACCGCCTCGCCGTCCACGGCGACCCGGTCCGCCTCCCCCACGTCGCGCGCCGGGTCGGTGACCACCTCCTCGCCCACCATCACCCGTCCCTCGGCCACCAGCAGCTCCGCGGCCCTTCGCGATGCGACGCCGCAGTGGGCCAGGTACTTGGCGAGCCTCATGAGCGCGATGCTGGTGCCATCCGCCGATGATGGCGTGCCGGACGGCCGCCCGCCACTGCGACACTGGACGCATGGACCTCGCCCTTCTCGACGCCGCGCTCGCGCGCCGCTCCGAGCCCCGCTTTCGCGCCCGCCAGGTGTGGGAGTGGACCGCGCGCGGCGCTCACTCCTACGCCGAGATGACGAACCTCCCGGTCGCGCTCCGCGAGGAGATCGCCGCGGAGGTTCCGTTCTCCTCGCTCGAGCTCGAGCGCGAGGCGCGCGCCGCCGACGGCACGGAGAAGGCGCTCCTTCGCACCGCCGACGGCCGGCCGATCGAGGCGGTGCTGATGCGCTACCGCGACGGCCGGCGCTCGCTGTGCCTCTCGAGCCAGTCCGGCTGCCCGCTGACCTGCACCTTCTGCGCGACCGGGCAGATGCGCTTTCACCGCAACCTGAGCGCCTCGGAGATCCTCGACCAGGCGCTCCATTTTCGCCGGCGCGAGCGCGTCGACCACGCCGTCTTCATGGGGATGGGCGAGCCGCTGCTCAACCTCGACGAGGTGCTCGCGGCCTGCGAGCGGCTGCCCGACGTGGGGGTCGCGGCGAGCAACACGGCGATCTCCACCGTCGGATGGATCCCGGGGATCGAGCGACTCACCCGCGAGGGCCCGCGAGTCCGCCTCGCCCTCTCGCTCCACGCCGCCGACGAGGCGCTGCGCTCCGAGCTGATGCCGGTCAACGACCGCTACCCGCTCGCCGACGTGCTCGAGGCCTGCCGCGCATGGTCGGTGGCGCGCCGGCTCCCGGTCTTCGTCGAGTACCTGATGCTCGGCGGGGTCAACGACCGCTACGAGCAGGCGGTCACGCTCGCGGAGGCGCTCGAGCCACGTGACCGCTTCAAGGTCAACCTGATCCCGTACAACCCGACCGACACCGAGTACGCGGGCTCCAGCCGCGCCGCGGTCGATGCCTTCCGGGCGGCGCTCGAGGCGCGCGGCGTGCGGACCACCGTGCGGCTGACGCGCGGGCGCGACATCGAGGCGGCCTGCGGGCAGCTCGCCGTCGGCGCCTAGCCGGACCGCCGCGCAGACGGCCTGGCGGGGCTCTACTGCAGGCTGTCGTCGGGCAGCGTCAGCGGGATGTTCGGCAGCATGAAGCCCCGGTCGATCGGCGCCTCGTGGCTCACCAGGAGCCCCTCCTCGGCGAGCAGCCTGACGTTCGGGAGCGAGTAGGGCTCGGCCGCGTCGCGGTCGACGACGTAGCCGAGATCCGCCAGGCTGGCGGCGGTCATCCGGCTCAGCGGGTTGTCGGCCGCCGCGACGTAGCCGGACATCAGCTCGTTGAGGAAGAGGGCCTCGCGCCAGTGGGAGCCACGCGTTCCCGAGCCGCCGCGGTTCTCCACCGGCACCTGCTTGCGCCTGGCGCCCGGGCCCTGGAGCGTGCGGTACTCGTCGATCGCCCCCTTCCCCGCGAAGGTCGGGTTGGCCGAGTTGACGTTCTTGAGGAGGCCCTTGAGCTTCCAGATCGTGCCGATGCCCAGGACGTGCCCCATCTCGTGCGCGATCACGTCGTTCAGCGTGCCGTCCTTCTCCATCTGCTTGAGGTCGGCGGAGTCGAACCTCATCTCGCCCTTCACCGGGAGGAAGGCCTCCCTTCCGGCGCGCTTGGGGCGGATGTGACTGGGGCCGGCCTGGCCGAGGACGCCGCCGGGCCCGTCGATGTCGGCGCCGCCGGCGAGGATCAGCACGTCGTCGATCACCTCACCGTCGACCTTCACGCGCGGGAGGTCGCCGACGATCACCCGGGTCCAGCGGCGGGCCGCCGCCTTGAACGCGTCCTGCTGGCGCTTGTTCAGGCCCCCCGTGAACCGCACCTCGATCGTGAAGGGCTTGTTCGTCGCGGCGACGTCCCTGGCGGCCTTCTTGTCGGCGACCGCCCGGTAGGACTCGTACCTGGCCATCCTTGCCTCCTCGCTCGGGGTGGCCGCAGCCTACCCCTCCACGCCGCGCCGGAAGCGGTCTACGTGCGACCGGCGGCGGAGCCCGAGAGCCCGATGCGCGACGCCCCGGAGGCGGCGCCCCGCGAGCGCGCCGTGCGGCGCCGGCCCCATCGTGGCGCGGGCGATCGCAGGCCTCGCGAACGCCGGGAAGCACCGCCGTCGGGCACCATCCGCGAGGCGCGCAGCTCGAGCATCGCGACCAGGTCCGCGGTCGGATGGAACGGGTCGGCGATCCCCCGCCCGCCCGAAAGCGGCCTGGCGGCGCGCAGCACCCCGTCCTCCTCGGCGAGCAGGTGCGCGCACCCATCCGGGGGCGGCGCGCCGTCGAGCTGCGCCAGCGTGGCGAGCGCCTCGCGATCGCCGGACGTCGAGCGCCTGATCGAGACCTGGGCGAGGCGCGGATCCGCCGCCGTGGCGGGGGGCGCCGTCACGCCGCGCGCCTTCCGGGCACCGGCGAGGGCTGGGTGGCACCCGCGTGCGCGGCCGCCGGCCGCGGCCGGCGGCCGGGGCGCGACAGCCCCTGGCCGGCGGCGATCCACGATCCGCCCACGATCAGGACGAGGCCGGCGAGTGTCGCCGGCGAGACCGTCTCGCCGAGCAGCGTCGAGCCGTAGAAGACTGCGAACACCGGGGCGATGTAGGTCACGAGCGCGACTCGCGCCGGGCCGATCGTGACGATCAGCGTGTTGAAGATCGCGAACGCGACGCCGGTCCCGACGAGGCCCAGCGCGAGCATCGCCCCGACCGTGTCGAGCGACGGCAGCGCGTCCGGGGCGCCGATCGCCGCCAGCGGCGCGGTCAGGACGGCGCTCGCGGTCATGGTCGCGGCTGCGAGGCCGATCGGCTCCAGGCTCACGGCGCTGCGCTTGACGACGAACGAGCCGATCGCGTAGCCGAGGCCGGCGAGCGCCACCGCGATCCCGCCGAGGAGGGCGTAGGAGCTGCCGCCGAGGTCGACGCCGATCAGCAGCGCGACGCCCAGGAAGCCGGCCACGAGGCCGAGCGCGCGCGGGCCGGTGGAGCGCTCCTCGTGGTCGACCCAGATCGCCAGCAGCGCGGTGAAGAGCGGCGTCGACGAGATCAGGATCCCGGTAAGCGAGGAGGAGATCTCCTGCTCGCCGGCGCTGATCAGCAGGAACGGCGCCGAGACCTGGACCACGGCCAGCAGCACGATCACGCCGAGCGCGCCGGAGAGGCCGCCCAGCGCGTCGCGGCGGAGGGCGAGCGGCACGAGCACGAGCGCGGCGAGCGCCGTGCGCGCGAACACGACCATCGCCGGCGAGAGGTCGTCGAGCGCGATCTTGATGAACATGTACGAGGCGCCCCAGAGGGAGCCGAGGAAGAGGAGCGCGAGCAGCGAGCGACGCGACATGCCTCGAGGATGGCATAGGACTCGGATTAGCGCAAATAACAGTTGGCGCCATGCCTGATAAGGTGCGCTTATGCTCGACGTGAGACGCCTGCGGGTTCTTCGCGAGGTCGCCCGCGAGGGCTCGTTCTCCGGCGCCGCCGAGCGACTCTCGTTCACGCAGTCGGCCGTCAGCCAGCAGGTCGCCTCGCTCGAGCGCGAGGCGGGCGCGAGCCTCGTGGAGCGAGGCGCACGTGGCGTGCGGCTCACCGACGCCGGGCGCGCGCTGGTGGCCCACGCGGACGCGATCGTCGCGCGACTCGACGACGCCGAGCAGGAGCTCGCCGCGATCGCGGGGCTGCGCGGAGGCAGACTGCGCTTGGTGAGCTTCCAGAGCGCCGGCGCGGCGCTCGTGCCGGACGCGATCGCGGGCTTCAGCGGCCGTTACCCCGATGTCGACCTGAGCCTCGCCGAGGCGGAGCCCTACGACGCGCTCCCGGGGCTCAAGGCGGGGCGGTTCGACCTCGCGGTGGTGTTCGACCACACGCCGTTCGGCGAGGAGCGCCACGACGACATCGAGCTCGTCCACCTGCTCGACGACGTCATGCACGTAGCCCTGCCGAGCAACCATCGGCTGGCGGGTCGTGCCCGTGTCAAGCTCGAGGACCTGGCCGAGGAGTCCTGGATCAACGGCGAGCGCGCCTGCGGCGAGTTCGTGATCCACATCTGCCTCGCGAACGGCTTCGAGCCCCAGGTCACGCTCGAGTCGAACGACTACGCGACCATGCAGGGCCTCGTCGCGGCCGGCGTCGGCGTGACGCTGATCCCCGACCTCGTGCTGGCCACCGGCCTCAACCCCGGCGTCGCGGTCGTCCCGTTCGCGGGCGAGCCGCCGGTCCGGCGAATCTGGGCGGCGATGCCCTCCCAGGGCTACCGCGCGCCCGCCACCGAGGCGATGGTCGAGGTGCTCCGCGAGGTCTGTGCCGGGTTCCCGGCGCGGCTGCGGTCGGTGGCAGCGGCCGCTTCCTGACGGTCCGGATCGGTTCTGCGGCGAAGGTTGGCGGGTTACGCACGAAGGGTGTGCGTAACTCGCCAAAGCTGGCGGGCGCGGCGCGGAGCGACGGGCGCCGGGCCTCAGGTCTCGCCGCGCTGCTCGCCTGCGCGCAGCAGCCGATCGCGCAGCTCGCCCTCCTCCTCCGGGGTGGGGTCGAAGGCGCTCACGTCGGGCAGCTCCGAGAGGGCGCCCAGCCCGAACAGGCGCTCGAACAGCTCGGTGGTGCGGTAGAGAACGGCGCCGAAGCGTGAACGCCCCGACTCCTCGATCAGGCCGCGCTCGAGCAGCGTGCCGACGGCCGACTCCGAGGCCACGCCGCGGATGCGGGCGATCTCGGGACGCGAGACCGGCTGGAGGTAGGCCACCACCCCGAGGCACTCGGCCTGCGCCTGCGTGAGCGGCGGGGTGCGCGGGCGCGCGAAGAGCCGCCGGGCGGCGCGCTCGGCGACGGGGTCGGTGGCCAGGGCAAAGCCGCCCGCGACCTCGCGCAGCACGACGCCGCGCCAGCCCTCGGCGTAGTGCTCTCGCAGCCGGGCCAGCGCCTCGACCACCTCGCCCTCCCCCACCTCGGCCGCCTCGGCGAGCTCCTCGACCTCCAGCGGCTCGGGCGAGAGGAACAGCAGCGCCTCCACGACGCGCGCGAGCTCGGCGGGGGTCGGCGGGGTCGCGGCGCGCGGCGGGGTCGCGGCTCCGGGCGAGTCAGACGGAAGAGGCGTGCCGGCGGCGCTCATGGCCGCCTCACCGAGATCGGCCCGAACGGCTCCCCCTGCTCCCAGTCGGCCTCGCCGGTCTTGTAGAGCTCGAGCAGCGCGAACAGCGTGACGGCCTCGGTGACGCGGTCGGCGCCGGCCACGGCCTCGTCGAAGCCAAAGCGCCCGCTCCTTGCGAGCAGGTCGCGCAGGTGGGAGAGCCGGCTCTCGAGCGCCACGACCGGGGCCGTCACGTGGCTGAGATCGATCGGCTCCGGCGCCTGCAGCAGCCCGCCGACGGCGCGCGCGAGCGCCTCCGCCTCGTAGGTCCGCGTCGCCGCCTCGAGCGACACCCGTCGCAGCCCGGGCGGCAGCGGCGCCGAGCGGTAGCGGAAGCCGGCCTCGCGGTCCAGGCGGGCGCGCAGGTCGGTGGCGGCGGCGCGGTAGCGGGCGTACTCGATCATCCGCGCCAGCAGCTCCTCGGCCGCCTCGGCCCGCTCGGGCCCGGGCTGCTCCTCCTCCTCGCCCGGCAGCAGCAGCTTCGACTTGAGCAGCAGCAGCGCCGCGATCAGCACGAGGAACTCGGTGGTGGCGTCGAGGTCGAGCTCGCCGGAGCGCTCCAGGTGCTCCACGTAGGCGAGGACCACGTCGGCGAGATCCACCTCGAGCAGGTCGATCTCCTCCTCGAGGACCAGCGTCATCAGGAGGTCGAACGGCCCCTGAAAGACCTCGAGGTCCAGGTCGAGGCCTCCGACGGACGCCCGCTCCTCGCCCGCCTCCGCGATCTCCCTCTCCCCCTCCTCCTGTGCCGCGACGGTGGCGATCGGCGGAGCCTAGAGCCCCGTCCCGACGCCGACCTCGGGGGGCCCGACCCCCATCGCGCGCCGAACCTCGGCGAGCGTCTCGGCGGCGATCGCCCGCGCCTTCTGCGCGCCGCTCCCCAGCGTCCGTTCGAGCGCAGCCTCGTCGGCTCTCAGCGCCTCGTAGCGCGCGCGGACAGGCGCCAGGTAGGCGACCACCTCGTCGGCCACGGCCTGCTTGAAGGCGCCGTAGCCCGAGCCGGCGAACTCCGCCTCGACCGCCTCCGGCGCCACCCCGCGGATCACAGCGAAAATGTCGATCAGGTTCGTGATCCCCGGCTTGCCGGGCGCGCGCGCAACCTCCGACGCGGAATCCGTGACCGCGGTCATGACCTTGCGCGCGATCGCGGCCTCGTCGTCAGTGACGTAGATCGCCCCCTGCTCGGTCGAGCCGGTCGTGGACATCTTCTGCTCGGGCGCCTGGAGGTCCATGATCCGCGCCCCGAGCTCGGGGATCCGGTGGCGGGGAACGACGAGCGTCTCGCCGAAGCGCTGGTTGAAGCGGATAGCGATGTCGCGCGTGAGCTCCAGGTGCTGGCGCTGGTCGTCGCCGATCGGCACCTCCTCGGTCTTGTAGGCCAGGACGTCGGCGGCCTGGAGCACCGGGTAGAAGAACAGCCCGGCCGAGATCAGCTCGCGCTGGCGCGCTGACTTCTCGCGGAACTGGTGCATCCGGTTGAGGTCGCCGTGCGCGGTGACGGAGGACAGAAGCCAGCAGAGCTCTGCGTGCTCGGCCACGTCGCCCTGGCGAAAGAGGATGCAGCGGTCGGGGTCGAGGCCGGCGGCGAGCAGCATCGCGGTCGTGTCGAGGACGTTGCGCCGCAGGGCCGCCGGCTCGTAGGCCACGGTCGTCGCGTGCAGGTCCACGACGCAGTAGACGGCGTCGCCGCGGTCCTGTCCCTCGACGTACTGGCGGATCGCGCCGATGTAGTTGCCGAGGTGCTTGCGGCCGGTCGGCTGGATCCCGCTGAAGATGCGCACCGGCGGAGTCTAAGGTCGTCGACCCGTACCGCTCCGGTCTCACCCCCTCCCATCCGTGCTCCGGGCATGGCCAACGGCACCCGGCGCACGCTCAACCCGAGGGCGACGTGAACTGGCTCGCTCATCCAGGCGGGGCCAGCTCGACACGCTCGGACTGCTCCCTGTGGGCACGATCCACTTACAGCACGCTTGCGCCCCTACGAGCGCCATGTCGTTCTACGCCAGCGAGAAACGGCCGCGGGGGTTGCGAGTCGAATACGAGCGTCGTGGGCCTCGCTACTGGCGGCGGTCGCGGCGAGCAGCGAGCGCTCGACCGCTTCGCGGCTGTCGCCGAGCCCGACCATGAGATTGCTCGCGAGCGAAGCGATTATCTGCAGCCCGTAGCCCTGATGGCCGAAGGTGCCGGCAATCTCCAGCAGCACGTATCCATGCGTCGCGCTTAGGAACTGGCCGGCCGCGACCACGGGATCCACCGCGCATACGCGCCCGGCTTCGATGACGCGATCGAGCGAGCGGACCATGACCTCGACGGCGGCCTGTCCCTCGGAGAAGTTGGCGAACGTGCCGGTGGCTGTCACCTCCAGCCCGCTGCGCACGCGCAGCCCTTTGGTGAGGCCGAACATCAGCCGGTAGCACTGCGGGTTGGTCAGCGCCCAGTCGCAGTAGGCGCCGCCCCTGGCGAAGAAGTCGGCCACGGGATCGTCGGTCTCGGGCACGGCCTCCACGTGGCGCGCCAAGCGAACGAACCCGTCGGCCACGAGCGCCTCGAACAGCCCGGGCATGCCACCGAAGAGCGTGTAGATGGCCTGGGTGGATGCGCCGATCTCGGCGGTGAGCCTGCGGGCCCGCAACGCCTCCGGGCCGGAGGCCTCCAGCGTGCCGAGCGCCGCCTCGAGCAGCCGGGCGCGCTGGTCCGCCCGGGACGAGGTCGTTGGCGACGCCATGGAGCCCATGATAATGTCATAACATCGTTATACAGGAGGCTCGATGGTAGAGCAGTTCGACGTGATCATCGTCGGCGGCCGGTGTGCCGGCTCGCCGCTGGCCATCTTGCTCGCCCGAGCCGGCCTGAGGGTGTGCGTCGTCGACCGCGCGCGGTTTCCCAGCGACACGGCCTCCACGCATGGCATACAGCCCTCGGGAGTGCAGATCCTCGACCGCCTGGGCGTGCTGGAACCCCTCTTGAAGGCGACCCCGCCGATCGAGCGCGGGACGATCGCCTTCGACGACGCGCGCGTCGAGCTCAGTGACTTCACCGAGCTGGTCGGGGCGCCGATGCTGAGCGCGAGGAGAGTCACGCTCGACGCGGTCCTCCTCGAGCGAGCCGCTGGGGCGGGCGCTGAGGTCCGGACACAGACCGCGGTCACGGGCCTGGTCGAAGATCGCGGCCGTGTCGCAGGGGTGAAGACCGAGTCACGAGAGCTGCGCGCCCCTCTCGTCGTGGGTGCCGACGGGGTTCGCTCGGCCGTGGCCCGCCTGGTCGGTGCCGCTAAGTACCACCAGACGCCCGCGGGCAGGCTCTTCACCTGGGCCTACTTCGAGGGCGCGGAAGCAGACGACGCCCACTTGTGGCTAGGCAGCATCGGGGACCACCGCTTCCTCGCCTTCCCTACCGACGCCGGCCTGTTCATGGCCGCCGTCGTCCCCTCGATAGATCGCAGAGACGACGTGCTCGGCGACCGGGGGGCCGTCTACGCCGCCGAGTTGGCCCACTGGCCTGAGCTCGAGGCCGCCGTGGCCGGGGCGAGGCGAGTAGGGCCGATCCGGCTGATGTCGCGGGACGGCTTCTTTCGGCAGTCCGCAGGGCCGGGCTGGGTGCTGGTCGGGGACGCCGGTCACTTCAAGGACCCCACGCCCGGCCAGGGGATCTCCGACGCCCTTCGACAAGCCGTCGAGCTAGCGCCGGCGATCGTGAAGGCCCTCGGCGGGGCAGGCGCCGCCGATCGGGCGCTGCACGACTGGTGGTGCTGGCGTGATCGAGACGCGTGGGAGATGTACTGGTTCGCTCGCGACATGGGTGCTCCTGGCCCGCCGCCGTTGCTGGTCCAGGAGATCCAGCGTCGCATCGCGGCCGACCGGCAGCTCACCGACGGGCTGCTGCGCGTCCTCAACCACGACATCACCCCGTCGACGCTGTTCACCCCGTCCCTCGCCCTGGCCGCCACATCCAAGGCGCTGCTGACGAGTCCAGGACAACGCAGGGTCCTCCTCCGGGAAGCGCGGACCCTGGCCGCCAACAACTGGCGCCGGCGTGCGCCATCACATCCCTCACCGGCCGCGAGGCGCCAGCGCGGTGTCCGTGACCTTCGGCGCTCCGGTGTGGGTCGGCAATGAATCGCGATGGCGCCCGTCGCGGCGCGGCCGTGCCGTAAGCCGAACCCAACCGCGGCTCGGTGCTCGACCCGACCGACCCGGTCGGCGGGCTGCTGTTCACGTGCGCACGACGCTTGACCTCGACGATCAGCTCGTCGCCGCTCTCCTCGAGCGCCACCCCGGGCGCTCCAAGACGGAGGCGATCGAACGCGCGATCGCGGACCACCTCGCCCGTGACGTCGCTCACGACCTGCTCGCGCTGCGAGGCAAGGTCGACATCGAGGACACCTGGAGAGACCTGCGAGCGGTCGACCGGCACACCTGAGCGTCCTCGTCGACACCTCGGTCTGGGTGCCGTTCCTACGCGACTACGACGACCCGGTCGCCGAGCGCCTCAGCCGGTTGATCGGCGAGGAGCGTGTGCTTGCATGTGGGCCGGTCGTGGCGGAGGTGCTCCAGGGGGCATCCGTCGAGGCGCGCCCGCGGCTGGAGCGGCTCCTGGCGGCGCTGCCGTGGGCCGAGCTCACACGGGACGCCTGGCTTCGCGTCGGTCAGGTCGCCGGCGACCTTCGCACCCGCGGGGTCACGGTCCCGCTGACCGATGTCGAGATCGCGGTGGCGGGGGAAACAGTCGGCGCCGCACTCTGGTCACTCGACTCAGACTTCCTGCGAATCCGCGAGGCGCTGCCCCGCCTCGACCTGTTCGAGCCCGAGGCGTAGCTCCGAGCTCGCCGCAGGGCGCCCCGCCCAGCCTCGCGGCCGGCTCAGGCGGGCGCGTGGCCGCCGGCCGACGAGTCGGAGGCGCGCTCCGGATCGCCCGGCGGGGCGCCGCCGGCCCGCTGGCGGACCACCGGCCGGCGTGCCGCGCCGGCCTCGTCGAGCCGGCGCACCGGCGTCGTGTAGGGCGCGTTGCGGGCGATCTCGGGGTCGCGCGCCGCCTCATCGAGGATCGCCCGCACCGAGTCGCAGAAGGCATCGAGCGTCTCCTTGGTCTCGGTCTCGGTCGGCTCGACCATCAGCGCCTCGTCGACGAGCAGTGGAAAGTAGACCGTCGGCGGGTGGACCCCGTGGTCGAGCATCCGCTTGGCGATGTCGAGCGTCCTGACGCCCAGCTTCTCCCTGGCCCCGCGCCCCGACAGCACGAACTCGTGCATGCAGAGGCGGTCGAAGGCCACGGGTAGGTACTCGCCAACGCCCTCCTCGGCCAGGCGCGCGCGCAGGTAGTTCGCGTTTAGCACCGCGGTCTCCGATACGTCCCTCAGCCCGTCGCGGCCGAGCTGGCGGATGTAGGCGTAGGAGCGCACGAAGACGCCGTAGTTGCCCTGGAAGCCGCGCAGGCGGCCGATCGACTTCGGCCGGTCGAACTCGAGCTCGAAGCGCGGCTCACCGCCGTTGTCGCCCGCGCGCCGCACGACCTGCGGCCGCGGCAGGTAGGGCTCGATGCGATCCGAAACGGCGATCGGGCCGGCGCCCGGGCCACCGCCGCCGTGGGGCTGGGTGAACGTCTTGTGGAGATTGAAGTGGACGATGTCGAAGCCCATGTCGCCGGGCCGTGAGATGCCCATTACGGCGTTGAGGTTCGCGCCGTCGTAATACAGCGTCGCGCCCGCCTCGTGCACGACGCGGGCGATCTCCTCGATGCGGCTGTCGAACAGCCCGAGCGTGTTGGGGTTGGTGAGCATCAGGCAGGCGACGTCGTCGCCCGCCTTCACGCGCAGGTCGTCGACGTCGATCCCGCCGTCCCCGGCGGTCCCGACCTTGACGACCTCGTAGCCCGCCATGACCACGGTCGCGGGGTTGGTGCCGTGCGCCGTGTCCGGCGTCAGCACCTTCGTGCGCCGCTCGCCGCGGTCCTCGTGGTAGGCGCGCGTGAGCAGCAGGCCGGCGAGCTCGCCGTGCGAGCCCGCGCTCGGCTGCAGCGAGACATGCGGGAGGCCGGCGATCTCGGCCAGCGCACCCTGGAGGCGCCACATCAGGTCGAGCGCGCCCTGCGCGTGCTCGGGCTCCTGGAGCGGGTGCAGCCGGGCGTGGCCCGGGAGCGCCGCCACGCGCTCGTTCACCTTCGGGTTGTGCTTCATCGTGCAGGAGCCGAGCGGGTAGAAGCCGGTGTCGAGGTCGAAGTTCTTCTTCGACAGGTTGTTGTAGTGGCGGACGATCTCGGGCTCTGAGACCTCGGGGAGCGCAGGTGGCTCGCGCCTGATCGCGTCCTCGGGGAGCATCTCCGAGATCGGCGTCTCGGGGACGTCGGCCGCCGGCGGCACGAAGGCGCGGCGCCCCGGCCGTGAGCGCTCGAAAATCGTGACGGCCTCGCGGTCGGGTGCGCCCGCAACGTCGGTCCTCGTACCCGGCTCGGTCATCAGGCCGGCACCCCCTCGCGCACCGCGGCCACGATCTCGGCCAGGCGGTCGATATCTCTCCGCGTGCGGCGCTCGGTGATCGCCACCAGCAGCCCGTCCGCGTACTCCGGATAGTCGCGCCCGAGCCGGTAGCCGGGGTTCAAGCCCTCGTCCCGCGCCCGCGCGAACAGCGCGTCGAGATCGGGCACGCGGACGGCGAACTCGCGCACGACCGGGCCCGGGTTGATCGGCTCGGCGCCGAGCCGCTCGCGCGCGTAGTGGGTACGGCGCAGCATCAGCTCGCCGAGCTCGACGATGCCGGCGCGCCCGAGCCACGAGAGGTAGACGACGCCGGCGAGCGCGTTGAGCGCCTGCGCCGTGCAGATGTTGTGGGTGGCTTTCTCGCGCCGAATGTGCTGCTCGCGCGTCTGGAGCGTGAGCACGAAGCCGCGGCGGCCGTCGGCGTCCACGGTCTCGCCGGCGATCCGGCCGGGCATCCTGCGGATGAAGCGCTCCTTGGCGGCGAAGAAGCCGAACGACGGGCCACCGAAGTCGAGCCGGCCGCCGAGCGTCTGCCCCTCGCCCAGGCAGACGTCCACGTCGAAGTCGCCGGGCGGGCGCAGCACGCCGAGCGTCAGCGGGTCGGCCGAGCACACCACGAGCGCCCCGGTGCGCCGTCCCGCCTCGACCAGCGGCCCGAGGTCCTCGACCGAGCCGAGGAAGTTCGGCTGCGAGAGGAAGACCGCGGCGGTGTCCTCGTCCACGGCGGCCGCAAGGGCCTCGACGTCGGTCACGCCGGCGTCGGTGAGCGGCGCATCGACGACGTCGGTCCCGAAGCCCGCCGAGTAGGCCCGCAGCGTCTCGCGCGCGTGCGGGTGGAGGCCGCGGGAGCAGACGAAGCGCGAGCGGCCGGTCTCCCCGAGCGCCAGGTACCCCGCCGCCGGCACCGACGATGGTCCCTCGTACAGCGACGCGTTCGACACCGGCAGGCCGGTGAGCTCGGAGATCGCGGTCTGGAACTCGAACATCACCTGGAGGCCGCCCTGGGAGATCTCCGGCTGGTACGGCGTGTAGGGCGTGAGGTACTCCGAGCGCTGGGTGATCGAGTCCACGAGCGCCGGGACGTAGTGGTCGTACATCCCGGCCCCCACGAACGTGACCTCGTCGTCGCAGCTGCGATTGCGCCGCGCCAGCGCGTCGAGCTCGTCGGCCACCTCCTGCTCGGACACGCCCCGCGGCAGGTCGAGCTCGCGGTCGAGCCGAACGCCGGCGGGGATGTCGGCGAACAGGTCCTCGAGCGAGCCCGCGCCGATCGCCGCCAGCATGGCGGCGCGGTCCTCGTCGGTTGTGGACGTGTAGCGGCTCAAGTGGGGGCGGTCAGCTGCTTTGCAGCAGGTTCCGGTAGGCCGCCGCGTCCAGCAGCGCGTCGCGCTCGGACGGGTCGGTCAGCCTGACGCGCACGAGCCAGCCCTCGCCGTAGGGGTCCTCGTTGATCTTCTCGGGCGCGTCGGCGAGCGCGTCGTTGACAGCCACGATCTCGCCCGACATCGGGGCGAACACGTCGGAGACGGCCTTGACCGACTCGACCTCGGCGTAGGACTGGTCCTTGCTCGTCTGCTTGCCGGCCTCCGGCGGGTCGAAGAAGACGACCTCGCCGAGCGTGTCCTGCGCGTACCAGGTGATCCCGAACGTCGCCTCGTCGCCCTCGATCCGCGCCCAGTCGTGCTCCGGGTGGTACAGCAGCTCCTCGGGGTAGCTCTCGTCGGCCACTCAGTCCTCCTTGGCGTATAGGGGCTTGTCGCGGACCTCGGCGGGCCGGCGCCGGCCGCGCACGTCCACCTCGACCGCCGTGCCCGGCGCGGCCGCGTCCGCCGGAACGTAGGCCATCCCGATGCCGGTGCCGAGGGAGGGCGACACCGTCCCGCTCGTCACGACGCCGGCGCGCTCGCCCTCGACCAGCACCGGGTTGCCGGGCCGCGGGATGCCCGGTCCGGTGAAGGCGAACGGCACGAGCCGCTCGCGCGGCTCCACCGATCGCAGCGCCTCGGAGCCGACGAAGTCGGTGTCGAGCTTGCATGCCCACCCGAGACCGGCGGAGATCGGGTCGCGGTCCTCGGAGAGGTCGTTGCCATAGAGATGGAAGCAAACCTCGAGCCGCAGGGTGTCGCGGGCGCCAAGGCCGGCGGGCGTCGCCCCGTCACCCGTCAGGGCGTCCCAGAGCGCCTCCGCGCCGTCCGGAGCGCACAGCAGCTCGACGCCGTCCTCGCCGGTGTAGCCGGTCCCGCAGACGAGGCAGTCGACCCCGGCCACGCGCCCGGGGGCGACGCGCATCCGCGCGGGCGCCTCGCCCTCCAGGCGGCGGTCGAGGATCGAGCGCGCCGCCGGCCCCTGGAGCGCGAGCATCGCGTGGTCGGCCGCGACGTCGCGGACCGTGACGTCGAAGCCGCCGGTGTGCTCGGTGAGCCAGGCGAAGTCGCGCCCGTGGTTGGCGGCATTCGTGACGGTCAGGTAGCGGTCCGGTCCCGTCCTGTAGGTGAAGAGGTCGTCGAGCACGCCGCCGTCGTCGCGGCAGAGCACCGAGTACTGCGCCTTGCCCTCCTCGAGACGGGTGACGTCGTTCGAGAGCGCGCGCTGGAGGAAGCGCTCCGCGTCCGGGCCGCTGGTCTCCACCTGGCCCATGTGAGAGACGTCGAAGATCCCGGCCTCGGTGCGCACCGCCAGATGCTCCGCGCGAATCCCCGCGTACTCGACCGGCATCTCCCACCCGGCGAACGGGACGAGCCGCCCGCCCGCGGCCCGGTGACGGGCGTGAAGGGGGGTGCGCCGGAGCGTCTCAGTGGCGGCCGCCAAGACGGCCTGACCCTACCAACGGACCCTCCCTCGATCCGTGGTCGGCTAGGCTCGCGGCGCTCGATGAGAGGCGCGAAGCTCAGGCGACTGAAGGCAACCGCCGCGGCGGCGGCGCTCGCGGCGCTCGTGCTCGCGGCCGGTCCCGCCCACGCCGGAGAGCTCGAGACCGTGCCCGGCGAGAGCCAGCGGTCCGGCCCGGGCACGCTGTTCGACTACGTGGTCAAGGTCGAGCGCGGCATCAGAATCGAGCGCCAGCGCTTTGCCGACACGGTGCAGGAGATCCTGTTCTCCGACCGCAGCTGGACCGGGACGGGCGAGGTCGCGTTCGAACGCGTGCGCCGCAGCCCCAGCACGAAGATCATCCTCGCGAAGCCGAACACGGTCGACCGGCTCTGCGCCCCACTCGACACGAACGGCACCTACTCGTGCAGCATCGGCGAGCGGGTGGTGCTCAACCGCCGCCGCTGGGTGCGTACGGTGGACCACTGGCCCTCATCGCGCAGGAACTACCGGCGGATGCTCGTCAACCACGAGGTCGGCCATCGCATCGGCCACGGGCACCGCTCCTGCCCGGGTTCGGGAAAGAAGGCGTTCGTGATGCAGCAGCAGTCGATCAGCCTCGATGGGTGCCGCGCGAACTGGTGGCCGCGAAAGCCGGAGCTGCGAGCCACGCGGCGGATGTACTCGGCGAGCGCCGCGAAGGGCGCGCCGGGCTACGTCGAGTAGTCGGTCAGTCCTTCAGGAAGGAGGGAATGTCGATGTCGTCGTCCGGGATCTCGAGCGACGAGCGCTGGCGGTCGTCCATCGAGATGTCACGGCGCCGGCCGCGCTCGGGCTCGCGCCGCGGCGTCTGATCGGAGCGGTAGAGCGGGGCCCTCAGCCCGCCCTTGTCGAACCCGGTCGCGATCACGGTCACGCGGACCTCGTCGGCGAGCGCCTCGTCGATCACGGCGCCGAAGATGATGTTGGAGTCCCGATCCGCGGCCGCCTGGATGATCTCGGCGGCCTCGTTGACCTCGAACAGGCCCAGGTCGGAGCCGCCGGTCATGTTGAGCAGGATCCCGGTGGCGCCCTCGACCGACTGCTCGAGCAGCGGGCTCGAGATCGCCGCCTTGGCCGCCTCGGAGGCACGGCTCTCGCCGCTGGCCTCGCCGATGCCCATCAGCGCCGAGCCGGCCTCGTGCATGATCGTCCGCACGTCGGCGAAGTCGAGGTTGATCAGCCCGGGGATCGTGATCAGGTCCGTGATCCCCTGGACGCCCTGGCCGAGCACGTTGTCCGCCTCGCGGAAGGCGTCGAGGATCGTCGTCCGGCGCTCGACCAGGCCGAGCAGCTTCTCGTTCGGGATCACGATCAGCGTGTCCACGTGCTCGCGCAGGCGGTCGATGCCGTCCGCGGCCTGCTGGGACCGGGTCGTGCCCTCGAACTCAAACGGGCGCGTGACGACGCCGACGGTGAGGGCGCCGATCTCGGTCTTCGACACCTCGGCGATCACCGGCGCCGCGCCGGAGCCGGTGCCACCGCCCTCGCCGGCGGTCACGAACACCATGTCCGCGCCCTTGAGCGCGTCCTTGATCTCGTCGCGGCTCTCGTTCGCCGCGCCGAGCCCGGCCTCCGGGTTCGCGCCGGCGCCAAGGCCGCGCGTGAGCTGGGCGCCGATCTGAAGCTTCACGTCGGCGTCCGTCATCTGAAGCGCCTGCGCGTCGGTGTTGACGGCGATGAACTCCACGCCCTTGAGCCCCGCGTCGACCATCCGGTTGACGGCGTTGGTCCCGCCGCCGCCGACGCCGACGACCTTGATCACCGCGAGGTAGCTGCCGGTATTCATGTCAGTTGCCTGGATTCCTCTCCCTCGCCGGGCGCCCAGGGGGCCCGCCCTTCGATCGAAAGCTCAAGCCGGAGTTCAGCCTCTGTCGCTCCGGTGGTTCCCGGAAAGTCGCACTGTAAAGCACGTTCCCCGGTCTCTGTCAACGTGCGGCAGGATTTCGTTCAGCCAGAACTCTCCATCGGTGGTCGAGAGTTGGCCTACTCTGGACTATGGCTTGAGGGTGTGGCCGTGGGCCGCTCAGCCGCCCACCGCGGGACGCTCGGGCAGCGAGACGTCGACGTAGCCCGCCCCCGCGGCGTCGCCCTGCGCGAGCACCGCGGCCGCCGCGATCCACTTGGCGTCGGCGCGCGACGAGTCGCCGAGCACCACCAGCGGGCCATCCTCGAGCACGGCCACCAGCCGGCCGCCACGAGGCTCGACGACCTCGACGCGGCGCGCCAGGTTCGCCGGGGCGGCGTCCACCGCCGCGAGCCCGTCGAGCGTCGCGTCCCCTGTCACCGTGCCGCCTTCGGGCGCCTCGCCGGGCAGGCGCGGGAGCGAGCCGTCGGCCGCGAAGTCCGGCAGCAGCGTGCCGTCGGCGGCGGCGGGCACGGCCGTGCCGTCGGCTGCTTCGACCATCGCAACCGGGCGCCGTTCCGCGACCTCGACCTCGAGCCCGTGCGGAAGGTCCACGCTCGTGTCGATCCCGGCGACCGCGGGGTAGGAGGCCACGGCGCGCTCAAGCGCCTCGGCGTCCACGTTCAGGGTCGTCATGCCCTCCGCCGCGCGGCGGAGCTCCGTGCGGATCTCGCCGGCGTCGCCGGTGGTCAGGCCGGTGACGGTGGTGTTCTCGACCGCGACCAGCGGGGAGTCGCGCAGCCAGAGCAGGTAGCCGGCGGCCAGCAGCGCCGCGAGCAGCGTCGAGAGCACAACGTCGAGGCGGAGACGCGGCGGGAGAGCCGACAGCATCCGGCGCAAGTCAGGGCCCGCCCGCGGCGGGGGCATCCGTGTCGCCGAGCACCTGGACCTCGGCCTCGAGCTCCAGGCCGAAGCGCTCGCGCACGCGGTCGCGGCCCGCGTCCATCAGCGCCAGCACGTCGGCGGTCGTGGCCTCGCCCGTGTTCTCGACGAAGTTCGCGTGCTTCTCCGAGAAGCGCGCCCCGCCGACGGTCAGCCCGCGGCAGCCGGCCGCCTCGAGCAGCTGCCCCGCCGTACGGCCCAGGGCGCGCGGGTCCCACGGGTTCTTGAACGTCGACCCGAACGTTTTGATACCCGACGGCTGCGCTGCCTTGCGCTGCTCGCGCATCCTGCCGAGCGTCGCCTTGACCTCGGCGGGGTCGGCCGGCTCGAGCGCGAAGGCCGCCCGCGCCACCACCTCGCGCGAGGTGAGGTTCGATCGCCGGTAGGAGAACTCGAACGCCGCGGGCGGGCGGGGCTCGGCGCCGCCGGCCGTGGCCACCTCGACCCACGCGAGCACCCGGCCGAGGTCGCCTCCATACGCGTTCGCGTTCATGCGGACGGCGCCGCCGACGGTCCCCGGGATGTTGACGCCGAACTCGAGCCCGCTCAGGCCGAGGTTCGCGGCGGTCGCCGCGGCCTTCGGCAGGCGTGCGCCTCCGCCGCAGACGAGCCGGTCCTCGTCGCGCTCGATCTTCGTCAGGTCTCCTTCCAGCTTGACCACCAGTCCACGAAAGCCAGCGTCGGCTACGAGCAGGTTCGAGCCGGAGCCGACCACTCCTACCTCGAGCGCCTCGCGCTCGGCCCAGGCGAGCAGGTCGACGAGGCGCTCGACCGAGCCCCCGCGGGCGAAGAAGTCGCCGGGCCCGCCGGTCCGGACCGTCGTGAGCCGCGCGAGCGGGTAATCGGACTCGACCCCGTCCGGCCTGGCGGCGGTCACGCCGCCTCCGCCGGCCGGCCGCCCGCTTCGGACGCCGTCAGCCGCGCCGCCAGGCGGTCCACGTCGCCCGCCCCGAGGGTGAGCACCACGTCGCCCTCGCGAAGCTCCGCGCGCAGCAGCCGCTCGGCGTCGTCCATCGACGGCGTCCAGTAGACGGGCCGGCCGCCGCCGGCGTCCGCCGTGGCCGCGGCGACCTGCCAGCCGGACACGCCCGGGTGGTCCTCCTGGCGCTCGCGCGCCGGGTAGATCGCCAGCACGCAGGCCACGTCAGCCAGCGCGAGCGCGCGGCCGAACTCGCGCGCGAGGTGGTTGGTACGCGAGTACAGGTGGGGCTGGAAGCAGGCCACCACGCGGCGGGCGTCGAGCGTGCGCGCGGCCTCGAGCGCGGCGCGGACCTCGGTCGGGTGGTGGGCATAGTCGTCGACGACGCGCGCGCCGGCCGCGGTGCGCCCGCGCCCCTCGAAGCGCCGCGCGGCGCCGGCGAAGTCGGCCAGCGCCGTAGCGGCCTCGCCAAGCGCCACCCCCGCCCGCCGGCAGGCGGCGACCGCCGCCAGCGCGTTGAGCACGTTGTGCTCGCCGGGAACCGGGAGCGCGACCTCGACGCCGTCCACGACGAACGCCGATCCGTGCGGCTCGAGCCGCACGCGCTCGGCGGCCAGGTCGCCGGCGCCGATGCCGAAGGTCTCCACGCCCTCGACCGCGAGCCGCGGCCCGGCGTTACTCGGCCCCGGGCCGGAGCGACCCGCGACGATCGCCTCCCACGCGATCCGGACCGGAGCGGAGGCCGCGAACTCGGCGAAGGCGGCCTCGAGCTCGAGCGTCGAACGGTACGTCGCATGGTGGTCGAGCTCCATGTTGGTCACGACGGCGACCTCGGGGTCGAGCGCGAGGAACGAGCGGTCGGACTCGTCGGCCTCTACCACCGCCCACTCACCCGCCCCCCACGCGGCGTTGGTGCCCGCGGAGCGCAGCTCGCCGCCGATCAGGTAGCCCGGCTCGCGCCCGGCCCGCGATAGGACGTGCGCCGCCATGCTCGCCGTGGTCGTCTTGCCGTGCGTGCCGGAGACGGCGATCGAGCGCTTGAGGCGCGCGGCCTGGGCCAGCAGGTCGCCCCGGTGGATGACCGGCGCACCGCGATCGCGGGCGGCGCGGAGCTCGGGGTTGTCCGCCGCGATCGCCGTCGAGACCACGACCTCCGCGTCCGGGGGCACGTTCGCCGCGTCGTGGCCGATCGCCGGCTCGACGCCCGCGGACCGCAGCCGCGCGCAGAACGACGAGTCCGCGCGGTCCGAGCCGGTGACGGTCGCGCCGAGCGCCCGCGCCACCAGCGCGAGCCCGCTCATCCCGGCGCCGCCGATCCCGATCAGGTGCAGCCTGCGCCCCGTCCACGGCGCCGCTGGCGCGCCCGTCTCGGGCGCGTTCGAACCGTCAGCGAATGGGCGGCCCATAGGCTCGACCGTACATGTCCAGCCGGCCCCTGCCGAGGGCGATCGGGCCGCCCGGGGAAGCGCTTGTTTGGTCAGTTCGCGCTCGGGTAAGGGCTTAGAGATCAAGCAGACCACGAAGAGAGGTGTGACGAATGCCCTGGGACGAGATCTCTCCGCGCCAGTTCCCCGCCTTCGACAAGGAGCTCGACGGCATCTCCAAGCAGACGATGGAGGACCACTACAAGCTCTATGAGGGCTACTGCAAGAAGACGAACGAGTGCCGCAAGATCCTGAATGAGTTCGACTACTCGGAGATCGAGGGCAATCAGGTCTACTCGGCTCTGCGTGCGGTCTCGGTCGACTACACCTTCGCCCTGCTCGGCTTCAAGAACCACGAGCTCTACTTCGGACACCTCGGCGGCGGCGGCGGCGAGCCCGAGGGACGCTTCGCCGAGCTGGTCGAGGCCGAGCTGAACGGCGTCGACAAGTGGAAGGACTCGGTGCGCAAGGCCACCTCGGCCGCCCGCGGTTGGGTCATGGTCGGCTACGACCTCAACGACGGGTCGCTGTTCAACTACATCATGGACACCCAGAACCTCTGGGCCGTCTACAACATGGTCCCGGTGCTCGCGATCGACGTCTATGAGCACGCCTACGCGCGCGACTTCGGCGCCACGCCGGACGGCCGCAAGCAGTACGTGGAGGCGTTCTTCGGAAACCTCGACTGGGACCACGTCAACCGCCAGGTCGCGCAGGCCGAGGCCGCTCGGCAGGGCGCCCAGCAGAGCGCGACCGAGTAGCTCGCCGAGGGAGGCCGGCACCGGGCGCCGGTGAGCCTCCGACCCCCGCCACCCGTACGAGGACCGAAATGGCAACCCCACGACTGATGATCGTCTTCACGCTCGCCACCGCGGGGGTGGTGCTGATCGTGGCGGCGCTCGCCACCGAGAGCTGGTGGCTGCTGCCGGTAGCCTTGCTCGCCCACGCGGCGGCCACCGCGGTGACGGTCGTGGCGATCAAGCGGACGGCCGCGCAGAAGGAGAAGCCGGACCCCGTCACCGAGGCCCGCCTCGAGGAGGAGCACAAGGAATCGAGCGGACACGGGGAATCGGGGCGCGGCGACGGCGGCGAGCCGCGGACGGTGATCTAGCCGCACCTCAGCGCGGCTCCGGCGAGCGCGAGTCCGCCGGCGCCTACGTCCGCGGCGCGGGCGCCGCGTCGGTGGGGGTCGCGGCCACCGGGCTCGTCACCTACGCGTACTTCTCGCTGGCGAGCCACTCGCTCGCCGCGGCCGACTACGGGCGGATAACGCTGCTGTGGTCGGCCGTGTTTATCACCGTGTCGATTCTCTACCGGCCGGTGGAGCAGCTGCTCGCGCGGACCGTCGCTGCCCGCGACGCGCGCGGCCGGCCTGGCTCGAAGCGACCCCTCCGCGACGCCGCGCGCATCCAGCTCGCGCTTGCCGCGGCGTTCGGGGTCATCGCCCTCGCGTTGCGCGGGCCGCTCCAGGACGGGCTGCTCGGCGGCTCGGCGACCCTCTACTGGATCCTGGTGGGCACGGTGCTGGCCTACGCGGGGAGCTACTTCGCCCGCGGAGTGCTGTCGGGACGCGGTCGGCTCGGCGCCTACGGCGGGCTGCTGTTGCTGGAGTCGAGCACCAGGATCCTGTTCGCCCTCGCTGTGGCGCTCGGGCTGGCCGCGGGCGCGTCGTTCGTGGCGCTCGGGATCGTGGTCGGGCCGGCGGTGTCGCTCGCGGTCGTGGCGGCGGTCTTCGCGCGCGGGTCGGGCCCTCGCCGCGACCGGCCCGCGCGGCCCGCGGCGAGCCTCGCCGGGCCGGAGGAGGCGCCCGAGCCCGAGTTCACGCTGCGACGCGGCGCCGGCTACGCCGGCGGCGTGCTCGTGGTCATGGCCTGCGAGCAGGCGTTCCTCAACGCGGGGCCGGTGCTGGTCGAGGCCACCGAGGGGGCCGGCGGCGCCGCGCTCGCCGGCTTCGTGTTCAACGCGCTGCTGATCGTCCGCGCGCCGCTTCAGCTCTTCCAGGCGGTGCAGGCGTCGATCCTTCCCCACCTCGCGCGCCTGGATGCGCGCGGCCGGCCCGACTCGTTCGCACGCGACGTGACCGTCACGCTGCTCGCGATCGCCGCCTTCGCCGCGCTCGTCGCGCTCGCCCTGCTCGCCGTCGGCCCGCCGGCGATGGAGCTGCTGTTCGGCGGAGGTTTCGGCTACGCACGCGGCGGGCTCGCCCTGCTCGGGGTGGCGATGGGCCTCTACCTCGCCGCGGCGACGCTCACCCAGGCCGCGCTCGCGCGCGGGCAGGCCGGTCGAGCGGCGGCGCGCTGGGCCCTCGGAGCGGCGGCGTTCGCGGCGCTGCTCGTGGTGCCCAGCTTCGAGGATCGCGTCCTCCAGGTCGAGATCGCGTTCGCCGGCGGGGCGCTCGTCCTGTTCGCCTCGCTGCTGCAGCTCCACCGCGCCCGGGGTGGTTGAGCTTCCTCCGCTATTCGGAACCAACCTCAGCCACCCCCACGAGGATCTCGCCGGAGATCCGCTCCGCCGCGTCGGGGCGTGCCAGCGAGCGCGCGGCGCTCGACATCGCCTCCAACCGCTCACGGTCCGCAAGCAGCGTCTCGACCTCCGCTCGCAGCCCCGGCCCATCGATCTCGGCGTCGGGCACCACCACCGCCGCGCCCGCGTCGGCCATCCAGCGCGCGTTCTTTGTCTGGTGGTCGGCGGTCGCGTGCGGGTAGGGCACGAGGATCGACGGCAGGCCGGCGGCGGCGAGCTCGAACACCGAGCCGCCCGCCCTCGCCGCCGCCAGGTCGGCGGCCGCCAGGCAGTCGCTGAACGGCTGCGCGTAGGCGTGGAGGCGGTAGTGCGGCGGGTCGCCGAGCGCGGCCAGGCGCTCGCGCAGCTCCTCGTAGTCGCGCGTGCCGCTCGTGTGGAGGACGGCACAGGGCGCGTCGCGGCCGAGGCCGTCCACCGCCGCGAGATTGAGCGAGCGCGCGCCCAGCGAGCCGCCGAAGACGAGCAGGCAGCGCTCATCCGCCCCGATGCCGAAGCGCTCGCGCGCCCGTCCGCGGTCGGCGTCGACGATCCCGGCCGGCACTGGGCGCCCCGTAACGAGGTAGCGCGGGCCGTCGCGCCCCCTCAGCGGGAAGGCGAGGAACACTCGGCGCGCCGCCGGCGCGAGCGCGCGGTTCGCCACCCCCAAGTGGCTGTCGGCCTCGGCCAAGTAGAGCGGCATGCCGAGCGAACGAGCGGCGAGCCCGACCGGCGCGGCCACGTAGCCGCCCCCGCCGAGGACGGCGTCGGGGCGCAGCCGGCGCAGCAGGCGCCGGGCGCGCGCCGTCGCGGCTCCCGCCAGCGCCAGCGCCCGCGCCGCACGCAGCGGGTTGCGGCGGTCCACGCCGGCGACGGCAAGGCGGTGGAACGGGTAGCCGGCCGCCGGCACGAGCTCCGCCTCGGCGCGCTCGCCGCCGACGAACTCGACCTCCGCGCCCCTATCCCGCAGCGCGGCCGCGACCGCGAGCGCCGGCACCACGTGACCGGCGGTCCCGCCGGCCGCGATCACGACCCTGGCCACTTCGCTCCCCCTCCACGACGCGCAGGCGCCCTTCCGATCCCGCCCGCGCCGCCTCGACGCGCGCGCCAGAGGCCACGTTCAGCAGAATGCCCATCGCGCCGAGCAGGACGATTAGGTTCGAGTTGCCGTAGGACATGAACGGCAGCGGAACGCCCGTGAGCGGCGCCATGCCCATCACCGCGAACAGGTTGAGCGTGGCCTGGCTCAGGATCAGAGCGGTGAGGCCGGCGGCGAGCAGCTTCGCGAGCCGATCGCGCGCGAGCTTCGCGGCGCGGAAGCCGGCGTAGGCGATGATCCCGTAGAGCGCCGCGACCGCCAGGATGCCGAGCACCCCCAGCTCCTCGCCCACGATCGCGAGGATCATGTCGGTGTGCGCCTCGGGCAGGTAGAAGACCTTCTGGACGGACTCGCCGAGGCCGACGCCGAAAACCCCGCCGGAACCGATCGCGATCATCGACTGGACGACCTGAAACCCGCTGTCGGACGCGTTCGACCACGGGTCGAGGAACGTGATCAGCCGCTCGCGCCGGTAGGGCTCGATCAGGATCATGACGAGCGTCAGCCCGGCGCCGGTGCCGGCGATCGTCGCGAGGTGGCGCATGCGCGCGCCGGCCGCGACGAGCAGCATGCCGATCGCGAGGCAGATGACGATCGCGGTGCCGAGGTCCGGCTGCGCCAGCAGCAGGGCGCACGCGGCGCCGACCACCAGGCCGAGCGGCAGTAGCAGATCGCGCAGCGACTCCACCGTCCACGGCCGGCGCGCGAGCAGCTGCGCGGCGTAGAGCACCATCGCCACCTTGAGCAGCTCCGACGGCTGGAACTGGATCGGGCCAGCGGCGAGCCAGCGCGTCGCGCCGTTCACCTCCACCCCGACGCCCGGCACCATCACCGCGACGGTCAGCACGAACGACAGGCCGAGCAGCGCCGGGATCAGCGGCCGGACGAGGCGCAGCCCGTGCCGCGAGAGCACGTGCAGCACCACTAGGCCGACGGCCGCGAACGCCACGTAGCGCTTGAGGTAGTAGGACGGGTCGCCGGTGCCGGCGAGCAGCGACTCGGCCGAGCTCGCGGAGTAGACCATCACCGCCCCGAAGGCCAGCAGGCAGAGCGTGGCGGTGTAGAGCAGCGAGTGCTCGAGGCGCGGCTTGCTGCAATTGGCGGCCATTCGATCCTTCTTCGACGCGCGCGGCGGGACTCATGCCGGCGCCCGCGCCAAGCGGCTAGCGGTCATCCCCGACCGCCGCCGCCAGCGCCCGGAAGTGCTCCCCGCGCGCCTCGAAGTCCGCGTACTGGTCGAAGCTCGCGCACGCCGGTGAGAGCAGCACGACCTCGCCCGGACGCGCGCCGCGGGCGGCGGCCTGCACCGCTCGCTCCAAGTCGCCGCAGCGGTGCAGTGGCGCGGCGCCGTCGAGGTCCTCGGCCAGACAGTCCGCCGCCTCGCCGATCAGGTAGCAGGCGCGGCAGCGCTCGTGAACGGCGGGGCGCAGGCCGGTGAAGCCGCCGCCCTTGAGGCTGCCGCCGAGGATCGCGTGCACGCCGCCGTCGAACGCCTCGATTCCGACGAGCGCGGAGGCGACGTTGGTGGCCTTCGAGTCGTTGACATACAGCACTCCCCCGCGGCGGGCGACCTCCTCGAGGCGGTGGCGCACACCGGCGAACTCGGCGAGCGCATCGGCAACCGCGCCCCGGTCGAGGCCGCGCCCGAGCGCCGCCGCCGCCGCCGCCATCGCGTTCTCGAGGTTGTGCGCGCCGCGCAGACGGACGTCCGCGGACGGCATCAGCGGCTCGCCGCGAAAGCGCAGCTCGCCCGCTACGTGGGAGAGCGTCGCGCCCGCGGGACCGAACGTGACAGCGGGGGCGGCGCCCGCGGGAGCGCCGACCTCGGGAGCGAGGGTCAGCGGCAGCACGGCGAGGTCGCCCTCGCCCTGGTTTCGGAAGATCCGCAGCTTGGCGTCGCGGTAGGCGGCGAGCGTGCCGTGGCGGTCGAGGTGGTCCTCCTCGATGTTCAGCAGCACGGCGCACTCGGGCGCGAACGCGGACGCGTCCTCGAGCTGGAAGCTCGAGCACTCGCACACCACCACGAGGCCGGGCCGCGGTCGCTCCTCGAGCGCGAGCGCCGCCAGCGGCGCGCCCACGTTGCCGGCCACCTCGACGTCGAACCCCCCGCCGCGGTGGATCGCGCCGAGCAGCTCGCAGGTCGTGGTCTTGCCGTTGGTGCCGGTCACCGCCACGTACTCGGCCGGCAGCAAGCGCCAGGCGAGCTCGAGCTCGCCCACGACCTCCGCGCCCCGCTCGCGCGCCGCGCTGATCGCCGGCGCGTCGTTCGGCACGCCGGGGCTCTTGACCACCGTCCGCGCGCGCGCGACGAGCGGAGCGCCGTCGCTCTCCAGGTGGATCTCGACGCCCGCGAGCCCCGCTGCCTCCTCGGGCGTGCCCGAGTCGCATCCGATCACCTCGCCGTGCGCCGCCAGTATCCGCGCCGCGGCCGCGCCCGAGCGCGCGAGCCCCACGACGAGGTACGGCCCCGGCGGCAGCGGCGGGCGCGCCCGCCCGGGCGGGCCGGCGCCCGGCCGCCCCGCGCTCACGGCAGCGACTGCTGGTAGAGCGTGAAGCCGACCGCCGCCATGATCGCCGCCACGATCCAGAAGCGGAGGATGATCTTGGTCTCCGACCAGGCCATCAGCTCGAAGTGGTGGTGGACCGGCGCCATCAGGAAGACGCGCCGGCGAAAGCGCTGGAAGGCGAACACCTGGATCGCCACCGACAGGGCCTCGATCACGAAGATCCCGCCGATCAGGAGCAGCAGGATCTCGGTCTTGGTCATCACCGCCAGCGCCGCGATCGCCCCGCCGAGGCCGAGCGACCCGGTGTCGCCCATGAACACCCCGGCCGGAAACGAGTTGAACCACAGAAAGCCGACGCAGGCGCCGACGAGGCACCCGCAGAGGATCGCCAGATCCTCCTGGCCCTCCGTGATGAAGGTCATCGCCATGTAGGCGAACAGCACGATCGCCGCGCATCCGGCGGCCAGGCCGTCGAGCCCGTCGGTCAGGTTGACGCCATTGGACGCGCCCGCGAGCACGAGGAAGATCAGCACCGGGTAGAAGAGCCCGAGGTCGATCGCCGTGTCGTCGAGCAACCGCAGCTCGAGCGTCTCCGGCAGCCCGACGACTCGCGTCGCGATCAGCCACAGCGCGATCGCCAGCGCCGCCTGCGCGAGCAGCTTGTGGCGCGCCGAGACCCCGAGCGAGCGCCGCTTGGAGATCTTGGTCCAGTCGTCGAGGAACCCGAGCCCGGCGCTAGCGACCGCCACGCCGAAGACCGTCAGGCTCACCGCGTCGTAGTTGCCCACGATCAGAAATGGCACCCCCACCGCGAGGAAGATCAGGAGGCCGCCCATCGTCGGCGTGCCGGCCTTCGTGTGGTGGTCGGGTCCCTCCTCGCGGATGTGCTGGCCGAACTCCTTCTCGCGCAAGAAGGCGACGAACTTGGGACCGAGGAAGACGCAGATCAGAAGCGACGCCATCCCGGCGATCAGGATCTCGCCGAGCATCAGGAGACCGCCGCCTCGGTAGCTTCCAGGACGCGCTCGAGCCCGACCGAGCGCGAGCCCTTGACCAGCACGCGGTCGCCCTCGCCGGCCAGCTCGCCGAGCAGCGCGCCGGCCTCCTCCGGGGTGCCCACCGAGTAGGTCTCGCCGCGGAAGCCGTCGGCGATCGGGAGCGCCATCTCCCCGACGGTGATCACGACGTCGAGCGCAAGCTCATCGGCGCGCTCTCCCACCTCGTGGTGGAACCGGTCGGAGTCGGCACCGAGCTCCCCCATGCCGCCGAGAACGGCGATGCGGCGTCCGGCCAGCGCCCCCGAGACGAGGTGGTCCAGGGCGGCGCGCATCGACATCGGGTTCGCGTTGTAGCAATCGTTGATGACCGTCACGCCGTCGACCTCGACGATCTCGCCGCGTAGCTTGGAGAAGCGCGGCTCGACGCGCCCCGCCGGGCGGACGCCCAGCGCGCAGGCGGCCGCGACCGCGGCGAGGGTGTTCACGAGGTTGTGCGGCTGATCGTAGGCGAGGTCGAGCGCCAGGGTCTCGCCACGCGCCTCGATCTCGGCGCGGCCGGCCTCGAAGGAGAGCAGCTCCACGTCCCCTCCGTGGCCGAACGTGATCGTCTCGAGCTCCCCGCGAAGATGGTCGGCCAGCAGGCGCTCGCCCGCGGGCACCACGCAGCTGCCGCCGGCCGGCAGGTCGCGGATCAGCTCCGCCTTCGCGGCCGCCACCCCCTCGACCGTGCCGACGAGCTCGAGGTGCACCGGCCCGACGTTCACGATCACGCCGACCTGCGGCTCGGCGATCGCCACCAGCTCCGCGATCTGGCCCGAGCCGCGCATGGCCATCTCGAGCACCAGCGCCTCGGTGCCGCGCCCGGCCTCGAGCAGCGACAGCGGGAGCCCGACCTCGGTGTTGAGGTTCTGCCGGTTCGCGTGGGCGCGCACGCTCGGCTCCAGCAGCGCCGCGAGGATGTCCTTGGTCGAGGTCTTGCCGGTCGAGCCGGTGATGCCGACGACGGGGCAGGCGAGCTCGCGCCGCCACGCGCGCGCGAGCGCCTGGAGCCCCGCGAGCGGCGACTCGCAGGCGATCACGGCGGCGTCCGGGCGCCCGCGGGCGAGCCGCTCGGCGTGCGGCGGGCTGACGAGCGCCCCCCAGGCGCCGGCCGCGAGCGCGGCGTCCGCGAACTCGCCGCCGTCGGCGCGCGCGCCGGCGAGCCCGACGAACAGGTCGCCCGCGCGCAGCTCGCGCGTGTCGACCACCGCGCGCGCCGGCCCGGTCGCACCGGGATCGCCCGCCCGCAGCGCGCCGCCGGCTGCGCCGGCGACCCACCCCGCCGGGAGGTCGATCACGCGCGCGCCTCCGCGAGCGCCGCACGCAGCGCGTCGGCGGCCACCGCGCGGTCGTCGAAGGGCTCCTTGCGGCCGCCCTCGAACTCCTGACCCTGCTCGTGGCCCTTGCCGGCGATCACCACCACGTCGCCGGCCTCTGCGGTCGCCACCGCGCGCGCGATCGCCGCGCGGCGGTCGAGCTCGCGCTCCACGCCCGGGCCGGTGCCCGCCACGATCTCCGCGACGATCGCCTGCGGGTCCTCGGAGCGCGGGTTGTCCGAGGTCACGATCACGCGGTCGGCCCCGCGCGCCGCGGCCTCCCCCATCAGCGGTCGCTTGGAGCGGTCGCGGTCGCCGCCGGCGCCGAAGACGACGTGGACGCGGCCCTCCGCGAGCTCGCGCGCGGCGCGCAGGACGTTGTCGAGCGAGTCGGGCGTGTGCGCGTAGTCGACGAGCACGGCGAAGTCCTGGCCCTCGTCGACCGGCTCGAAGCGGCCGGGGACGCGCGCGGCGCCGGCGAGCGCGTCCGGCAGCGCTTCGAGCGGGGCGCCGAGGGTCACCGCGACGGCGATCGCCGCCAGCGCGTTCTCCACGTTGAACAGGCCGGGGAGCCGCGTTGTCACCGCCACCGACCCCGCGGGCGTCTGGCAGGTGAACGACGACCCACCGCGGTCGAAGGAGACGTCGCGCGCGGTGAACTGCGCCTGGGAGGCGACCGCGAAGGTGGTCGCACCTTCGATTTCGCCCGCCAGGCGGCGCCCGTAGCCGTCGTCGACGTTCACCACCGAATCGCCCGGCCCCTCGAACAGCCGGCGCTTGGCGAGGTAGTAGTCCTCCATCGTCGGGTGGAAGTCGAGGTGGTCCTGGGTCAGGTTGGTGAAGGCCCGGCACGCGAAGCGGACGCTCGCCGTGCGGCGGAGCTCGAGCGCGTGGGAGGACACTTCCATCGCGCACGCCGCGTCGCCGGCGTCGAGCATGCGCCGGAAGGTGGCCTGGAGGTCCACAGCCTCGGGCGTGGTCCGCTCGACCGGCTCCTCGCGACCGCCGACCACGGACGTGACGGTGCCGAGCAGACCGGTGCGAACGCCGGTCGCCTCGAGCAGGGCGCGGACCAGGAAGGCGGTGGTCGTCTTGCCGTTGGTGCCGGTGACGCCCACGACTCGCATGCTCGCGGTGGGGTCGCCATAGAAGCGGGCGGCGGCCGGCGCCATCGCGGCGCGGGTGTCGGCGACGAGCACCTCGGGGACGCCGAGGCCGAGTGGGCGCTCGCACACGAGCGCCGCCGCGCCGCGGCCGACGGCGTCGGGCGCGAAGTCATGGCCGTCGGCGACGTGCCCGCGCACGCAGAAGAACAGCGCCCCCGGGCCGACGCGATCACTGCGGTACGCGAGGCTCGACACCTCGACCTCCGGGGCGGCGTCCCCCATCAGGTCGCGCAGGGTCATCGCAGGGGCGGCAGTGTACCGGCGCCCCCGGCCGCTCCTATGACGTTCGCGCCTACGGCACCCCCGCGATGAGAACGCCTCTCATCTGCGCCGCGTGACCTCTCCTTGCGAAGTGGTCCCCAGGGAAGACTTCCTTAGTGACCTCACTGTCATCGTCGCGCAGAGGACACTCGTGCGCGCCGATGCGAACGATTCTTGTTCGTGTGCGCCGCTCGTTGGCGCGAAAGGCGGCCGCTAGGCGCCCGCCCTGTCCACCTTGCGGTGGTAGCGCTCGCCGACCTTGCCGCCGATCAGTGCCCCGCCGAGGGTCGCGATCACGAACGCGGCGAGGGCGATGATGCCGCCGGTCGTGAGCGCCCCCTCGTCGATCGGGATTCGCGGCTGCACGCCGATCTGCTGGACGAGGTTGTACTCGGAGCCGAAGATGACTCCGAGCAGGGCGAGCACGATCGTCACGACGAGCCCGAACAGCCACACGCCGAGGCCCTGGCGAGCGCCGTCGAAGCGCGACATCCGTCCCGCCACGTAGCCGCCGGCCAGGTGGGCGAGAACAGCACCAGCAGCAGCAGCGCCGCGCCCACGATCCCGATCGTCTCGGCGCTCGAGCGCGCCTCGCGTGGGTCAGCCCGATCGCCGTGCCCGCCGCGCTGAGCAGCGCGGTGAGCAGTGCGGCTATCGCGATCGCGACGAGCCAGCCGAAGAACGCGGCCCCGATGTTGAAGCCGCCGTAGTCCTCGCGCTGGCGTGCCCGCCTGTGCGAGAGCGCCCCGCGGCGCGCGTAGTGCTCGGAGAGCCGGGACTCGGTCTCCGGTTCGAGCTCGCGGTCCGCCGGCGCGGCCTTCACGTGCGACTTGTCAGCCGGCACGCGGATCGCGTTCTCCTCCGGTGAGGCGTCCTGAAGCGGCACGAAGTGCCTGCTCTTCGAGGGGATCGACCCGACGCTGCCGCTGTTCGCGTTCATCTTCCTGGTCGCGCTCGGGGTGATCACCTCCGCGGGGATCGTGCTCGCCGGGACCTTCGGCATCCTCGGCGTGTTGCCGCTCGTGCCGCTGACCCAGATCGGCTTCACCGTTGCCTTCGGCGTCCTGCTCGACACGTTCATCGTGCGTTCGGTGCTGGTTCCAGCGCTCGTGGTCGACGTCGGGAAGCGCACCTGGTGGCCGTCGCGGCTCGCCCGCGGGAAGGCGGATGCCGACGTGCGCCCTGAGACGCGGCCCGACCGCGCCGGCATCGAAGAGGGCGCGCTGGCCGGCGCGGGCGCGGAGCGGTGAGCAGCGAGAGGGCCCGGGTGGGCGACCTCGATTCCAGCTCAGCGGCCTCGGTCGGCCTGTTCCAGGTCCTCGAGATCCGCCAGGTCGCGGGTGCGGCCAGCCGCAAGCTTCATCGCTCTGAGATCCTCGAGCGAGCACACCAGGACGCCCACTCCGAGGACCTCGACCTTGGTCGCCCGTCGCTCCAGCTCGTCGTAGGCGGGAACCCCCTCGAGGCCCTGCACAACGTCGATCGGCCCGAGCTCGGTCTCGATGAACACCCGCTCGCCACCGGCGAGGAGAGCCACGATGGATCGCGCGGAGCCCGCGAGCGATTTCGGCCGCTGCACACTGCCCCCGAGAGCTACCGCCTGCTCGGCGAGCCGTTCCAGGTTCCCGGGCTCGAGATCGACGACGATGTCGACGTCCTTCGTTCCGCGGACGACCCCCCACGCGCTCAAAGCGAGCCCGCCGACCAATACGAAGCGAAGCTCGGCCACGACGAGCCGGCGTAGAAGCTCGTCGAGAGCCGGGGCGCTCAACGACGGCGGGCCGCGCCCGCGATCTTCAGCAGGCTGTGGCTGAGAGCAATCGCCTCGGCGAGGTTCACGGCCATCGGACGCCGGGCGTCTCGCCGTAGCCGCTCAACGCGGATCGCTTGCATCTCCCGGACGGGATCGGCGCCCACCGAAGTCCGGCCGGTGTCGGCCCTCGCCTCGGCCATAGTGCAATTCTCGCACGTGCCGCTGGCACGCGCTCGCGATCCTATGATCCAGGGTGAGCGACGGGACTCGAACCCGCGACCGCCTGGACCACAACCCTGAGGAGCCGGTGTTGCTCATGCTCCCCCCCGCGTGCTAGAGCGGTTCTGCGGTTGTGAGTTGCTCTCGGTTTCGCTCACATTGGACCCCAAATTGGACCCCAAACCCCTGTTCGCCTCGAACGCTCGGGCCACCAGGTCGCGCTCGCGGCGCTCGTCGGGCGAGTAGTCCACGTAGATCTGCGTGGTGGCGGAGTCGGCGTGGCCCATCCACTCCTGGATCGTCCGCTCCGGGACGCCGATCGCAGCCATCCGGGTACCGAAGGTGTGGCGCAGGTCGTGGAAGCGCACCTCGCGGACCCCGGCGGCGCGGAGCGCCAGCTTGAAGCGCTTCAGGAGCTTGCTCCGGTCGAGCGGCCTCCCGGTGTGCGGGTGGCAGAATACGAGCTCGGCGTCGGCCTGGAATGCGGAGCGCTTGTAGTGGCGATCGAGGTCAGCGGCCACGCGGTCGGTGAGCGGGACGGCGCGGGTCGAGCGTCTCGACTTGGGCGTCCCGTACTCGCCCGGACGTAGGCGCGCCGAACCCGGACCTTGCTAGCCATCCAGTCCACGTCCAACCAGCGGAGCCCGAGCAGCTCCCCTTGCCGTAACCCGGTCATGGCCGCGGTGAGATAGAGCGGGCGCTCGACACGGCCCAGCTCGTCGTCGGGCACGGCCACGAGGACCGCCTCCAGATCCTCGATCGTCAGGAACCGAAGCTCACCCCCGCCCCTGCCTTCGGGCTTGGTGGCGCGCTTGACGGGGTTCTCCCGCGCCCAGCCGTGCTCGATCGCCAGCTCCATGATCGAGTGCAGCACCCCCAGGTAGTTGCGGATCGACTTCGGCGCGCGTCCGTCGCGGCGCTCGGCGGCGATGAAGCGCTCGACGGAGCGGGTGTCGATCCGGTCGAGCGACCGCTCTCCGAAGTGCGGGATCAAGTGGACCTTCAACGTCGAGCGCACGGCCTCGATCGTGGTCGGCTTGCGGCCCTTGAGTTCCAGCCGCTCGACCAGCCGCTCCCCGGCCTCGGCGATCGTCAGCCGCTCGTCAGCGGGTGCCGCGACCACGCCGATCATCCGGCGCATCGCCGCTTCGGCCTCGCGCTTGGTCAGCCCGTCGTGGCTGCCCGGCTCGCGGACCTTGCCGAGCTTGCGGTTGACCCGGTGGCCGTCGATCCACCAGCGGCCGAACCAGGAGCCCTGCTTGACGTAGAGCCGCCCGGTCCCGTAGTTGCGGCGGGTAGCGTTTCGGTTGCTCACGAGGGGTTCCTCCTTGTGGGCCATGCCCCCGGCCGTGTCTGCGGTGCGGGGGCGTTTATCGGTGGCAGCCATCCTACGCCTCCGCCTCCCCGTTTTCGAGCTGAGCGGCCCAGCGGTCGATCGCGTCGGCCCGGTACCTGTAGTAGCGGCCGAGCTTCACGGTGGGGATGCCCCGCCGGCCGTTCGACTTCACCCACTCGCGCGAGCGCGCGTAGACCCATGCCCTTGTGACCCCGAGCTTCTCGGCGACCTGCTCGGGCGTGAGCAACGTCTTCACGGCGACGGTGCCCGAATCGTGCTGATCGAGCCTCACGCGGCCTCCCGGTCCTTTCCGGCCTCGAACGGCGCGAAAAGGTTTCCCCCGGAGCGCTGACGGGCACGCTGGAGGTCAGCGGCCAGCGTCCAGACGGCGACGCCGACACGCTCGACGGAGTGCATCCTGCAGACGCCGCGCTCGCTGAGCGCCGTGAAGCGTTCGTCGTCTGCCGGCTCGTCGCAATAGCGCCCGGTCGCGTGGTCACCGACGCGGTGGGCGTCGAAGGCATTTACGGACGAGAAGTGCCCGTGGCAGGCCGGGCAGTGGTAACGGCAGGTGATGCGCTTCACCGCGCCCACCCGCCCCGGAGAACGTGATCTACAACTTGGTCATGGGCGACGCCCCGCCGCCGATCGGGCGGCTCGGGGTCGTCGGCTAACTCAGGGTCGCCGCGACTGTCGCCGGACCGACGGACGCGACGTGGTGCCGCTGGGCGTCCCGCTCCTCGAGGTCGGCTCCTGGGGGTAGCTCGGAATGGAGCCTGCGGGCGCGGAGCCCGTGAGGCGGGGCGGAAGCGAAGAGCAAGCCGGCGGCGGTAGCTCGCGGGGGCGTTTCTCAGACCGGAGCCGATGGGCCCCGTTCCCGTCGCCACCTGGTCCGCGAGCTGCTCGTGATGAGCGACTCGGCGAGCGATCCGGCGGAGGGCGCGATCTACCTCAGCCTGAACGGCCGCATGTGAGCGACGCTGCTCAGCCGGTGAGGGGCGCAGCATCGGTTCTCGTTCTGTGGGGGCACTTCATGGGGAACCAGCGTATGCCCGCCACCGGTCGGGACCCTCGGCGAAGACTAGGGGCCGCCCAAAAGGACGGCCCCTAGCGCATGAAGCTCGCCCCACAGCGAGAACCTACATCTCGACCTTATCAGTGGGGAATGACAGACTCGCCGCGGCCCGTCAGCTTGCACCCTCCGTCGCTGCGCTCGCGCACCACAACCTGTCCGGTTGCCTGACGGGCCATTCCTCAGCGCGCCTCGGCCAGGTGATAGATCGCCGGCAGCTCGCCCCGCTCGACCTCGTCACACGCCGTGGCGAGAGCCTGCGCTTGCTCCGCCGACTCCCTGATCTTCGCGTAGCGGGGGACCTCGCGCTCAACTTCCCCGCCAATCGAGTCGGCGCAGTCGTGGATGCTCCACTTGAGCGCCTCGAGGATCACGATGATGTCCGCCTTCAGCGGTTGCTCGAGCCCCTTCAGGTTCTCCGCGAGCTTGTCGGGGATAGTCAGGGTGAACTCGGTGGGCATTGGGTCTCCCTTCGGTCGTGGCGGCCGAAGGTGCGAGCCGACGAGAGAGGCACGTATCGTGCCGGTCGCATCGGAGCTAGTACCTCCGGTGCCGGGGGCGGGCCGTGTCAGCGGTGCCGCCCCATTTGCGTTGAGGCTCACAGCATACGCCCAAGGTGGCCGGCACGCCTAAGGTGTCCGGGTGCTTCGCGTGGCCAGCTGGAACATGAGCCACTGGTCCCATTCCCGACGCGTTGCCGACCACACGGCGGGCGTCTGGTCTTACCTGGCTGAGCGAGAGAAGGCCGACGTAGTCCTTGCCCAGGAGGCCGTACCGCCGCCACCCGAACTCGGCTGGCTGCATGCGGCTCCAGGTGGCTCGTGGAGCATCGGACCTACTCGACCCTGGGGCTCGGGAGTTGTGACGCGGCAACTTCCCGCAGCCGAGGTGCGCTACGTGTTCAGTCGCCATCCGAAAAGACACCGCTTCGATCTGACGCCGGAGGGGCCTTACAAGGGCGCGGTCTCCATCGCCGATGTCGAGACACCGCAGTTCGGAACTGTGACGGCAATCAGCGTTTATGGATTGATGAACCCGATCTACGCCCAAACGACGATCTTTCGTGTCGTTGCCGATTTGATCCCTCTCTTCGACTCGCCGAGGCGCGGTAGACGCCACTTCGTCTTGGGCGGGGACATCAACGCACATACGCAAACGCAGGACCGCTCCTCCCTGCCGCGCTACAAGGCGATGTTTGCGGCCATCGAGTCTCTTGGTTTGCGGAACTGCTTCAAGGACACGGCGCATCTGCGCGAGAAGCTTGAGGGCTGCACCTGCGAGGAGCCAGAGTGCTTTCACGTCCAGACCCATCGCCACACGCGGCACCGAGGCACCTGGAAGGAGCACGTAGGCGGCCACAACGACTACCTCTTCGCAAGCCCTGAGCTGGCCGACCGCGTGGTTGCCTGCTACGCCGTTGGATCTCAGGACGAAAGCGTGTGGGAACTCAGCGACCACTGTCCGATAGTTGCGGTGTTCGACCCGGCTTGAGCGCCTTCTGCCCCGCGCGGACCGTTATTCGCCACTCATGCCTCCGGCTGCCGGACAAGCCACTCATCGAGCGCCGCCACGAGGTCTTCCCGCCCGAGTGCCGAACAGAGCGCGGCGAGCGCCTGCGCGCCGCTTGGGTCACCGGGGCGCACGGTTCCAAAAGCGGCGAGCAGCAGGTGCAGGTGCCGTTGCCGTACATCAGGCACCTCCAACGCGAACCGCCCGAGCCAGCGCACCGAGAGGCGCTCGAAGAGTTCGCGCTGATCGGCAAGTAGCAGCGTGAGCGCGAGGGCGTCGGCGAGCTCGATCCTCGGAAGCTCGCTCGCCGCCGCGTAGGCACCGGCTCCGTCTCCTCCGGCCAACGCCCTCCGGAAGCGGGTCAGTGCATGGCCCTGTGAGGTCACGAACGTATGTTCGCATCAGAGGGAGCGGGTTGCTCGTCGACCCCTTGAGGCAGCCCCACGGCGCGTCGGATATAACCGCCGGCATGTCGGCGCCCGCAGGACGCTCCCTCATGGCAACCGGTGCGTCAGTTCGGCTCGCGTACGGGCTCGCGGCAATGTTCGCACCACGGTTCATGGCCGGGCGGTATGCGCCGGCCGAACCAGAATCCGTCATGTCTCTGCGCGGCTTTGGTGGGCAATACATTGCCATCGCCGTCTTCACGCTGTTCTCGGCGCGCTCACGACATCTCGCCCGCCCAGCTCTGCTCCTCAATGTGGGAGTCGATGTCTGCGACGCGATGGCCGGCGGCTTCGAGGTCCGCGAGAAGGGTGTCGGCGATCCGATAGCGGTCGGTGGGGTGACACTCCCGGCCATCAATCTCGCCACATGGCTCTGGGCGCTTCGCAAGCTCGGGCGCTAGCCGCCAGCACTAGTCGTCTCCGAAGAACCGCCGCGTAGCCGGGTCCATCGGCGGAGGCGCGGGCTCCGGCTCGGGCAGCTCACGTCGGCGGCGCTCGAGCTCGCGGTCGGCCTGAGCGATCGCGTTCGCCAGGTGGGCCTCGACGGCCTCGGCCCGCGTATGCGCGGCGGCGTCCCACTCCGCTCGGATCGGCAGTGACGCGACCTCGCCGAACTCGTCAACGGCGCGCGATTGCTCACGTCGAGCCGTCCCTGAGCTCCGCTCACGCTCTCGGCGGACGGCCTTCACGCATTCGTGCGAGCAGTAAACGTGCCGCGCCGCGGACGGGCGTTCGAACGGCGAGCCGCAGCCGAGGCACTCGACGGTCGAGACGACCTCGCGCCGCCGGTCGTTGTAGTTCCGAACGTAGGCCTCGTTTAACTGTCGCCAGCAGCGTGCGTAAGCGGCCCGGCCAATGCGCCCCATCGGCGGCAAGCACGCCTCGCAGAACCGACGAGGTCGGCCACGGCCCGACCTGGACGGCAACGGGCCGCCGCACCCTTCGCAGGCTCCCGGTGGTGTCGAAGCGGTCGGCATGGTTTAGCTAGCGGTCACGCGGGCCAGCTAGGAGGGTCTAGCGAAACTCGGGAAGCCGCTCGCCATGCGGGAAGCGAAGCCCTCGCAAGGGCGCGAGCCGCGCCGCTCGCAGCGTAGACGCCCCGGTTCGCCTGCGGGATACTGCGCGGGCGATGTCGAACGTTCACGAACAAGCGCTGTTGGACGCCCCGGTGACAGCAGTCTGGGAACTCGTCGGCGACCCGCATCGGTATCCGGAATGGCTTCCCCGGGTCTTTGAGATCGAGGGGGAGCGTTTCGAGCAGGGGACTGAGTTCGTACAGGTATCCCGCCAACCCATCGTGGGGCGAGCCGAGGCTCATTTCCTGATCGACCGAATGGAGGAACTGCGCGAGATACGCATGCACTGCACCGTCAGCGGCATGTTCGCTCACTGGCAGCTCACCGACGCGCAGGGCGGCACATTCGTCAATGCAGAGTTCGGCATGGACCCTCTGCGCCCCCGCGACCGGGTGATCGACGCCACGATTGGTCGGCGATTCTTTCGCCGCTGGCTGTCCGAGGCGATAGACGGGCTCAACCAGGCGTCCGAAGCTAAGCAACCGCACTCGGAGTAGGGAGATACTGCGCGGGCGATGTCGCGGGAGAACGTGGAGCTGATGCGCCAGGGCTTCGAGAGCGCGAGCGAGCGCGGCGGTTCCCCCGAGGGCGTCCTGGACGTGCTCGATGCCGACTCGATGACGACGTTTGTCGGGAACCTTGATCCCGAGGTCGAGTTCAACGAAGACCCCCGCTTTCCCGAGAGTGGGGTCTACCGCGGCATCGAGGCCGTGCGCGAGTATTGGGGTCGCTTCACAGGGAGCTTTGACGAGTTCGGCTTTGAGGCGGAGGACTTCATAGATCTCGGCGGGGACAGGGTGCTGATCCTGCTCAGGCTGAAGGCTCGCGGCAAGGACAGCGGCGCGACAGCCGAGACACGTCCCGGCTGGATCTTCACGATCCGCAACGGCCTCACGGTGCGGATTGACGCGTTCCTCGACCGCGAGGAAGCCCTCGAAGCCGCCGGGCTGTCGGAGTAGGCGATGTCGCGGGAGAACGTGGAGATCGTGCGGCGGCTCTACGACGCGATCGCCCGCCAAGATGTAGCCGCCGTCCTCTCCTTCTATGACCCGGAAGTCGAGGCGGATTTCTCTCGCTCCCCGCAGGGGGCTCT
>Ga0136615_10000016_pt1 | contig 63481 bp, 60 predicted proteins | sample AntDrymUQ2882206_2_FD_106647 | JGI IMG/M metagenome (GOLD analysis project Ga0136615, IMG submission 106647) | Polar desert sand microbial communities from Dry Valleys, Antarctica - metaG UQ288 (22.06) | ecosystem: Environmental > Terrestrial > Soil > Desert | place: Antarctica: Dry Valley... | reverse complement strand
GCACCGAAGCCTTCGAAGGCTCGCATCTCCTGGTGGCGACCGGCCGCCGCCCCAACACCGAAGGGTTGAGAGTGGATGCAGCCGGTGTGGCACTCCGGGACGACGGCACGATCCCCGTCGACGCTCGGATGCGCACCAACGTCCAGGGGATCTGGGCGATCGGCGACGTGAACGGTGAGCAGCCCTTCACCCGGGTCTGCCAGGAAGAAGCGAAAGTCGCGTTCGCCGACGCCTTTGGCGACGGCCACCCTGGGCTCGACCGGCGCTCGCTCGGGCATGCCATCTTCACCGATCCCGAGATAGGGTCGGTCGGACTGACCGAGGCAGGGGCGCGCGCTCAGGGTCTGGATGTCCTGGCCGGCGCGGTGGGGTTCGATCAGGTCGAGAAGGCCGAACTCATCGGGGAGACTCGCGGCGTCATCAAGGTCGTCGCCGAGCGCGCTTCGCGCCGGCTGCTCGGGCTCCACATCACTGGACCGGCCGCCGCCGACCTGGTCTATGACGGGGCACTCGTCCTTCGCCGCCGCGGAACGGTGGACGAGATCGCCGCGACCATCGGGATCTTCCCGACTCTTCAGGAAGGCGTAGAGGGAACGGCGCGGGCGGTCCTTCGCTCGCTCGGCGTGGCCGGGCCGGCGGGATCTCTCTCTGCGCACCATGAAGGCGGTAGCCTGGCGTGCCCGGCCTGTGCCGCGGAGTACGAACTGAAGCCCAAGGCCGAGGCGCCGGAAGCGCCAGCGGGATCGTTTGCCTGCCCAGCCTGTGCGGCCGAATACGACATCACGACGTCGGCGCCGGAGGCCCCGATCAGGTTCCTCGATGCTCCGGCGGACTCTTTCGCCTGCCCGTCGTGCGCGGCCGAACTGCAAGCGGTCGTCACCTGATAGGTGGTGCGGTCCTCCACCGGATGGACGCGGATGATGCGCGGGAGACGCCGGCTCGGCCATAATCGTGCAGCCCACACCACGGAGGACGGATGACCGAACGCCGACGCCCGGATGACCCGCCGCGCAAGGGAGACGAGCTGTTCCCCGAACGGAGCGAGCCGGCGACCCCCGACCCGGATCAGACCGGCCCCGCATCGGAGCTACCCGGCGACGACCTGCCCACGACAGCCGAGCCGGCGACCGTGGGAGGGCCCGGCGAGGGAACGGGCGGACGTCTCACCGCGCCCGTCACGGGCGACGAGCTGCCCTACGTCGACGATCGGGTCTCCAAGCTGTTCATAGCCGCGATCGTGGCCGTCTTCGCGGCGATCTTCGCCTATGCCCTGCTGTTCGGTGAGGCGGGACTCCTCTCGCCGGACCGGACGCCGCGACCTAGTCGAGAGCCGGCAGCCAGCGGATCGCCGGCCATCAGTCCCTCCGGGTCGCCGGAAGTCAGCCCCAGCGGATCGCCCGATGCCAGCGCCAGCCCGTCACCGTCGGTCGAAGCCTCGCCCGGCGCCAGCCCGTCAGCCGCTGCCTCGCCCTCCGCCAGTCCCTCGGCCTCGCCCAGCGGCAGCCCGGTCGGATCGCCCTCCGGGAGCCCGGTCGGATCGCCCTCCGGGAGCCCGGGATCCGCCTCGCCCTCACCCACCGGGAGCTGAGTCGGAGCAGACGATGGAGGCCGCGGAGCGCCGGGCACGGATGGTCGCGGACCAGGTCGAGCGTCGCGGCGTCCGACAGCCGGAGGTCCTGCAGGCCATGCGCCATGTGCCGCGGGAGTGCTTCGTGCCGCCGGACTTCCAGGATCGCGCCTTCGGGGACGGAGCGCTGTCCATCGCCGGCGGGCAGACGATCTCCCAGCCGTACATGGTCGCGCGCATGACGGCGGCACTCGACCTTCCCGGCTGGCGCGACCGGGCCGGCGAGGGGCTGAGCGGCGGGGAGCTGCCGCTGGTCCTGGACGTGGGCACCGGATCCGGCTACCAGGCCGCCGTGCTGGCCTCCGTGGGCGCTGAGGTCGTGTCCATCGAGCGCGATCCGGACCTGGCTCGGGATGCCGCACTTCGCCTGGAGGCGCTCGGCTACGCGGTGGAGGTGGTGCTGGGCGATGGCAGCGAGGGATATGCTCCACGCGCGCCCTACGCGGGCATCGTCGTGGCCGCCGCTACACCCGCCGCGCCCGCCGCGCTCACCGACCAGTTGGCACCAGGCGGGCGGCTGATCATCCCCATCGGGCCGCGCGAGCAGCAGTGGCTCACCGCCCTGGAGCGCACTCCCCAGGGCCTCACCTCGCGTGGCCTCGAGCCGTGCGTCTTCGTGCCGCTGGTGGGCGCCCAGGGGTTCCCCGGCGCATGAGCCGGGGCAGCCGCCGTCCTAGTGCCTGGACTCGTCGGCCTCGTTGGCGATCTCCTCCTCCGCCCCGGCGAGCTTCGCCACGCGATGCGCCAGGACGACGATCTCCGCGCTCAGCGCATCGACGCGTGGATCGTCCGTCGCGAGCGTCTGCTTCTCTTCCTCCAGGGTCCTCATCCGGCCGATGTCGTGCAGGATCGCCTCCGACGTCGCGATCAGGTCGTCGTCTGCCTCAGTCAAGCTTGGTCCTCCAGCTTCCCTCGTGGGCTTGCCAGTGTAGACCCGGGGGTCCGTCGACTCGGGCGACCCTCTGCGCGTCCTGACCCACTACCCCGACTTCCTTCGCTGCTATCCTCGCCCGGTGACGCACGTCTTCATCGCCCCGCATCCCGATGACGCGGCGCTCTCCTGTGGCGGGCTGATCGCCAGCCTCCGGGAGCTGGGTCAGGCCGTGACCATCGTCTCGGTCTACTCCGGCGGGCCGCGGCAGAACGGCGAGCTGAGCGACTACCAGCGCACCGCGCTGGGCTTCGGTTCCAAGGTGATGTGGCCCGACTACGAGGTCTTTCGGCGCTCCAACATCGCCAACGACTACCCGGTCCTGCCCGACGCGACGGGGACCATGCCCTGGCTGGCGGAGCCCGAGCGGATCGCCGTGACGCAGGAGCGCGCCAACACCCAGGCGCGGCAGTTCTGGCAGCGCTCCTCCTGGACCCGCGCCGCCAACATCACCAATGGGGAGACGGAGCTGCGCCCCATCGCGGACTCCGTGTCCGCCCAGGGCACAGCGGAAGGGATCGACTTCGGGGCGGCCGACGCTGCGGAGATCCGCAAGGCGGAGGACGAGCGCTACGCGTGGCTCCGGCACGCCTCCGTGGTCTGGCTGGACCTGCCCGACGCGGTCTACCGCGGCTACGTCGGCGACGAAGAGCTGCTGGGCCAGCCGCGCGAGGACGATCCGCCACCGTACGACCTGCTGCGCCAGGAGATCCTGCGCCTGGAGCCGCAGATGGTCTACTTTCCCATGGCTGTCGGTGGCCACGTGGACCACCAGCTCTGCCGAGACGTCGGCCTGGCCATGCTGGCCGAGGAGCGCCGCTGGGTCATGCCGCCGCCGGAGATGGTCGACCACCTCACCTTCTATGAGGACTTCCCCTACGCCTGGTGGTCCGACTTCACGGGTCCCGATGACCTCGACACGGTTTTCCGGCTGCCCCTGGGCCTGTCCCTCGAGGCGCGCTATAGCGACATCAGCGAGATGATGGAGCAGAAGGCGGCCGGCATCCGGCTCTACGCCAGCCAGGTCACGCGGCTCTTCGAGAACGACCAGGGCCTGCTGGATGACCTGGCCGGCTTCCACGCCCGCGCGGCGCTGGCGGGTGGCGTGGAAGGCTACGCCGAGCGCTACTGGAGCGCCGTCCGGCCCTGACGCTCGTCGGATCGACGGCCGTCCCAGAGGGGCATCCGCGCCGTGACATGATCCTGGCGCTGGCGGGCCTGACCATCTTCGCGCTGCTGGGCGGCGCCACCGCCAACCATGCGGCGAACCACGGGCGACCCGAGGCGTGGCTGGCGCTGGCTGCCGTGCCGGTGGGCCTGCTGTTGGCGGTCGTGCCGGGCAGGCGGCTGGTCTTTCGTCGGCCGGTGCTGGTGGGCCTGGCCATCGCCGCCGGTGGCCTTTGGCTTCGTCTGGTGTTCGCCGGCATGCCGGAGACGGCCGACCAGCTGATCGTGGGCCGCGCCGCCCTGGAGAGGGTGCTATCAGGCGGCAACCCCTACGGCATCGGCTATGCCGAGTCACAGCCGCCCGGATCGCCCTACGTCTACGGGCCGCTGGCCGTGCTCACCTCGCTGCTGCGCGCGCCCGGCGAGGCGCTGGCCGCGGCCGGCACGATGGCCCTGCTGGCGCTGACGCGCAGCTTCCTGACGCTGGGCGTCTTCGCCGGCTTCATCTTCGTGGTCCAACTGGGATCGTCCGGCATCAACGATTTGCTGCCGGGCTTCCTGCTCATGGCCGGCCTGGTCACGCTGGAGCGGCATCGCGTCGCGGGCGGCATGCTGCTGGCGGTGGCGGCGGCCGTGAAGCCCTACTGCCTGGCCTGGTTCCCCGCGGCGATGGGCTACGGCGGAGTGGCCACGGTCGCCGCGCTGGTCGGCGTGACGGGCATCCTCTGGAGCCCGTTGCTGGCCTGGGGACCGGCCAGCTTCCTGCGCTCCGTGGAGATGGCCGCGGCGATCCATCCCGAGCCGGAGAACAGCCTCAACATGCCAGCACTGCGCGTCCTGGCCGTGCCGCTCGCGCTGGCTTCCCTGTTGGTTCGGCGCTGGTCACTGATGGTGCTGTCGGGAGCGGCGATCTTCCTGGTGGTGCTATTCCTGGACCGCTGGGCCAGCTACGGCTACTGGCTGGTGGTGCTGCCCATCCTGGGGTTGCTCGCCGAGCGCTGGCTGCGAGAACGCGCGCTGCGTAGGGGGGCGATGTGGCCGTTCGAGCTACCCGACACCCTCCGCAGGTGATGCCCCGATCCGACTCAGGCCGCCGTGCGTGCCCCCGCCGAACGACGCCTGACGGCCGCGGCGCCGGCCTCGTAGATGTCGCCCACCTCCGCGATCATGCGCTCCAGGCAGAAGCGCTCGTGCACCAGGTCGTGGCCGGCGCGAGCAAGCGTGTCGGCCAGCGGATGGTCGTCCAGGAGGCGGGTGATCGCCCCCGCCAGCGCCCCCGCGTCGCGCGGCGGCACGAGCAGGCCCGTCACGCCATCGTCGATCATCTCCGGGATCCCGCCCACATCCGTGGCCACGACTGGGCGGGACAGCGCCATGGCCTCCAGGATCACCAGGCCCTGCGCCTCTCGATAGGAGGGCAGCACGGCCACGTCCAGCGCGGCGGTCACGGCCGGGACATCGTCCCGCCGCCCGGTGAAGACCACCTTCGCTCCGGGGCGGGCCTTGCGCGTGCCGACGCACCGCTCCCCCTCACACTCGTCGCCCAGCAGGCCCAGACTCCTCGCCTGCGCTTCCAGCGCCTGCCGCCGGGAGCCCTCGCCCACGATGAGCAGCCGCGCATCGGGGACCCGCTCGAGGACCTGGGGCCACGCCTCCAGCAGCGTCGGGTGGCCCTTCTCCGGTTCCAGGCGGGCCACCACGCCGACCAGCGGTGTCCCCGCCGCGAAGCCGTACTCCTCCGGGAGCGTGCAGCACGCCTCCTGATGGTCGTAGCGCGAGAGATCCACGCCGTTGTAGATGAGCTCGACCGGCACCGTGTTGCGCCCCTCGGCGCGCAGCTTGGCCTTGATGGCCCGGCTGACCGCCACCAGCTGATCCATGGACGGTGTGAGGGCACCCAGCAGCGCGCGATCCACATCGCTGCGGTAGCGGCTGGAGTGGACCGTGCTTACGACGTAGGGTCGCGGCAGCCCACGTTCCCCCAGCGCCAGCGCGGCGCGCATGCCGATGATCTCCGCGCGGTACATGTGCAGGTGGAGCACGGCGGGTGGCCGCCCCGCCAAGAGGCTGACCACCTGCCCGAGCGCCGCTGCGTCGTCCGGCTCATCGATGACCGTGACCGGCACGCCCAGGGCACGGAAGCGCCGCACGGCGGCGCCGTCACTCAGTGTGATGACGGACAGGTCGTAGCGGCTTCGGTCCAGGCGTTCCAGCAGCGACCAGACATGCTCCTGCGCGCCGCCGTTGGATCCGGTGGCCACGAGCTGCACCACCCGGATGCGCCGCCCGCCGGTGAGGGGCGCACGGACCGGCTGGTCGAGACATGGATCGGTGGCGGGCGGCGCGGTCATGTGCCCACCGTTCGGCTGATAAGCAGCCGATGGATGGGTTCGTCGACGGCGCCCCACTCGTACTTGTAGGGCTCGTTACCGCGCAGGAAGTCGAAGCGGCGGCGGCCCGCCGCCAGGCGATCCCGCACGTAGGCCGCGGTGCCCGTCACGCCGGGCGACAGGTCGCGCGCATCGGGCTCCATGCCGGCGTTGTAGAAGTAGCAGGTAGTCCCGTCGTCGAAGCCCACGGTGGCGAAGATGAGGCGTCCCCCGACCTCCACGCGCCCCAGTTGTAGTTGCCCTTCTTCGCCCTCCGCCGCCTCCAGCTCCGCCAGGCGGTGCAGGAACCGACGGCTTCGATCGCCCCCGGGTGTAGCGGGAAACAGACCTTCCTGCCCCCAGCGCGACTGGTGCAGGTCGATGAAGACGTCGACCGCCTCCGGGCTGGGCTCGACCAGCCGGAAATCCACCGGCCCGACTGACTCCGCCCGCCGCATCTTGCGCCGGATCTCGTGGCGCGACTTCTTGCTCAGGCCCGCCAGGTAGGCCTCCCAGTCGCCGTCCCCCGGCAGCGTGGCGACGGGGCAGACATCTTCCTCCTCGCGCAGCACCTGCCACTCGTGCGTGGCCGCGGCGTCCTGGAAGGCGCTCCCCAGGGCCGGCAGGAACGGATCGTCGTCGCGCAGCCGGCGCAGGTCCACCACGTCCCACGGCTGATGACCATGGTCCGGGTCGGGTGGTCCGACCAGGCTCGCCACGAGGGCCTGTGCCACGGCCGGGAGGTCCGCCGGTGCCGCCAGCGCCGTGGCGTAATCGGCGTGATAGGAGGCGCCCATGAAGATGGCCTTGGCGTCCGGCGAGACCGCGGAGACCTGGCGGCTCGAGTGGCGCAGTGCCGTGCGGGTCGCCGCGTCCGTGGGCTCCACCTCGTGGCGGTGCATGAGCGGCACGATGGCCACCAGCTCGTCCGCGTCGAGGTCTCCGTCAGAGTGCTGCTCGGCGCCCGAGCCGGGACGGGCGGCCGCGAGGCACAGGTACTGCTGGTGGGCCGTGTCGCCATACGCGTCCCACCACGCCCGATGAAGGGTCCAGCGGCTGAAGGGTGTCGCGGCCGGGGTCGCGGCGAGGAGCCGGTCCCAGGCGTCGCGCGGGATCGCCTCGAAGGGCACCGAGTGGCACACGAGGTCGGCCGCATCGGTCTGCTCGGCCCCATCGGTCCGGTGGTCCGGTTCCGCGGCGCCAGCCGGCGGGTTCGAGGGCGTGTGCGGGACAGAGATGGTGGTGTCGATGGGGAGGGGCATCAGCCAGTGAGGGGGCGTGTTCGTGAGGAGACGAACGGCCGTTAGGGCGTTCGAACCAGGATGGGAGGATACCATCGCGCCTCGCCGGGACCCCTCAGCGCGAAGGGCGGCGCTCTCTGCCCTGACCGCCGGGGGCACGGCGCACCCGCCGATGGATGAGCGGGATCCGGAGCAGGTCGAGCGCCACGCGCCAGGCCATGGACGGCCGGACCCGCAGGCGCGACCCACGCTTGTCCGACCACTGCACCGGGATGACGGCCACGCTGTAGCCGCGGCGTCGCGCGAGGTGGATGACCTCCGCGTCGAAGACGATGCTCAGGATCCGCTGCCGCTTGAACAAGTCCTGTGCCACCTGCCGGCGGAAGCCCTTGAAGCCGCATTGCGTGTCCGGCACGTCACCGGTCACCCAGGCGGACGCCAGCAGGTGGAAGAGACGCCCTAGCAGGCGCCGGTGGAGCGGCTGGCTGGCGCGGCGGTCGCTGCCATCGGGATGCACGCGGCTGCCCAGGGCCAGGTCGTGGCCCGCCAGGGCCTCGGTGAGCAAGGGCAACTGGTCGGGCGGCGTGGCCAGGTCCGCATCGGCGAACACCACGAGGTCACCGGTGGCGGCCAGCATGCCCGCGCGTACCGCGGACCCTTTGCCCTCATGCGGCCGGCGCAGCATCCGGAGGACGGGCTCCGAGCCGGCTGCCTCTGGTCGAGCCGCCACGATGTCCGCCGTACCGTCTGTGCTGCCGTCATCCACGACGAGCACGTCCCACCTGCCCAGGTCGTCCGCGGAGCGACCGCGCTCGCGCTCGGGACCGCGACGCCGCAGGTAGCCGAAGAGCTCGTCCAGAGCAGGACCGATGCGCTCCGCCTCGTCATACGCCGGCAGCACGATGGAGACGCTGGGGCGAGGTATCGAGGGCATGGCCCGCGATGGTAACGGCGCAGGTCCTTTGGGATCGAGAGGTACCCCTCGGAGGCGCACGGACCCATTGCTAGACTGCACCGGCCATGTGGCTTCCCCTCGCCCTCTTCCTCGTCGCCCTGGCCGTTCGCGGCCTGACGGCGGCCGTCTTCGGCGATCCGGCCTACCCCGATTCCTTCTATTACGTGAACCTCGCGCGCGGGCTGGCGGACGGTAACGGACTACAGGTCGACTACATCTGGAATTTCGTGGATGTGGGCGGCCGGCTGCCCGCCGAGGGGCTCCTGCCCATCCCCTCGAATGCCCATTGGATGCCACTGGCGGCGCTTATCCAGGTGCCCTTCATCTGGCTGCTGGGTCCGACGACGCTGGCCTCCGGGCTGCCCTTCTGGCTGGCCGCGGCGCTGACCGCTCCGCTGACCTGGGCCATCGGGCGTGACGCCGGCCTGTCGCGGCGGACATCCGCGGTCGGGGGCCTGCTGGTGGCCATCCCCGGCGCAGCATCACCGTTCCTGGCTCAGCCCGACAACTTCGGTCTTTTCATGCTGCTGGGCGCACTCAGCTTGTGGGCCGGTGCCAGAGGCATCCGCGGCGATCGCCGCTGGTTCGTGTTGGGTGGCCTGTTGGTCGGACTGGCAACGCTGTCACGCAACGACGGCGTCCTGCTGGGCGCGCCATTCGCGCTGGCCTTCTTGGCGGACCTGGTGCGGCGGCGGCGGTCAGGGTCGGATCGTCTCGAGTCGCTCCGGAACCCGGAACCCCTGCGCATCGGCTGGCGTGCTGCGTTGCTCTGCGCGGGCGCGTTCCTGCTGGTAACGGCGCCCTGGTGGCTGCGCCAGATGCATGAGTTCGGGACGCTTTCGCCCTCGAGCGCCAGCGGCCGCATCCTCTTCATCAACGAGTACCGCGAACTCTACAGCGTGAGCAGCCAGACGACACTCGAGAGCTTCCTGGCACAGGGGCCGGCGTCCCTGCTGAGCAGCCGCGTGGCTGGCCTCGGCGCAGCGCTGGGTACCTTCGCCGCCGTGCCCCTGCTCATCACCATGGCGCCCTTCGTGATAGTCGGCGCCTGGTCGCGCCGCCGCGACAGCGCCTTCTTGCCCTGGATCCTGTACGCCGCGACCCTCTTCGCCTTCAGCGCCCTCGTCTTTGCCGTGCACGTCCCGCAGGGCACGTTCCTGCACTCGTCCGTGGCGCTGCTGCCGCACGCCTATCTGCTTGGCCTGGTTGGCATCGAGCGGACAGTGCGTGTCGTCGCCGCGCGTCGTAGCGGCTGGGACCCCGAGCGTGCCAGCCGTGGGTTCGCGGCCATCGCGGTGGGCACGATGCTGCTGGGGGCCGTCGGGGCGAGCGTCCTGACGACGCGTTCCTGGGCTGCCGATCAGGCCGTGCGCAAGGCGATGTCCGTGGCACTTGCGGATGTGCCCTCGAGCGACCGTCTGGCCAGCCCGGACGCCGGCGCGTACCGCTATCACGCTGGACGCGCCGGGATCGTGACGCCGGACGATCCACTGCCGGTCATCGAAACGGCGCTGCGCACCTACGACGTCCGCTGGCTGATCCTGGAGCGCGCGCACATCGTGGAGTCGCTCATCCCGGTGATGAAGGGAGACGTGCGCCCGACCTGGCTCTCCGCGCCGGTCTTCATCCTTCCCTCACCAGCCCAGGTGGAGGGCACGGCACCGGTGCCCCGAGCCGTGCTGTATGCCGTTTGCCTCCAGCTGGACGACACGAGGTGCCACACTGACCGACCCAGGCGAACGACTGTGTGGAGGCATGAAGGCAAGAACGGCCCGGAGCACGACCTATACTCGGCCGTCATGGAAACGGGAACCGTCGACGAGCCGAGCGCCGACACCCTCTACGCTGAGGCCGAGGTCGTGCCATGACTTGCAGCGGCTCGGAACGCCGGCGAGGCGGCCCCGATCGGCGCGCTCCGGACGTGCGCGTGAAGATCGTGCTGGTCGATCACCATGCCCTCTTCCGCATGGGGATGCGCTACATCCTGGAGCGCGAGGCTGACTTCGACATCGTAGCGGAGGCCGAAGACCACCTCGGAGCATTCGCCGCCGCCCAGCAGACCACCCCCGACATCGTCCTGCTGGATCTTTCGCTGCCCGCGCCGGGCGGCAGAGACGACGCAACGCATCAAGCGCGAGGTGCCGAGCGCCGGCATCATCGCCCTGGCCGTCTTGGAGGATGCGGATCAGCTCTTCGACGCGATCAAGGCCGGAGCGGCGGCCTTCGTCCTCAAGGACATCGGCCCCGATGACCTCGTGACCATCATCCGCCGCGTCAACACCGGCGAGTACCTCATCAACGACACGGTCTTCGCTCGCCCCGAGGTGGCCAGCCGCGTCCTCCAGGAATTTCGGGAGCTGTCCGTCTACGGCCAGGAAGCTGAGCCGATCTTCGCGCCACTCTCGCCACGGGAGGTGGAGATCTTGGACAACATCGCGCAGGGCAAGACCAACAAGCACGTGGCCTATGCCCTGTCCATCAGCGAGCAGACCGTCAAGAATCACATGAGCTCCATCCTACGCAAGCTGTCTGTCAACGACCGGACCCAGGCGGTGGTCTACGCCATGAGACAGGGCTGGATCCGGATCTCGGAGGACTGATGTCGGTTTTCGGCGACAGCAACCTCTGACCTTGGCCACTGGATCGTGGCGCCTGGCCGATCCCGCGCGCGGCGTGGTGGTCGCTTCCCGGGTGACGCTGGCGACCTCCTTCTGGGCTCGTTTCCGGGGCCTCATGGGCCGGCCATGGCTGCCCGACGGTGAGGGTCTTTACCTGGCCACGGCCAGCATCCACATGCTCTTCATGCGCTTTCGGATCGACGCTGTCTTCCTGGCACGAGCGGACGCGGAGGGCCTGCGCACGGTGGTCGCTCTGCGTCAGGGGCTGCCCGCGTGGCGGGGACTGGTGCTGCCCGTGCGCGGGGCTGCAGGCGTGGTGGAGTTGCCGGCCGGCACGCTGGCGGCGGCCGGCGTCAGTCCGGGCGACCGCCTTTGGCTGGAGCTCACTGGCGCCTGACGCTCACGCGCCAGCAGAGGCAGCACGGTGGCCGCCAATACGACCAGCGGCAGGAACGGCGGCGGCAGCCAGGTCAGCAGCGGGAGCGCCACGCCCCAGGGACGGCCACGTTCCGCCAGGAATGCGGCGGGGACGATGAGGCTGGCCAGGTAGTGATCCCAGAGCAGCGGTGCCAGGAGCATCGTCGCGCCGATGGTCACGACGTAGCCCACCTCGCGATCACGCCGCAGCGAGAAGAGCATCGCGCCGAGGCCCACGGCATAACCCAGGTACAGGGCCAGGCTGGCGATGATGGGCGGTAGCCCCAGACGCAGCACCATCGAGCCCAGGTCCAGGTTGTTGGGCACGCCCGTGACGTCGCTGACGTGTCCCAGCACGCGGAAGAAATCGCGGTACCCCTGCTCCCCGACGAGAGGGATGGTGGCGCCGATCAGGAGGAGGCCGGCGAGCAGGGTCCAGACCACCGGTCGCCACGCCCGGCGCAGCAGCATCCAGACGAGCACCAGGCCCATGGTCGGGCGGATGGACATGGAGACCGCCAGGGCCACGCCCCCGGCCGGTCGGTCGAGCCAGCGCCAGACCAGCACGGACAGGACCGCCACCAGCACGCTCACGTTGCCCAGATGGAGGTCGCTCACCGTGGCGGCACTGAAGGAAGCGGCCGCGAAGGTCGTCCAGCGAACCGTGGATGACACCGGCATCAACCGGCAGGCGATGGCCAGCAGCGCGATGCGCAGGCCGACCCAGACGATCATGCCCACGGGCAGCGAGAGGGCCGTGAACGGCAGCATCGCGACGGCCAGTGGCGGCGCGTACAGGTACAAGGTGTAGGGACCCGGGCGGAACGGTCCGGCCAGCGTCCAGGACTGATAGATGCTGTCGCCGCGGGCCAGCCGCAGCGCGGCCAGGTAGTACGCCTCGAAGTCATAGCCCCAGCCCTGGGCATCGATCAGGACCGCCATCGCGGACACCATGAAGATCGCCCCCATCACGGCCAGCCAGACCGCGTGCGGCCGCGTCCACTCGCCGCGCGAGTGGGTGATGGGGCGCTCGCGAAGAGGAACCGTCCGGGTGAGGCTCGAGGCGGGGGTCGGCGCGCGCCGCGCCTTGATGCTCATCGCGCCGGATGATACGGCCCTGGTCCGCCGGCACCGGGTGATAAGGCCCTGGTCCCGGGGCTGCTGCCGGCCCGGCGAACGAGGCTCGGTGCGAAAGCCGGTAGAGGGCAGGCCAGGCGCGCGGAGAGGACAGGCGAAGTCCGCGCGAAGGGCAGGGAGAGAGCGGGTCAAGCCCCGGCGCCCACCATGGCCGCGTGCGCGCCTTCTTCGACCTGCTCCTGCCGCCGCGCTGTCCCGGCTGCCATCAAGAAGGTGAGATCCTCTGTGGCGGCTGCCGCGGCCTCCTGGAGCGGCGGCTGGGCGAACCTCCCGGCGTGCCCATCGGCTTGGCCACCGCGCTGCCGCGCGGGCTCGTGCAGCTCGAGTGGTGCGCAGCGTTCTCCGGCCCGGCACGCGCCGCGCTGCACGCCCTGAAGTACGACGGAGAACGCCGTCTGGCGGAGCCGCTGGGCGTTCTGCTGGCCCGACGCTGGGGGCGGGTCGGTGTTGGTGGTGACACCCTGGTGCCGGTGCCCATCCACCCTGAACGCCGGCGCGAACGCGGCTTCGACCAGGCGGAAGTGCTTGCTCGGGTCGCGGGCCGGCATCTCCGGCTGCCGGTGGCGCCGGTCCTGATGCGCACTCAGCGCACCGTGGCGCAGCACTCGCTCGGTCGTGCGGAGCGCGCACACAACGTCGCAGGTGCCTTTGCCGTGCGAGCCGGCATGACCGGGCATGTGAGCGGTCGTTGGCTGGTGTTGGTCGATGACGTGGCCACCACGGGAGCCACTCTCAGCGGCTGTGCTGCTGCCCTGCATGCCGCCGGAGCCCTCGCGGTGAGCGCCATCACCGTGGCCCGAGAGCGCTGAGGCAGCCATCGGCCGGAGCCGTGTACCGTCGCATCCAGCAACCTGGGATCCGCCGCCGGGAGGTCGAGTGTGCGAACCATCGTCAGGGGCAAGAACCTGGACGTGTCCGATAGGGACCGGAGATACGTCGAACGCAAGATGCAGCGCCTGGAGCGCATGCTGGACGATCGGAGCGAGGCTCTGGTCGTCCTCTCCATGGAGGCCCACAAGAGCGACGGCGACTCGTTCATCGTGGATGTCTCACTGGTGGTCGACGGGCGGCCCATCCACGGCACGGCCACGGGCGCCTCACACCACGCCGCGATGGACATGGTGGTCGACAAGCTCGAACGGCAGGCGGTCGACCAGCGCGAGCGGCCTCGGCTCCGCAGCCGCCCAGCCGAGGAGAAGGAGATCCTGCGCTCCCTGGCCGATGGCACCGCGGACACCGACGCTTCCAGCCCGCGCATCGTCAAGCTCAAGCGCTTCGCGATGGAGCCCATGTTCGAGGAGGACGCCGTGACGCGGATGGAGGATCTGGGCCACAGCTTCTTCGTCTTCGTCAACGCCGAGAACGAGAAGCTTGGTGTCCTCTACCGTCGCCGCGACGGCGACTACGGCCTCATCGAACCTGATCTCGGTGAGTCCGGGCAGTCAGCGTCCGGCCGGAGCCGATAGATCCCTGAAGTCCAAGCCACCCGCCGTCCGGCGAGCCCGCCGCGATCTTCCCGCCCGGCGCCTGGCAGCTCTGGGCGGTCGGCGCATCGGACCGCATCTGCCGATCTCCGGCGGCCTGCTCAAGGCCGCGGAGCGGGCACGAGAGATCGGTGCCACTGCCATCCAGGTCTTCGCTGATAATCCCACCGCGTGGCGCCGCCGGCCCGAGCCACCGACCGGCATCGACCGGTTCCGTACGCGTCTGGCCGAGCTGGACATCGGCCCCCTCGCCATCCACGCCTCCTATCTGATCAACTTGTGCGGCACTGACGAGGAGTCCTGGCGCCGATCGGTGGCCAGCCTCATCGCCGAGATGCGCATGGCGGTCCACTACGGCGCCCGTTTCGTCAACGTCCATATCGGCTCACACAAGGGACTGGGACGCGACGAGTGCATCGCCAGGCTGGCGGCCGGCTTGCTGGAGGTGCACCGCGGGATCGGTGACTCGCCCAAGCTGCCGCTGCTGGTACTGGAGAACTCGGCCGGCATGGGCGACGGCGTGGGCAGCAGCCTGGAGGATCTGGTCGACATCCTGGAGGCGGCCTCGACGGCCGGTCTGGATACCGAGCGACTCGGGTTCTGCCTGGATACCGCGCACCTCTGGGGAGCCGGCTATGCGCTGGACGATCCCGACGCCCTCGATCGGCTGCTGGCGCGCTTCGATGCCGAGTTGGAACCGCGCTACCTGCGCATGCTCCACCTCAACGACTCGCGCGCGGCGTGCGGCTCACAGCGATCGCCATGAGCACATCGCCGCGGGAGGCATCGGCGAAGGGGGCATGAGGGCCCTGCTCATGCATCCACGCCTGGTCGACGTGCCGGCCTATCTCGAGACGCCGGGCATGGATCTGGGCTACGACCGGGTGAACATGGATCGAGTGCGGCGCGTCATCGCCGGGCGGGACCTGCCACGCCTGCCAGCGCGCGCCTTCGCCGCCCGCAGCGCTCGACCGGCTCGAGCTCGACGCACGGTCCCGGTCGGCGGGTGCGCTGCCGACTGATCGCCTGTGCGGCCGAAGATGCTCATGGCACGGACCTTCGCCGTGACCCGCAGGCGCGCATCGGTGCCGCCCGCGACGGCCCGACCGAGTCCCGGGAGCCCCATGAGCGTCCAGACAGGGCGAGCCTTCAACGAGTGGCTGCGCACGCAGCTCAAGGTCAAGAAGATGTCCCAGCGCCAGCTCCACCTCGCTCTGCGCATGCGTCGGCTTTCACTGGGCCCCAGCGGTCCGGTCCTGCGTGCCGTCTCCAGCGAGCCGCCCAAGCGCAACTAGCCCGGCCGCGGCCGGCCGCCACGCGTCTTGGACGAAAGCAGGTAGACGATGCTGCCGATGATGATGATGGACACCACGCTGATGGCGCGATCCACCAGGGCGATGGCGCCGGCCTGCTCCAGGGTCGCACCGTAGATGGCGGTCAGGACGGTGGCTATACCAGCCTCGACTATGCCCAACCCCGCCGGCGTGAACGGGATGGCTGTCAGCAGTGAGGCGATGAGCGCCACGAAGAAGGCGCCGCTGATGCCCAACGGGAACTCGAAGCCGAGCGCCAGCACCACCAGGTAGAGGCGCATCGCCTCGGTGGCCCAGATGAGCACGGTGACGATGGCCAGCGGCGGGATGCGCCTGCGATCGATGGAGAAGACGCCCTCCTCGAAGCGGTCGTAGAACTCCACCACGCGCCCGGGCAGCGGCAATCGATCCATCAGCCGGCGACCGAAGTTGCGGATGACGAACAGCCCCACGGCCAGCAACCCGATGAAGACGAGACCCACGCCGAAGACCAGGACGACTTCCCTGGACAGGCCGTCGCGGAAACTCCAGAGGCCGGCCGCGAGGCCCAACAGCACGATGGTGAAGAGGTCGAAGACCCGTTCTATGAAGACCGTGCCGAACGTGCGGCTGAGCGAGACGGCGAAGTTGAGGCGCAGCAGGTAAGCGCGGTAGACATCGCCCAGCTTGGCCGGTACCAGGCAGTTCACCAGCCAGCCGATGAAGATGATCTCCGTCGAGTCCCGCAGCGAGACGCGCATCCCCGCCCCGCGCAACAGGAGCGCCCAGCGGTACCCGCGGAGCGGGAACCCCAGGTAGTAGATCCCGAACGCAGCCACCAGCAGCAGCGGATCCGCGCGGGTGATGGAGCCCACCAGCTCGTCGAGGTCGATATTCCCGACGGTCAAGGCGATGAGCGCGATGAGGATGAGCGGCAGGACGATGGAGATGATCGTCCGCGGGTCACGCAGCCTCTGCGAGAGCGGCGTCGGCGCCTCGGCGCCTTCTTCGTTGACCAGCGGATAGTCGATGACCGGTTCTTCCGCGCCATCGGACGGCTCGGCCGGCGGCCGAGTCATGAGGAAGACCGTTCGCGTGCTCTGTCGGACATCGCCAGCGGCATGCGTCCGTTGCCGCGCCGCCGCTGGACCAGCTTGGCGAACGGTGTCCAGCCGCGCACGTAGAGACTGGCTCGGCCCAGGACCAGACGGGCACCCGCCAGCGCCTCCCGCATCTCGGCGGCGGAGCCCGGATCGCCCGGCAGGATGGTGTAGGCCAGGCCCACCTCCTGCACCGTGTGGGCATCGGAGGCGGCCACTCCCGGGAGGCTGTGCTGCACCGCGAAGCCAGCCGCGCGGACGTTCCCGCCGCCCAACGCGCGTCCGTTGTGAGCCTCCACGAAGTCCACGGACCCGGCCAGCTCGCGGAGCGCCTCTTCGGCCGCCCCGGTCCGCGAGCCGCCCGACGAGCGGAAGCGATCGAAGGGATGGGGCAGCCCGACCAGGCCGCCTTGTTCGCGGATGGCGGCCCCGGCGTCCGCCAGGGACAGGCCGGCGGGCACCGCGCGCTCGAGATACAGGCCGATGATGTCACCTCCAGCGGTGCGCACCTCCTCACCGACGATGACCCGCAGCTCCGACGGGGCCAGATCGCGCGCCCGGAGAGCCCCGTCGAGGCGCTCGTGGTCGGTGATGGCCAGGTGCGTCAGGCCCCGCTGCAGCGCGGCTCGGACCAGGTCGGCCGGCCGGCTCAGTGAGTCGAAGGACGCGGAGCTGTGCACATGCAGGTCGGCGAAGGAGGTCGCGTGTGCAGTCGCCGCCACCACTGGCGTCAGACGCGCTGAACGAGCGACTTCTTGAAGAAGTCGAAGTGTTCCAGGGCCAGACCGGTGCCCAGTGCGACGCAGTCGAGCGGATCCTCGGCCACATGGCAGGGCACGCCAGTGACCTGCGTGAGCAATCTGTCGATGTTGCGCAGCAGGGCGCCGCCGCCCGACATGACCATGCCCTTGTCGATGATGTCGCTGGAGAGTTCCGGCGGAGTCTCCTCCAGCACCGTACGCACGCTGCCCACGATCTGCTGGAGAGGCTGCTCCAGCGCCTCCATCACCTCGGAGCTGGTGAACGGGATGGTGCGCGGCAGACCGGCGATCAGATCGCGGCCGCGTACCTCCATGTGCAGCTCCCGGTCCAGCGGAAGTGCGGTACCGATGCTGATCTTGATCTCCTCCGCCGTCCGCTCACCGACCATCAGGTTGTACTTCTTGCGGACATAGGAGCCGATGGCCTCGTCGAAGCGATTGCCGCCCACGCGCAACGAGCGCGAGACCACGATGCCGCCCAGCGCGATGACCGCGATCTCGCTGGTGCCGCCGCCGATATCGATGATGAGGTTGCCCGAAGGCCCGCTGATGGGCACGTTCGCGCCGATGGCCGCCGCCAGAGGCTCCTCGATGAGATACGCCTCGCGCGCGCCGGCCTTGATGGCCGCGTCACGCACGGCGCGTTTCTCCACGCTGGTCACACCACAGGGCACGCTGATCATCACGTCCGGCTTGGTGAAGGAGCGCCCCGCCTTCTTGATGAAGTAGCGCAGCATCGCTTCGGTGATGACGTAGTCGGCGATGACGCCGTCCTTCATGGGACGGATGGCCGTGATGGCGCCCGGTGTCCGGCCGATCATCTCGCGCGCCTCGTCGCCCACGGCCACGATCTGGTTGTCCTCGCTGACCGCCACCACGGACGGCTCCTGGATTACGATGCCCTTGCCCTTGACGTAGACGAGGATGTTGGCCGTACCCAGATCGATGCCGATCTTCATCAGGTGCTGACGTTACGCTTCCGAGACGTGCGCGATGCGGGCACCCAGATCGAGGAACTTGCGCTCGATGTCCTCATATCCCCGACGCACCTGATGTGCGCCGTGGATGACGCTCTCGCCCTCGGCGGCCAGAGCGGCCAGGATGAGCGAGGCTCCCGCCCGCAGGTCGCTCATCACGACTTCCGAGGCGCGCAGCCGACACGGGCCGGTGAGGGTGGCGTGATGATCGTCCACCATCTCCACGGCGGCGCCCATGCGTGACAGCTCCTCCAGCCACTCCAGCCTGTCCTCGAAGATGGCCTCGTGGATGTGGCTGGTGCCCTGTGCCCGGCTGAGCAGGACCGCCATGGGCGGCTGGAGGTCGGTGGCCAGCCCAGGATACGGCGAGGTCTCGATGTCGGTGGCGCGATACGCTCCCGGATCCGCGGAGCCACGGACCCTAATGGTGTCCCCGTCGCGCTGGAGCGCCACGCCCACCCGATCCATCGCCTCCAGGAACGCGCCCAGGTGCGCCGCCGGAGCCTGCCGCACGGTGACCTCGCCACCGGTCACGGCCGCTGCCACGATGAAGGTGCCGGCCTCGATGCGGTCGGCGATCACGCGGTGATCAGCCCCGCGCAGCCGCCGGCGCCCCTCGACCTCGATGGTGTCCGGCGCACTGCGCACGATCTCCGCACCCATGGCACGCAGGAACTCGATGAGGTCGTCGACCTCCGGCTCCTGCGCCGCCGGACGGATGGTCGTGTGGCCGTCCGCCAGGGTCGCCGCGAGCATCGCGTTCTCCGTGCCCATCACGGTCACGCCGGGAAAGTCGACCTGACCGCCGCGCAGGCGCCCCGGCGCCTGGGCGAAGTAATAGCCGTTCTTGTAGGAGACGGCGGCACCCAGCCGCTTCATGGCCTCGACGTGCAGGTTCACGGGGCGCCGGCCGATGCGGTCACCACCCGGGTTGCTGATGATGACCCGTCCGAAGCGCGCCAGCAGCGGGCCCAGCAGGATGAAGCTGGCGCGCATCTTGGCGGCCGCCTCGAGCGGCACGAAGAGCCAATCGACATCGCCGGCGGCGACCTCGTAGGTGTTGCGCGCGGGATGGTCCACCACGACGCCCAGGTCTCGCAGCGTCTCGACCATGACGTGAACGTCGGCGATCTCCGGCACGTTCGTGAAGCGGCAGCGCTCGCCCGTCAGGGTGGCCGCCGCAAGCAGCTTCAGGGAGGCGTTCTTGCTGCCGCTGACGGGCACCTCGCCCCGCAGCGGGCGGCCACCTTCCACGCGAAACGCTTCGCGCTGGACGGGCGGCTCCTCGTATTCCCAGTGGAAGGGTCGGGCGTCAGCCATCGGGTGGTCAGCCGCGCTGCCGCGGACCCTCCCGGCGACGTCGCTCGGCCACGCGGATGCGAATCAGCGCACGCTGGAGCGAGGCGCGCGCGCGGGCCAGGTCGGCCGGTTCCTCGAAGCCCTCCGCCAGGGCGCGCTCGGCTTCGCGGCGGGCATGCTCGGCCGACTCCAGGTCGATCTCCGAGGCCATGTCCGCCGTCTCCGCCATCACGACCACCTTGTCCGGGCGGACCTGGAGGAAGCCGCCGGCGATGGCGAACGACTCCTCCGAGCCGCCCTTGCGGATGCGCAGCTCGCCGAAGCCCAGCGTGGAGAGCAAGGGCGCGTGATGCGGCAGGATGCCCAGCTCACCCTCGGCCCCCGGGCACACCACCGAGTCCACGTCGTCCTCGTAGGCCAGTCGCTCCGGCGTCACGATCTCCAGCCTGAGCGGCACTACCTCAGCTCCCTGGTCACGCTTCGAGCTTCGCCGCGTTCTCGCGCACGTCCTCGATGGTGCCTGCCAGGAAGAAGGCCTGCTCCGGCAGGTCGTCCGCGTTGCCCTCCAGGATCTCGCGCGCCGAGGCCACGTTCTCCTTGATCGTCACATACCGGCCCGGGCGACCGGTGAAGACCTCCGCCACGAACATCGGCTGGCTCATGAAGCGCTGCAGGCGCCGGGCACGGGAAACGGTGATCTTCTGCTCCTCGGAGAGCTCGTCGATGCCCAGGATGGCGATGATGTCCTGCAGGTCGCGATAGGCCTGCAACACGCGCTGCACCTCGCGGGCGACCTCGTAGTGGTCCTGGCCCACGATGTTGGGGTCGAGCACCGTGGAGGTGGAGGTGAGCGGGTCCACGGCCGGGTAGATGCCCAGCTCGGTCAGGTAGCGCTCCAGCCGGATGGTCGAGTCCAGGTGGCCGAACGCGGTCGCGGGCGCCGGATCGGTGTAGTCGTCGGCGGGCACGAAGATGGCCTGCAGCGAGGTGATCGAGCCGGTCTTGGTGGACGTGATGCGCTCCTGCAGACCGGCCATCTCGGTGGCCAGGTTGGGCTGGTAGCCCACGGCGGAGGGCATCCGGCCGAGCAGGGCCGAAACCTCTGAGCCGGCCTGGGTGAAGCGGAAGATGTTGTCGATGAAGAGCAGCACGTCGCGGCCCTGGTCACGGAAGTACTCGGCCATGGTCAGGCCGGTGAGGCCGACCCGCAGCCGCGCGCCGGGCGGCTCGTTCATCTGGCCGAAGGCCATCACGGTCTTCTCGATGACGCCCGACTCGGTCATCTCGTGGAGCAGGTCGTTGCCCTCGCGGGAGCGCTCGCCCACGCCGGCGAAAACGGAATAGCCGCCGTGCTCCTGAGCCACGTTGCGGATGAGCTCCTGGATGATGACCGTCTTGCCCACGCCGGCACCGCCGAAGACGCCCACCTTGCCGCCCTTGGCAAAGGGCGCGATGAGGTCGATGACCTTGATGCCCGTCTCGAAGACCTCGGTAGCGGTGGCCTGCTCCTCGAAGGAGGGCGCCGAGCGGTGGATGGGATATGAGCTCTCGGCCTTGACCTCGCCCTTGCCGTCGATGGGCTGGCCCAGCACGTTGAACACACGACCCAGGGTGGCTTCGCCGACCGGCACGGTGATGGGCGCACCGGTGTCGATGGCCTCCACGCCGCGCGCCAGGCCGTCCGTGGCGGTCATGGCGATGGCCCGCACCCAGTCGTTGCCCAGGTGACCCTGGACCTCGGCCACGAGCGGGTCACCCGGTCGCAGGATCTCCACAGCGTTGTAGATGGCGGGCAGCTGGCCAGAGGGAAACTCGATGTCCACGACCGGTCCGGTGATGGCGATGATGCGCCCCGTGGCGCGCGCGGTGGCGGTCCCGTCGTTGGCGCCGGTGGTCGCGGCGGGCGGGGTACCGGTTGCGGTACTGGTCGGTTCGGGGGTGACGGCGGCCATGGTCGTGGTGTTCCTCCTGGAGCGGCTAGGACGCGCTGGCCCCGGTCGCGATCTCGATCATCTCGCGGGTGATGTTGGTCTGGCGGACCTTGTTGTAGGTGAGCGTCAGGTCCTCGATGAGCTCCTGCGCATTCTCCGTGGCGTTCTTCATGGCCACCATGCGCGAGGAGTGCTCGCTGGCGGTGACCTCCAGCACGGCCTGGTAGATGCGCGTGGCCACGTAGCGCGGCAGGAGCGACTCCAGTACGGACGCGGCGTCCGGTTCGAAGATGAACTGGTTGCCAGGGATGCCGGTCTCAACGCTCTTGCTGGGCTCGATGGGCAACAGGCGGGCCACGCTGGGCCGCTGCACCAGGGTGGAGACGAAGGATGGATGCACCAGGTCGATGGTGGCGTAGGTGCCCGCCAGGTAGTCGTTGGTGATGAGGCGCGCCAGCGGCAGCACGTCGGCGAAGCTGGGCCGATCGCCGAAGCCGTCGAAGCTGGCCGCGATGGGCACGCGCGCACGGCGCATGGCGGCGTTGCCCTTGCGCCCGACGGTCACGACCGCGATGTCGCCGGGATGCTCCGTGATCTCGGTGGCGGCGAAGCGGATGGTGTTGGTGTTGAGCGAGCCGGCCAGGCCGCGATCGGTGGTGAACAGCACCAGCAGGCGCGTGCCGCCCTCGCGGCGGGCGAGCAGCGGATGATCCTCGTCGCCCAGCACGGACGCGACATCGGCCAGCACCTCATCCAGCTTGTCGCTGTACGGTCGAGACTGGAGCGTCGCATCCTGGGCGCGCTTGAGCTTGGAGGCAGCGACGAACTGCATGGCGCGGGTGATCTGCTTGATGTTCCGCACGGACGAGATGCGTCGGCGGATCTCTCGCTGACTGGGCACGACCTGGTCGCTGCCTCCCTTGGCTCTGGACTGCGGCCGCTCAGGCCGTGAAGGTCTCCTTGAAGGCCTCCGTGGCCTCCTTGAGTGCAGCCACGACCTCGTCGTCGAGGGCGCCCTTGTCCCGGATGGAGCCGAGCAGGTCGGGACGATCGGACTCCAGGAAGCGGTAGAAGCGCCCCTCGAAGTCCCTGATGCGCGGCGTGGGCACGTCGTCGAGATAGCCGTTGGAGACGACCCACAGGATGGCCACCTGCTGCTCCACGGGCAACGGCTGGAACTGGGGCTGCTTGAGCACCTCAGAGGTCTTCTCGCCGCGGGTCAACTGGCGCCGCGTGGCGGCGTCCAGGTCCGAGGCGAACTGGGCGAAGGCCGCCAGCTCCCGATACTGGGCCAGGTCCAGCTTGAGCGGGCCGGCTACCTTGCGCATGGCCTTGATCTGGGCCGCAGAACCTACGCGCGACACGGAGATGCCCACGTTGAGGGCGGGCCGTTGTCCAGCGTTGAAGAGGTCCGACTCCAGGTAGATCTGGCCGTCCGTGATGGAGATGACGTTGGTCGGGATGTAAGCCGAGACGTCGTTGGCCTGGGTCTCGATGACGGGCAGCGCCGTGATTGAGCCGCCGCCGTTCTCCTCGTTGAGCCGCGCGGCACGCTCCAGCAGGCGGGAGTGCAGGTAGAAGACGTCACCGGGATAGGCCTCGCGGCCGGGCGGGCGGCGGAGCAGGAGGGACATCTCGCGGTAGGCCCAGGCGTGCTTGGTCAGATCGTCATAGACCACCAGCGCGTCACGAACGGTCTGGCCGTCCAGCTCCACGCCGTTCTCCATGATCTCCTCACCCATGGCCGCGCCGGCGTAGGGCGCCAGGTACTGCACTGGCGCAGGGTCCTCGGCACCGGCCACCACCACGATGGTGTGGCCCATGGCGCCGTGCTGCTCAAGGGTCGCCACGGTCTTGGCCACGGTCGACAGCTTCTGGCCGATGGCCACGTAGATGCAGACTACGCCCTTGCCCTTCTGGTTGATGATGGTGTCGATGGCCACGGCCGTCTTCCCGGTCTGGCGGTCGCCGATGATCAGCTCGCGCTGGCCACGACCGATGGGGATCAGCGCGTCGATGGCCTTGATACCGGTCTGGAGCGGCGTGTCCACCGACTGGCGGGTGATGACGCCGGGCGCCACGCGTTCGACCGGCCTGGTGGCCGCGCCGGTGATGGGGCCGCGCTCGTCGAGGGGCCGGCCCAGCGGATCGACCACGCGCCCGATGAGCGGCGCGCCGGCGGGCACTTCCACCACGCGTCCGGTGGTCTTGGCCGTGTCCCCTTCCTTGATCCTGGTGTAGTCGCCCAGGATGACCGCGCCGACCGTCTCCTCCTCCAGGTTGAGGGCCATGCCCATCACGCCGTCGGGGAACTCGATGAGCTCGGAGGCCAGCGCGCCGGCCAGTCCGTAGATGGTGGCGATGCCGTCGCCGACCTCCACCACCGTGCCCACGGAGCGGGTCTCGACGCCTGCGTCGAACTGGTCGATGGCGGAGCGGATGATGGTGGTGATGTCGTCGGAGCGGATGGCCATGTGAAGTGGATCCCCTTGTGGCTGAGGCTAGAGAGTGCCGGCTGCCAGCCGGCTGCGCAGGCGTTCGAGTCGGCCCCGCACGCTGCCGTCCATGAGTCGGTCGCCCAGGCGGACGACGACGCCGCCCAGGATGGCCGGGTCGACCGCGAAGTCCATCGCCACGCGCCCGCCAGTCACCTCCGTGAGGCGCTGGCGGAGCGCCCCCTCCTCGGTCGGGTCGAGGGGCGCGGCACTGACGATGCTCGCCTCGGTGATGCCTTCCCGCCGCCGGTAGAGCCGCTGGAACTCCTCAGCGACGGCAGGCAGGAGGTCGATGCGGCCGCGGCGGAGCAGCAGCCGCACCAGGTTGAGCGCCGGCGCGGAGATGCGCTCCGCCGTGATGCGGCCGGCCAGATCGGCGCGAGCCTCGTAGGGCACGGCCGGATTGGCCAGCACGCGCAGGGCGTCCTCGCGGCCCAAGATCTCGGCGGCGGTCGCCAGGTCGGAGCGCCACACGTCGACCGTGCCGTCACGCTGGGCGATCTGGAAGGCCGCCTCAGCGTAGCGCCGGGCGGAGCCGCGGCTCTTGGCCATCAGTTGCGCGCCGCCGCGTCGCGAGCGCCCACATCGGCCAGGAACTCGTCCACCAGGCGCCGCTCCCGCGTCCCGCTCATGGTCTCCCCCACCACCTTGCCCGCAGCCAGGAGTGCCAGATCGGCCACCTGGGAACGGACGTCGCTTACGGCTCGCTGCCGCTCGGCATCGATCTCCGCGACCGCCTGCTCGCGCAGGCGCTCCAGCTCTGAGCGCGTCTCGCCCAGCTCTCGCTCACGCGTCTCGTCGGACGTGCGCTGGGTACGGGTGAGGATGTCGTTGGCCTCGCGGCGGGCTTCCGCCAGCACCTGCTGACGCTCCTGGGAGGCCTTGTCCCGATCCAACCGCGCAGCGTCGGCATCACGCAGCCCCTGCTCGATCCGTGCCCGTCGGTCCTCCAAAGTGGCGCCGATGCGCCGGAAGGCGACGAAGTACAGGATCAGCAGCAGGATGAGGAAAGTCGCCGCCTGGGTGATGACCCAGAACAGGTTGATCTGGAACTGAGGGGCGCCGCCCTCTGTAGCGTTCAGGACGAGCGCCTCGCGGACCTGACCGCCCGCGATGGCCAGCATCCCCACGCCGGTCCTCTACGCTCCGCCGGCGCTGCCGCCGAGGAAGATGGCCAGGATGCCCACGACCACCGCGAGCACGCCCAGTCCCTCCGCGAAGGCCGCGCCGATGATGAACGTGGCGCGGATCTGGGGCGCTGCGTCCGGGTTGCGGCCGATGGCGCTGGTGGCCATGCCGGTCAGGATGCCGATGCCCAGCCCCGGGCCGATGACGCCGAGCGCCGCGAGTCCGGCTCCGATCTGTTCCATGTGCTGTAGATCCTCCTACCTGCCCGGCTGGAGCCGGGTCAATCTGGGCTGATGGTGGTCAGGCGGCGACGGCGCCGCGTGGTAGCTCCGGCTCGATGTTGCCTTCCGGCATCTCCGGCTCGTGAGTCTCGTGATGCTCCTCATGGTCGTCGTGCTTTGCGATGGCGGCGATGGTGAACATCAGGGCCAGGATGGCGAAGATGAGGGCCTGCATGAAGTTGAGCAGCACTTCCAGGCCGAGCATGGCCACGGGGATGAGGAAGACGGTCAGGGCGGAGATGACGCCCAGGGCGATCTCGCCGGCATAGATGTTGCCGAAGAGTCGCATGGAGAGCGTGACCGGCTTGACGAACTCCAGCAGGAACTCCAGGAAGCCCACGAACAACGCGATCACCCCGTTGGCGGGACCTTCCTGGAAGCCTTTCAAGCTGAAGAACTTGCCCAGGTAGCCGCGCACGCCAAGCGCACGCACGCCCTCCACGTGGAACATCACGAAGGCCACCAGGGCCAGTCCGATGGTGACGTTGACGTCGCTGGTGGGCGCACGCAGCTCCAGTGTTCGGCCCACGAAGGGCAGCAGCCCGCTCCAGTTGGAGAGCACGATGAACAGGAAGAAGGTCACGAAGACGGGCACGTAGCGGCGCGCGGCCGGCCCGCCCAGGGAGGTGGCGAAGTTGGCCAGACCCTCGTAGACGTACTCCAGCGCGTTCTGGCGCTTGCCTGGCACCTGCCGGATGCCCAGCGAAAGGAGCAACACCAGCACGACGAGCACGACCATCACGATCCAGCCCGTGAAGATGGAGCTGGGGATGGTCAGGTCGAAGGTGAGCAGCTCCGCTGAGGGCGGGTGCGAGGGATCCAGGTCCACCACGACGTGTGGCGCGGGCAGCTCGAAGTTGGCCGTGATGGCGTCGCGCGGGAACTCGTAGGAGCCTTCCGAGCCATCGGGATCATCCGGAGCGAAGGGCGGGAACAGGAACAGCCCGGCCAGCTGGAGGGCCACGATGACGGCGATGCCCATAAAGAGCTTCCGGCGGATGCCGCGGCGCGGTGGCGAGGCGACCTCACCGGCGGCCACCACAGCGTCCCCGGCCAGCTCCGGCCCAAGTGCGGAGCGCATCCGCTCCTCGGCCGTGGAAGCGTCGTCTTGGGCATCGGTCCCGCGCTCCGGGCGGGGGGTCTCGTCGGTCAACGCTGCTCCACGCTGCGCGCGACCGTCGGGCCGCGCCATGATCCGTCGTTTCGATCGAGTCTCTAGTCGAAGCTCGCCAGGAACCGAGTGATCAGTCTCTTCACCGCAAGCCCGCCGGCTCCGAAGCCGAGCAGCAACCCGGCGACCACGAAGGCGGGAAGGGTGTTCAGGCGTTCATCGATCCAGTATCCGAGCAGTACCCCGAACAGGGTCGTGATGAGCAGGACGATCGCGATCTCAGAGAACAGGGCGAGATAGGCGCCCGCCCGCCCGAGATCGTTCACGAACGACCTGGCAACGCCGCGGGAGTATAGCAGAGGGTGCTCATCCTCCCGGCCGTTGAGCATGGTGCTCGGAGCCCGTCGCGCGTGCTGCGCGGTCGCGCTCCTCCTCCGCCGCCTCCACCGTGAGTGCCTCCGTCGGCTCCTGGTCCTCGTACGTACGCGCGTCCAGCGCCTCGCGCGTGCGCCGCGTCATGAGGTACAGCATCAAGCCGCCACCCACCACCACGCCCATGAAGGCGTACAGCGAGCCGGTCCCCGAGAGGAGGAGGCTGAGCACCGCGAGCAGGCTGCAGATGCCGTAGATGACCACCACCGCTCCGCGATGGGTGAGTCCCAGGTCCAGCAGGCGGTGATGGAAGTGTCCCCGGTCGGGCGTGAAGGGCGAGCGCCGTGCCGAAAGCCTGCGGATGATGATCCAGAACGTGTCGATGATGGGCACGCCCAGCACGAGCATGGCCACGGCCACCTTGCCCACGCCCAGGATGGACAATATCGCCAGGGCGTAGCCCACGGCATACACGCCGGTGGTCCCGATGAAGACGCGGGCGCGGTGGAAGTTCCAGGGCAGGAAGCCGGCCAGCGCTCCCGCCAGCACGGCGCAGGGCATTGCCACCGCGGGCAGGTCGAGCCTCAGCGCCGCGATGGCCAGCGTGACCGCCGCGATGAGCGAGATGCCCGTCGACAGGCCGTCCAGCCCATCGATGAAGTTGATGCTGTTGATCATGCCCACGATCCACAGCACGGTGACCATGATGGCCACCTCGGCGCCGAACTCGATGATGCCGAAGTCGAAGGGGCCGCCCAGGAACTGGAAGGGGTTGTCGATGAAACCGATGTTGACGCCGGCCGCCACGGCCACGCCGGCCACGGACAGCTGGATCAGCAGCTGCCACCGGGCACGCAGCTGATAGCGGTCGTCCAGGAAGCCCAGCGCGGCGGCCAGCGCGGCGCCGCCGAAGAGTGCCGCCAGTTGCTCCACCGGGAGGCTGCGGACCGCCGGGACGGCTCCCACCATGTCGTTGATGACCAGGGCGCCGATGCCCACGCCCACGAATGAGGCGACCACGGCGACGCCGCCGCCCCGAGGCACCTCCTGACGATGCACGCGGCGCGAGGCATCGGGGAGGTCGATCGCGCCGAACCGCTGGGCGAGACGGATGGCGAAGGGGCTGAGCACGAAGCTCAAGGCCGTCGCGGCGACCATGGCGGCGACGATGAACGGGATGGCCCCCTGAGCGGCCGCGGTCACGCCTGGGGCAGACCCGGGACCGGGAAGGAAGCGCAGATCTCGCGCACCTCCCTCCGTATCCGCGCCAGAGCGGCCGGATCATCGCGCGAGGTCAGGGCGCGCACGATGAGCTGGCCCACACGGCTCATCTCAGCCGGCCCCAGGCCGCGCGTCGTGGTGGCAGGGGTCCCGAGGCGGATGCCCGAGGCGATGTTGGGCTTGAGCGGGTCGAAGGGGATGGCGTTCTTGTTGACCGTGATGCCCACCTCGTCGAGCAGCTTCTCGGCCTCGGTGCCATTCACGCCCAAGGGCGTCACGTCCACTAGCAGCAGATGATTGTCCGTGCCGCCGGAGACCACGCGCGCGCCGTGCTGCATCACGGTCTCGGCCAGCACGCGGGCATTCTCCACGGTGCGCTGCTGGTCGCTGCGGAACTCGTCGCTGGCGGCCAGCAGGAGCGCCACGGCCTTGGCCGCGATGACGTGCATCAAGGGCCCGCCCTGGATGCCCGGAAAGACGGTCTTGTCGACTTGCTTGGCGAACTCCGCTCGGCTGAAGGTCAAGCCGCCGCGCGGGCCGCGCAAGGTCTTGTGCGTGGTCGTGGTGACGAGGTCGGCGTGCGGGAACGGGCTGGGGTGCTGGCCCGCCGCCACGAGACCGGCGATGTGCGCCATGTCCACGAAGAGCAGCGCGTCCACGCCCTGAGCGATGGCGGCCAGGCGCTCGAAGTCGATGATGCGTGGATAAGCACTGGCGCCGGCCACCAGCAGCTTGGGCCGGATCTCCCCAGCCTGTCGCTCCAGCGCGTCATAGTCGATGCGGTGGTCGTCCTGGCGCACGCCGTAGGCGTGCATCTCGAACCACTTGCCGCTGAAGTTGACGGGCGATCCGTGCGTCAGGTGGCCGCCGTGGGCCAGGTCCATGCCCAGCACGCGATCGCCGATGTCCAAAACGGACAGGTAGGCAGCCATGTTGGCCTGCGCGCCTGAGTGTGGCTGGACGTTGACGTGCTCCGCGCCGGGAAAGAGCGCCAGGGCCCGTTCCTCGGCCAGCGTCTCCACCACGTCGACATGCTCACAGCCGCCGTAGTAGCGGCGACCGGGCTGTCCCTCGGCATACTTGTTGGTAAGCCAGGAACCCTGCGCCTCCATGACCGCGGCGAAGACGTAGTTCTCGCTCGCGATGAGCTCGATCTTGTCGCGCTGCCGGTCGCGCTCGTCGCTCATGGCCTGCCAGAGTTCCGGGTCCACCTCGGCCAGTGTCGACCAGCCGGTCGCTGCCGGCGCGGTCACGGTCATCACGGCGTCTCCTGCGGCGTCTCGGTCCCGCGCAAGTGTACCCGCGCCTCGCTCAGTCCAGCGCCGCGAGGACATCCGCGGGGTCCAGTGCGCCGGCGCGCAGGATGATCACCGCTCCATCCGCGGAGACCGCGGCCACGGTCGAAGCGATCCCGCCACGCACCGGGCCACCGTCCAGCACGAGCGCCAGCGCGTGGCCGAACGCGGCGCTGACCTCCGCCACGGTGCGTGCATCCGGCTCGCCGCTCACGTTCGCCGAGGTCAGGGCCAGCGGTCCGAGGCGCCCAGCCAGGTGCCGGGGCACCGGGTGGTCGGGCAGACGGAAGCCGAGTGCGCCGGAGGGACCCAGGAGCGCGTCGGGTAGGTTTTCAAGCCCACCCGCTCGGGGCGGCAACACGAGCGTCAGCGGCCCTGGCCAGAAGCGCTCGGCCAGGCGGCGAGCGGCGGGCGGCACTTCCGCCAGCACCTCCACCTGGGCGATCGAGTCCACGGCCAGCGCGATGCCCTTGTCGGTCGACCGGCGCTTGGCGGCCAGAACGGCGGCCAGTGGCTCGACCTGGGGCAGCACGGCCAGGCCGTAGAGCGTCTCGGTGGGGACCGCCACGATGCCTCCTGCCCGCAGCGCCGCCACGGCCACCTCCAGCGAGCCCGGCGCCGCCGCGGGCAGCACGCTCGGCCGTGGCGCGCTCAGGGTCGCCTCACGACCAGCGCGCGCGGCCGGCCGCCCAGATCCGTCTCGATGGAGGCGAGCCAGCCCCGCAGCGCGGCGGCGGCAGCGTCGATGGCGGCGCCCGCCTGGTCGACGCCGATCTCCACCAGTGCCGCGCCGAGGGGGCTCAGGGCGGCCGGCAGCTGTGCCAACAGCCGGCGGAAGAGCTGCAGCCCATCGGCTCCCCCATCCAGTGCCTCGACCGGTTCGAAGCTGGCGGCGACCGGCAGCAGGGGCACATCCGCCGAGGGGATGTAGGGCAGGTTAGCCACGATCAGGTCCGTCGGAAGCGGGGCATTCGGGATCGCCAGCAGATCGCCCGCCTTGAAGTCGATGGTGTCGGCCACGCCGTGTGCCACGGCGTTCTCCAGGGCCAGGCTCAGGGCCCCCGGGGCGCGATCCGTGGCAGTGATGGCGAAGGCGTCGCCATAGCCCCGGCGCCGGGACTCGACCGCGAGGGCGACGGCGATGGCACCGCTGCCCGTGCCCACGTCCCAGATGCGCAGCGGTGGCGCAGCCGACGCGCGGGGAGCGCTGGTGAGCATCTGGCGGGCGTGGTCCAGAGCCAGCTCCACCAGGCGCTCCGTCTCCGGCCGCGGGATCAGGGCGCGCGGGTCTACGGCGAAGGCCAGGCCGTAGAACTCCTTGAGCCCCCGGATGTAGGCCACCGGCTCACCGTCCGCGCGCCGCTCGATGAGCGCGGCATAGGCAGCACGGCGGTCCTCGCTCAAGGCGACTTCCGGATGTGCCAACACGGTAGTGCGCTGGACGTCCAGAGCGTGCCCCAGCAGCAGCTCCGCATCCAGCCGCGCGCTTTCCGAACCGGCCGCGCGGAGGTGCTCCGTCGCCGTGCGCAGTAGGGCACCCACCGTCGTATCGGTCGAGCCTGACCAGCTCACAGCCGCACGACGACCGAGAGATCGCCGGTTCGGTGCAGCACCTCCACGCCGGCCGAGCCGTCGCTGCGCTTGATGAGCAGATCCACCACGGTCTCGCCCACGCGCAGGTTCTCCAGCCTCACCTCGGGGAGGTAGTCAGGCAGGGTCGGGGCGTGCAGCACCAGCTCGCCCTTGTTCGCGTCCGGCTCCAGGCCGAGCATCGAGCCCAGCAGATGGAAGAGGGATCCGGCGGCCCAGGCCTGGGGCGAGCAGGCCACGGGGTAGGGCACGGGGTATGCGGACCGCGTGCGGTCGAAGCCGCAGAACAGCTCGGGCAGGCGTGAGTCCCGGAAGTAGACGGTGGCCTCGATCATGGCGCCCGTGACCCTGGCCGCTTCGGCGTTCAGGCCGTAGCGGAAGAGGCCCGCCGCGGCGATGGCGTTGTCGTGCGGCCAGACCGTGCCCAGGTGGTAGCCGATGGGGTTGTAGCCGGCCATCTCCGCGGAGAGCGTGCGGATGCCCCAGCCGCTCCACAGTCCCGGTCCCAGCAGCGATTCGGCCACGCGTCGCGCATGGGCCGGTGAGGCGGCACCGCACCAGAGCACGTGGCCGGCATTGGAGGCCACGGCGTCGACCTGCTCCTTGCCGGCATCCAGGGCCATGGCATAGGTGCCGGCGTCCTCCATCCAGAAGCGGGACTCGATGGCCGCAGCCAGCTCCGTCGCGGCTCGGTCCTGCCGGTGGGCCAGGTCCGACTCACCCCGCGATCGAGCCAGGCGGGCGAGCTCGCGCCGGGCCCGGTAGACGTACGCCTGAACCTCCACCAAGGCCAAGGGAGCCTGCGCGAGCGTGCCGTCACGGTGGCGGTTGGCGTCGGCCGAGTCCTTCCAGCCCTGGTTGATGAGGCCACGACTGGAGTGCCGCTGGTATTCCACGAAGCCGTCGCCGTCCATGTCGCCGTACGACTCGATCCAGGCCATCGCCGCCAGCGCGTTGGGCCACAACCGATCGACGAGGGCGTCGTCGCCGGTCCAGCGCTGGTACGCGCCAAGCAGCATCAGCCAGAGCGGCGTCGAGTCCACCGAGCCGTAGTAGGGCGTGTGCGGGATCTCTCCGGCTGCCGCCAGCTCACCGGTGCGCAGCTCGTGGAGGATCTTGCCCGGCTGCGCATCGCGCCAGTCGTCGATCTCCGTGGCCTGGAGCCGCGCCAGGACGCTCAGCGCCTCACGGGCTACCTGCGGCCGTACCGTCAGCAATTGGAGCGCGGTGATGATGGCGTCACGCCCGAAGAGGCAGCTGAACCAGGGCACGCCGGCGGCGACGTAGCGCTCATCAGGTCCGGGACCGCTGTTGACCAGCAGGCGCAGATCGGAGAGTGCGCGGCGGAATGCTCGATCGGCGAAGACGTGGGGCGTGCTGACCGCCGCGGAGCCGCTGGACCAGGCGCGGTGTGCTGCTTCGGCCGCCTCGCCCAGGACCGGCCGCGGGCCGTGGTCGACTGCTCGGGAAGCTGCCTCGTCCTCGCTCTCCGTTCTGACCGTCACGTCCAGGACGCGGTGACCGCCGGGCGCCAGCGTCCAGTCGAAGACCAGCAGGACCTGCCCAGCCGCATCCGGGGTGGGCTTTACCTCGGGCCAGGTGCCGTCTCCTCGGAGGCACGCGTCGACTTCTTGCACGCTCATCGATGCGGGCACCACACGGATCGGCTCGGAGAAGCGCAGCCGCGTACGGCGTCTCCGGCCGTCCAGACCCAGGTAACTGAAGGCGACCGAGTCGCCCTGTGCCGTGTCCGCCGTCCGCCGCCCACGTTCGGGCCGGATGACGCCGCGAACCTCGAAGATGTCGGCGAAATCCGCGTCCATCCGGAGGGTCAGGCTACAGCGCTCAGGGTGAGTCGTGAAGTTGTCGATGCGGATGCGCTCCCCGAAACCCTCGGACACGAGCCGCTCGCGCACCACGCCCAGGGACTGGCGCCGCAGCACCACCTCCGGGTCCACCTTGTCGCCCGGGTCACGCAGGAAGTCGGGGTTGGTGAGCTGGATGGTGCTGCCGTACGAAGCGGCGCTGCCGGCGCGCAGCACCACCGGCCGCGCCCCGTTGATGCGCAGCTCGTAGTGCGAGAGCACCCGCGTGTCCCCCGCATAGAGGCCCAGGCCGCGGCTGTCCGGATGGACATCCCCGAAGGAGTCGGTGAGCAGGAACAGTGAATCGTGCTTGAGCACGAGCACGCCGGTCAGGTCGGTGGCGCGCGCCACGGCTGCGATGCCGGGCGGGGCCGCCACGGAAGGGTCGAGCGGATCGTACGGGTCGCGCCGTTCGCCGGCCTCGTTGCGGCCGTGAGGGTCGCCGCCCTGATCGATGGGGTCGAGCGCCGCCCCGGTCACGCGCTTGGACCATCCTGCTCGATGGTGGCCAGCAGCTCCGCCTGGTCGGTCTGGATGAGCGCGTCCAGGAGCCGGTCCAGGTCGCCATCCAGCACCTGCGGCAGGTTGTGCAGATCCATGCCGATGCGGTGATCGGTGACGCGGTCCTGGGGGAAGTTGTAAGTGCGGATCTTCTCGGAGCGCTCAGCCGATCCAACCATGCTCAAGCGCTCGGCCGCCTCCGCGTCATGCGCCTTGCGCTGCTCCAGCTCCAGCAGTCGGGCCCGCAGCACGGCCATGGCCTTGGCCTTGTTCTTGTGCTGGCTCTTCTCATCCTGGATGGCCACGACCAGGCCGCTGGGCAGGTGGGTGATGCGAACGGCCGAGTCGGTGGTGTTCACACTCTGCCCGCCGGGGCCCGACGAGCGGTAGATGTCGATGCGCAGCTCTCGCTCATCGATCTTGATCTCCACCTCGTCCGCCTCGGGCAGCACGGCCACCGTGGCCGTGGAGGTGTGGATACGGCCACTGGACTCGGTCTCGGGCACCCGCTGCACGCGGTGCACGCCGCCCTCGTACTTGAGGCGGCTGTAGGCGCCCTCGCCCTGGACCTCGAAGATCACCTCGCGCATGCCCCCGGAGTCCGTTTCGTGCGCTGAGAGCAGTTGCCACTTCCACGCGTGGCGGTCAGCGTAGCGTCCATACATGCGGAAGAGTTCCGCCGCGAAGAGTGCCGCCTCCTCGCCGCCCGTCCCGGCCCGCAGCTCGATGATGACGTTGCGGTCGTCGTTGGGGTCGCGGGGCAGCAGCTGAAGGCGCAGCTCCTCGGTCAACCGCGCTTCATCGGACTCCAGCTCAGCCACGATTTGGCGCGCCATCTCGCGGGTCTCTGCATCCTGCTCCGCGTCACGATCCCGCCGGGCACCTTCCAGTTGCGCTTGCGCCTCTCGCAGGCGGCGCACGTTGTCGACCACCGGCGCCAGCCGCGACTGCTCGCGGCCCAGGTGCTTGCTACGTTCGGGGTCGGAGGCGACCTCCGGCTGCGACCACTCCGCCTCGACCTCCGCCAGGCGCCGCTCCAGCTCGTCGAGCCGTGCGTCCAGGCTCATCGCTGGGCCTGGTCCCTCGCCTGGCGGTGCTCGACCGCTTCCCCGCCGACCATCGCGCTGGGCAGGGGCGCAGGCGATGGAACGGGTGACGCGACGGGGGACGCGCTGGATGCCTCGGCCTCCACGGGACCGCCACGGTTCCCCTCGCCGGCACGAGCCTGGTCATCAGCGAACGTCTTAAGATCGGGCACCGGCTCGCGCGGCGGATCGAAGGAGCCCGGTGGCGGCTCTTCCCCGTTGGCGGCCATCGCCTCGCGCATGGAAGCGACGGCGACCTCGATCATCGAGTCGTCGGGCTGCTTGGTGGTGATGCCCTGGAGCCAGATACCGGGCAGGAAGAGCCAGCGAGTCCAGCGGCTCTCGCGACGCCGCGCGCCCCAGCGCAGGATCTCGTAGGAGACCGAGGCGATGACCGGGATGAGCACGATACGTGACGCGATGGTCACCAAAAGATCGTGCCCGGCCAGCAGGCTGAACAGGATGATCGAGACGATGATGAAGACCACCAGGAACTCCGTGCCGCAGCGCGGATGGGCCGTGGGGTAGCGGCGGATCCGCTCGATGGTCAACGGATCCTCGTGCTCCAGGGCGTGGATGGTCATGTGCTCTGCGCCGTGGTACTGGAAGACGCGGCGGATCTCCGCCGAGCGGCTTACCAACAAGAGATAGCCCACGAAGATGGCCGACTGGATGAGGCCCTCCACGAGGTGCTGGATGACCACCTGTCCACCGGGGATGACCGCCTCCGTGCCCATGCGGGAGAGGAGCAGCGGCAGGATGGTGAAGAGGCTGACGGCTATGCCCACCGTGAACAGCATGGTCAGCGCGACCGCGCCTCGGCCCATGGCCACGCCCTCTCCCGCCGCCGCGATGGAACCAGAGCGCATCAGCCAGCGTGTGCCCACCACGAGCGTCTCGTAGAGCACGATGAGTCCACGAAAGAAGGGAGCGCGCGCGAAGCGATTGCGATGAAGCAGGCTGTCGAGAGGCTCCTGAGCCACGAAGATGCGGCCGTCCGGACCCCGCACCGCCACGCCTATCGCATCCCGGCCGCGCATCAGCACTCCCTCCATGAGGGCCTGGCCGCCGTATGCGAATCGAGCCATGGGAGCTGCTCCTCAGGCCGTCGTCAGGAGAGAGCCGAGAGGCTCACCGGTGACGGCCGCGCGATCAGAGCCGCGTCGAGCGCTCGAGGCGCTTCTGGAAGCGCTCGACCTGGCCCGCCGTGTCAACGATGGTCTGCTTGCCGGTGAAGAAGGGGTGGCAGTTCGAGCACACGTCGACACGCAGCTCGGGCTGCGTGGACCCGATGGTGAAGGTGATGTGGCACGACCCGCAGACGACCTGCGCCTGGTGGTACGTGGGGTGGATATCCGGTTTCATGTTCTTCCTCAGGCGCCCGCGGCGATCGTTTCGGCGGCTTCCTGCTCGACGCGGATGCGCTTCTTGTCTCGACGGGCATGCTCGAACCGGACTCGGCCGGCGACGGTCGCGAAGACCGTGTAGTCGCGACCCAGCCCAGTGCCCTGCCCAGCCAGGAAGGTCATGCCCCGCTGGCGGACGATGATCGAGCCGGCACTCACCAGCTGCCCGTCGCCGCACTTGACGCCCAGCCGTTGGCCGGCGCTGTCGCGGCCGTTCTTGGAGCTGGAGCCGGCCTTCTTGTGTGCCACTTTGCTACTCGTCCTTCCTGGATGCGTCGGGAGTCGCGGCGCTGTCCGCGACGGCTTCGTCGACGGCGGCGTCGGGGGCGGCGTCGGCCGCAGCGGGTTCGGCGCCGCCCGGGGCGGCTTCCGGGTCGGCCGGGGTCTCGTCGGAGTCGGCCGGAGCCTCTTCCAAGTCGGGCCCGGCGTGTTCGGCTGCGACCGGTTCTGCCGTCTCCACGGTCGCCTCGGATGCCGACGCTGTCGTGGATCCTGACCTGCCGGTCCGGGAGCGGCCCTTCCTGACCGGCTCCGTGGCCCCGGCCTCGGCCTCGGACTTCGCCTGGGCCTCGGCATCGGCGGCCAGCTTGGCGGCGAGCGCCTGGTCCGCGGCCGCCTGCCGGGAGGCTTCCGCCTCGCGCTCCTCACGGGCGCGTCGCTCATCGGACCGCACCTTGGCAGCATCCTCGGCGGCGCTTCGGCCAGCGAGGCTGATCTCGGAGATGCGCAGCACCGTCAGTTCCTGGCGATGACCCTTCTTGACGCGCCGCCGCGCCTTGGGCTTGTACTTGAAGACGATGAGCTTCTCGCCGCGGTCCTGTCGCACGACATCAGCCCGCACCAGTGCGCCCTCGACCAGCGGGCTGCCGATGGTCGCCTGATCACCGTCGGCGACCAGAAGGATGCGGTCGAGATCGATGGTCTGACCGGCGTCCACCTCGAGATGCTCGACCTCGATCTCCGTGCCGAACTCGACGCGGTACTGCTTGCCGCCGGTTTCGATGACTGCGTACATGATTCCCCGAGGATGTCGCTTGACGGGCATGTAAGAGCGACCTGGGGGCGGGCACGGCGCAGCGCCATGCGGATCCCTGTAGGACGCGAAAGGGGATAGTACCCGTTCTCCGACTCGAGCGTCAACGCCGGCTCCTCCGCGTGTGGACGGCACGCCGGGTCGATCGCGTGTCGAGGGACGGCGATCCCGTCCGCGGTCAAGTGGACAGCGACTGTCTCCCGCTAAGCGGGCAGTGACTTCGCTCCCCGCGATACCGGTGCGCCGAGCATGCCAAGGAACCGAGGAAGGCCGGCTTCGGAGCCGCTTGGTCCCCTCACTGGAGCCCGCCAAGGGCCTTCCTCCTCGAATCGGCACGCCGTGGCTGAATGACGTCGCAGGCGGCGTTCGACGGTGGTGGCCCCGAACGCGATCCGTCGGTTGGCACGCCCGGCATGCCAAGGTTCCGGCATCCCGGACGACCGTGATGGCGGCGTCGCCATCCCTCGTGGTCAACGTGACGCCTTCTCGCCACGGCGGCGATGGTCGGCGGCCGATGCCCAGCGTAGCTGCGGTGCTTGCGGGTCGGCGTTGTCAACCATGACGTCCGCAAGCGACTCGGGCCGGACCTCCTCCAGGTAGATCCGCTGACCAGGCAGGTATCGCTCGGCATATCTCTGCCGCACGATCGCCTCCGACCCGAACAGGTCGCGGTCGCGGAGCACGGCCCGACGTACCGTCTCCTCGAACGGGACCGTCACGAAGATCCGGAAGTCCCAGGCGTCGATGAGTTCGGGGCGAAGCAGGAACACGCCGTCGAAGAGCAGGACTGCGTCATGAGGCGCATATTCGGTCGCGTACGGCAGCGGCGAGTCGGTTGGGTGGTCGAAGACGGCACGCCGGTACCGCCGGTGGCCGCCAGGCCCCAGGGGCGTGAGCAGCACCTCGTGCAATGCCGGGTAGTCGAACGAGTCGCGGTAGTAGCCCTCGGGCGACTCGGTCCCGCGCGTCAGGCGTGCGACCCGAGGACGGTGGAAGCCATCGACGGAGGCTCGGATGACCGGACGCCCAGTGGCTTGTATCAGGGCTGCCAGCTCATCACCGAGGGTCGTCTTCCCGGCTGCATCCGGTCCATCGATGGCCACGCGAATGTGGTGACGAAGGTCGATCCTGATGATGGCTTCGGCCAGGGTCCGGAGGGCCGTCGCCCGATGACCGCTCTGCGCCGGCCTGAGGATGGACACTCACGCCATGGATCATCGCGCACATCGCTGACGGACCGTGTCCGCCCAGCGGTTCAGGCCCCTGAGTCGAGCCCGCTGCTGCTGCTGGAACGCCGCACGCTCGCCGTGTGCAGATGGGCACAGACTTCACAGACGCGCCGCGAGTGCGGCCACCACCCGGCCGGGTATGAGATGACCAGAGGAGGAAGCACCGAGATGAACCAGGTGGGATCCGCGTCGGACGACGGGGATCAGGACCGATTGCCTCCGCTGTGGCGGCGGGTTGCGCCACAGCGGCGTCTTCCGATTTCGCACGGGCGGTGAAGAGCGGCGGCATGACCGTGATGTTCAGCATGGTCCAGATGAGCGAGACGCTGGTCGACCTCCAGGTCCTCGCGTGCGCCCGCTGCCGTCAGGTCGTCTTCGTCGCGGTGCAGCCCGACGGATCAGGCCCTCGTCCAGGGTGGCCTCAGCCAGCGTGATCCGCCCTGGCCCTCTGCTACGCTCGCGCCGATGAGCATGACCCCGGCCATCCCCGGCGCTCAGCCGGTGATCATCGCGCCGACGTCCATCGATCCCACGCCGCGCCTGCGTCCGCCCACGCCACGAGCGGCGCTGGTGATCCTCACGGTCATCCTGCTGGGCGTCATCTTCTACGTGGCGCGCGGCGCGCTCGGTCCCTTCGTGCTGGGGCTGATCCTGATCTACATCATGGATCCGGCCGTCGACCGCCTGGCGCGCTTACGCGTGGGGCGATTTCGCATGCCCCGAGCTCTGGCCGTGCTGCTCATCTACATCGTGACCATCGCCATCCTCATCCAGGGCCTCTCCTTCCTGCTGGGTCCTTTGGTCCGACAGATCGGGGCGTTCGTGGCCGACGCGCCAGCGTTCCTGTCCGCACTCCAGGACTGGTATCTCACGGCGGACCTGCCCGCGTTCGTGCGCAGCGCGGTGGACGGATTGCTGGCACGCACCAGCGAGGCCAGCGAAGGCCTGGACCCGGGCACGCTCGTGCCCCTGGCTCAGGGTGTCGTGGGCTTCCTCGGCTCGCTCTTCGGCCTCCTCATCATCCCGGTCTGGGCCTTCTACCTGCTGAAGGATCGCCCCAGCCTCGCCGCCGCCATCAACCAGGCCATCCCGGCGACGTGGCGCCGGGATGTCTGGGCGTCAGTGGGCATCGTCAACCGCATCTTCGGCCGCTGGCTGCGCGCACAGGTGCTGCTCGGCCTGGTCATCGGGGTGGCCACCTTCGTGGGCCTCGAGATCCTGTCGTTCACCGTCGATCCACGCTTCGGAGACTTCGCCATCCTGCTTGCGGTGGTGGCCGGGCTGGCCGAGCTGTTGCCCATCATCGGCCCCATCCTCTCGATGATCCCCACGCTGCTCATCGCGCTGACGGTCCGCGACCCGGTGCAGGGCATCATCGCCGTGGTAGTGCTGTACCTGATCGTGCAGCAGGTCGAGAACAACATCCTCGTGCCCATCGTGCAATCCGACGCTATCGCGCTGCACCCATCCGCGGTGATCCTGTCGCTCATCGTGGGCGCCTCCATCGCGGGGCTGTTGGGCGCCATCTTCGCGCTGCCCCTGGCCGCCGCCGGCCGGGACCTGTACCGCTACTTCTTCCGGCGCCTGAGCGAGCACGACCCCACCGTGCCGCCGCCCGACGATCCAGACCTCCTGCCCTTCCGCGACCGGCTGCCCGACGCTCAGGGACGGCTCCAGGGATCGGAGCAGGAGCTGCCCCCGGACCGCCAGGCGCCGCCGCAGGAGGATGCCGAGCCGGAACAGACGCATCTTGAGTCGCTCGACGACCCGAGCAAAGGCACCGAGCCCATGGGCCCACGGGGCGCCGAACGATGACCAAGCGTCCTCGCCGACTACCATGGCCCAGGAGATCGCCTACCAGTCGGGTCTGCCCTGGCGCATGGCCACACTCTGGAGGATGCCCAGCCCGATGGCGTAGCTGGTCAGCGACGCGCCACCGTGCGTCACGAAGGGCAGCGGGATACCGGTCACCGGCATCATGCCCAAGACCATCCCGAAGTTGACCATGAGCTGAAAGAGCAGCATGGAGGCGATGGCCGCAGCGAACGCGGAGCCGAATGGATCGCGCGCGCGCCAGCCTACGACGAGGATCCGCCACAGGAGCATCGCGAACAGCAGCAGCAGCACGACGCCGCCCACGAAGCCCAGCTCCTCGGCCAGCGTGGCCGCCACGAAGTCGGTCGCGGAGACGGGCAGGTAATCGAGCTGCGTCTGGGAGCCATTGGTCAGGCCCTTGCCGAACAGTCCACCCGAACCGACCGCGATCTGTGACTGGATGAGCTGATATCCGGAGTTCTGTGGATCGGCTGAGGGATCCAGGAACGAGATGAGCCGTCGCTTCTGATAATCCTCCAGGATGTACGCCCAGGCGACGGGCACCATCGCCAGGACGCCGGCCGCAGCCAGCAGCAGCCAACGCAGCCCCGCGCCGGAAAGGAAGAGGCTTCCGAAGACGATCGCGCCGAAGACCAGGGAGGTGCCCAGGTCCGGCTGGACGAGCACCAGGGCGAGAGCGGGGAGCACCAGCAGGAATGCCCCCAGCGTGGTGGCCAGACTCTTGAGCTGGCCCTGGCGGCCCGCCAGATAGTTGGCCAGCACGACTGCCATCAGGATCTTGGCCAGCTCGGAGAACTGGAACTGGACCGGACCGATGGTCACCCATCGTGAGACGCCGCCGACGCCGCTGCCCGTGGCCAGAGTGAGCACCAACAGCCCGAGGTTGACGAGATAGACCGGCCAGGCCAGCGTCTTGAGCCAGCGGTAGTCGATGGTGGCTGCCACGGTGAACATCACGATGGCGATGGCCAGCCACATCAGGCCCCGAGTGAAGATGGACCCGGCTTCCAGCGGTGTGCCGCCACTGCTGGTGTAGGCCATCAGCAGGCCGATCACGGCCAGGGCCAGGGCGTACAGCGCGAGCTGCAGGTCGAAGTGGGACCACGTGCCCGAGGAGGGACGAGCGCCAAGGGCACCCGCCCGCGCCGGCTGGACGCGCATCGTGCCCATCAGCTCAACGCTCCCCCATCGATGCCGGTCCTTGCGCCGCCGGCCGTCGCGCGTTCACTGCCCATAGAAGTTGTCGCGCTCCAGGATCCAGTCCTGACGCAGATCCACGTCCAGGTCGTAGTGCAACTGCAGGAAGTACTTGACGATCTCGGTGGCGGCATTGCCGGTGGTCCGGGAATCGTAGGCGAAGGCAAGGACCGCCAGCTCCGAGTCGGTGCGCGAGACCGCCTCGACACCGTTCGGGTCGCTGTCCTTCTTCCAGGGATCCTTGGGCACGAAGCCGGCGAACCAGGAGTGGTACGGAAGGCGGCCTTTCGCGTCACGCACGCCGAACTCGGCGGTGCCGGTCTTGCCCGCCACGACGATGGGCAGGTCGACCAGATTGTAGGTCTGGCGAATGGTCACCACCCGCCGTGCCGCCCGGCGCATGGTGCGCAGCACGTCGGCATCGAAAGGCAACTGGCGGATCAGCTGAGGCTCTATCTCATCGACCACCTCGCCGTTGGGTCCCAGGATACGTCGGACGATCTGTGGCTTGAGGAGCCGCCCCCCGTTGGCCAGCGCGGCAAAGGCATTGAGCACCTGGATGGGCGGGAACGAGTTATAGCCCTGGCCGATACCGGCCTGGTAGACCTCGCCGGGATAGATGGGCTCGTTCATCAGGCTCATCTTCCAGTCATTGGTGGGCAGGATGCCCGGCACCTCGCCGGGCAGGTCGATTCCGGTCCTCTGGCCGAAGCCGAACTGGCTCCCCCAGTGCGCCAAGCGGTCGATGCCGAGCTCGCCCGCTATCTGGAAGAAGAAGGTGTCGCTGGAGCGGCCGAACCCGTCGTAGATGTTCAGCGGCCCGAAGCCCTGCCGATTCCAGTCCCAGTACTTGGTCGAGCCGATGCTCAGGTAAGCCCGAGTCTGGAGGATGGTCCGATCGGTGAGGATGCCGTCCTGAAGGCCGCCGGCACCGGCGACCAGCTTGTACGTGGAGCCGGGCGGAACGTGATCGACGATGGCGTGGTTGCGTAGCGGCGCGCCCGGTGCATCGAGGAGTGCCTGGTAATCCGCCGTGGAGATCCCCCTAGCGAACAGGTTGTTGTCGTAGCTTGGCAGCGAGACCATGGCCAGGACCTCACCCGTCTGAGGGTTCATGGCCATGATCACGCCTTGCTCCAGACCGATCCGGTCCATCGCCCAGCGCAGGGCGGTCTCGGCGTCACGCTGGATGTCGACATCGATGCTCAGCTCGAGGGAGTTGCCGGGCTCAGCCGGCTGGAGGGTCCGCAGAAGCCGAATGGCCTCACCACGAGCGTCGACCTCGATCTGCTCCACGCCATAGTCACCGCGCAAGACCTCTTCGAAGGTGGCCTCCACCCCCTGCTTGCCGATGGTGTCGTCATGCAGATAGCCCAGACTGCCAACGCGCGCCAGGTCGTCGGGCGTCACCGCTCCGGTGAAACCCAGGATGTGTGCTACCAGCCCGCCGTAGGGATACTCGCGCTGTGGCTCAACGATGACCTCGACGCCGGGCAGCTCGAGATGCTCCTCGCGGATGATCAGAGCGATCTCCTCAGGAACGCCACGGGCGACGTTGGCCAGGTCGAAGCGGTTCGCCGCTGCGCGGTCGAGCGCCTCCGTGATGTCCGCGGCGGAGATGTCAAGCAAGGTCGCCAGCCGCTCGATCACAGCCGGTCGCTGGCTCAAGGGCATATCAGCGGGACGTGCCTTGACGGCGAACGTGGCCACGTTGTCGACCAACTGGCGGCCAGTGCGGTCGAAGATGAGCCCGCGGGGTGCCCGCACGGGCTGGAGCCTGATGCGGTTCTCTCGTGCCAGACCGGCGTAATAGCCGCCGCTGACGACCTGGAGGGTGAAGAGGCGCAGTCCGAGGGTCGCCACGACGAGGGCGATGATCAGCGCAAAGACGATGAAGCGCGGCCACAGACGGACCTGACGAGCCGGCTCCCCAAGCGACATGCCGTTCACGGGGTCACCATTCCAGGCCCTCGACGCCACCGAAGCGACGGTACAACGCTTGCGTGACGTGGGCAGCCGCCAGTGCCATCAGGCTGTTCATCATCGCGATGACCAGGAAGGCTTGCACCGGTATCGGCGCCATGCCGATGCCCGCCGTGATACCCAGGATCGCCAACAGAAGGGCCTGGAAGGGCCACGAGAGGACGAACGTCGCGATGCCCACCGTCACCGATCGAGGTGACCGGGCCAGGCGCGAGATCAGCGCCGATATGCCGGTCACGACCAGCATGGCCAGCGCAGTGGCGCCGAGTGGGCGCCCGGTGAGCGCATCGATGAGCAGGCCGCCGACCAAGGCCAACGCGACGGCTTCGTCGAACCCGACCACCATCGCGAAAACGATGGCCAGGACGAATACGAGGTCCGGCTTGGCACCCGCAATGCTGAGTTCGGAAAGGACACTGGTCTCCAGGAGCGCCGCCAGCGAAGCGGTGACGACGGCGACGGGCATGCTCATCGATGGATGCCCCCTTCCGCGCCGGAGCCGGTCCGTGGGTGCCGGCGCTGTCGCCCTCGGCGCTGGACACCGGCCGCGATTATAGCCGGATACAGCCTGCAACTCCCCAGGTCGAAGCGGTCATTCAGCCTCCAAGGACCACGCAACCGTCGCTTCGGTGGTTCAGTCAACAACCATCCCGGGGGGCTCGTTGCGAGGACGACGTTCCACGTGAAACGGTGGCGAGGCCATCGATGTTTCAGTGGAACCGTCGCGTGCCGGGGTCGACAAACGCCTGGAGGCATGATGCGCGCCGCTAAGTGGACGCCAAAGGCCAGATAAGGGCCGTCGCCGAAGATGTCGCCGGAAAAGGCGTCGGTCCAACGGCGCGTACGCTTCGAGTCGGATAGAATCCATGAACGTGAAGCACTCGAGACGATCACTGAGTGGGTGAGATCGTCGCCTGCGCGAACCAGAAAGGCGGCGTAGGCAAGACCACGACCGTGGTGAACGTCGCGTCGTACTTGGCACAGTCGGGCCGGCGGGTGCTAGTAGTGGATCTCGATCCCCAGGGCAACGCCACCAGCGGATTGGGCATCGACCGCGAGGGACCAGGGGGCTCGGCCTACGATCTCCTCGTCAGCATGCAGCCTGCTGTGGAGCTTGAGCGCCTCAGCCAGATAGATGGCCTCCGCATCATCCCGTCCGGACGGGAGCTGGCGGGTGTCGAGGTCGAACTGGTGGCCCTCGAGGGCCGCGAGCGCAGGCTCCAGCGGGCACTTCGCTCCGAGCTCGATCGGTTCGACTTCATATTTCTGGACTGTCCGCCATCGCTGGGACTCATCACCGTCAACGCGCTCACTGCCGCCCGCAGCGTCCTCATCCCGATCCAATGCGAGTACTACGCGCTCGAGGGTCTCTCGCAACTCATGTCCACGATCGACCTCATCCGCGACAACCTGAATCCCGGTCTCCGCGTGAACGGCATCCTGCTGACGATGTACGACGGACGTACGACTCTTTCCGCCGATGTCTCCGCAGAAGTCCGGCGGCACCTGCCGGGGCAGGTATTCGACGCGGTCGTACCCCGTAGCGTGCGACTCGCGGAAGCACCTGGCTACGGGAAGCCCATCACGCTTTACAGCCCCGAATCTCCCGGCGCGCAAGCCTACCGGGAGCTGGCGCAGGAGATCCTGGCACGAGACTCCGCGCTGAGGCCAGGCGCGGACCGGACGCCTGTCTGGATGGGCTCAGCATGACGGCCGAGTTCCGCCGTCCCACGGGCGGCCTCGGGCGCGGCCTCAGCGCGCTGATCCCGGCAGCGGATACTGATCGGACACGGGAGATCGCTCTGCGCGACATCGTCCTCAATCCCGATCAGCCCCGACAGCGCTTCGATGACGAGGCCCTGGCCAGCCTCGCCGCGAGCATCGCCGAGCACGGGGTCCTTCAGCCGGTCCTGGCGATGCCGGTGACGGGCGGCTACCAGTTGGTCGCCGGCGAGCGAAGATTCCGTGCCGCCGAGATGGCCGGACTGGAGCGTATCCCGGCCGTCATCCGGACCGTGGACGAGCAACAGCGTTTAGCCCTGGCTCTCGTCGAGAATCTGCAGCGCGCCGACCTCAACGCGCTGGACGAAGCGCGCGCGTTCCGAAGACTGGCCGACGAGTTCGGCCTGACACACGAGGAGATCGGCTCCCGCGTGGGCCGATCGCGGCCCGCCATCGCCAATACGCTGCGCCTGCTGGACGCGTCCCTCGAAGTGCAGGCTGCTGTCGGGGAGGGTCGCATCAGCGAGGGACACGGGCGGGCTATCGTGGCACTCGAAACACATGAGGAGCAGGATCGACTGCTCACGGTGGTCACCGGACGTGCCTTGTCGGTACGCCAGACGGAGGCTCGCGTCCGCCGTCTCAAGTCGTCCGAAGGGGATGTCGGTGAGGATCGCGCGGTCGATCCTGACATCGAGCGGCTGGAGGCTGGCCTGCGCTCGGCCTTGGGCACCAAGGTGACCTTGTCGACGCGCCGTCGAGGAGGACGCATCACCATCGATTACTACGACGATGACGATCTAGGTCGGTTGTATGAACGGCTGGCGGGCGACAAGCCATGACCGAGACGCTCCGCCGACCGGGAGCCGCCACGGCTGAAGCGGAAGCCGAGGGCCGGCTGACGCGCAGTGCGGCGAGCACCTACACCGCGGAGAGCATCCAGGTCCTGGAGGGCCTGGATGCCGTTCGTCGTCGTCCCGGCATGTATATCGGCTCCACCGACGCGCGCGGCCTGCACCATCTGGTCTGGGAAGTCGTCGACAACTCCATCGATGAGGCCATGGCCGGCCATGCCACGCGCATCGAGGTCCACCTCCAGAGCGACGGCAGCGTCCTAACCCGCGACGACGGCCGAGGCGTGCCCGTGGGCATGCAGAGACAGACCGGCAAGGACGCTCTGGAGGTGGTGCACACCGTGCTGCACGCGGGTGGCAAGTTCGGCGGAGGCGGCTACAAGGTCTCCGGCGGCCTCCATGGCGTCGGTGTGAGCGTGGTCAACGCGCTGTCGGAGTGGCTCAAGGTCGAATCGGCACGCGACGGCCGGCTCTGGACCCAGGACTACGTGCGTGGCGCGCCCACGGCTCCCGTGCGTCAGATGGGGCCTTCTCACGGCCGCACGGGAACCACCACCCACTTCAAGCCGGATGGTGAGGTCTTCGAGACCCTCGACTTCAGCTTCGACACCATCGCACAGCGCATGCGCGAGTCGGCCTATCTCAACAAGGGCATCTGGATCAGCCTGCACGACGAACGCGTCGAGCCGGCCCGCGAGAAGTCGTTCTACTTCGAGGGTGGCCTCATCAGCTTCGTCCGACACCTCAACAAGGGCAAGGACGTGCTCCACACGCGGCCCATGTATGTGGAGCGCAAGGACGGTCCCACGGCCATCGAGGTGGCCCTTCAGTACAACGACTCCTTCACGGAGACCGTGCTGGCCTTCGCCAACAACATCAACACCGTGGATGGCGGCACGCATGTCACCGGGTTCCGGGCGGCCCTCACCAGCTCTCTCAACGACTGGGCGCGCCGCCAGGGCCTGATCAAGGACTCCGGCGGGAACCTGTCCGGTGACGACGTACGAGAAGGACTCACGGCGGTCATCAGCGTCAAGCTGGTCGATCCCCAGTTCGAGGGCCAGACCAAGGCGAAGCTGGGCAACGCGGAGGTCAAGGGACAGGTCCAGGGTGCCCTCGCCGAAGGGATCATGCAGTACCTCGATGAGAATCCCGGCGACGGCCGCAAGATCATCGAGAAGTCGCTCACCGCGGCACGCGCCCGCGAAGCCGCTCGCAAAGCCCGCGATCTGGTCATCCGGAAGAGCGCCCTGGAGGGCTCCGCACTGCCCGGCAAGCTGGCCGACTGCCAGGAACGCGACCCGGAACGCAGCGAGCTCTACATCGTGGAGGGCGACTCCGCGGGTGGCTCCGCCAAGCAGGGCCGTGACCGGCGCTCTCAGGCCATCCTGCCCATGTTCGGCAAGATGCTCAACGTGGAGAAGGCCCGTCTGGACAAGGTCCTCTCCAGCGAGAAGATCCGCCCGCTCATCATCGCCCTGGGCACCGGCATCGGGGAGACCTTCGATCTCGCCAAGCTGCGCTACCACAAGGTCATCCTGCTGGCTGACGCGGACGTCGACGGCGCCCATATCCGCACGCTGCTGATGACCTTCTTCTACCGCAACATGCCAGAGATCGTGGAGAACGGACACCTCTTCATCGCCCAGCCTCCGCTGTTCCGAGTGAGCACCGGAAAGGTCACGCGGTACGCTCGCGACGAGCGCGAACGGGACGCCATCGTCAAGGACATGAAGGTCAAGAACCTGACCGTGCAGCGCTTCAAGGGCCTGGGCGAGATGAACGCCGAACAGCTCTGGGACACGACCATGAACCCCGCCACCCGGACGCTGCTCCAGGTGAACCTGGACAACGCCGTCGAGGCAGACCACCTCTTCACGACGCTTATGGGTGAGAAGGTCGCGCCGCGCAAGGATTTCATCAAGGCTGAGGCACGGAAAGTGCAGAACCTTGACATCTGATGTCAGCGCGCGGGCGCAGGCCTGGCTCGAGGAGCGGCGGCCGGAAGCGCGCGGCCTCGGCCAGCAGTTGTCCGAGCTCATCGACGACCCGGAGAGCTTCGTGACGGTGCTGCGCAACGGGTTCGAGCGACTCTCGGACGCCGCCTATGCCGCTGAGCAGGAGCGCGTGGCACCGGGTTCCGGGGTGGTCATCGGGGTGCGATGGCCACTGGTCCGGGCTGTGGGACGGCAGTTGCGCGGAGCCCTGCTCCAGGGCAGCTCCGCGTCGGCCATCTCGCTCGCCCAGCGACTGGTCCGCTCGGAGACACGTGAGGTACGGCTGTTCGCCACGGTGCCCCTCGAGGCGAGCCTCTCGGACGACCCTGAACGAACCTGGCAGGTGCTGCGGCGCCTGGCTCGTGCGGCGACCGACTGGATCAGCGTCGATGCGATGGCGGACCTCGTGGCCCTCGGCATCATCGCCGAACCTCGCCGCTGGGCGGAACTGGAGCAACTGGTCTACTCGACCAGCACGTGGGAGCGACGACTGGTGGGCTCAACGCTGGCCCGCATGCCCTTTCAGGTGCCGTCCTCCCAACGGGGAATGCTCGACGGCGTGCGCGGTCTCACGCTCATCGAGTCGATGATGGGCGACGCCGAGGAGCCGGTGCAGAAGGCGCTCGGCTGGGCCCTTCGCGAGTGGACGCGCGTGCACGCCCCGGGTGTGGCGGCGCTCCTGGGGGCCGAGGCGGCCATCGCCGCTCGTGACGATGATGGGCATCGCGCCTGGGTGATCCGCGACGCGCTCAGCGCGCAGCCCGCCGACGTGGCGCGAGACCTGCGCGGACGGATCGCCTCGGTGCACCGGCGCAGCGGTGCCCCCGCCACGAGCCGGGCCGCGGCCGTGGCCTCGGAGTTCGTAGCTGCCCTGGGCGGGACCGAGCGGGTCGTGCAGCACCAGGGTGAGCGCATGCCCGGAGCACGACCGTGAGCGACGAGCCGCAGCGCGTCATCCGGGTGCCCATCGAGGATGAGCTGAAGAGCGCCTATCTCGATTACGCCATGAGCGTGATCGTCTCCCGTGCTCTGCCGGACGTACGCGACGGCCTGAAGCCGGTCCACCGCCGGATCCTCTACACCATGAACGAGATGAACCTCACCGTCACCTCCTCGTACCGCAAGTGCGCGGCGATCGTGGGCGAGGTGATGGGCAAGTACCACCCGCACGGCGATCTTTCGCTCTACGACGCGCTGGTGCGCCTCGCCCAGGACTTCTCGCTGCGCTACCAGCTGGTGGACGGGCAGGGCAACTTCGGCTCGGTCGACGGCGACCCCCCGGCAGCCATGCGTTACACCGAGGCGCGCATGACGGCCATCGCGGCGGAGCTGCTGGCCGACATCGAGAAGGACACCGTCGACTTCGTTGAGAATTACGACGGCACGCGCATGCAGCCGTCGGTCCTGCCGGCCAAACTCCCCAACCTGCTCATCAACGGCTCGGCCGGTATCGCGGTGGGCATGGCCACCAACATCCCGCCGCACCACCTGGGCGAGATCACCCGAGCGACCGCCGCCCTCATCGACGACCCCGACCTCACCAATGATCAGCTCAGCGAGTTCGTGCTCGGGCCGGACTTTCCCACGGCCGCCACGATCTTCCGCTTCGAACGCCGCCGCAACGCCGCCACAGGGCAATGGGAGCAGGTCGACGCCATCCGCGATCTCTACGCCCATGGACGCGGCCGCGTCGTGATGCGCGCGCAATGTGCCTTCGAGGAGACGCGTGCCGGGCGGATGGCGATCATCGTCACGGAGATCCCCTACCAGGTGAACAAGGCCTCGCTCCTGGAGAAGATCGCCGACCTGGTGAAGACGGGCAAGATCGAGGGCATCGCCGACCTGCGCGACGAGTCGGACCGCGACGGGATGCGCATCAGCATCGAGTGCAAGCGCGACGCCAACCCGCACAAGGTGCTCAACAACGTGTTCAAGCACACCGCCCTGGAGCTGGCTTTCAACGCCAACATGGTGGCCCTGGTGGACGGTCAGCCGCAGACGCTTCCGCTCAAGGCCATCCTCCAGCACCACATCGACTGGCGACGCGAAGTCGTCCGGCGCCGGACCGAGTACGACCTCCAGAAGGCGCGCGACCGGGCCCATATCCTCGAGGGCCTCAAGATCGCCCTCGACAACCTGGACGCGGTGATCCGCACCATCCGTGAGTCGCGCGATGTCGACACCGCGCGTTTCAACCTAATCGAGCGGTTCACGCTTTCGGAGATCCAGGCCAACGCCATCCTGGAGATGCAGCTACGCCGCCTGGCGGCCCTGGAACGCCAGAAGATCGAGGACGAGTACCTCGCCGTCATCCAGCTCATCGCCGAGCTCGAAGACATCCTGGCCAATCCCGCTCGCGTGCTGAGCATCATCAAGAGCGAGCTGACCGAGCTCGACCGCAAGTACTCCGGGCCGCGACGCACCCGCATCGCCGAGGACGCCAGTCGAGAGCTCTCCGACGAGGACCTTATCGCCGACGAGGATGTGGTGGTGACGGTCTCCGGCCGGGGCTACATCAAACGGCAGCCGCTGGCCACGTACCGGCGCCAGGCGCGCGGCGGCAAGGGCATCATCGGTGCCCGAACGGTGGAGGAGGACGCCGTCGCCCATCTGCTGGTGGCCAACACCCACGACTGGACGCTCTTTTTCACCAACCGCGGTCGTGTCTTCAGCTCCAAGGTGCACGCCGTCCCGGATGCCAGCCGCACGGCCAAGGGCATCCCCATCATCAACATGGAGGGCGTCCAGGTCGAGTCCGGCGAGCGGGTCCTGGCCATCGTCACCATCCCCGACTTCGAGAAGGGCCACAACCTCGTGATGGCCACCGTGCGCGGCGTGGTCAAGAAGACGCCCATCGAGCAGTTCGAGCGCGTCCGCAGCACCGGCATCCGCGCCATCACGGTGGCCGAGGACGATGCGCTGGCCTGGGTGGCCGTCTCCTCGGGCAGGGATGATGTGGTCCTCGCTACGGCCATGGGCCGCCTGGCGCGGTTCGCCGAGACAGAGGTGCGGGCCATGGGCCGCGACGCGGCCGGGGTCATCGGCATCCGCCTGGCCAATGCCGCCGATCGGGTGGTGGGCATGGGCGTGGTCCAGCCCGGCGACGACATCCTGGTGCTGACCGAGACGGGCCGCGGAAAGCGCGTGGCTCTATCTGAGTTCCGGCGCAAGCACCGCGGCAGTCAGGGCGTGCGCCTGATCCCCTTGGAGGGTGCCAAGACAGGCCATGTCGCCGCTGTGCAGCTCGTCTCGGAGGCGGACGAGGAACTGTTGCTCATCAGCTCTGCCGGGCAGGTGGTGCGCACGGACGTCAAGACCGTCACTCGACAGGGCAGCGCGGCGCGCGGCGTGATCGTCATGCGCCTCCACCAGGGCGACGAGGTGGCCGGCATCGCGGTGTTCCGCCAAGGTCTGGCGGAATGGCGCTTCATGGACCAGAATGGCGCTGCCGACCTCGACCTCCGCCCCGACTCTGGGAGTGAGGCGCCGGACGGTGATCCTACGCCGTAGCGAGGGCGCGCCGTGAACGCCTTCGGGTCAGGCGATCCGAGTCGACAGACCGAGCAGATCTCCATCTACACGGGCAACGCCAATCCAGCGCTGGCCCGCAAGATCGGGCGCTACCTGGGCACGGCCCTGGGGCGCTGCGAGGTCTTCGAGTTCGCCAACGAGAACATCTTCGTGCGGATCCTGGACAACGTCAGAGAGCGTGACGTGTTCCTGGTCCAGCCCACCAGCTCGCCGGTCCAGAAGTCGATCATGGAGCTGCTCATCATGATCGACGCCTTCAAGCGCGCCAGCGCCGGGCGCATCACCGCCGTGGTGCCCTACTACGCCTACGGGCGCTCCGACAAGAAGGACCAGCCGAGGGTGCCCATCACGGCGCGCCTCATCGCCGACATGATCAGCGTGGCCGGCGCCGACCGCGTGCTGACCATGGATCTGCACCAGGGCCAGATCCAGGGCTTCTTCAACATCCCCGTCGATGAGCTGACGGCGGTGCATCTCCTCAGCAACTACTTCATCCAAAAGAGCATCCAGGACCCGGTCGTGGTCACCGATCTGGGCTTCGCCAAGCGAGCACGCGCCTTCGCTGAGCTGCTGGATGCACCGCTGGCCATCATCGAGAAGCGGCGCGTGGGCAACTCCGATCACTCCGAGCTGCTCAACGTCATCGGTGAGGTGCGCGGCCGGCGGGCCATCGTGGTGGACGACGAGATCGACACGGCGGGAACCTTGATGGAGACCGTGCGCGCCCTCAAGCGCGAGGGTGTTACGGAGATCTACGCCTGTGCCACGCACGGCGTGCTCTCCGACCCTTCCGTCGGGCGGATCCGCGACAGCGACCTCCTCGAGGTCGTGGTCACCGACACCATCCCGGTCGGTGCCGCCAAGCAACTGGAGAAGCTCAAGGTCCTTTCCATCGCCCCACTCATCGGCGAGGCCATCAGTCGCATCCACCGTGGCGAGTCGGTGGGCGCCCTCTTCTCCAGCGAGATCAACCTCGTGCAGGAGATGCTCCTGTGGGGTGAGGACGAAGATGCGGCCTAGCCTCTGCCGACACTAGCCGGAGAACCAGCCATGACCCTCAAGCAGTATCGCCCCGGTCCGGATGGGCTCGAGCCCAGCCCGGTCGAGACGCGCAACTGGCGCGGCCGGCTCCGCTCGAGGCGCTGGGATCCGGCCGAGTTGCAGAACCCGGACGTGGAACATGTCAGCCCGGTGATGGGCCTCCTCTTCTTCCTCGGCCTGGGCCTGGTCACCTTCGTGATGCTGCTGCTGGGCTACGGCACCGGCTTCTGGGGCTGACCGCTCGCCGGTCGTCGCGGATGCTCGCTCGCCGGTCGTCGCGCATGCCCGTCCTATACTTCCCGTCCCATGCGTAACCTCTTCTCCCGCCTCGTGGGCGGCTCCAACGACGCCAACCTCGCCCGCCTGCGGCCCATCGTGGCGCGCATCAACGAGCTGGAAGAGCACTATCAAGCGCTGACCGACGAGGAGATCGCCGCCGAGATGGCCGATCTTCGCGCGGAGATCCAGGAGGAGGGAGCCGCCTCCGAACCCTCGGACGAGGAGCGGGACACCCTGGACATCGAGCGGCGTCGCGATCTGCGCCGTGTTCGCGACAAGGCCGACCTGGCGCGGCTGCGTGAGATCCTGGACGACGCTCTGCCGGAGGTCTTCGCAGCCGCCCGCGAGATCAGCCATCGGAAGCTCGGCATGCGTCCCTTCGACGAGCAGTTGATGGGTGCCATCGTGCTGCACCAGGGCCGCATCTCGGAGATGAAGACCGGTGAGGGCAAGACGCTGATCGGGCCGCTCGCCGCGACCCTCAACGCCATGTCCGGCCGGGGCGTGCACGTGGTCACGGTCAACGACTACCTGGCCAAGCGCGACCCGCAGTGGATGGGACCGATCTACCACGGCCTCGGCTTGACCGTAGGCGTGATCCAGCACGACAGCGCCTTCATCTTCGACCCGGAGTACCGGCCCTCAGATGAACGGCTGCTGCATCTCCGGCCGGTCTCACGAGCTGAGGCCTACGCCGCGGACGTGACCCACGGCACCAACAACGAGTTCGGCTTCGACTACCTGCGCGACAACATGGTCATGGAGCTCCAGCAGCGGGTCCAACGTGAGCGCTACTTCGCCATCGTGGATGAGGTGGACAACATCCTCATCGATGAGGCACGCACGCCGCTCATCATCTCTGGCCAGGCTGCCGAGTCGGAGGACCTCTATTACCAGTTCGCCCGGCTCGTGCCGCGTCTCCAGCCCCGCAAGGAGGGCGCCGAAGAGGGCGGTGACTACTTCATCGACCTCAAGGAACACGCCGTCTCGCCCACGGAAGAGGGCATCACCAAGATCGAGCGGCTCCTGGGCATCGACAACATGTTCGACGCGGACCCGCGCCTGGCGCGCCACTTCGAGCAGGCGCTCAAGGCGCATGCACTCTACAAGCGCGACGACCACTACATCGTCAAGGACGGTGAGATCGTCATCGTGGACGAGTTCACCGGTCGGCAGATGCCCGGGCGGCGCTGGTCGGAGGGCCTGCACCAGGCGGTCGAGGCCAAGGAGGGTCTGCGGGTCCAGCGCGAGTCGGTGACCCTCGCCACCATCACCTTCCAGAACTACTTTCGGCTCTACCACAAGCTGGCGGGCATGACCGGTACGGCACTGACCGAGCAGGAGGAGTTCTTCAAGATCTACGGACTGGAGGTGGTGGCCATCCCCACCCACCGGCCGATGATCCGGGCGGACGAGGCGGACCTGGTCTTCCGCACCGAGACGGCGAAGTTCGAGGCGCTCATCGACGAGATCCAGGAGGCTTCCCAGGCGGGCCGCCCCGTGCTGGTCGGCACGGTCAGCGTGGAGAAGAGCGAGATCCTCTCTGACATGCTGCGCCGGCGCGGCGTGAAGCACGAGGTGCTGAACGCCAAGTTCCACGAGAAGGAGGCGCCCATCGTGGCGCAGGCCGGTCGCTCAGGAGCGGTGACCATCTCCACCAACATGGCCGGTCGCGGCACGGACATCATGCTGGGCGGCAATCCGGCGGGCATGACCTCGGCCGACCTGCACCGACGTGGCATCAATCCCGCCGAAGCGGCGCCCGAGGTCTACGAGGAGGCGTTCGCTCGCGCCCGTGCGGACACGACCGAAGACCACGAGAAGGTGGTGGCCGCCGGAGGCCTGCACATCATCGGCACGGAGCGGCACGACGCGCGGCGCATCGACAACCAGCTGCGCGGCCGCGCCGGTCGCCAGGGCGACCCTGGTTCCTCTCGCTTCTATCTCTCGCTGGAGGACGCGCTGATGAAGCGCTTCGCCTCCGATCGAGTGGCCGGCTTGATGGAGCGCATGGGTCTCGAGGGGGACGTGGCCATCGAGTCACGTCTCGTGTCCAAGACCATCGAGAACGCCCAGTCGCGCGTGGAGGGCTACAACTTCGACATCCGCAAGCGCGTCGTGGAATACGACGATGTCATCAACAGGCAGCGCGAGACCATCTACGCCGAACGCGACAAGGTCCTCAACAACGAAGACCTGACTGAGACCGTGCGTCTCTTCCTGGACGATGAGATCGACACGCTGGTCGAGACCCATCTGGGGCCGATCGTGGAAGAGTGGGACCTCGAGGGTCTGGCCAACGCGGTGGACACCATGAACCTCGTTGGCGATCACCTCGACGCGGATGGCCTGGCTGATCTGACCACGCGCGATGCCATCGACCAGCGGCTGCGCCAGGCTGTCGATGACACGATCGCGCAGCGTGAGGAGGAGCACGGCGCGGACACCTGGGCCCTCGTGGAACGGATGGTCCTTCTGCGGACGATCGATTCGCTCTGGGTGGAGCACCTCACCGAGCTGGATGACTTCCGCCGCGGCGTCGGACTGCGCGGCTACGGCGGCACGGACCCGCTCAACGAGTTCAAGCGTGAGGCCTTCAAGCTCTACGAGGAGTTGCGGGGCTTCATCCGCCACGGCGTGGCCAGCACGATCTTCCGGGTCACGGTCCAGCGGCAGCAGCCGCCGCCGCCGATGCTCAGCCCCGCGCAGATTGCGGCCATGCGCAGCAACGGGGCGCAAAGCTCGGGCGACGGTCATGCTGCGCACGCGGGTCACTCCCATGGGGCGACGCCCGTCCCGCCCGGCCTCGGCGGTGGGGCCGCGGCACCGCTGCTGAGCGGCTTGACCGGCGGGGGCCGCCCGGGCACCGTGCGCCTCCAGCGGGGCGACGAGGAGCTGGCGCCGGTCGCTTCAGCGGCTAAGCCGGCCGTACCCAAGGTCGGGCGCAACGACCCGTGCTATTGCGGAAGCGGTCTCAAGTTCAAGAAATGCCACGGTCGCTGACCTTTCCGAGGTCTTATCGCGACATTTCATCCGCCTGACCCCTTGAGCCTGGGCCATCTCGTCCATATACTCGGTCGAGATGTTCGGAGACACCGTTTGGTGTCAGTGAAGCCCGGGCGACGTGCCCACCGCCCACGGGCAAGCGAGGGAGGTGTTCGTGAAGCCGAGCGCCGCGGCGACCGACGTCGAGGTGGGAGATGCGTCCGTGGTCGACCTGATCGCCTGCGAGCGCGATTGTCGTTCCTGCAGTTACGCCGCTTGGCTTGACTGTGACGGGGACTGCGCCCCGTGCCCACACAACAGCTATTGTCCCTGTGTCAACCCCGTCGTCGCACGGAGCAAGACCGCGTTGAAGATCATCGAGCTTCGCCCGAGCCTGCTCCAGGACATGCGCGCGAGGAGCTGATGGAACCCGCCGCCATCCGCGATCTCGCCAGCCGGATCCACGCGACCTCGGGGAGACTTTGACCTCGGCGGCAAGACCGAGCGCCTGAGCGGCCTGGACGACCAGGCCGCTCGACCCGAGCTGTGGGACGACCCCCAGGGGGCCCAGCGCATCCTTCGCGAGGCGGAGGCCGTGCGCAGCGAGCTCGCCGAGTGGCGGGATGTCCAGCGTCGGGCGGACGACCTCGTGGAGCTGGCCGACCTGGCCGCCGACGACCCCGCGTTGACCGCTGACATCGACGTGGAGTACGGCGCCCTCTCAGCCGACTTCGACCGCCTGCGCACCGCTCTGCTGTTCAGCGGCGAGTACGACGCCCGCCCGGCCATCGTGTCCATCTCCGCGGGGGCCGGCGGCACGGAGGCTACCGACTGGGCCGAGATGCTGCTGCGCATGTATCTGCGCTGGTCGGAAAGCCATCGCTTCGCCACGGAGATCCTTGATCAGCTCGAGGGTGAGGGGGCTGGCCTCAAGAGCGCCACCATCGCCGTGGACGGCCACAACGCGTACGGTTACCTGCGGGCGGAACGAGGCGTTCATCGCCTGGTGCGCATCAGCCCGTACGACTCGCAGAAGCGCCGGCATACGACCTTCGCTCTGGTCGAGGTACTGCCTGAGGCGGACGATGCCCCCGAGGTCGGCGACATCCCGGACGACGACCTCAAGGTCGACACGTTCCGTGCCCAGGGCGCGGGTGGCCAGCACGTCAACAAGACCGACTCCGCCGTGCGCATCACACATCTGCCGACCGGCCTGATCGCTCAGAGCCAGAACGAACGCTCGCAGCATCAGAACCGGGAAGTGGCCATGAAGGTCCTCAAGGCGCGCCTCCTGGAGCGGCTCCTCGCGGAACGGGAGCAGGAGCGCAATGAGCTCAGGGGTGCGCACGTGGAGGCCGGCTGGGGCAACCAGATCCGCTCCTACGTGCTGCACCCGTACCAGATGGTCAAGGACCACCGCAACGAGCACGAGACCAGCGACACGTCGGCCGTGCTCGATGGTGCCCTGGACGGCTTCATGCTGGCCGAGCTGGAGCGCGTCGCCACGGAGTACGTCGAGCCGGCGCCGCAGGCCATCTGAGCCGGCCGTGATCGACACGCCCCACCGAGTGCCGCGCTGGACGGCCGGCTCGATACGGCCCATGGGCGCGGACGACCTGGCCGCCTGCGCGGAGGTCTTCTACGCGGCCATCGACGAGCTGTACGCACGCAATGCGCGACCGCCCCTGCCTCGCAACCCGGAGTCGATGATGCGGCTCTTCGGGCATCTGCTGGAGACAGATCCACTGCGCTGCCACGTGGCTGAGACGGCGTCCGGGGTGGTCGCTTTCGGCATCGCTCAGCGCCGCGGGTCGAACTGGTTCCTGTCGTTCCTCTTCGTGCATTCCGATCATCAGTCGGCTGGCCTGGGCCGACAGCTCACGATGCGCTGCCTCGCGGTCGATGAAGACGATCAGCTGATTCGAGCGGTCTGCGCGGAATCCATCCAGCCCGTCTCGCTCGCCCTCTACGCCTCGCTGGGCATGGCGCCGCGCGTGCCGCTCTTCCTCATCACCGGCGGGCCGAGGACCGAACGGCCGTTCGGGGACCCCGCGGCCCTGGAGGCAGCGCCGTTCGCCGAGCTGGCGGCTGCCGACCATCGGGGACTGGCCGACGCGGTCGATGCCATGGACGCAGCCACCCTGGGCTACGAGCACCCTCAGGATCACCGCTTCTGGACGACATCCGGACGTCAGGGCTGGCTGTTCCGCCATCCTGCCAGCGGCCAGCCGGTCGGCTACGGCTACGCGCACGCTTCCGGCCGAGTCGGCCCTGTGGCCACCACCGAACCCCGCTGGCTGGAAGCGGCGCTGGCTCACCTGTTCGGCACGGTCACGCCATCGGACGCCTGGCAGCTCCATGTACCCGGACCGAGCCCCCTGTTGCCAGCGTTGCTTGGCGGAGGATTCCGGATCGACGACGCGCCGATCGTGTGGTGCTCGACCTCCGACGGGCCTGCCTTCGATAGGTACCTCGTCGGCTCGTTCGCCATCCTGTGAGCCGGCTGGCCGGCGGCTTCGATCCCGCGGGCTGGGTCGAGCTCGCGCTGGCTGTCTGTGACGAGGCCGATCCGCTGGCGATGGCGGCCTACCGCGGCTCCCGCGAGGTGTCGACCAAGGCGGACGGCACGCTGGTGACCAGCGCGGACCGCCAGATCGAACGGCTCATCCGCGAGCGCATCCACGCTGCGCATGCCGACCATGGTTTCATCGGCGAGGAATACGGCCTCGAAGCTGCCGAGCGGCCTGTGCGCTGGTACCTGGACCCCATCGACGGGACGAGCAACTTCGTGCGGGGCGTGCCCATCTTCGCCACGCTGATGGCGGTGGAGCGGGAGGGCACCCTGGAGGTGGCCGTAGTGTCCGCCCCCGCCCTGCGTACCCGCTGGCTGGCCTGGCGTGGCGGCGGGGCCTGGAGCGTGTCGGCTGACGGGCAGCGGCGACGGCTCAGCGTCTCAGCCATCGCCACGATCGCGGAGGCACACCTGCTCTACGCGTCAACGACCGCCCTGCGCGCCTCCGGCGCTGTGCCGGGGCTGGATGCGCTGCTCGCCCAAGTCTGGCGGGAGCGTGGCTTCGGTGACTTCTGGGGCCACATGCTGGTGGCCGAGGGTGCCGCCGAGGCCATGCTCGAGTTCGGTCTCGCGGCGTGGGACATCGCCGCCCCCATGCTCATCGTCCAGGAGGCCGGCGGACGGTGCACGGATCTGGAAGGTCGGTCCGACCTGCACGGTGGAGGCGGCTTCCTGAGCGTCAACGCCGACCTTCATCACCCGCTGCTGACGGCCCTGCGCGGGTGATGCGCCAGCCGGTCTTTCGGCGATCGAGTGAAGATTCTCTGACCTTCCATCCCTGATGGCGTAGTCGAGCGTAGATTCAGATGACGGCCCGCGCTGCTTCGTAGATGCCAGCCCGGGCTACCCACTGCCCGCCCACGTTCCGGAGACCTCAGCCATGTCCCAAACCTCAGCGCCCTCCGATGCGCCGTCGTCCGGCCCGGACGCATCCGAGCCGACGCCACGACAGAACGTTCCTCAGTCCTGGCCGGCCGAGCCCGATCCGCAGCCCGGTCCGCCCTACGGGCGGCCAGCCGCCGATGACCGCTCGCGCATGCCCATCTACGTGGCCATGTTCATCGTCGCGGCGTTGTCCGGGGCGGCGCTCTTCGCGTCGGGCTTCACGCTCGGTACCCAGCAGGCGGTGACGCCCGGCACGAGCGCCGCCAACCAACAGCTCTTCACGCCCTACTGGGAAGCGTTCAACAAGGTCACCAGCCAGTACGTGGGCGAGATCGATGAGCGGAAGCTGGTAGAGGGCTCCATCAAAGGCCTGTTCGATGCCATCGAGGATCCCTACTCCGGGTACATGACCTCCGACGAGTACCGGCTCAGCATGTCGGGTCTGTCCGGGCAGTTCGAGGGCATCGGTGCCGAGATGTCCAGCCAGGACGAGACCGGCGCCGCGTGCGCCCCGGTCAGCGAGGCCTGCCGCCTGGTCGTCGTCCGCGTGATCCGCGGCTCCCCGGCGCTGGAGGCCGGTCTCAAGGCAGACGACATCCTGCTGTCTGTGGATGAGGAGAGCGTCCTCGGGTCCACCCTGGAGGAGACCGTGGCCAAGGTGCGGGGCGAGAAAGGCACACCGGTAACGCTCGGGCTGAACCGCGGCGAACGGCTGCTCGATCTGACCATCGTCCGTGACGTCATCGATACGGAGGAGGTTCGCAGCGAGGTGCTGGCGGACGGACAGGTCGGTTACCTCAAGATCGATGGCTTCAGCTCCAACGCTGCCAACGACTTCGTGGAACAGTTGCGCGTGCTGGTGGATGACCAGGGCATCGATTCCCTCATCCTCGACCTGCGGGACGACCCGGGTGGCTTCGTCAATGTCGCCCAGACCGTGGCCTCGCAGTTCATCGCCGACGGGCCCATCTACTGGCAGGAGAACGCCGATGGCACGCAGGAGGCATTCGAGGCGTCCCCCGGCGGGGTGGCCACCGATCCCGCCATCGAGCTCGTGCTGTTGGTCAATGGCGGCTCGGCCAGTGCCAGCGAGATCGTGGCCGGCGCGCTGCAGGACACCGGGCGAGCCACGCTGGTGGGCGAGAAGACCTTCGGCAAGGGCACCGTCCAGGAGTGGATCGAGCTGTCTGGTGACAACGGCGGCTTCCGCCTTTCCGTGGCCAAATGGCTGACCCCGGACAAGACCTGGGTCCACGAGGTAGGCGTCACGCCGGATGTCGTAGTGCCGCGCCCGCAAGACACGCCGGCCGGGGAGGATCCGCAGCTGGACCGGGCGGTGGAGTTGCTGACGCGTGCCACCGGCGCGGCAGAGGCTCTCCCCGGTGCCGCCTGAGGCGGCGCCGAGTGGCCCTTCGCAAACGGGACTTGCCAGGTTCGGACGGTGTGGTATCGTCTCGGCGTACGAAAGGAGGTGATGTGCAGTGATAGATAGAGAGAGTCGCTGCACCACCTCGGAGGGTTCGCGCTAAGCGCTGAGCCCACCGGGTGGTGAAGCAGCCACGAAGCGCCGGCCTACTATGGGCCGGCGTTCGTGCGTTCGGGGCCTGGTCCACCGACGCACCCGGATGCCCGACCACGCATCCGCAGCATCGGGACGAACCTCACCCTCACCAGCCCCAAGGAGCCCTCGATGGGCGAGCAGACCGTCGCCATCAACCGAAAAGCCCGCCACGAGTACACCATCGAGGACACGATCGAGGCGGGCATCGCCCTGACCGGCACGGAGATCAAGAGCATCCGAGACGGTCACGCCAATCTCCAGGAGTCGTACGCGCGCATCGAACGTGGCGAGGCCTGGCTGATCGGCTGCCACATCGCGCCCTGGGCTGGCGGCAACCGGAACAACCATGAGCCGCGCCGCACGCGCAAGCTCTTGCTGCACCGCGAGCAGATCGACCGGATCCTGGGCCGTGCCTCGGCCAAGGGCCTGACCATCGTGCCGCTGCGCCTCTACATCACGGGACGCGGCCGAGCCAAGCTGGAGCTGGGGCTGGCGCGCGGCAAGCAACTCCACGACAAGCGCCGCGACATCGCCGCGCGCGACGCTCGCCGCGATGTCCAGCGGGAGCTGGCCGACGCCACGCGCGGCCGGCGGTGAGAGGCTGCGACCGTAGCACGTGAGCGCACGATGACGGACCGAGGGCCGCTACGACCGCCCGAGCCTCTGCTCCAGGGCGGGCTCGTGCGCCTGCGTCTCTGGCGCCTGGACGACGAGGCCGCGGTGACGGCAGCCTGTCAGGATCCCGAGATCGCGCGCTGGGTGCCCATTCCCGTGCCGTACACGGCAGAGCATGCAAGACAGTTCATCGCAGGCGCGGAGAAGGGCTGGAGCGATGGCACTCAGGCCGCATTCGCCATCGCGGATGCCTCAGACGGCCGCGTCCTGGGCGCCATCACGCTCCACTGCGGGTTGCCACGTCGCTGGGCCCTGGGTTATTGGATCGCGCCGTGGGCCCGAGGACGTGGCGCTGCCACGGCCGCGGTACGGCTGCTGTCCAGGTGGGCGATGCGCGAGTACGATCTGGTACGGCTCTTCCTATACACGCTCGACGGCAATGAGGCCTCGCAGCGCACAGCGCTGGCCGCCGGCTTCCGACTCGACGGGACCTTGCGGAACTACGACGACCATCGAGGCGCGGTCCGCGACGCGGTCTTCTTCTCGCTGATCCCGTCAGACCTCGAGGAGGAGGGGTAGCGCGCGGTGGCGCTCACACCCTAGCCTCGATCGACCAGCGGCTTGACCTGTCCGATGAGGCGTTCGAACGTTTCGGCGTCATACGGCGCAGGTGCCTCCGAGATGATCGTCTGAAACCCGAGCTCGACGTAGGGCGCGAGTCGCTCGGCGATCTCCTCCGGCGTCCCGTTCCAGAACGTGTCGTCCTCCTGGACCCGCTCGAGGGGGGTGCGGTTGTGTTCCATGGCGGCTCGCCACACGCGATCCGCCTCGGCGGCCGAATCCCGGATCGTCACCTTTGCGCCGAGCGTGAACTCGATCTCCTCGATGTCACGGCCGACGGCCTCGCAGTGACCCCGGAGCACGTCCACCTTGTGGGTCATCCTCTCGACGGGACCCATCGCATTCCACATATCGGCGTATCTGGCCACTGTGCGCAGGGTCTTCTTCTCCCCACTGCCGCCGATCATGATGGGCAGGCGCTTCTGGATCGGCAGAGGCTGGTGGCGCAGGTCATCGAAGTGGTACGCACCGCCGGGCTCGGAGGTCACCGTCTCGCCGTCGAGCAAGCGCCGGCACGCTCGCACGGACTCGTCCAGCCAGTCCAGGCGCTGACCGAAGCCGGAGCCGAACTCGATGCCGTGCGCCTCGTGCTCCGAACCGAACCAGGCGCCGCCCAGGCCGAGGATGGCTCGGCCATCACTGACGTGGTCGAGGGTGGCCACGGTCTTGGCCACGAGGCCCGGATTGCGAAAGGTATTGGCGCCGACCAGCAGGCCGAGGCGGGTGCGCTCCGTGACCATGGCCCAGGCGTTGAGCAGGGACCAGCCCTCGAAGGTCGGCTGGTAGGGGTCGCCAAAGATGGCGTAGATGTGGTCCCAGGTCCAGAGGTGGTCGTATCCGAGTCGGTCGACGCGCTGGGCCGCATCGAGCATCTCGGGCCATGTGCCGGTCTGGCTCCAGAGGAGGATGCCGAGTCGAAGGTCTGTCATGCCCTGACTATGCCCTATCAAGGCGCCAAGAGCCGGATCATCGGCACCCGAGTCTTCGGCACCCCGAGTCTTCGGCTCTCGACAGCGCGGCATGCCTGTGGCATGGTTCGTTTATCGTGAACGTCCGCTCGAGCCTCTCTTGCATCTGTCGCCGGCGAGTGTCGGCCGGGTGCGCTCGCACGTTGGCGAACCCCTAGACCCGCCCGCCGACCTCGCGACCCGCTCGTCCCTCGCCGAGCCGAACGCCGCCACACAGAGGCAACGTGCACGCCGGCGCAGCATGTTCCCCATGCGAGGATCGCCATGTCGCCTAGCCCGACTCCCGCCCGACTCATCGACCCTCGAGGTCAACGCTTCGGAGCGGGGCTGTCCGTCGCCATCCTCAGCGCCGCCTTCGTGCTGGGTGTTCCCTGGATCGCGGCACTTATCGCTCTCGCCCTGGGCATCAGCGCCACTTTCGGCACGCGCTACTCCGCGCTCGGCCGCCCCTGGCCATATGTCCGGCGACTGCTGACGATCGGGCCGCCGGCCGAGCTGGAGCATGAGTTCCCACCTCGTTTCGCACAGGCCCTCGGCGCCGTCGGGCTGGCCGTGGCGATCCTTCTGTTCCTGGTCGGAGTCCCGGCCGCCGGGTGGACGGTCAGCGCGGTGGTCGGCGGCCTCCAACTGCTGCTGGCTGCGACAGGCTACTGCCTCGGCTGCCGGCTCTACTTCCTGCGCTGGTGGGCGCCATCGTTGTTCCAGCGCCTGGCCCGATAGCTGGGGCGAGTCGTCGCACAGCCGTCGGCGGATCCACGGTCGACCGAACGCGTGTCCGGGTGGTAGGATGCATACCTTGGGGATGCGTGGTCTCGACAGGGCCGGATTCCCGAGGAACGCGAGCCGAGGTGCCGTCGGGCCTCGTAAAAAGGCGGCAAAAGAAGTAACTGGCAACCGCCAGCCTGCTCTCGCCCTC